>Ga0070730_10004105_pt1 | contig 12884 bp, 18 predicted proteins | sample Coa_R1_3_FD_66447 | JGI IMG/M metagenome (GOLD analysis project Ga0070730, IMG submission 66447) | Surface soil microbial communities from Centralia Pennsylvania, which are recovering from an underground coalmine fire - Coalmine... | ecosystem: Environmental > Terrestrial > Soil > Unclassified ...
CGTGCCGGGCTGCGCCCGTCCCGCTCGCCGCTGGCGTTTTGTCAACTCCGCGTATACAGACGGCACACCACGCACGGAGAGGGCGACAGAAATGACGCCGCGGCGTCAAACCGCGTCATAGAGACGGTCTATCGCTCGCCCAGCCCGGCGACAAAGAATTGATAGCTCGCGGCCGTGAATGGGGGGTGCCGGCGGTCCACAATCTCTACGCACGGCGCCCCACGGTGCCGATTAGCTCCGACCTGGAGAGGAGGTCCGAGTGGCGAACTCAGCCACGCGTTCGACAGAGAGCCCGCGTCCACGTGACCGGGCACGCGCTCAGCAGGACATACAACTCTGCTGGGCATCACTTCGAGCGGCCGGCTCATACGTGCAGCTGCTGGACGATCGCGTCAGCAACTACAGCGATTGGGCTCGCCGATTCGACAGCCTGGAGCAGCTGCTGGCAGCCACAGCCGGCCGTCTCCAGAGCTGGGACGGTTCGCCGTACCCGGCAGAGCACGCAGCTGTGGAAGCTGCCCGCGTCAACGTGGCGAGCTGTCTGCTGCATTGCCAGCACGCAATGCACGCGTTCAGCTGGGACAAAGCGCAAGCCTGGATTTACCTCGCCGGCCAGAGTCTGCTGTCTGTGGCGGCGTTGCTGGGAGTCGAACTATGAACGATCGCAGCTGGCACAGCGTCAGCGTTCGTCTGCCCGGTGAGGGCATCGGCGTTCGCGTTCAGCCGCTGGAGACGCCCGAACCGATGGGCGATCAACAGATACTGATTCAGTACCACTCTGTCAGCTCTATATCGATTGTGCTGACGGCGGATCAGGCCGACCAGCTGGAGCACGAGCTGGAGCGTGCCCGCTGGCACCGCGTGTTCAAGCAGCGCGAGCGGCTGACGGTCGTACACGAGCCCGAATTCGCCGGCGACCACGAGCCGGTGGACCCTGACGAGGGACCGCGACTGATGCAACAGGAAGCGATGGCACAGCCCGAGCTGGAGTCGTTCGAATGATCGGCCTACGTTTCCCCGAGCTGCCGAGAGTGCGCCCTGCATGGCGCAAATGGGACGGTCACCGAACCCAGCGGTGCCGGTGCTGTCAGCGCGAGATTCGTGCCGGCTGGATGGCGATAGGTGTGCAGCTGCCGGACCCGTACCTGTGCGGCTACTGCTGGGCAGACGGCGGCGCGTGCACGGAGCTGTCCTAATGGACGACGGTCACCACACGATGAAATTCGACGGCACCTTTCGGTCGATCGTGTTCGAGTCGGGCGTTCGACGCGAGCACACCGCTAACTATCAGCTGACCATCGACGTTGATTCCCTGATCCGGCAGCTGTGCACGTCGGCGCTGCTCGCCGAGTCGAAACCCAAGAAATCAGCACGTGCGCTAGACGCCGTGGTACTGACGATTCTGGAGGAGAGCCGAGAGATCGTTTAGCGGCCCTCTCAGCCGCTCAGGGACAGCCGTCGGCGGGCTGGGGGAAACACTCCCGCCGGCGGTCCCTGAACCCACTACAGCCGCCGTAGCTCGTCACAGCACCCGCCACAGCCCAACGTCACAGAAAGGAATGCAGCAATGCCGACAGGCCGGTTTCTCTACGACGCATCGAGCGACAGCTGGACGAATCCAGACTCGCCCGAGCTGGGAGACTTGACAACTCGCGAGGTCACCGACGGACGCTTTTACAACATCGGCCGCAACGTCTATTACCAACCTGACCCGAACATGGCATCGGTGCTCGTCGGCCGGATCGCCGCACTCGCCGGCTCACAGCTGACCATCACACGAGAGGGAGTCGTAATGCTTGAAAACAACATTCGGCAGCGCGAGCTGAACACGGAGACGCTATCGAACGCGCTCTACTCGGGCAGCGTCACCGGCTCGTTTTCGCTGCCTGGCCGCGACCCTATAGAGGTCCGATCCGACTACCTGAACCTCGCACCGTACGGGCAGCGTCTGTACGTGCCTCAGTCCGGCGCCCGCGATCGCTCCGACTACATCACCGTTGCCGACACCGACACGGCACCGCCGGGATACCGGCCGGCCACGCCGCAAGAGACTGTTTCACGCGGTGCCGTCGGCTACCTGATGCGGCACCAGCGGCAGCTGCTCGCAGAGCTGGCAGCCGAAGGATTCACTACCGACGATGGTCGCATCCTCACGGACGACTACGAAATCGCCCAATACATCGTGGCAAACCTGGAGCTGACCGCGAGCGTCACCTATGACCTTTCGGCGAGAGTCGGGCTATGAAATGGTGTGCGTTCGATATCGAGACTCGCGGCCGTGAGTCTGACTTCGTGCTCGGTGCCGTCTATTCGGATCGCGTGCAGACGACCACCGACGATCTAGATACCTTCGTGCAGCTGCTGGCCGGCCATGCCGAGCTGGGATACACGCTCGCAGCCCATAACGCCGAGTTTGACGTCGTAAATGCCCTGTGGCGAGCGCGTCAGGACGTCACCATTCACTACTACAATTCGGCGTTCACCACGGCCTATTGGTTCTGGCGAAAGCGCACGGCATCGGTGCAGATATGGGACTCGATGAATCTCGCCGCCGGCCTGTCGCTCGCCGCGCTCGGCGACTCGCTCGGCATACCGAAGCTGAGCACTCCCCAGCGATTGAAGGGTATCGATCCTGACCGCTACCGGTGGACGTGCGAACGTCACGGCATCGGCGAGTGCTTCGACTGCTACTGCCTCAGGGATGCCGAAATCGTGTTTCGATTCGTCTCCGACCTGGACGAGTTTCTGACCGGCTACGGCCTTTCAATGCGCCGCACGCTGGCAGCGAACGCGATCCAGCTCTGGAAATACTTCGACCCTGACAAACAGCTGACGGTGCGATCAGAGCGCATTACACAGCTCGCCGCCGCCGCGCTGCACGGCGGGCGTGTCGAAGTGTTCCAGCACGGCGAGTTTGGACCGATCTACACGTACGATCACCGGAACTTTTACCTGTCGCTGCTGCTCGAAACGCCGATGCCTGATCCGCGTTTCCTGATCTATGCGACCGGCTGGCCGAAGCACCTTGACTGGAAGCGCGTCGAGGGCGTCGTAGAGGCTGAGGTCTATCAGCCGCCGACGCGATACCCGACGCTGCCGGCGGTCCATGCCGAGCGCATTTACTACCCGGTCGGTGTCATTCGCGGCAGCTGGACGATTCGCGAGCTGCGAGCCGCCCTGGAGCGCGGCGCCGAGCTACGGAACGTGTACCGGGCAGCCTGGAGTGATCGGTTTGTGTTCCCGTTTTCGCAGTTCGCCGGCGCCCTACTCGTGCTGGAGTCAGAGCTGCGAGGGCAGCAAAACCCGCGACGTGCGGTTATCAAGACTCTCGGCAACGCTCTACCCGGCCGGCTGGGAATGGTCACCGGTGGCCGGCGCCAGATTTACCGGCGGCGAGTGCCCGGCCTGAAAGCACGCGACCTGGCCGGCGCCGAGCTGCTCTATGCGAACGACACAGCCTACCTAGTGAAGGAACATGCGGTGCCGGCGCCGCCGAGCACGAGCAATGTGCTGTGGGCAGCCAACATCACAGCCGCCGGCCGGCTGAAGCAGCTCGCGGCCCTGGAGTCGGCCGGCGACACCGCGCTCTACGGCGACACCGATTCGGTGTTTACGACCGTCCCGATGCCCACCGGCCGCGACATGCCCGGCGCCCTGCGTGACACCGGCACCTATAAAGCCGGCGTGTTCCTGTCGCCGAAGATGTACCGGCTAGAGCCGTTCGAGGGCGAGACGGTTCGCAAGGCTAAGGGCGTGCCGCGTGAGGTCGTAGAGCACTATTTCGCTCACGGCCGCGTCGAGTACGACTCAAATCTCGGCGTGATTCGCGCCGTCAACATGGACCGCGAGCCGGGCACATGGGTACCGATGAAGCGCGAGCGAATGCTGACGCCGGCACGCCGGCAGCTGCTGAATCCTGCGGTCCTAGTTGAGCCCGGTCAACAGTCAGACACAGAGCCGATCGTGTTCACACCGAACGGACCGGTGAGCGGCGACGGTGAGGGCGAAATGGCGAGCCCAGCTGGAGAGGAGCCGGGCACCCTCGGCGCCCTCGCATCGCCGTGATGGAGCGTACCACCGATCCGGTAGGGGGATACGTGCGCGTTTCCGACTGCCGTCTCAATGGCTTGTGTCCCACCTACAGCTCCCCTCTCCCCCACCGCGTCGCGCATCTGTGGGGGAGAGGGCACGTTTACGCGTTCGCTGCCGGCGCGAGCTGGGCGGTGCTGATGCTGATGATGTTCGGCGGTCGTTAGGTCAGCTGAACCCATCCCGCCGGCGGTGCGCCGGATATCTTCGCGGTTTCGATTGCGACCAGCAGCTGAGCATCGGCGTCTGTGTAGCCGATCGCTGACAGCTCTTGCACCGCCCAGCCGGACGTTCCTAGACCTTGCTTGAATGCCTCTATCACCTGTGCCTCTGACAGCCCTCGATGTGCGGCGCGAGGTTTGGAACCGCGAACGACCTTCGCGACGGTGAGCGCGAGCTGGAGGTCGATTTCATCCGGCGCGACGTTGAGCGCGACCAGCTTCGATCGTGCTGCCTCAACGTCTATCACTCCCTCTCTGAATGCCGACAGCACAGTCGGCGGCGTCAGCACGTGCGCGAACACGCCGCCCAAGTGACCGGGATTCTTGACGAGCAGCGACGCGTCCTCTGCTTTCATTCCCGTTGCGATCAGCAGCTGGAGCGACTCGGCCGGCGACAGCACGCCGCCGAGCTGATAGCTCAGGATGCGGTTCGCCGTCAGGCCGGCGTGCGTCGTGCGACGTTCAACGGTCCAGGTGTTTATCAGCTGGAGGGCATCATCATCGGCGAACCCGATTCGCTCCAGCTGGAGCTGCGCCTGGCGGTCGTTCAGGTGTCCCTGCTCGTGCAGCACCTTTAGGTTTGCGACGGTCAGCTGCCGGCGGCCCCACGTGAGTTGTAGATTCGCCGCCTCGACTTCGAGGTCGATCGACCGCGCCGGCGTGCTCACACTCTCCAGCAGCTTTCGATATTCGCCCTCTGTGATCTTGCCTTCGAGGTAGCCGGCGCGTGCTGTCATTCGCAGCTGCTGCCCGCCGGTCGTCTCAGCTTTGGTCAGGTAGATATCGACCAGCTGCGCCACGTCGTCAGCTGAATAGCCGAGCGTCTCCAGGTACTTGCTTGCCTCTGCGCCGGTCCATTTGCCCATCAGGTACAGCTGCTGCACGTCGGCCACGGTCAGGAACTGCTCGCCGAGCTGCAGCACCTTCGCGGCGTCGGCGTCTGTGTAACCGATGCGCCTCAGGTATCCGAGTGCCTCGTCGGGCGTCAGCTCGTGCTTTGTCAGCAGCAGCTTTACGACGCGCCAATCGAACCGCGCCGGCCGCGTCTGCTCGGCTATCGCCTCCTCTAGCGGAGTCGCGACGGCCGTCTCGAAGATTCGCTCTAGCACGGTGCCGATGAAGAAATTCACGCCGATTTCTTCGGGCAGCCGGCGGATCGACTCCAGTAATCCCTCTGGAGCGTGATCGCCCAGCACGCCCTTTATGACCGTCTCCAGCCGAGCCGTGATGAGCGGCAGCGCGAGCCCGAATCCGAGCATCCGTTTCACCATGCCGACGGCGTTCGCAGCCTGACCGTTTTCGATGCTGCCAGCGTCCAGACCGGCCGGCGCCCGCACGAGCAGCTCCCACAGCGGCGCCCCGAATGTCTGCTCTGCCTCCTGCACCGCGCCCTCCAGCTGAGACGCGAGAAACGCGGGCATATCGTTGATCGACTTAATCTCGCCCGACTCGATGGCCGAGAGCACGTCGACGCCCTCCAGACCTAGCAGCGCCGCGAGCGCGGTCAGCTTGAGGTCTAGGGCGATGGTCGAACCCAGCCCGCCGCCGAGCAGACCTTTAAGACTCTGCATCGGCTACGTCATTCCTCCCCGAACATTTCCAGCGCGAACAGCCGCGCCTCATTCTGGCTTAGATCGACGCCCTGGCACGCGGTGCACGGATCACGAGCGACGCGAATCAGGTTCTCGATTGCGACCGCACCGAGAGCTGTAATCGCGGCCAGCCCGAGCAGCTTTGCGAGGTCGTCCTGGAGTGCTTTCAGTCGGTCCTGCTGGCCGGCCACGGCCCGCTCCAGAGCCGACACGCCGCCGGCCGACGCCGACTCGAACGCGGCGAGCTGCTGGAGCAGCGAAAGGAACGGTGCCACGGCCTGTACGACCGGCAGCACGGCCGCGAGCTGGCTTTCGAGTGCCGCAACACGTGCGAGGGCGTTTCCCAGCTCCTGAGCCGCCCTGGACGCTTCCAGCTCCAGCCCAGCGATAGCCGGTCCTGCCACCGACTGCTCGAAGTGAATCAGCTCGCCGATATCGGCCTGAGCCTGTGCCAGCACCGGCTGGACGCTGCCGTACAGCTGGAGCTCCACCGCCGCCACGTCGTGCTCCAGCTTGGGCACGTTCAGAGCTGCGAGTGCTTCGACCTTCGAGCCGACATAGATCAGCCCGACCTGGAAACTCGCGAGCGTCGGATTCACCACCTGGAGGATGAATCGCTGCCAGAGGTCGCTGGCTGCCGTCGCCTGGTGACCTAGAAAGGTTTCCAGACTGCCGGCCAGCTGAGCGATCGATGTACGTATGCCGTCGATCGCGTTCACGAGCGCACCGCCGACTACCGGCAGCTTGCCGGCCGGCGCCCGCACCTGGAGCAGCGTCCAGAGCATCACAGCGATTGCGACGAGACACACGAACACGAACACATCAGCGATCGCGATGCCGTCGCCGGCGACTACTGGCATTCGGTCACAGACTCTGCGGGCCTGATCGCCCGGCGATCGGTGCTCGCGGTGCCGGCACGAATGGAGCCGGCGCCGGTGGCGGAGCGGCCGGCGGTCGCTGTGGCGGTGCTTCGGGTATCGTCTGCGGCCCGCCGCGCCCGCCGCCGCTGCTGATCGCACGCGGCGCCGCCGGCGCAGTAATCGTGATCGGCGGTGAGCTGCCCGGCACCGCCGGCAGCTGATACCCGAAGCTGCGTCGGAACGCTTCGACCACGGCCGCGAATGGATTCAGCCCGGCGGCTAGTGCTGCCTCCAGCGCGGCGATAGGTCCGATCGTGCCGGTACTCACCGGCCCGGTGACGTTCGCCACGGCCGTTAGTAAACCTTCGGGACTGCTGCTCCCTGAATGGTCGCCACGTCCAGGTGTGTCATTACGGCCGCGTCCAGCAGCCGCTGCACCGTCGCACGATTGAAGTCGGCCAGCGGTACCTCGATGTAGGACTGCGTGCCGTCTGCGAGCACGTAGGGCACGCGCTTCGCCCTCACGTACTGACCGCTCGGCCCGAGCATCGTCGTGTCTGTGATGGTGCCGACCGTATACAGCGGCTGCATCCCGTCGGGAACGGCGTCCGGCTGCTGCTGATCCATTGCGTCAGCTCCCTTGCGGCGACGTGCCACCAGCTGCTCCAGGTGTCGCCGGCGCCGCCGACGTGTCAGACACGCGAGCGACGATTTCGGCGCCGGTCGCGGCCGGATCGGTTGAACGGTGAGCTGTGACAGCTGCCGCGAAATGGTCGAGTGCTGCCGCGCTGCCGTTGAGGTTCGCGCTCTGTGCATAGAAATAGGTGGCGGCGCCGCCGATCAGCAGCGACAGCCACGCCGGCGGCTCTGGCGAGTGTCCCTGACTCTGTGCGATCAGCGCGAATGCGATTCCGCCCCCGACCGCGAGCAGCGCGACCGCTGCTGCCGCAATGCTGCGAATGGTGCTGGATTTCACGAGCTGGGACACCTCCTGATGCTGGGATTCGGGACGCGACTAGTCGGGTAGGACGAGCACCTGTCCGGGGTGAATGAGGTCGGGGTTCGGTCCGATCACCGACTTGTTGAGGTCGTAGAGCTGCGGCCACTTGTTGCCGTCGCCGAGGTACTGAGCAGCGATCGCTGAAAGCGAATCGCCGGGTTTCACCGTGTAGGTGCGGCGCGTGCTGTCGGCCCACGGCGGCGTGTCCAGAGTGACACCGGTTGCGTGCGCTACCTTGACGATTTCGCCGAACAGAAAATCACGGTCCACGTCACTTAATCCTCCAGATTCCGAAGATTGCGAGGGCACAGCCGGTTGTGCCGGCTGGGATGAACCGCCCCCCGCTAAAGGGGCGATGGTCGAGTCGTACAGACTCACGAGCGACGAGCCGGGACCGCGCCCGTTGTTGTAGTGCGAGCCGGCCCACGGTGATTGACCGAATGCGACCAGCTGCTCGCCGATCGACTTTCCAGCCGATGCGAGGATCACAGCCATATTCGGCTGTCGCAAAACGGCGATGTAGTCCTGCGTGAATGCCTCCAGACTCGGGTACTGCGTGAACCCGTTCGCGTCCGAGTATTCACCGTGAAAGATGATGCCCGCGAGGTTGTTCCACCCGAACGTCGAGTTAGGCGAGCCCCAGCCCGTTTCGAGTGCCCATTGCGTGATGACAGCCCAGCGGTTCAGCCCGGTCGCTGACGCGACCTGATCCGCATACGGCCCGACTTCAGCGACGAATTCGGCTGCGTTCACTTTGGCGCCTCCTCGTCGGTGCCGGCAGGTGCTGCAGCAACCACCGATAGCCCGCTCGCCTCGATAGTGCTTTTGAGCTGCCCTTTTGCCTTGTCGAGTGCATCGAGCACGTTCGCCGCCTCGACTTGGACATTTAGGTTCAGCCCGCCCTGACCGTCGGCCCGATTTACGTTGATGTTGAACAGCACGGCGTCTACTCTAGCCCACGTTCGGCGCTGCTGTCACTAACCATGTGCTCGGCCCCGTAAAGGTCGTCTAGGTCGGTGTGGACCAATCGACGGCCGCAAAAGTCACATGTTGGGTGCTCGTCTGCTGTCGGTGGCCGGCAGCCTTCTATCCAATAGAAGTCATTTACGGTATGCCCTTCGGTGTCGATCAGCTGTTCCTCATGATCGTGAGCACGGCCACACGTCACACCACGGCGACAGAGCGGCCACCTGGAAGGGTGCTCACCGTGACGAGCATCGAGGGCGAGCAACTCCGGGCAGATTAGGTAGCTGTGTCCACGCGTTTTATAGGTCGGCATTTAGAACAGAAACGCTCCGATATTGACTGCTTCCACTATGTTCGCGCCGAGAGCTGAGAATTTGGCGGTCATAGAGTTGCCCGGCGTGCCCGAGTAGCCGCCACCTGGACCGAACCCGCCGCGCCCGCTATTGCCCTGAGCACTTGCCGCGCCGATCACATCCTGATAGATCACGGTCGCGCCATCGAGGAGCTGCACCGACACAAGCAGCACTTGTGCGGCATTCTCATATGCCGTCGCCGTGAATAGGTCGCATTGATACTGCCGGCCGGTCGATGCCGCGAGCGTCACGGTCGCCTGTGAGCCCACGGCTGGAGCACTAAACCCGGTCACGTCGTAGCCGGCGGTCGGCAGCCGGGTTCGACTCATCACGGCGCCCTGCTTGCGAAACGAGCCGATTTCGACCATCTGAAGCGGCGTGTCGTAGGTGTTTTGAACGAAGGTTGCGAGCGTATCCAGAGCTGAGCCGACGAATGCCTGAGCCTCGATGCTGGCACCGCCGACCGTCGGGCCGTTGAGCACGACTTTTATCTGCGTATCGACCGCTGAGTCGATAGCGAACGCGAGCCACGGCGGAGGGTTGCCTGTGGTGTCGCTGAGGTAGACATTTCCTGACTGCACGCCGATCACCTGGAGCGCAGTCGGGTTCGCCCAGCCCGCCGCCGGCGGGTTCGGCGTGTTCAGGCCGGCGAGCATTATCACGACGCTGTGCGTGCCGGTGGGCAGCGTGAATGTTGAGCTGACTCCCACCGCGCCGAGCCCAGCTGTGACCGTGCCGAGGCTCGTCGCCGGCTGATTGACCGCCACGGTGACCGACTGAGCGGCGATGTTCATGCTGACCACGTTGCCGACGCTGACGCTGTTTCCAATGTTCACCGTCTGAGCGGCTGCGATGGTGATAGCCGGCAGAGCATTCACCGCAATGGAGTTGCCGACCTGGACGTTCAGCGACTGGCCGGCGATCCAGACGGCCGGCACGCCGACTACCCAATCGCCGGGGTTTGCCTGTGCGTTCAGGTTCGGCGCGATCAGCAGCTTCCCGACGTCCGGGCCCTGGCCTACGACCTGATAGAACTGCGAGTTCGCGAGCGTCGCGCCGCCGGCTGCCGGCACTATGGCGATGAACGAGCCTGGAGCGAACAGGTTCCGGTTATTGACCACGATCGACGCGGCGCCGGCTGCTGACTGTTGAGCGACCTTATCAACGGCGTTCTGAGTGCCCACGGTCAGCAGTCGGGCGAGCGCGTCGGTTTGGAGTAGGTGCGGCTGATCCGGTCCCTGAGCGGCTAGGACGGCCAGAGAGGGCAGGATTTCGGCGCCGAGTGTCAGCCATCGTTCCGGCGGCGATTGGGCATTTAGATCGCTCCAGGGAAAGATGTTCCGCCAGAGCTGGGCGAGAGGAGTGCCGGGCTCGGCGATTGTCACCGGCGCCGTTTCCGGCACGCTGCTTAGGTCAATGCTCACCGATGCCGAATGTAGCGGTAGCCGAGTGAGATTTTCGCGACCACGGCGGCGCCGCCGCCGGCGAGCGTGACCGTCACGGCCTGACCCGCCGTGAACGTCAGACCGTCACCGGGAATGTTGATTGTGGAGAGCCCGCCGGCGGTTATGTCGTTGTCGAATTCGGTGCCCTCACCGTCGCTCATTTTCAGACCGCCGGCTGCCGGCGGACTCGAGTAGCTGACGTGACAGAAACCGAGCTGAACGCGACAGCCGATGCGTGATGGGACCACGAGTGCAATAGCTGCACCGGCTGCCGACGGTCCAGAGCTGAGCGGGACGAAATCCCGCTCAACTCCGAGATCCGCCATTCGTTAGGTACCTGGCGCCGGCGCCGATGGGACCATCGGCCCGCCCGTTTCATACCGAAGCACGATCGCGTCGGTGTTGACGGCGAGTGCGCCGGCCGAGTCGTTCGCGACGTTGACGCTCAACGACACGCCCACCGGGTAGTCCTGATCTAGCGGTATGAAGTCGTGCTGTTGCGCCATCACGCCGCCGTCGATGTCCGCTATGACTCGGCCGGCCACGTCCACGATGGTGTGGATCAGCTTCGTCTGATTGGTGCTCAGGATGCCGGTCAGACGACGCGGCACCGAGTCGTCGAACGTCGGAACAGCCGTCGCGCCCGACTTCGCGCCGGCGGCGACTGCTGGGATTGAAAACCGTACGTATCGCCTTGCCATTGCTTACAGAGCCCCCGCAGATGACAGAGGAACCGTCACGCGAGCGATTGCGACCTGGAGCGCGGTCGCATACGACGCGCCGCCCGTGCCGTCGCCGGTCAGCTCGTGCAGCAGCTGCATCGCCTCGCCGGTTTGCACCTGGAGCGGGACTTCGAGAATCGAGTCGGCGTTGTCGCCTGACTGCTCGAACGGAGGGAACATCGACGCGGCCTGTGCCAGCACCGTGTTTGCTGAGCCGGCTGCTGACGCCGAGCCGATGTTGGTGATGCCGTGCGCCGTGCGCGTGAACAGCTGGGTTTGTGCCTTGAACACCTGGAGGTCACGCGTCGCGCTCTGATGATTGGCGGCGCCGCTGAACGTGTTCACGCCGGCGCCCTCCAGGAACAGCGCGAGCAGTTCGACCTTCCAGCCGGCCGGCAGCTGAGCGTTGCTGAACAGCGCCGGTACGTATGCCGGTGCCACCTGTGTGTCCAGCTGGACCGCACCGCCGGCGGCGCCGCTGAATGCGGCGTTCAGAAACCACGTGATCGGCATGAGGAACACGTTCCCTTTGTAGTGATTCAGGCCGACGATATCGGCGTCGGCGCGATCGACTTCCTTGCCCTCAACGACGATCGTTGCTGTCGCACCGCCGACGCTCGCGATGCTGAGCGTCATGCCGAGCGGCACGCTGATGCTCGGATCCATTCCGAGCACGTTCCGGCACCAGTCGAAGAAATTCGGCCGGTATGCCTGAGTTGCACCTGTCGAGCCGGCGGTCGGCAGGAACAGCAGACGCTGATTGCCGGTCGTCAGCACACGGAAGCGCATCAGCTCGCGGCCGGCGACGCTCACGGTCCAGGTGTCGTTTCCTGAAACGGCCTGGATGCTGATGCGTCGGATGATCGCCGCCCTGTCGTTTGGCGGCGAGTAGTTCAGGACGGCGGCGCCGATCGCCTCCTGATAGACACGCGGCCCGATTTCGGTTTTGACTGCCATTGGTAGTCAGTATCCTCCCGCCGGCCTAGTGGCCGGTTTTCGCGGCCTGTGCCGCACGGTGAACCGCGAGCTGATAGGTCATGGACTTCTGGGCACGCTGCTCGGGCGTGTCGGTCGGCATGTTCGCGACGGCGGCGTCGGCAGCTGCGAGGTATCCCGACAGCCGCTGCTGGCCGGCGAGCATCGCTGGAGCTGCCTTCGCGACTCCTGAGGTCCAGTTGGCCGGACCCTTCGCGACGGTTTTCGTTTTCCAGCCGGCATCGCCGGTTCGCTGGATGCCGGCGTCGATGGTGCCATTCGCGATCGCCGACTGGAGGCCGGCGTTCCGGCGTCCAGCTGCGGCCACGCTCTTGTCGGCCCAGCCGGTCGCGTTCTGGATGCCGGTCGCATAGTCCTGACCGGCCTGTGCGACTCGACGCTGCCACTTATCGGTGGCTGCCTGCGGTGTCTTGCGTGCCATGTGTTCCCTCCGTGTGATGTTTGGGGGGAACGGGCACCTGGGGGCAACCCGCACCCCCCAGGTGACGCCGAGCAGCCTATCACGAGTGCCGGCGAAACGGCGAGCTGCCGCAAAGTCGAAGTCAGGACAGCCGGCGCCGGCGACACACACCCCCCGCCCGACGTGCCGGCGGTTGTGTAAAAACCTGGGGAAAGCTGGGGATACCGATTTGGGGAAGGT
>Ga0070730_10004106_pt1 | contig 12882 bp, 13 predicted proteins | sample Coa_R1_3_FD_66447 | JGI IMG/M metagenome (GOLD analysis project Ga0070730, IMG submission 66447) | Surface soil microbial communities from Centralia Pennsylvania, which are recovering from an underground coalmine fire - Coalmine... | ecosystem: Environmental > Terrestrial > Soil > Unclassified ...
GCGCCCAGGCCGACCTGACCGCGCCCGGAGCCCTGGATGCCCGCGAGGTCGCCGCCGCCCTCGAGCGCATCTCCGCCGAGATCATGGTCGACATCACCCTGGAGGAGCGTCGATCGTAGGCGAAAGGTGGAGAAGGTTTAACGGGACAGCCGCTCGCCGAACAGCGAGCGTGGTCGCCGCCGAAGATCACGAAAGGTGGGCAAGGTGGCGAGCGCGATGTGGGCCATGCTCGGCGGGGCGATCTGTGGCGCCGGGCTGCTGTCGTCCGTATCGGCGTTCGCGGATTCCACAACGGACTGTCATGTGGGGTCGTATCGACTGGCGAGCGGCGCGGCGGTGGATATCGCCCCCTCGGAGGGAGACACGCTGCGCTGGCGACTGTTCACCGGCGAAACCGGGCAGCTTCACAGGCAGGCCGACGGGACCTGGAAGAGCACGTTCGGCTGGACCGATCGGCTGGACGGCAAGACTGTCTCCTTCTCCGACTGCGAGAAGGGCGAAGTCACGTTCGGCGCGGACGTGGGCCATCGCATCGCCTTCGACACCATCGAGACGACGTTCGTCAGCAACGGCGTGAAACTGGTCGGCCGCCTCGTCATGCCCAAGGGCAAGGACAAGGCGCCCGTGGTGGTTCTGGTGCACGGTTCGGAGCACGACTCCGCGCGAGATTTCTATTCGCTGCAGCGCATGTTCCCGGCCCAGGGCATCGGCGCGTTCGTCTATGACAAACGGGGCACTGGCGCGTCTGGCGGGGTCTATACGCAGGACTTCGACATCCTCGCCGATGACGCGGTGCGCGCCCTGGAAGAGGCGCGCAGGCTCGGCGGCGCCCGCGTCGGCCGCAGCGGCTATCAGGGCGGCAGCGAAGGGGGATGGGTGGCGCCGCTGGCGGCGAACAAGGCGAGGGTGGACTTCACCATCGTCAGCTTCGGCCTGGCCGTCACCATCCTCGAGGAAGACCAGCAGAGCGTGGCGCTCGACATGCACTTTCATCATCACGAGGCCGATACGCCCAAGGCGCTGGAGCTGGCCCGCGCCGGCGAGCGGGTCATCGAGACCGGCGGCAAGGAGGGCTATGCCGAGTTCGACGCCTTGCGGCAAAAGTATAGGAACGAGCCCTGGTACAAGGACGTGCACGGCGATTTCGTGTTCATGGTTCTGCCCCTCGACAAGGCGCAGATCGACGAGGCCGTGAAGCAGTTCGATTTCCACACGCCGTTCCGCTATGAGCCGATGCTGGCGCTCCGAAGCTCGACGACGCCGCAACTGTGGATTTCAGGTACCGACGATCTCGAGGCGCCGAGCGCGGAGACCGCCAGGCGCATCAAGTCGCTGATCGCGGACGGCAGAGACTACACGTTCGCCCTGTACCCCGGCGCCGAACACGGCATGACCGAATATGAGCTGAACGCGACCGGCGAACGGATCTCGACGCGCTACGCGCCGGGCTACTTCCAGATGATGGCCGACTTCATCCGCAACGGCCGGATCGGCGCCCACTATGGCGCAGCGGACATCACGCAACCCTCGCCGCGTTCAGGCGCGCCTTGAGCGCACCGGCCGATCCGCGGCATGGTGGAGCGCGGCGTTGGCGATTTGTCGAGGTTCCGATGCGTGGCCGGTTGATCGGTCTTGGCCTGCAAGTCTGCCTGATCCTTCCATGGCTGTCGCCCTCTGAAGCGCGGGCCGACACCTCACGCGACGCCGTCGTCGCCGTCGCCCAATGCCGTGGCGGAAAAAAAGTGGCGCTCGATGTGCAGATTCTAGCTTGTTCCAGGATCCTCAACACGGGTGGCGAGTCGAGGGAGTACGCCGTCTGGGCCCTGAACGAGCGTGCAAGTGCGCGGATCGACAAGGGCGATGTCGATGGAGCGCTCTCCGACATCGGCATCGCGCTCCAGCTAGAGCCGGAATCCCCCGTGACGTTCGCTAACCGTGGTCGTGCGTACAACGCCAAGGGCGACCACAACCGCGCGATCTCCGATTACGACAAAGCCATCGAGATCAATCGCGATTTCTATCCGGCGTATTTCGACCGGGCGATCGCATTCGAGCAGATGGGGAACCCGGATCGAGCGATCGCCGATTTCGACAAGGTCATAGCGCTCAAGCCAAACGACCCGGCCGGCTACAGAGAGCGGGGTGACATGTGGATGATCAAGAATGATACGGACCGCGCGCTCGCCGACCTCGACCACGCCCTCGAAATCAAACCCGATTACGAACCCGCTTTCGGCAGCCGAGGTGACGTCTGGTTGAAGAGGAAGGAGTGGGGCAAAGCCATTTCGGACTTTGACCAGGCGCTCCGACTGAAGCCGGATTCGCCGGCGCGAATCCCGCCCCTCTACTACGCCAGAGGCGTTGCATGGGTGGAAAGCGGGGATTTGGATCGAGGTATTGCTGATCTCGACGAGTCTCTGCGGCTTAGGCCAGACAATGTACTGACCCTTGAGGCCCGCAGTTCAGCTTTGCAGCGAAAGGGTCAGTTGGACAAAGCCTTGGTCGATCTAGACAAGGCAATACGGCTGGAGCCAGACAACGGATATGCTCTGAACGGCCGGTGTTTTGTTCGCGGCCTCCGCAACCGCGACCTCGATGACGCTCTTGCCGATTGTGATCGCGCCATCCATCTGCTTCCTGGCCAACCTGCCATTCTGGACAGTCGAGCGTTCTTGCGGTTCCGACGCGCCGAATACGCACAGGCTATCGCGGATACCGACGCATCCCTCGCAGTCGATCCCAAGTTCGCGGACGCAATGTTCGTACGCGGATTGGCCGAGAAGGCCTTGGGCAGAATTTCGGCGGCGGCCGCCGATCTAGCTGCCGCGCGCGCGGCGGATCCGACCGTCGGCGACGTCTATGCGAGTTCCGGCGTCGTTCCATGAATCGCCGAGGCGACTATGTCTTTTGCAAACCCGTAGGGCGCCTTCTTCTACGCCAGGTCCACCATCCAATCGCGACATAGCCGGCGAACGCCACAGCCATCCCGATTAACAGAATTTCTCTCTTCTCCGCTGCGCAAGCAGCCACGATATCCCTCGGACCAGCGCAATCGCCATCGACAGTTAGGATAAGCCCGAGCAGGAAAAGAGCGGCGAACCAGTAAGCAAGCGTGAGGAGAATGGCCCGGATAGTGGCCTTGGCTATCGTCAATCTGATTAATCATCCTCCGGTGACGTCTGAGCCATCGTAGCCGCGTGGGCCTTTGCGGCTTCCCGGCTAGCCTTAGCCTCTGCTGAGGCTCGGTCAGCTTCACTAGGCTGGGTATAGGACCTTATGCGGGAGTAGATCAGGAAGACCGACACGGCGGCAAATAGAACGAGAAAGAGTATCTGACCGGCCGCGTGGAGGGTCACCGTTCGCCATCCGGTTTTTCCTTCGCGAGCTTCGGCTCCTTAGCGATCCGCCTCAGGCGCTCGTCGAAGGCTTCCTCGTCCTCGTCGCATTCCAGTTCGCGCGCGAGGTCAATGAACTTTTCCCCCTGCGTCTTCGGCGGCAGTGGTGCCGTTGGCTTCTTCACTTGGCGGGTCCTTCGGTTTTGACGGTGCCCCAAGGCGCTTGCGCTGGCGCTTCGTAAAGTCCTCCAGCGCCTCCAACAGGCTATCGTCCAACTGGCCTGTGGCAACCAGTTTGAGATACTGCCCGGCTCCGACCTCCTCTACAAAGATCACTCGCTCTCCGTCCATCAGGGTAACCTCTCGCTTAGGCTGCCCTCCGTCAGCGGGAGTTTTCTGGCGCGTATGATCCGCGCCGCCTCCTGTGGGGTGAGCATCTATCTTGGAACCCTTTGATTCTCCGGGATTTTCATCTGATTGTCGATGACCGCCGCTTACATTCTGTTGCTCAAGAGATCGGTAAGTTTCTAGGTAGCTCTTTATGACGGGGGGGATCGCCGCGCTGGCGAATGACTTGCGCATAAGGTAGGAGCGCAAAGCGTTTTCAGATGGCAATCCGTCGTCAAAATGCTCGTTAAGCTCCGCGAACAGCGACGGCGTGCCAGCTGCTTCGTGCAGCGCCTGCTGCTGAGATTCACCCGATTCGGGGTAGAGGATTTCGACAGCACGCCGCGCGACTCGAACTGAGCCGGTTCCCGATTTCTCCAAAAGTCCAAAATGGGAAAGATCGGATAGGACCTTGGCGGAACGGCCGCTAAGGCTCGCGTATCCCATTTCCTTGACCGCCGCTTCACGATCCACCGGGTTTGTCCGATTATTGGCGTGAAGTTTCTTTATCAATTCAATAGCTTCTCCGAGCGGCATGCTCGGATAGCCAGGGCTTCGGGTAACGGCCATCTCTGATGCTCCTTGTGTGTTGCCCGCCAGGAGTAACAAAAACTGCGCGTCCGCGCAAGATTTTCTTGCGTGGGATACCTTACTGGTTGACGGCGTCGGAGTAAGGCGGATAAATATCGACGCCGTCCTCATCACGGCAGAAAGGTTGGCGGTTATGACCAGGAGGGTCGCCCTCGCCGCGTCAAAGCTCGCGCGAACGCGGTAGGGGTTAAACGAGAGAGGCCGCCGCCCAGGCCCGGGCGACGACCTCAATGTGAGCCAAGATCGGAGTGACCGGAACTGGCGGTCGTGCCCATAGCACGGCCGCCTTTCTTTTGGAATCCCATTGTCTTCAAAGGGTAATTTCAGCTGATCCGACTCGGATGCCGCCACCATCTCAGGACCGCCGCCATGGCGGCGACGACGCCCACGCGGCTTATGCTTCGGGCCGCTCACCAGTCCTGCAATACGTCAGGCGCTTGCCGACCGCCCCCAACAGCGCCGTATGAGCCCCCGCGGTGTCGTCGACTCCCAGCGCGACACGGTTCGAATAGCGGAAGTCGAACTCGGCGAGGTAGCGGTGAAGGTGCTTGCCTCGGCAGTGCTGATAGACGCCGGTCATGCCGCGCTTGAAGATCGAGTAGAAGCCTTCGACGGTGTTGGTGTGAATGGTCTTGTCCTGCCGGTTCACGTACTGGCCCTTGCCGTGGGTTGACGGAGACGTGATCCGCGAAGGCGCGGCCCGGGAACTTGTAAGCGCCAGCCTCATCAGTGATTAGCCGGGCCTTGGGCGACACCGCCACCGACAGCACGTCATGAACCACGTCCATGCGGAATTGGGTGATGACTTCGCTGTAGGCGCGGCCGGTATCGCGGTCGATCAGGCTCATGACTGCGTACTTGTGATGCGGGCCGCCCTTGAACTCCACGCCGGGCCTGTAAGGGAATCAACGCCATGTCCATTCTTTCCGCCCCCCACTTTCACGACGAAGCCGCCGCCTTCGCGAAGGTGGAAGCCGCCCTTTGGCCGAATGGTCCCGCGTGCTTTCACTGTGGCGCGGCCGACCGCATCAGCGCCATCAAGCCGAACCCCGCCAAGCGCGTCCGGTTTGGTCTGAAGAAGTGCGGCCACTGCAAGAAGCAGTTCACCGTTCGCATGGGCACGATCTCAAGCCGTGACCAGTCTCGCGCAGCTTCGGGAGAAACTGCTGACCGGCCCCCGCATGGACGGCTCCCAATCTGTCGTCGGATGCCTGGACAGAAGCACCTGTCCCTGGGGGCGCCTGGGGGCGCATCGCTCCACCCGCCTATGTCGGCGCGCCCCTGGACGAGACCCTGAACTTGTGTCGCCATTGCTGGATCAGGGTCAGGGCCGAGGTGCGCCGGGGTGTCGGAAAGTCTGTTGGTCGCTGGGGTGGTCTGCATCGTCGCCGCCATTGTCGGGGGCGGCATAAAGCTGCTCGGCGCGGAAGTGCCCGTGCTCAACTCCTTTCCCCGCCAGGCGCTGCTGTTCGTCGTTGGCGCGGGGTTTCTGCTCGCCAGCTTCCGGGTCGGCGCCAACAGGTCTCCAACGCCTTCGCCGCCATCGCCCGCGCAGGCAGCGGCTCAGGCTCCTGCACAAACGCCCACATCCGCGTCCGTCCAGGCTCCGCCGTCGGCTCCCTCTGGCGCCGTCGCGCCTTGCGGTGCGGCGGCGGCCCTGTCGTGTCTGCCAAGGAGCTCGAGCCCGGTGGTGTTCGTCGACGAGGCCGCCGCCAACCGCGCCGCGAGCCAGAATATCCAGGACAGCCTCAGCACCACCCAGGCCCAGGCCGAGGCGATCCGGGAGGGCGCCAGCGGCAAGGCGTCCCGGCTGTGCGGCATCGTCGGCTCCAACGACTCCAGCCCGCTGGGCAAGCACCTCGCCGCGATCAGGCTGAACAATCCGCAGCCCGCGGATGGCCAGTCCACCCCGGCGTGCCTGAAGCTGGCGCAGAGCTTCTTCTAGGCCGGGCCCCGGGCGATCCCGTGTTCGGCAGGCCCGATACAGCCTACTCCATCGTGAAGCCTACCCTCAGCTCAACCTGGAAGAAATGGGCTTTTCCATCCCTGATCTCGCCACGTGTCTGGACCACCTCGAACCATCGCAGGTTGCGAAGCGTCTTGCTCGCTCGGGCGACGGCGCTGTTGATCGCCTCTTCTATGCTTGTTTCCGATGAGCCAACGATCTCAACGATCTTATAGACGTGATCCGGCATGGCAGCCTCCTCGTCCGCTTGCGTCCCTTGATACTGCATCCGTAGCTCACGCGGGTCCACCCCGACGTTCGGACACGCCACGGACGCATCCCGACCCAGGCCACGGGGAATGGAAGGCGGGGTCCGTCGGGAACGTCGTCCTGATAAACAGCCGTCAGTCGATGCCGCCGCCGGGAGAATCGCTTATGAAACGCATCTGGTCCCTTGCGGCCCTTACCCTCGTCGCCGCCTTTGCCGCCGGCGCGGCGTTCGCCTTGCCGAAGTTCGAGGACCACTATGCCTCGAACGGGACCGTGAAGATCCACTACGTCGCCGCCGGTTCCAGCTCGGCGCCGCTGGTGGTGATGATCCATGGGTTTCCGGACTTTTCGGCGACCTGGCGGCCGCTGATGGGCGAGCTGCGCGGCGAGTACCGCGTCGTCGCCCTCGACCTTCGCGGCTACAATCTGTCGGACAAGCCGCAAGGGGTCGACGCCTACCGGTTTCCGCTGCTGATCGGCGACGTCGAGGCGGTGATCAGGGCCGAGGGGCGCGCCAACGCGGTGGTCATCGGTCACGACTGGGGCGCGGCGATCGCCTGGCAGGTGGCGATGAACCGGCCCGACCTGGTCAATCGGCTGGTGATCCTGTCGGTGCCCCACCCCGCGGGCTTCGCCCGCGAAATGGCGACCAACAAGGATCAGCAGGCCAACAGCCAATATGCCCGCAACTTCCAGATTCCCGGTTTCGAGAAGACCCTCAACGCCGAGATGCTGGCGGGCGTCGCCGGCGTCACGGACCCGGCGCTCAAGGCCGAATACGTCGAGGCGTTCAAGCGCTCAGACTTCACCGCCATGCTGAACTACTACCGCGCCAACTACCCGACCACGACCGGCCCGGCGGTGGCGGCGGAGATCCCGCCCACCACCCCGCCGATCAGGTCGCCGGTGCTGGTCATCCACGGCATGAAGGACACCGCCTTGAACGCCGCCGGCCACAGCGGCACGTGGGACCACGTCGAGGCCGACACCACCCTCCTGATGATCCCCACCGCCGGCCACTGGGTGCAGCACGACGCGGAAAAGCTGGTGGACCGCACCGTCCACGACTGGCTGGACGCGCGGCGGTGAGCTACAGTTCTATTACATAGCCGTCGGGATCAGACACGTATGCATACGGGTACTTTCCGTCGTGTTTGCCTCGCGAGACCAGCGATCCGCCGGCCATCTCGACTTGCTCGATCGCACGGTCGTGATCATCCGCGCTTAGCTTGAATCCAAAGTGCTGGAACCCGCCCGCCATGCCGACTGGATCATTCTGTCCGGCGAGATGGAGCGCCAGTGAGTGTCCGCCCGTGCGTGGCGTCATGAAAATCAGATCAGCACCCGCCTTGAATTTGACCTTCAAGCCAAACGCCTCTTCGTAGAAGCGAACCGAGCGCGCCAGGTCGCGCACGTTGAGGTGCAGATGGTTGAAACCCTCAGCCCTTACCGGGTGGACATCAGAAGTCACGTAGCACCCCTTCTTTGAGCGTCCTTCGGAAACGGTCTCAGTATCCGCCCGCGACCAAGCTTCCGCAACCGGACTCGGGGCTTTGGCTCCGACCGTCGCAGCGCCGACCTTTCCCCGAAGGATCGCTGTCGAAGGCGCCTCTTGACATCCGAACTATGCATACTGCAAACTACCGGACAACCTCGGTCTTTGCAATCGTGAATCCCCCCATCCTGCGACGCCGCGCGAGCGGCGGCGCGTCGCGCGCCGCTGCCTTCATCGGGCAAGCGGCGCCGGTGACGCTCTCGCCAGAGTCGGAATGGCGCGATTTGGCGCCGATCGGTCGCGGAAATTTGCTTTTTGATATGCGTTCGGATCGGAAAGGATCTTTTTGGTCGCCGAATGGACGTCCGCGCGTCCCGCGTCAGACAGCCAAAACCCGCCGGGAATCGCGAGGTGATCACCGTATCTACGGTCGTTTACGGGTGAATTGCGGCGTCCCGGGGCGCGGGAGCGCCCTGGACCTTCGCCTCGATCGTCGCAATCCGTACGCCGCCGTCGGCGGAGTTCGTAGTGATTTCAATGTCTTCCCGCAGCATGGCGCGCGCGTCAACGCCCCCGCGGCTCCCGGTAAGCCTCACGCGAGCGCCCCGTCAGCGCCCATCGGACTCCCCTCCGACTCCGTGAAATCTCCCCGCTTGCTCCGCCCCTCCGCCCCCGCTAAGCCCCAGCCGCGCTTTGGAGGGCGGCATGGCGGACACCGAGAATCTGATCGACACCCTGGCGCTCGAGCGCATCGAGGTGAACCTGTTTCGTGGCGTCGCGGCCGCCGACCAGGGGCCGCGCATCTACGGCGGCCTGGTGATCGGCCAGTCGCTGCTGGCCGCCTATCGCACGGTGGAGGCGCGGGTCTGCCACTCGCTGCACTGCTACTTCATCCGCCCGGGCGATCCCTCCGTCCCCATCCTCTACGAGGTCGACCGCGCCCGCGACGGCAAGAGCTTCACCACCCGCCGCGTCACGGCCATCCAGCGTGGGGCCCAGATCTTCAACCTGGCCGCCTCGTTCCAGGAGGCCGAGAGTGGCATGGAGCACCAGGACCCGATGCCCAACGTCCTGCGCCCCGAGGCCCTCGCCGACGTGAGCGGCAACGGCGACTGGCGCCGGGACATCGAGATGCGCTGGGTCGAGGGGCGCGACTTCGAAAAGCCCACGCCGGGGCCGCCGGTCCAGAACGTCTGGATGCGGGTGACCACGCCGCTGCCGGACGACATCGCCCTCCAGCAGGCGGGGCTGGCCTATGCGTCCGACATGTCCCTGCTCTCCACCTGCATGCGCCCCCATGGCGTGGGCTGGCGCACCCCCGGCTTCCAGTCGGCCAGCCTCGACCACGCGGTCTGGTTCCACCGCCCGTCCAACTTCAACGACTGGCACCTCTACGCCCAGAAGAGCCCGTCCGCCTCGGGCGCCCGCGGCTTCAACCTCGGCGAGATCTACAACATCGACGGCAGGCTCGTCGCGTCCACCGCCCAGGAGGGGCTGACGCGGTTGCGCACGGAGCGCGGGCTTCCAGCCCGCTCTTCCTCTTAAGAATAGATGCGGGCTGGAAGCCCGCGCTCCGTGTTCTACTTCCCCGGCGCGACCATGATCTTGATCTGGCTCTTGTCGGTCTGCAGGCGGCGGAAGGCGCCCGGGGTCTCGTCGAGGCCGACCACCCCGGTGATCGCCCCGGCGTAGCGCGTCTTCCCCTCGGCGAGATTGCGCAGGGACGCCGCGAACTCCTCGGGGCTGTAGCCCAGCACGAAGCGCAGCTCGATCTCCTTGACGATCATCGCCAGGGGCTCGATGGCGTCGGTCTCCATGCACACCCCGGCGACCACGATCCGCGTCCCCCGCGGCGCTGCCATGGCCAGGGCCTGCAGCACCCCCGGCGCCCCGACGCATTCGAAGATCAGCGGCGTCTTCACAGCCTTGCCCTGGGCCGCGGCGATCACCCCCTCCATCGCCGTCACAGGAACCCCGAGCGCCGCCCAGGAGTCGTGCGGCGAGACGTGCGCCGGATCGACGACGATGTCGGCCCCCATCCGCTCGGCCGCCGCCCGCCGCTCGGCCGAATAGTCGCTGGCGACGATCGGCCCGACACCGCGCGCTTTCAGCGAGGCGATTACCGCCAGCCCCACCGGCCCGCAGCCCACCACCATCACCACGTGCTCGGGGGTGACCTCGGCCTTGGCGACGGCATGCTCGCCCACCGCCAGCGGCTCGGTCAGCGCCGCGTGCTCGGCGGAGAGGCCGTTGGGGACCTCCAGCATCAGCGCCTCGGAGAGCAGGATCTCCTCGGCGAACCCGCCCGGGACGCGGCTCGAATAGCCGGTGGTCTCGGCCCCGTCAGGCCCGATCAGCACCGGCATCGAGACCACCCGCGCGCCAGGCTTGAACCGCGCGGCGGTGTCCGGCCCCGCCTCCAGCACCTCGCAGCAGAACTCGTGGCCGAACACGGTGTCGGCGCCCTTCTTCATGTGGCTGAAGCCGCCGACCTTCTGGGTCATGTCGATCATGTGGTCGTAGTGGTCGAGCGCATGCAGGTCCGATCCGCAGATGCCGCACACCAGCGTCCTGCACAGCACCTGCCCGGCCGCCGGGACCGGCGTCGCCATCTCGTCCACCACCAGCGCGCCGCCGCGCCTGATCACCGCCCTCATGTCGCTTCTCTCCCTGACCTTGGTTTGCGGAACACTGTAGGGAAGCGGATGAACTATCGCCACGCCTTCCACGCCGGTAATTTCGCCGACCTCGCCAAGCACGCCGTCCTGGCGGCGCTCCTGCGTGAGCTGACCGCCCGGCCCGCCGCCCTGACGGTGATCGACACCCACGCCGGCGCCGGCCTCTACGACCTCGCCGCCGAGGCATCGCGCCGCACCGGGGAAGGGGAGGCGGGTGTGGCGCGGCTGATGGCCGACCCCGCCGCGCCCGCCGCCTTCGACGATCTCAGGGCGGCGGTGCGCCGCGTCAACGATCCGGGGAAGGGCCGCTGGTATCCCGGCTCGCCGGTGCTGATCGCCGCCGCCCTGCGCCCGCGCGACCGCGGGGTCTTCTGCGAGCTGCGCGACGACGACACGGCGGCGCTGAAGCGCGTCCTGCCGCGCGAACTCGGCGCCCTGGTGCATCGCGGCGACGGCTGGGCGGAGGCGGTCAGGGCCGCGCCCGCCGCGCCCGCCGCCCTGCTGGTGCTGGTCGACCCGCCCTTCGAGCGCGGCGACGACTATGTGCAGGCGGCGCGCCTGACCGCGCGCCTGCTGAAGGTCAACCGCGGCGCGGTGATCGCCATCTGGGCCCCGCTCAAGGATCTGGCGACCTTCGACGCCTTCCTGGGCGACGTGGAAGACGCCGCTCGCGCCGCCCCGATCTTGGCGGCGGAAGTGCGCCTGCGCCCCCTCACCGACCCCATGCGCCTCAACGGCTGCGCGATGATCGTGATCAACCCCCCGCCCGCCCTGGAAGACCCCGCCCGCGCGGTCGTCGCATGGATCGCCCGGACCCTGGGAGAGGAGGGCGCCCTGGGCCGCGTGACCCTTCTCCCAGGGGGAGAAGGAGGGGCCCACGCCAAGGGCGTGGGAGGTTGAGGGGTTACCTTGCCGGCGTCCTAACCCCTCACCCTCCCACGGCTTCGCCACGGGCCCCTCCCTCTCCCGCTGGGAGAGGGGCCAACCCCCTTAAATTGGGTCTGTTCGCGGCGGCGAAAGGCGGTTATGCTGCGCTGCAACATTCGTCGGCCTCAGGAGCAAACAGAATGTCTTGGATGACCGAAATCGCCGATCCCGCCGCCATTCGCGAGCGCACCATGAAAAGCCTCACCGTGCCGCTGGGCCTGGCCAATCCCCTGTGGCTGGCCTTCGGCGCCGCGGCCAGCGCCGGCGCGGCCTGGTGGCTGATGACCCGCTGGGCCAGGCCGCTCAACGCCGAGGCGATGTTCGGCGCCGCGTTCAGGACCGCACCCAAGCCCGCGCCCGAGAAGGCCGCGCCCGAGAAGAAGGCCCTGAAGGCCGTCGAAACGACCCCCGCCGTCCTCGAGGCCGCCCCCGTGGCGGCGCCCGCGATCGTCGAGGCGGTGGCGGCCCCTGTCGAAGCCGTGCTCGAGGCCGTCAGGGTCGAGACCGCCGCCATCGCCGACGCCGTCACCGATGCGCTCGCCGAGACCGAAGCCCAATTCGAAACGAAGGCCGAAGCCGCGGCGGACGACCTTACCCGCCTGGTGGGCGTCGGCCCCCGCACCGCCGCCGCCCTCGCCGAGCGCGGCGTCACCCGCTTCGCCGACCTCGCCGCCTGGACCGAGGCGCAGATGGCCGCCTTCGACGCCGAGCTGAGCCTCAAGGGCCGCAGCGTCCGCGACGCCTGGCGCGCCCAGGCCAAGCGCCTCGCCGCCGAGAGCTAGCCCCCCTCCGTCAGGCCTGCGGCCTGCCACCTCCCCCATGAAGGGGGAGGAGCTGGCGAATCCTCCTCCCCCTTCATGGGGGAGGTGGCGCGCGCCATGGGCGCGTGACGGAGGGGGCGTCGCACGCTAAGGCTCTCCGCAAAACCAACACGCGGAGAGAGACACCCCATGGCCCGGATTCCCTATTTCGACCCCGCCCAGGCGACGGGGAAGGCGGTCAAGGCCTACGCCGCGCTGCCGCACCTCAACATCTTCCGCATGCTCGGCCACTCCGGCGACCTGCTGGAGGGCTTCAGCCGCTTCGGCGGCTACCTGCTGAACCGCACCGAGCTCGATCCCATCCTGCGCGAGATCGCCATCGTCCGCGTCGGCGTCCTCTCCAAGGCCAGCTACGAGGTCCACCAGCACGAGGCGATCTCCCGGCGCCTGGGGATGTCGGATGAGATGATCGCCGCCATCCACGACGGCCCCA
>Ga0070730_10004107_pt1 | contig 12881 bp, 10 predicted proteins | sample Coa_R1_3_FD_66447 | JGI IMG/M metagenome (GOLD analysis project Ga0070730, IMG submission 66447) | Surface soil microbial communities from Centralia Pennsylvania, which are recovering from an underground coalmine fire - Coalmine... | ecosystem: Environmental > Terrestrial > Soil > Unclassified ...
CTCACCCCCCGGCCCCCCTCTCCTCCCGAGGAGAGGGGGGAGAAATTTTCCCCCAGGGAGTTAGTGGCGGGACTTCAGCATTGCGCGAAGTTGTTCGAGCGGGCGGGTGTTGAGGACGTCGTCGGCCGTCAGCCATGCGCGGCGGGCGCTGCCGATGCCGTACTGCATGAAGTCGAGCTCGTCGGTCGAGTGGGCGTCGCTGCTAACCGTAAACCGCGCGCCGAGCTTCAAAGCCCGCCTGGCCCAGGTGCCATTCAGATCGAGCCGATCGGGGGTTGCGTTCAACTCGAGCGCACAGCCCCCCGCCGCCGCCTGCTCGATCACCGCCTGCATGTCCACCTCATACCCATCGCGCCGCCGAATGATGCGGCCGTGCGGATGATTGAGGGTATTGACCAGCGGGTTCGAGATCGCGCGCAGCATCCGCGCGGTCATGACGTCTCGAGGCTGTCGGAAGCCACTGTGGACGGAAGCCGAGACGTAGTCCAGCGACTCGAGGACGTCGTTCGGGAAGTCCAGCTGGCCGTCCATCAAGATGTCCATCTCGGTCCCGTGCAGCACGACGAACGGGGCCAGCTTCTGATTCAGACGTTTGACCAGGGCGCGCTGCTCGTCCAGACGTTCTGGCGTCAGCCCACGCGTCAACGCCAGATTCTGGGTGTGGTCGGTCAGGGCCAGATAGGCGTAGCCCCTGGCTTTGGCCGCTTTGGCCATGTCGTCCAGGGTCTGGGTGCCGTCGGTCCAGTTGGTGTGGGTGTGCAGGTCGCCCTTGATGTCGCCGATCTCGATCAGCTTCGGCAGGCTGCCAGCCTGTGCCGCCTCGATCTCGCCGTCGTCCTCGCGCAGCTCGGGCGGGATCCATTGCAGCCCGAGGCGCTCGTAGATGCCGCCCTCGTGCTCGCGCTCCAGGAGCCTCCCAGTTGCATCGTCCTCGAGGCCCAGCGCCGTTAACCTCCAGCCGCGGGAGCGGGCAAGCGCCTCCAAACGCGCGACGTGGGCGCGCGAGCCGGTGTACCAGAGCAACGCGCTGCCCCAGGCGTCGCGCGGCACGAGCGTGAGCCGCACGTCGAGTCCGCCGTACAGCTGGACGATGACCTCGTCGGTGCTGCGCTCGAGCACCTGCACCAGGTTTGGCAGCCCGTGGACGATCTTGCCGACCAGGTCGTCGGCCTCCTCGGAGCTGTCGGCGACGGTGAGCAGATCCAGCCCGCCCACGGTGTCCTGCATGCGGCGGACGCTCCCGACGACTTCCAGCCGATCGGCGTCGCCGGGCAGCCCAAGCGCGCCGCGCACCTGTTCGGCGGCCACCCGGGCGTCGGAGAGGAGTCCACGCGTAGACGCTTGCTTCAGCCGTTCCAGGCTGACCAGCAGGCTCTGGACCGCCTTCGGGCCGAATCCAGGCACCTCCTGGAGTCGGCCACTGCGGGCGGCCTCTTCCAGGTCGTTGACTGTCGAGACGCCGAGCTCCTTGTACAGCGAGCGCGCGCGGCCGGGCCCGAGTCCAGGTATCTGGAGCAGTGTCGCGAGGGCAACCGGAAACTCCCGTCGCTCGCGCTCGTACGCCGCCATGCGACCAGTCGACAGATACTCGATGATCTTGGCCTCGAGGGCCGTGCCCACGCCGCTCAACTCGCGCAGGCGACCCTGCTCGAACAGCGCATCGACGCGTTCTGTCGCGTTGGCCACGCTGCGCGCCGCGGCGCGATAGGCGTTGAAGCGGAACGGCGGCTCGCCCTTGATCTCGAGGATGTCGCCCATCTCGGCGAAGAGGCGCGCCACCTCGGCGTTGGCGTTCGGTCGGCCTTTTTCCGGGTCGGCTGCGGCTTCCTCGGACATCGCTACGTTACGATAAACCATGGCCACCGCCACGACCGGACGTGGGCGGCCGGTTGCCTCGAGCCGGCGCCGATTCGTGCCGGTGCACCGACAGTTCGGGCTCGCCGACGCCGACGTGGTGGCGATGTACTACGCGATGCTGGTCAGCCGGCGGGTCAGCGAGCAGGCGCTCAAGCTGGCGTTCCAGGGAGCGATCGACGTCTCGATTCCGGCGGATGGCCACGAGGCCGCCCAGATTGCGAGCATGTGGGCGCTGCGGCCCACCGATCCCGCGTACCTGTTCTATCGCAGCGCGCCAGCCGCGTATGCGCGCGGCATGACCACGCGCGAACTCTTCCTCGACTATTTTGGGCGAGCCGACGGGCCGTCGTCTGGCGGCAAGAACCTGGCGGGGCACTGGGCCAAGCGCGAGCTCAACTTGATGAGCATGTCGGGGTCGGTGGCCACGCAGATTCCGCACGCGGTCGGCTCGGCGCTGGCCGCCAAGCTGCGCGGCGAGGACACGGTCAGCGTGGCCTACTTCGGCGACGGCGGGTCGTCGAAGTCCGACTTTCACGAGGGGCTCAACTTTGCGGCGGTGCGCCAGCTGCCGGTGGTGCTGTTTTGCGAGAACAACGGCATGGCGATCTCGGTGCCGTTCTCAATGCAATCTGGAGTTCGCAGCGTGGCCGACCGCGCGGTCGGGTACGCGCTGGTGGGCATCAGCGTCGACGGGTCTGACCCGCTGCAGGTGTATCGGATCATGCGCGAAGCCGTCGACGCGGCGCGGGCCGGCAAGGGCCCGGCGCTGATCGAGGCGCGCGTCACGCGGCTGGGCCAGCACACCAGCCAGGTTGGCGAAATGCGCCCGGCGCGCGAGATGGCGGCAGCACGACGGAAGGATCCGATCCCGCTGTTTGGCCACTACCTGCGCCACCACGGCGTGCTGGACGAACGTAGCGAGGCGGCGCTCAAAGACCGCGCCGACGCCGAAGTCCTCGACGCCGTCGAATTCGCCCGACGCGCCCCGCCCCCGCCCGTCGAGCGGGCCTTCCAGGACGTCTACGGGCCAGCGCTAACCAAGTAAGCAAGAACAAGTTACGGTTTTGTTGTTATTGCATACTTGGTACACGCTGGCGGATTACATCGCGCGGGCGTCGACTACTCGGACGGCTTTGCCTTCGCTGCGCGGGACGCCGCCGGGGGGGAGCAGCTCGACGTGCATGGACAGGCCGGTGGCCTCGTGCAGAGCGCGCTCGACGCGGCGCTGGAGGTCGGTCGAGGCGGACGTGGTGGTGGCGGGCTCGCAGAGGACCCGCAGCTCGTCCATCGCGCCCGGGCGCTCGACCACGAGCTGATAGTGGGGCCCGACGTCGCCGAGGCCGAGCAGGACCCGTTCGACCTCGGACGGGTACAGATTCACGCCGCGGATGATGAGCATGTCGTCCAATCGGCCGCGCACCCGCGCCATTCGCGCCATCGTGCGCCCGCACTCGCACGGCGTCGCATCGACCGACGAGATATCGCCCGTCCGGTACCGCAGCATGGGCAGGGCTTCCTTGGTCAGCGTGGTGAACACCAGCTCGCCCTCTTCCCCGGGCCCGACCGGCCGATCGGTCTCGGGATCGATCACCTCGACCAGGAAGTGGTCCTCCTGGATGTGCGCCCCCTGGCGTACCTCGAGGCACTCGCTCGAAACCCCCGGCCCGACGATCTCCGACAACCCGTACACATTCAAGGCCGCCAGTCCAAGCTGTCGCTCGAGCTCCAGCCGCATCTGCTCAGTCCACGGCTCGGCGCCGAACACGCCGACCTTGAGCTGCAGGCGATCCCGGCCGATTCCCTGTTCGAAGAGCGTCTGCGCCAGATTCAGCGCATACGACGGCGTGCAGCACAGGACCTCGCCGCCCAGATCCTCGAGCATCAGGACCTGGCGCTGGCTCTGTCCGCCGGACATCGGGATGACCGTGCAGCCCATGCGTTCGGCGCCCATATGAAAACCCAGCCCGCCGGTGAACAGACCGTAGCCGTAGGCGTTGTGGACAACCATACCCGGCTCCACCCCGGCCATCGCCAGCGTGCGCGCCATCACTTCGGACCACACGTCGAGGTCGGCACGCGTGTAGCCGACGACGGTCGGCTTGCCCCGCGTGCCACTGGACGCGTGGATGCGGACAACCTGCTCGCGCGGCACCGCGAACAAACCAAACGGATAATGCCCGCGCAGGTCGGTCTTGCGCGTGAACGGCAGACGGGCGAGGTCCTGTAGCGACGCCACGTCCCCAGGTGACCGGATGCCGGCCTCGTGCAACCGCGCCCGCACCGGCGGCACCGAATCGAGCAGGCGGCCCACGGTCTGTCGCAGACGTTCGACTTGCAGCACTTCGAGCCGCTCGCGGGGTAGCGTCTCAGCCGCCGGGTTCCACAACACGCGGCAAACGATAGCGCTACAGTGCCTGCATGGCCATCGCGATGCAGCAGGGTGCGCTCGAGGCAGTCGGACTGGCGCGCGCTGACCTGCAGCAGCTTGCAGCGCTGGAGCCTCAGATTGCGCCACCGCGCGTGGGGACGTCAGCGGACTTCAACGCTGATGCGCCGGCCGCAAGCCGGTTTTTCCAGGCCGGCCAGGCGCTTATCGGCCGCCTGCCGTCACGTCCCGCGCGCACCGCGAGCGAGCAGGCCGCCGCCGAGGCGCTCACGAAACATCTTCGGGAGGTGCGGCTGCGCTTCCTGCGCAGCTACGCGGCACCGCTGTACGCGGAGTTGACCAGCGATCGACGCACGTTTGTGCGGGTCGAAGACCTCGTCTATCTGGCTGCCGAGCGCGTGCCGGGGCTGGTGCCCACGCGCGCCGACGTCCTGGCCGAGCGCACCCGGCTGCAGAAGGACAAAGAGGGGCACGAGGTCGACCAGGGGCTGTTCCTGTCGCAGGTGCTGAGCCACCCGCTCGCCGGTGCGCACCTGGTGCATGCCATGCTCCGGCCGCGGCCAGAATCGGCGGAGCGCGTCGAGGAATTCCAAAAGGCGGGTCGATTGGATGTCGGCTCGATCACGATCGAACGCCAGGGGTCGGTCGGCTACCTGTACCACGGCAACCCGCGGTTCCTGAACGCGGAGGACGATGCGACCACCAGCGCGCTGGAGATTGGGGTCGACCTGATCCTGCTCGACCCGTCGATCGAGGTCGGGGTGATCCGCGGCAAGGTCGTCGATCACCCCAAGTACGCTGGCCGACGCATCTTCAACGCCGGCATCAACCTGACGCACCTGTACCACGGCCAGATTTCGCTGGTGGACTTCTTCATCGTCCGCGACATGGGCTATCTGCACAAGATGTATCGCGGGCTGAGCGGCCCCGAGTTCTGGCCCGAGGAGGTCGAGAACACGGACGAAAAGCCGTGGATCGCCGCGGTTGAGGCGTTTGCGATCGGCGGCGGCTGCCAGCTGTTACTGGCGATGGACCACGTGCTCGCCGAGCGGAGCAGTTTCTTCAGCTTGCCGGCCCGCAAAGAAGGCATCATTCCGGGCGTTTCCAACATGCGGTTGTGGCGCTTCGTGGGCGATCGCGCGGCCCGTCAGGCGATCCTGTTCGAACGTCAGTTCACCGCGGACAGTCCGGCGGGTCAGCTCATCTGCGACACCGTCGTGCCCGACGGGGAGATGGATGCTGCGCTGGGTCGAACCATCGCGGCGCTGACGTCCTCAGGCGTGGTCAGCGCGGCCGGCAACCGCAAGGCGATGCGGATTGGCCAGGAATCAATCGAGCTGTTTCGACAGTACATGGCGCTGTACTGCCGCGAGCAGGCGTACTGCCACTACAGCCCGCAGCTCATCCGCAATCTCGAACTGAACTGGAACGCCGCGGCCCGAGCGCTCTAGAACAGTCGCAGCCACTGCTGGGCGAGCCGCGTGTGCGCGCGGCAGCGGCAACTCCCGTCGACGCCGTCCCATTCAGCGTGCGGCCAGAACACCACCTGGCGCAGACCCCGATCGCCTTTCATCACCGCATAGCGACCAATGACGATGTCGCAGCGCTCGCATTGCTTCGCGTAGGGATCGAAACACCACTCGTCGGCCCGAAACTCCTTCAGCGCGAACTCATGCATGGCGCGCGGAATATAGGTGAAGTGCTCCAGCGACACAATATTCGCCGCAGGCCGCGCGCGGGCTCGGTCGGGTACGTCACCCAGCGGCAGGCACCTACAAGGAGATTTCGTGGCCTTCGGCGGCGGCGAAGAGCTCGACGTTGCTGCCAACTTCGCGGGCGCGGTTGCGAGAGTACTCGACCATGCGGTCGATCTCGTCGTCGGAGTGCGTCGGCTCGTGGTGGAACAGGGCAACGCGACGCGCGCCAGCTTCAACGGCGACATCGGTCACGTAGTCGGTGCTGCCGTGGCCCCAGCCGCGATGGTCGGCGTACTCCTCGGGCGTGTACTGCGTGTCCTGAATGAGCAGGTCAACGCCGCGGACGAAGTCGATCAGACGCTTGTCGCCGCCCTGAATTGGCCCGCCCCGCAAGCCGCGACCGATGGCGGGTTCCTGGTTCCCGCCGCCGCCGACCAGCCCGTAGGGCTCGTGATCGGTGACGTACGCAACTGAGGCCCCGTCGGCCTCGATCCGGTAGCCCATGCAGACCGCGGTGTGGTTCAGATAGTGCGTGCGCACGACGGCGTCGTCGATCTTGATTTCGCCTTCCTCGAGCTCGCTGAACTCGATTTCGGCGCGCAGCTCGCCGAGCGGGACCGGGAAGTACGTGTAGTGCATCTGCCCGGCCAGGACGTCGCGCAGCGGGCGATCGAGATCTCGGGCGCCATAGATCACCAGGCGGTTGCCCGGCACGAACGCCGCCGAGAAGAACGGAAAGCCCGAGATGTGATCCCAGTGCGTGTGCCCGAGCATCAGGTGAGCGGAGACCTGGCCACCCACGCGGGCCAGGTGCAGCCCGAGCTCGCGGATCCCGGTGCCGCTATCCAGAATGAAAAATGTGCCCTTGTTCGTGGTGACCCCAACGCAGGCGGTGTTGCCGCCATAGCGCACGGTTGTCGGGCCCGGTGTCGGCACGGAACCGCGGGTTCCCCAGAACCGCACACGCATTCAAACAATTGTACGGGTGAGGTTGCTATTCGAGACGCAGCGTCACCGCCCGGCATGGCTGTAGCGAAAATCGATGCCGAGACGACGCAGTCGAACTGGCGTACACGTGCGTGCCAGGGTCACCGCCGCGGCTCACGTAGCACGCGCGGGGCTCGTCACCCAGATCGAGCTCGGCCTCGAGCAGGCCGCCTGCCAGGACCGTGTACGTCAGGTCGAAGACCAGCCCGCGGTAGTTCAGGTGGCGCACCCCGTAGCGCCGGCCCGGATGAAGCAAGGGCCGGGGCAAGGCAGGAGTCAGCACGACCGACCACCCGTCGGTCAGGCGCGACTCTTTGAAGCCGAACAGGTGTCGAATCAGGAGATTGGCGGTGGTCGCCCCCCAGCCATACGCGTCGCTCCCGTTGTAGGCGCGCCAGTCCGTGGGCCAGAACTCTGGGGCACACCCCGGCATCGGACGCGACAGGCTGTCCAGGTCACGCCGCGTCGTCACCTGGTAGACGCGCTCGACGGTTTCCATCGCGAGCGCGCCGATCGGCTCGAAGAGGCCGCCCGCGGCCGCCGACTCGACGAGGGTGGTGGTCCACGACGGCCACAGCGTCCAGGGTGGGCAGAAGTACCGCAGGATCTCCGCTTCGGCCAGGGGCTCGCCAATGAGCCGCGGCGTCAGCGACTGGACCGAGTAGCGGTGCGGATCGATGCCCCAGTACAGCGCGCGTGGCGGGCTTCGCACCTCACCTGGTGGCAGGCTTCGCACCCCACCCCCCTGGCCCCCCTCTCCTCCCGAGGAGAGGGGGGGAGAATCCTCCCACGCCGGGGCGCTCAGGAGCTGGTCGCGGTAGCGGGGTGCCTCGGGGTCGAAGAGTTGGCGAGTGCGGGCGCGATACGTGGACTCGACACCTTGCCAGCGAGGGACGTCGCTGGCAAGTCCGAGCTCCGTGGCGAAGAACGCCAGGACGCTGGCGGCGTGGGCTATCGTCGCCTGCAGCTCGACTGGACGGACCAGACGCGAGATGTCCGCGTCGCCGCTGCCGGTCGGGTCGAGCCGCGGGTTGCCGTCTTCGCCCGATTCCCAGGTGCACTTGTAGACCACCCAACCGTCGTCGTCGACGCGGTGGCGCAGCCACCACTCGACGAAGGCGCACGCGTAGGGATAGACCTGCCGCAGCCAGTCGCGATCCAGGGTGCGCAGGTACAGCAGCTCGAGGTGCAGGAATGGCAGACACCACGCCGGGGACGTCCCGCAGCGGCTCCCATCGGCAGCGACCATGTTGAATTCGCCATTCCGAAACACACACGGGACGTTGGGCTGTTGGGCGTCGCGAAACATGCTGAGCACGCATCGCTGGGCAAGGTGCGGGTCGGCGTAGGCCAGTCGCAGCATGTCCAGGGTGCCTTCGGCCAGGACGACCCGCGGCCAGGCGGCCATCCAGCTCGGCCACACGTCGCGGAAGATACCGCCGGCGGGTTGCACGAGCAGGCGCGTGGTCTCGAAGTCATGGAACAGTCCTTCGCGCCAGTGCGCAGGCCAGTCGCCAATCAGCGTTGGACAGGTTGCGTAGAAGCGCGCGTCTTCGGCGAGGTGCTGCTCGAAGCTCGCCTCGGCGTGGCCGAGGGCCATTGAGCCCGTCGCAACGGCGGCGTCCGTCGAGGCGCCGCGGGCGAGCACGCAGCGTGCGCGCACCACTGAGCCAGGGGCGACCTTACCCTTGACGCCGCCGCCACCCCCCGGCCCCAAAAAGACATGCACCGACGGTCTCTCAGTCAGCACGAGCGGCGGACCGGCGGTGGTCGGATGCTCCGGTGGGGCGGCGTTGGCCGGAAGCTGGGGTGCGGCAGCGTTCGTTGGAGCCATGCCAGCGCTGGGCTGGACCGCGCTGTCGGTCAGCACACGCGAATCGTCGCCGGGCAGGGCAACGGTGTGGTCGTCGACCCATGCGTAGACGTCAATCCGCACGTCGCGCGGTTCGCTGGCTTGATTTTCGACACTCAGGCGCAGGCACAGCGCATGCGCGTTCGCCAGGAAGAAGCGGGCTTCGACCTGCACGCCGTCGCTCTGCCAGTCGAACCCAAAGATCAAGCACGAGTGGTAGCGCGAGGTGAGTCCGATCGCGTCGAAGTGGCTTCGCGCACGGCAGGGGCGGCCGTCGACAACCGTCTCCAGGCCGAGGCCAACTCGACTGGTCGGGTCGTGGCCGACCGGGTAGACCCATTCGACACCCAGCCGGTCGGGGGCGGTCCGCAGATTGCCGCCGCTGGCATCGCGCCAGGATGTGGCGACGTGGCCCGGATTGCGCAGGTAGCCGAACGGCGTGAAGCTCACAGCTCCTGGCAAAAGACGATCCGCCCCCGCGAGTCCGCGTGGTACTCGAGCTGCTTGCCGGCGGCGCTGATGACGACCAGGTAGCCGGGCGTGACGATCTGCGAGTACATCACGCCCTGACTCGGGCAGCCCAGCGACGCGTCGGGCCACGTGCGCGCCTCGACCTGTTGCACGTGCATGTCGCCGGCGCCGGTGGCCAGGCTCAGGCGACCAGCGGCATCGCTGAGCGCCGCGTCCACCGCCGCCTGAACCTCGACGTTCGCTGACGATTCGGAACTGGGACTGGCCACGGGCTGCTCGGCCGGCGGAGTCGGGGGCGACGTGATGCTGCGCGGGGTTGGCTGACCCTCGACGACCGCACCGCACGCGGCTGCCAGCAGCGCCAGGATAGCCGCGCTGAGCAACCAGGTGGGGGCGCGCCGCACGCTATCGACTCTACCGCCCGCGCCGCTCAACGACTCCGCGAGTCTGGGTCAACGCGTCTGCAACCTGGAACTCGCACAATGCGCGCATGTCGTCGACCCGTCACTCTGATGTCGAGCTGTGCTGCTCGTGTTGCGGCGACAGCTTCGTGTACTCGGCCGGCGAGCAGGAACTCCACGCGGTCCGTGGCGTTTCCGGCGAGCCGCGACAGTGTCCCAGCTGCCGCAAGCTGCTCGGCGGCCGCTGACGTCCGACCCCCTCAGGGGGCCGGATTTGAGATCAGACCGGCTGGGCGGAGGGCGGCCAGCGGCTGGACGTTGGTATAGACCCGGTAGGCGGCGACGTTGGCCACCTGCGCTTGACCGCCGACGGCCGCGAGCTGGTCGAGGAACGCGGTCTCGGCGTCCGTGCCCGGGGTGAAGACCCAGGCCGGATTGGGCGTCCGCTGGACGTTGTCGGCGGGGGGAAGGTAGCGATTGAAGCCACCCGAGATGACGTACGCCAGCACCGTCTCGCGAGTTTCGAACATCACCGGATACCCGATCCAGTAGTCGGTGTACATCTGGTGACGATCTTCGGCAACGAGGTAGCGGACCAGGTCAGCGCGGGTGGCGGCGGTGCTGTCGGGTGTGTCTTCGGGCCGCCACAACCGGACATCGGTCGACCACAGGCTCCACAGGTTGAACCCCAGCACCGCCGCGACGACGACCCAGCGCCCGACGTCCGGGCGGACGGTTGGCAGCCGAAGGCGCCAGAGTGCACCCGCCAGCAGCGGCACCGAGCTGTAGAGCGGCAACGCGTAGCGCGGCTCCGAGACAAGGAACCCGAAGCGCGTCAGCGCCACCACGGGCGGCACGACCACGACCAGCATGACCAGCAGCGCCGGCTCGGACAGCCGGTCGGCACCGCAGGCGAGCAAGCGCCGCAGCGACGGCGCGTACAGCAGTACCGCGGCGGCCAGCACCAGCAGGGCCAGACCGACAACCCACAGGTGGCCGGCGGGCCGCTCCAGCCAATCCTGGTCGAGCAGGGTGGCGGACGTGGTCGGCTGGCCGAGACCCAGGAGCACTGGCACACCCACCCGAAAGAAGCGGACGAACTGGGCAGCGCGGTCGAGCGGTAGATCGGCTGGCTGCAACAACGCGCCCACGGTGAGAAAACCGTCAGCGAGGTTTTCGATGATGAGCGGCGCGGTGCCAATGATGCCGCCGACGACAGCCAGACCAATGTGTGGCACGGACCAGCGGCGCGCGGCCCGGGGGCGCTGCGCGAGGATGAGAAAGACCAGCGCCGGCGCCAGATAGACCGCCGCCAGCAGATGTGTCCAGAGGGCGACGCCGGCCAGAACGCCCCACACCAGGGCCAGGCGTCGGCTGGGTGACTGGGCCAGTATCAGGGTCACCAGCAGGAGCGCCTCCCCGAGGCAGAGGATCTCCGCGTAGCCGCCCCGGGCTTTGGTGCTCCACACCGCCCACATCGCGGGTGGCAGCGCCAGATAGGCGGCCGTCGCGAGCGCGGCCCCGGTCCCGAACATCCGGCGGCTGAGCAGCGCGCTGAGGGCGAGGAAGCCCAGGCTGTAGGCGGTCGGCACCAGCTTGAGCAACAGCGTGCTCGAGTCGAACACGGCAAAGAACGGTGCGGCCGAAAACGCTTCGAGGCTGCCCAGGTAGGGCTGGCCCCAGTAGAACACGGGCCGTTCGCCCAGGAAGGCAATGTGCCGAGCCATCAGGCCAACGACCGCTTCGTCGCCGTCGATCTCGCCGAGGGGGCTGGCGATGATGGCTAGCCGCAGGGCGAGGCCGATGGCGACAGCTGCCGCCAACCCGATACCAAACAGCGAGACGCGCGGCACCATGCGGCGCCCGATTGTGGCAGATCAGCAGCTCAGAGGATGAGCTCACCCGTGGTGGTGCGGCGTTCGGTCCCGTCGCGGCGGCGGACGCGCAGGGACCCGTCGGGATCGGCGCCGAGGACGATGACGTCTTCGTCGATGCCCAGGTCCGACAGGTGCAGGCGCTGGCCGCGACCCCAGAGGCGGGCCTCCCAGGCGGCGTGCCGCGCGGGTGCTGAGCGTTCGAGGCCGGCGTCCAGGCGCTCCACAAACGCGCGCAGCAGTCGACCGCGGTCGACGTCCTGTTGCGACGCCAGCTTCAGGCTCGTCGCGGGTGCGCCGACGGCGGCCAGGTCGGCTGGGTCGGTGCGGACGTTAATGCCCACGCCGACGATGGCGACCAGCTGCTCGCCGTCCCAGGTCGTTTCGGCCAGGACGCCGGCGACTTTGCGATCGTTCAACAGCACGTCGTTGGGCCACTTGATCGACGGGTGCAGCGCCGGCAAGACGTGCTCGATCGCTTCGGCCAGGGCGAGCGACGCCAGGCTGGTCCAGCGCCAGGGAATGGGCGTCGGCGCCGAGTCTCGAAAGACGATCGACAGCAGCAGCGCCACGCCGGGCGTCGCGAGCCACGCGCGACCCTGGCGGCCGCGGCCAGCGCGCTGATAGTCAGCCACAAAGATAGACCGGTGCGGCGCACCGCCGCGGCTGGCGGCGCGCGCCTCGTCCTGCGTACTGTCGACGGCCGCGAAGTAGTGGGCGTGCCAGTGCCGCGGCAACGCGGCGACGCCAGTCGCGAGCTCATCGGCGACCATCACAGAGGAACTGTACCGTCAGCGGGCCCGCGTCGGCCCCGCTGGTCCGCATCGCTTCGCTCGCTGCTTGGGATGCTCTGGGAAAGCCAGGGGAGGGGCCGGCCAGCCCTGGTGGCCGCGGGCTGGCGCTCGCGTTCCTTGGATCACTACGTCCACAATGGGCGACGTCGGGCGAGCGGGCCGGACGCGAAATGGCAGCGACCGTGGCAAGAGGGCGGAACTGTAGCGTTAGACGCACATGGCGCGGGCGCGGCTGTTGATTGCGACGACCTCGGCGGGCAAGTTGAGGGAGTGGCGGGGGCTGCTGGGCGATCTGGCGCTGGAGCTGGTTTCGCTGGGCGAGCTCGGGATTCGGTTCGACGTCGACGAGACGGGCTCGACCTTCGCACAGAACGCCGTCCTCAAGGTCGAGGCATATGGGCGCGCGAGCGGGCTGTTGACGCTGGCCGAAGACTCGGGGTTGAACGTGGCGGCCCTCGGCGGCGGGCCGGGCGTGCAATCGGCGCGCTGGGAAGGTCCCGACTACGGCCGCAAGAATGCGCTGCTCATTCGGCTCCTGGACGGCAAGACGGGCGCCGCGCGA
>Ga0070730_10004108_pt1 | contig 12881 bp, 11 predicted proteins | sample Coa_R1_3_FD_66447 | JGI IMG/M metagenome (GOLD analysis project Ga0070730, IMG submission 66447) | Surface soil microbial communities from Centralia Pennsylvania, which are recovering from an underground coalmine fire - Coalmine... | ecosystem: Environmental > Terrestrial > Soil > Unclassified ...
GAGCTGCTCGCCGAGGCCGGGCGATCGGAGGCGACCTTCGGCCGCGACTACTTCACCTTGCGAGGCGGCAGCGCGGCGGAGGTGGCGGACGATCTGAAACGCTGGCGCGACGGGGGCGGGACGCACGGGACGATCTCGTCGCTGGGGCGGGAGTTTACAGAGATCCAGCAGCACGTTGATTTTGTGGGGGAGGTGTTGGGGAAGCTGTAGCGCCGTCCGTTGAGCGGGGCCTCGCGCCCAACGAACGCTGATGAACCGGGATTAGGTGCAGCCCCCCAACCCTACGCAGGTTTGAACCGATCGAACTCATTCGGTAGCAGCGCTAGAATCTTCTTGTCTGAGAGGTCGGTCATATCCCACGTCACGTCGAGCTGTTTTCTGACCGCAGCGAGCCTACGCGGAACCGCGGGACCAACGCGGCTGCCCACCCCCTTCTTCAATCCACCCTTTGCGTCATCAAAATAGAGAGCACGACACACTCTCTGAAAGTTGGCGCTGAACATGTCCTGCTGGCTCGTTAGCTGCTCGCGGATTTCCGGTCCCACCCCTGGTTTCCCGCAGATCAGATGGTCAGCATCGTCGCCAAAAGCTGCAAACAGCTGAACGCTCATGCGCACGAGATGACGCTGCGCCTTCTGATAGTCATTCGGTGGGGCTGGGTACCATCGATGCACATCGCCGAATTTCCTAATTCCGTCCGATTTCGGGAAAAGTACATCAATCATCACAAATGTAAGCCAAGCCCAGACGCCAGTATTATCCGTATACTCTTGCGGCTGAAGCTGGCCGAAGGAAGTACAGATGGTTGAGGCCATCTCCCGTGCGGTCGAGAAATTCTGCACACCAAAGGGTTTGGTACCGGCAATCGGTAATGCATGTTGTGGGTCAGTCGGGTATAGCGCGGTCTCCGGGAGTTCGTTAAGGAAGATCCGTTTGAATACCAAGAGCCCTTCGGCGGTGAGCTCAAACAGTGAAGGGTATATATTCATGAGATTTTTATACCCCCCAGTTTATCCAAAACTCTGTCCGAAAGTTGATGTTTCGCTGCAAACGTGTCGATCAACTCTTCCTTCCATTTCTTCCGGCTCTCGATTGAATCGCCATATGGGGGAACGCTCCCGGGCATTAGCGAGTTAGCCCAATCAACCCAGACCGCCATCCAACCGCTATCCGGCCTTCCCGGCATCTCGAGTATTCGCTCGAATACATCCGATATCACTTGGGGAAATACGCAAGCTGTGAATAAGGGGTCTGATTTCGCCCAACTGCCCGCATCCGGGATGCGTTTATCCACGTAGAGAATCGGGTATTCCTCGTCGCGGAGGTCCAGCTGGAACAGGCGCGGTGCGATGTCCGAGGGTTGAAACAGCAAGATGCCTTCTGACGACCCATCCGTCTTATACGTCCACGTCGTTGTACTGCCGAGCAGCTTACCCTCTGAATCAGATGCGCGGCTTACAATTCTAACCTGGCACGACGGTGCCAAAAAGCTCCCACCACCGACCGCAACAACGTTTGCTGGTCTTAGAATCGTCCCGAAGTCAAGTATTTCAACGCGTTTGTTTTCAGTAAGCTTGACACGGACTGCCGCGCTCAGCGGAAAAGCCTTCGTAACCTCATCATTAGCAACAGTCAGCGATGCTAGGGTTTGACCCTTGACCTCGACAAGCTGGAAGTCAAACGCACCGATCGGAAGTTGGCGGCGTCCTGTGAGGCGAATCGTCTTACGCATCGCGGAACACCCGGATGTTCGTGACTACTTCTCTGCGTATATCGAATCCCGAGACCTCAACATTGAACGTGGCGTCGCAGCCGCGACAGGTCAGCAAATTGTCCTTGGCGAGGTGGTTCAACGCGCCGCCCACGCCAATGTTAAGGTCTTTCGGGAGAAAGTCGTACCGGCTCCATGCTGGCTTCCGCGACCCGTCGGCATAGGCATACTCGACGCGAACATTCACGGGCCAGCGGTCGAACTTCGGGTTAGCGCGGATCCGGAAGCCGTCAGCCAGGCTCTCGACAACGAGAGTGGGCGTCCGCGGAGGGGAGGGGGGAACAACGACCACGACGTCCTTCCGCTTCTTCTTCTTCTTGTTTACTTTTTCCGCGTCGTTAGTCGGTGCAGAGAAGAACTGTGCGAACGCGGTGGCGTCCGGCTCCTCAGCGTCAGGCAGCACCAGAGACCTTAGGTCATCCATTAGGCGCCGGACGAAGCGCTTCTCTGCGAAAGAGCCAGAGAATTTCGCCTGTACGAGCTTTGCCTTTACCTCGCTGTTTTCGAGTAGGCCCAGGTGCGCTTTCCCCTCGCAGAAGTTTAGGTAGGTTGCAAGTTCTCCGGAATTGGACTGGACGATAAGATTGATATCGGCAACATTCCTGGCGGTGACCTCAGGCAGACACATTCCTTCACGGAAAAAGAAGTCAGATGGCCGTCGACCCTGCGGGGCATGAGATAACGTCGCCACAATGGGTGAGAGGCTCACCACCCCGTCGCGGACCACAGGGATTTCGACAATCAATTTAACGCCGTCTCGACTCTCGAAGTGTTCACGCACCTTCCGCTGGGCCTCCGGGTCAATCGTTTCCCCAAGTCGCTTCGAAAGATCAGACACAACAAAAGTGAAGTCCGGCTTTGACGTTATAGCTTTGACCAGCGCCAGAACAGCGGACGAGTTTTCTCTTAACGCCTGCGCAGAAAAATACCCGGAGCACGTCTTGGCGACGTTATCAATAGTGTGTTCATCGAGCACCTCGCCGTCCACTTCCACGACAAGCGACTTGCCAATGATTGCAGGTGCAAAGTGTTCAATGGAGGCTGCCTTGATGTGTCCAGCGCTTAGGTCAGGATGGGGATATGGAATGATCAACGAAAGGCCGGAAGAGGTCGGGTCCGCATAGGTTTCGGTTTCAAACGCAGTAGCTAGACTCAAATGAAATTCAGAACTATCGTACAATGCGAAGGTTGAAGCTAACGGCGCACTCGCCAAATATGCATAACTGCTCTTGAATTCATCGTTCGTTTCGATCGGCTTTAGTAGGCTCATCCCACATGCCGCCAACTTTCCGTCGTTCCTGCGACGGGTCAACCCGATGACGGTGTTTATGCGTGACGCAATCAAGAACGTGATGCGACCAATTCCACGCCCACCACGGCCACTTCCATCTTTGTTCGACAACCCAAAATTGAGCCAGTAATTCCAGAAGTCACCAGTGCGCTTCCCGAGGTCACCCTCAAGGCCCCTCGTGTTCTGGTCTTCTATTGTAAGCCAAGTGACCTCACCATTGTCCCATTCTGCCGGCCACTGAAGACCGCAATCGGCTTTCTTCCCAACTAGGTCGGAGAGAAATTGGCCCCTCTTTCCTAGGGAAGTCTTGTGGAAGTCGAATCTTACCCGAACAGGAGCTGAATTCGGCAGGCGAGCATCTAAGCTATTTTGAATCGCTTCCCGAACCAAGGTTTGACTATATCGAAATTTCTCCGAGTCGAAAATCTCGCTATCCATTCCGTAATTGACAGGCGTTGGACCAACACGTGGCCATTGCCATCCATAAACATGTTCCATCGACGTAACCGCCCCTTTTAACCTTTGTGCCCTGATGTTTACAGAGAAAACCGTTCACGGTTCCTCCCGCCAGGCGCTTCAAAACGGTTCTCGACTTTGTTGACCGCGTCACGAAGTGCCTTGAGGATCTTTTTAACTTCAACTTCCTCCCATTCATACAACTGACGATTCGATAGGTTGCCGATCCTTTCTATCGCTTCGATTGCGCGATCGGTTCTCCCGACTGCGATTTCGCGGAATTTAGACCGCTTGTTCCCGTCCGTCATCGCATATTATCCCATTTAATGGTCTGGATAACGGTGATATAATTCGCCTAGATATCGCCGTCAAGGGCCGCGTGAAAAACGCGGAAATATGCGCCGCAAAAATTCCATCAAAAATGACTCGATCCTCCGAACCGGAATGCCGGCGGGCTCGTCGGTGGAGTGGAGCGCCGTTCGAGCTGGGTGTCCTTCGTAGCGCATGCTGTCCGCCCTTTCGCAGCAGCACTGGGCTCGCCTTCGGCGCTAGCCGACCGCCGGCGTTGGAGACCTGGAGTCGCGTGGCGGGAAGTCTTCTTTCGCTGAGGTAGTTAACCGACCAAGTGTGGCGGCCTGCCTCAGAGTATCCATCATGATTGCTGCAATTCTGGCCGAGACTAGTGGCGGAACAGCGTTTCCGATTTGACGGAACGCGGCATTCATGGCGCCTTGGAAAACGAAACCATCGGGAAACGACTGCAGCCGCGCAGCTTCACGCACGGAGATTGTGCGAGCTTGTTCTGAATCCCAATGGATGTGGGAATAGGTGTCTTTGCCTATGTGCGCCATGAGTGTGCGGACAGGCTTGTCCCGCCTCAGCTTCCACCAACGGTTAGGGAACTTAGAGAGATCATAGGGGGGGACGATGCTATTGAAGAGTTCTTCATAGGCGTTGCTCCCCCTGGGTACACCCTGCACTTTGGCTTCCCGTTCGGCGATTCTAACCGCGGTTGCATGGGCCTCAGGGTATTCCGCCCCTTCGCGCATCTCTGCAAACACCATGTGGTCCCGAGGCAGGAATCGGATGATGTGATCCTTCACGCCTCCGATTGATTCAAACCCTGGCCACGCCCGCATGGCCGCTTGGTAAGCTGTCGGCTGGTCGCCATCCCGATAGTGGGCCAGCTCGGTGAACCGTCGAACACCGCGCGTCACGCTTGTCCCTTTGATAGGGGGTAGATCTCCGATGGCATCTTCGGCCGTCACCGGACCAGGCAGGTCCGCATTACCCAGGTCGGCCTGTATGTATCCGGAACCTGCCAGCAGATCGACAAACCGCAGGGCTACGTTGCGAGTCCCCGCATAGCCCCTCGGCAAAACCATGTAGTTGGTCGCCTTGGGAAACCGAATTTCCGCTCTCAGTTCGCGTCGGTAGGCGATCAGAAACACGCGCTCCCTCATCTGAGGAACGCCGTGAAAGGCAGAATTTGTCATGGTGTAGCCGGCGTCATAGCCAAGGTCGCTGAGCGCTTCGACCATTTCTGCCACTACGTTGTGACCACCGTAGTGCAGGATGTCCGGCACGTTTTCCATTAATAGCGCAAGCGGTTCGAACGCCTTCACGTAGGTGAGATATCGTAGGAAGAGGTTTCCGCGCGGGTCGACCTTATAAGCCTCTGGATGGTCAGCAACTTCTCTCAATTTAGCCCGGCCTACGCGAGCGTAGGCCTGACACGGAGGGCCGCCGACAAGGACGTCAATAGCGTCTTGTACCGCGCCCAGACCCAGCTCCTCGGCGAGTTCCTCTGGGGCAGTGCGGGTCATGTCGCGGGGCCGAGCATGCAGCCGTGTTAAGTCTGGCTCTTCTCCATGAAAGTTCAACGCGTGCGTAAGGGCTGGGAGTGGCTCGATTTCAAGCGCGCCCTGAATCTCAAAGCCCTCGCGATGGAACCCGAGCGATATTCCGCCAGCGCCTGAGAATAGGTCTAGGACCCGCGGCGGTTCCCCAATTGCCAGCCGGGCGAGTTTGCGCTGCAACGAATTGTCCGAGAGACCAAAGCGAGGCACGACGTTCATCAGGGTTCCCGCGGGTCAAGAGAATCGGGACCGCCACCGCACAGACGATACCTACATTTCGTCCCCTCCGGAAAGCCCATCTTGCATTTTCGAAGACTCGATGGCCAAGGGCGATCCGGGTGGCCCGAGGAAATTCCTGAGACGGCTCTCCAGGGTGGGCAGCACCACCTCGCATTCCCAAATGACAAGGACTTTCCAGCCTGCGGCTTCCAGAACCGCGACGTTTCGGGCGTCCCGCGCCACGGTCCCATCAAACTTCGCCTGCCAGAACTCTGGCCTCGTCTTGGGGGTGGCGGCATGCACGCAGCCCGGATGTCGGTGCCAGAAACAGCCCCGTAGCTCGATCAGCTTCAGTCTTCCGGGGAACACTAGGTCGGGACGCCCGGGCAGCTGGTTCACGTGGAGTCGGAAACGGTAACCCATCCTATGCGCCAGCCTGCGTACCACGAGTTCGGGCCAGGTGTTTTTTCCCGAAATGGCCGACATATTCCGGCGCCGGGCTTCCGGGACATCAGAGAAGTCAGGGCGACGCGGGCCAATTGTCATATCGGGCAATAGGGTAGTACGAGTTTGGAGTCTTAAGGAGAGAGGACCGTGCGAATCCATGTGCTAACCTCAACGTGATCGACTGCAATAGGGCCTTCATGATCCGACTGATTCCCGCGCTGGCGTTGGCCCTGTTTGCCGCCTCCGCCGCCGCCACCCCACCCCCCGCCCCCTACGACGTCGTGATCCGCGGCGGCCTCGTCTACGACGGCTCCGGCGCCCCGCCTTACACGGCCGACGTCGCGGTCACCGGCGACCGCATCGCCGCCATCGCCCCCCACATCCCCACCCCCGGCCGCACCGAGATCGACGCCCACGGCAAGGCCGTGTCGCCCGGCTTCGTCAACATGCTGGCCCACCCGGAGGAAAGCCTCATCGTCGATGGCCGGGGCTTGAGCGACCTGGCTCAGGGCGTGACGCTCGAGGTGCTGGGCGAGGACTCCATGGGGCCGCTGACGCCGGCCATGAAGGCGCTCGCGCTGCAGCGGGAGAGCGACATCAAGTTCCCGATCACCTGGACCACCCTCGGCCAGTACCTGGACGGGCTGGAGAAGAAGGGGATCTCGCCCAACGTCGCCTCGTTCGTCGGCGAGGGCACGGTGCGCACCAACCTGCTGGGGGAGAACGACGTGCAGCCGACGCCGGCGCAGCTGACGGCGATGGAAGGCCTGGTGGCGCAGGCGATGGAGGAGGGGGCGCTCGGCCTCACCACGGCGCTGATCTATGTGCCCAACACCTACGCCAGGACGCCCGAGCTGATCGATCTGGCCAAGGTGTCGGCCCGTTGCGGCGGGATCTACATCGCCCATATCCGCGACGAGAGCGGCGGCCTCATCGGCGCTCTCCAGGAGTCGATCGATATCGCTGAGGCCTCCGGCGCGCCGGCCGAGATCTATCACTTCAAGGAGGCCGGGCGGGACAGCTGGGACAAGCTCGACCCGGCGATCGCCCTGGTCGAGGCGGCCCGCGCCCGGGGCGTGCGCATCACCGCCGACATGTACACCTACACCGCCAGCGCCACCGGCCTCGACGCCTCCATGCCCGCCTGGGTGCAGGACGGCGGCCTGGAGAAATGGATCGAGCGGCTCAAGGACCCGGCGATCCGGGCCAGGGTCGCCGCCGAGATGCGTGATCCCGATCCCGCGTGGGACAACGCCCTGCACAACGCCGGGGCGGAGGGGGTGCTGTTCCTCAGCTTCAAGACGGCCGCGCTGAAGCCGCTGATCGGCAAAACCCTCGCCGAGGTCGCCCGGGCGCGCGACAAGACCCCGGAGGAGACCGCCATGGATCTGGTGGTCGAGGACGGCACGCGGGTGGAGGTGGCCTATTTCGAGATGAGCGAGGCCAATCTCCGCCGCGAGGTCACCCTGCCGTGGATGAGCTTCGATTCCGACGCCTCGGCGCCCGCGCCGGAAGGGGTGTTCCTGGAATCCGCCGTGCACCCGCGCGCCTACGGCAGCTTCGCCCGGCTGCTCGGCAAGTACGTGCGCGAAAACCACGACCTGACGCTGCAGGAGGCGGTGCGCCGGCTGACCAGCTTCCCGACCGACACCCTGTCGATCGCGGACCGCGGGCGCCTGAAGCCCGGCTTCTACGCCGACATCGTCGTCTTCGATCCCGCCGCCATCGCCGACAAGGCCACCTACACCCACCCCCACCAGCTCGCCGTCGGCGTGGGCGACGTCCTCGTCAACGGCGCCTTCGCTATCCGCGACGGCAAGCCCACCGGCGCCCCCACCGGCCGCTTCGTCCACGGCCGCGCCTGGACCGGCGCCCGTGGCGGTGGATGCCGCGCGGCGGCCACGGACTGGACCTGGGCTCCTTAACTCCCAAAAACTTGCAGATTTACGCGCTTAACCCCCAATTTATGGATAGAGTGGGCGTCTGGAGCGATGCAATGCCCCAAAATCCGATCGACGCGCTTCCCGAGGTGTTCGTCTCAGCAACCAACCTCACCACCGCCGTTTCGCGCGCTGTCCGCCAAGGCAAGCTCCGCCAGATCGGCTCCAAACTCTATACCCGGAACCTGACCGACGAGCCCGCGCAGATCGTTCGCCGCCACATCTGGCCGCTCGTTGCCGGCTACCTCCCCGGCTCCCTGATCGCGGATCGGACAGCGATCGAGAACGCGCCCGCCCACGACGGCTCCGTCTTCGTGATCTCCGATAGGAAGCGGGACATCGTTCTCCCCGGACTGTCGATCAGACCGCGCATGGGGCCGGGCCCGCTCGACTCGGACCGGCCGTTCATCGGCAGTCTGTTTCTGTCCTCCACGGCGCGCGCCTACCTCGACAACATGGCCCCGTCCCGGCGGAGAGACGGGAGGGTGACGCGCACCCTCAGCCGCGCGGAGATCGAGGAGCGTCTGGACGATCTCATCCGCCGCAACGGGCCCGAGGCGGCGAACCGATTGCGCGAAGACGCGCGCCGCATTGCTCCGCAGATCGGGCGGGAATCCGAGTTCGCGGCCCTGGAAAAGCTGATCGGAGCGTTACTCGGCACGCGAGAGGAGGCGCTCGTCACCGACCGCGCCCGAGCGCGGCATACCGGCGCGCCTTTCGACCCGGACCGCTTGAACCTCTTCGAGCGGTTGCATCGCGAACTCCGCGCCACGGCTCCGGTCACACGAGCCGCGCGGGAACGTGACGCCGGTGCGCGGGCGACGCTCGCCTTCTTCGAAGCCTACTTCTCGAACTTCATCGAGGGGACCGAGTTCGACGTTTCCGAAGCCGCCGACATCGTATTCCGGAACGTCATCCCCCGCGACCGACCCGCCGACGCCCACGACATCCTCGGCACGTGGCGTCTCGTCTCGGATCCGCTCGAGATGACGCGAACCCCGCGCGACGTACCCGGTTTCCTCCAGCTCCTGAAGAGCCGGCACGCCACCTTGATGGCCGGCCGCCCCGACAAGGACCCCGGCCTCTTCAAGCGCGAGTTGAACCGCGCCGGCCAGACCGTCTTCGTGGCCCCCGACCAGGTGGAAGGGACCCTCGCGCGCGGCTTCGACGTCTATCGCAGCCTGGAAACGCCGTTCGCCCGCGCCGTCTTCATGATGTTCCTCGTCTCCGAGGTTCACCCGTTCGCGGACGGCAACGGCCGCATCGCCCGCGTCATGATGAACGCCGAGCTGGTCGCGGCCGGCGAGGCGCGCATCGTCATCCCCACCATCTACCGCAGCAACTACCTGAGCGGCCTCAAGGCGCTCTCCAACATGCAAAACCCGACGCCGCTCGTGCGGACGCTGGACTTCGCCCAGCGCTGGGTTGCCGCCGTGCCCTGGGGGGAGCTGGACTCAACTCGCGCCGTCCTCGACAGCGGCAACGCCTTCATGGACCCCGCCGAGGCGGACGATCGCGGCATAAGGCTCAAGCTGCCGGACCCTACGCCTGAATAACCTAACTCTCCCCCGAGGCGGCGTTGCTGAACGTCCGCTGATAGCCTCGATGACGGTCAGCGACGCTGCGCCGCGTGAAGCTGGGTCTCCCAGCGGCCGCGGTAGGCGCCGTCGGTTTGCGCCAGGGCCTCGGTCACGCGGTCGAAGAAGGCGAAGCGTTCCGCGTCGGGGAGGACGTGATAGTCGGAAACGGTGCGCAGATATCGGCCGAACAGCGCCGGCGACATCTCCACGTCGAAGCCGAAGGCCCGATGGACCGGCGGCTCGAAGTCGCCGGCGGCGGCGAACAGGCCGGGGAGGGGCCCCGAGAGCCGATAGCCCGACGAGGGGTGCGGCCTTGTCCAGGCGCCGGGCAAGGCCTCCTCGACGATCGGCCTGACCGTCTCCGGCAAGGCGCTCCCCAAAGGGGGCATGACGTGGGCGAAGACCGCCAGCCAGCCGCCCGGCCTCAGCAGTCGGGCGGCCTTGGGAAAGCCGATCTCGGCGGGGACCCAGTGCCAGGCCTGGGCGCTGGCGACCAGGTCGAAGGCGCCGGGCGGCGCCTCGAAATCCTCGAAGCGGGCGACGACGAACTCCACCGGCAGTCCCGCCGCGCGGGCGCGGGCCTCGGCCACGAGGTTGGCCCCGGGATCGACCGCCACAAGGCTGGCGGCGCGGCGCGCCAGGTCGGCGGTGGCCTGGCCGGCGCCGCACCCCACCTCCAGCGCCCGGGTGTCCGCGCCCAGCGCGCCCAGGGCGGCGAGTTCGGCGTAGAGCGCCGCCGGATAGGCCGGACGCGCGGCGGCGTAGTGGTCGGCCACCCCATCGAATGTGTCGCGCTGGTCCATGGGCGCTCCTAACGGTCTAGGCGTCTCGAAAGAGATCGGGCAGGTGGCGCGCGCCGTGCACTACGCGCACGATCTCGACGCCCACTGGCGCCTCGCGGTAGATGACCAGATATCTGCCGGCCACAAAAAACCGCAGCCCCTCGGCCAGGTCTGGCCGCGATGGACCTAAGGCCGGATTCGCGGCGACCAGGCCGCAAACCTCGTCGATCCGATCAAGGACCCGATCGGCCAAGCGACCCCTAACCGCCGATTTTTGGCTGTTCTTCCAGCAAGCGCCGGCGGGCCTCCGCCTTGATCGCTGCAATGGTCTCAAAACGGCCTGGCCCGCTCGCGATGCCCTCGGCCCAGAGCTGTTGAAGGTGCTCACGCTCATGTTGCAGGAAGCCGCGCCGCTGCTTCCATTCCCGCAGGGCCTCCCGGATCACTTCGCTGCTGGTGGCGTATTCGCCGCTCTCGACGGCCTGGTTGACCATGGCCGCCATTTCAGGTGTCAGAGCTACGCTGATCTTGGATACAGGAGACATGGGATCACCCTCATTCATGCCCTAGGGTAGCATAATTTCCTACTAATTTCCACAACCTGCCCGCCTTGGCCCTCGTCAGGCTCGAGCTCCCGGACCCCTGCGCCTGACGATGACGGCCCCCGCCATCGCGCCCAGCAGGGCGAGGCCCATGGAGAGCGCCATCCCCCACGACAGCATCGCGCCCGCGTCGCCCATGGCCGCCCCGCTGGCGACGTCCAGCGCCACGTAGGCGAGCCAGGCTTTCAGCATGAAGGCGACGGCGTTGCGGTCCGGCCGGCGTCCGCCGAACCACGCGGCGGCCAGGAAGAACAGCACCGCACCGCCGATCGGCCCCGACCAGGCGCCGATCCTCGGCGCGGCGGCGTGGTAGAAGGCGGCGGGATGGCCGGGCGCGATCGCCAGCGCATAGACGAACACCGCCGCGGTCGTGGCCGCGATATTGAGGATCAGTATCCCCACCGCGATCCCGACCGCCTTCGCCGCCTCGCCCAATGTCATCGCCCCCGTGGCGAGGCGCCCCGCGGCGCCCGCCAATCTGCCAGCGCCGCGATTGGACCCCGCCGCGGGGTCCGGCGCAAGGCGCCCATGGCTCCAGGTGCGGCCAGCTGTCGAGAGCGCGCCTTGACATCGGACTATGCATACTGCAAACTACGGGGCAGCCTCGGTCTTTGCCATCGTGAATCCACCAACCCTGCGACGCCGCGCGAGCGGCGGCGCGTGGCGGGCCGCCTCTCTTATCGGGTAACCGGCGCCGGTGACGCTCTCGCCTGAGTCGGAATGGCGCGATTTGGCGCCGATCGGTCGCGGAAATTGCTTTTTGATACGCGTTCGGATCGGAAAGGACCTTTCTGGTCGCCGAATGGACGTCCGCGCATTCCCGCGTCAGACCGCCAAAACCCGCCCGAATTCGGGGGGCGTTCACCGCGTCAACGGTCAACAACGGTGGCTGCGGGCGTGCCGGCGCGGCCGGGGGCCGCCCAAAAAGCCAGGCGCACGGCGTCCGGCCCATCGGCGACGCCGATTTCAAGGTCACGGCGGCCAAGAAAGAGCCAATCCTCCCTCCCCCTCGTGGGGAGGGAAAGGCCGCGCAAGCGGCCAGGGTGGGGAACGGCGCCGCGGTTCCCCACCCTGACTTCGCTTCGCTTCGTCTGTCCCTCCCCACAAGGGGGAGGGAGGCCGTGTGTGGCCTCGCGGGGGAGTCTGCTAGATTACCCCCCATGACCGACCTCTTCGAAGCCGCCGGCCTCACCCCGGAGGTCCCGACCCCGCTCGCCGACCGGTTGCGGCCGCGCACGCTGGCCGAGGTGGTCGGCCAGGACCACCTGCTGGGCGAGGGCGGCCCGATCGGGCGGATGGCCGCCGCCCATCGCCTGTCCTCGATGATCCTCTGGGGCCCGCCGGGCACGGGGAAGACCACCATCGCCCGCCTGCTCGCCGACCAGGCGGCTTACGAGTTCCATCAGCTGTCGGCCGTGTTCTCCGGCGTCGCCGACCTCAAGAAGGCCTTCGAGACCGCCCGCCTGCGCCGCGCGGCGGGGAAGGCGACGCTGCTGTTCGTCGACGAGATCCACCGCTTCAACCGCGCCCAGCAGGACGGCTTCCTGCCGTTCGTGGAGTCGGGCGTCGTCACCCTGGTGGGCGCCACCACCGAGAACCCGTCCTTCGAGCTCAACGGCGCGCTCCTCTCGCGCTGCCAGGTCTATGTGCTGCGGCGGCTGGACAACGCCGCCCTCTCGACCCTGCTCGCCAAGGCCGAGGCGCATGAGGGGAGGGCGCTCCCCCTCGATCCGGCGGCGCGGGAGGCGGTGATCGCGCTCGCCGACGGCGACGGCCGCTATCTGCTCTCGCTGGCCGAGACCCTGTTCAACATCGGCTCCGGCCAGCCGCTCGACACCGCCGGCATGAGCCAGGTGCTGCAGCGGCGCAGCCCGGCCTACGACAAGGACCGCGAGGAGCACTACAACCTGATCTCCGCGCTGCATAAGTCGGTG
>Ga0070730_10004109_pt1 | contig 12880 bp, 10 predicted proteins | sample Coa_R1_3_FD_66447 | JGI IMG/M metagenome (GOLD analysis project Ga0070730, IMG submission 66447) | Surface soil microbial communities from Centralia Pennsylvania, which are recovering from an underground coalmine fire - Coalmine... | ecosystem: Environmental > Terrestrial > Soil > Unclassified ...
ATCCGCGAGGGCTACCGGAAACGGGGTAATGATCCGGACCGGCTGCTGGAGCGCTGCGTCGAGCTCGACAACGCCGTGATTGGCGATCATCCGGGCATCACGTTCGGCATCCATCTGTGTCGCGGCAACAACCAGAGCAAGTTCTACGCCAGCGGCGGCTACGATCCGATCGCGGATGTGTTCCGCCACACCCACTTCCAGCGCTTCTTGCTGGAATACGACGACGAGCGCTCGGGGAGCTTCGAGCCCTTGCGGCACGTGCCTGAAGATCGGACGGTGGTGCTGGGCCTGGTAACCACCAAAAAGCCGGCGCTGGAAGCCAAGGCCAACCTCAAGCGGCGGATCGAGGCGGCGGCGCAGGTCGTTCCGCTGGAGCGCCTGGCGTTGAGCCCACAGTGCGGCTTCGCCTCCACCGAAGAAGGCAACCTGATTTCACCCGCCGACCAGGCGGCCAAGCTGCGGCTCGTGGTCGAAACCGCCCGCGAAGTGTGGGGCGCAAGCTGAATGGCGGCCGCACTCACCGACTTCAACTACCCTTTGCTCATCGTCGCCCGTGACGATCCTTACCCCACATACAAGTGGCTACGCGATGAAGACCCCGCGCATTACTCGCAGATGGAGGCCGTCTGGGTGCTGACCCGCTACGCGGACGTCGCGAGTGCTTTCAAGGACTGGAAAACGTGGTCCTCGCAGAAGCGTGGCAACTTGCTCAACGACATTCCCGACCGGGTCGGCAAGACCCTCGGCACCACTGATCCACCCCGGCACACGTTCGCGCGTGGGATTGTCAACACGGCCTTCACCCCCAAAACAGTCGCCGGCCTGACCGAGACGATCAACCGGCTGGCGCGGCAATTGTGCGAAGAAGCCCGCGCCAAGGCGGCCATCGAGTTCGTAGCCGACATTTCGGCGCCTTATAACGCGGCCCTGCTGGGCGCCATGTTTGGAGTGCCCGAAAGCGACTTTATCCAACTGCGGCATTGGCTGGACGACTTTTTCCGGCGCGACGCGCCAGCGCCTGGCCAGGAGCCGGTGCAGGTGGTGGCCATGCGCCACCTGCGCGAGTACATGCTGGGCCTGGCCCACGCCCGGCAATCGGAGCCGGCCGACGACCTGCTGACCGCTATGCTGCGGGCCGAGGAGAATGGACAGCGCCTGGAGCTGGAGCAGGTGGTCGTCACGTCCATCACCTTCCTGGTGGCCGGTTTCGAATCAACCAACAACCTGTTCACCAACCTGGCCCACGTGTTGGGCGCGCAGCCTCAGCTCCTGGCTGCCTTGCGGGCGCAGCCTGAGCTGGTCCCCAACTTCGTGGACGAGGGGATGCGCTGGGACGCCGCCGCCCAGGGGTTTGTGCGCTCGCCGACGCAGGCCGTGGAATTGCACGGCCGGGTGATCCCCGAGGGCGCGCAGGTGCTGCTGCACATTGGCTCGGCCAACCGCGACGAGCGCCAGTTCGACGATGCCGATGTCTTCGACCTGCACCGCCCAAACTTGCGCCACCTGGGCTTTGGGCAGGGCGTTCATTTTTGCGTGGGCGCTCCCCTGGCGCGCGAAATGACCAACACGCTCATGAGCGCCCTGGTGGCGGTGAGCACCGCCTGGGAGGTGGATCGGCAGAATGCGGTCCGGGTGACCACGCCCAACTTCCGCGGTTTTTCACGGCTGCCGATCCGTATCCAGCTGTCATGAGCGACACTGTCACGGTGGTCACGAACGGCGTCCGGCTACACTGCGCCCTGGAGGGCAAAACGGCCGGCACAACACTGGTTTTGATCAACAGCCTGGGCAGCGACCTGCGCCTGTGGGACCAACTCGTGTCCCGCCTGGGCGGGCGCTGGCGCGTGATCCGCTATGACCAGCGCGGGCAAGGCCATTCGGAAACGCCGCCCGGCCCTTACCACCTGCGCGACCACGTGTGTGACCTGGCCGGGCTGTTGGCCCAGCTCGAAGTTGAGCGGCCGGTGCTGTTGGGGCTATCAGTCGGCGGGCTGATCGCGATGGATTTTGTGTGCCAATTCCCGGGTCGTGCCCAAGCGCTGGTATTGAGCGACACCGCGCCACGCATTGGCGCACCCGAGGGCTGGACCGAACGCATAGACGGAATCCGGCAGCATGGGATGACCGAGATGGCGGCCGGCATCATCGGTCGCTGGGTGACCGCGGCCTATGCGCAACGCCGGCCGGCTGATTACGAGTTCTTGCGGCAAATGCTGCTGCAGTCGCCGCTGGAAGGATATCTGGCCACCTGCGCCGTGTTGCGCGACGCCGACCTGCACGCGGGGCTGCCCCAACTGGCAGTTCCAACCCTGGTGATATGCGGCGCAGAGGATCTTTCGACCCCGCCCGCCCAAATGCGCGCGCTGGCGAACACGCTGCCCCAGGCCCGTTTTGCAATGATAGAGGGCGCGGCCCATCTGCCGTGCTTCGAGCAGCCCGCGGCCGTGGCTGCGGCCCTGGAGTCCTTTGGCCAGGACATGATCCATGGACAATGAACGCTACGAACGCGGCCGGCAGGTGCGGCGAGCGGTGTTGGGCGATGAATACGTGGACCGGGCCGCGGCCAACCAAACGGAGCTCGACCGTGATTTTCAGCGCTTCATTACCGAAACCGTGTGGGGCGACGTCTGGACCCGGCCGGGCCTGGAGCGCAAGACGCGGCACATGCTCACGCTGGCCCTGCTGGCGGCGCTGGGCCGCGAGCAGGAATTGGCGGCCCACGTCCGCGCCACGCGCAACACCGGCGTCACGCTGGACGAGTTGAGGGAGATTTTCCTCCAGGTGGCGATCTACGCCGGTGTGCCGGCCGCCAATTCCGCGTTTGCGATTGCAAAGCGGGTCCTGGTCGACGATGAAGTGCAGGGGCAACAGTGACCGAACTCGACGAATACCAGTCGCTCGATCGTACGATCCAGCCAGCATACCTTTACCGGGCCTATACGTCCACCGTGCTGCGTGCCCCGCGGCAGCCGCTGGTGCCGCTGCGACAATCCCTGTCTGAGCTCACCGGCCCCGTGTACGGGCCGCAAGACGTACGGCCGCTGGACGATGACCTGACCCGTAACGCGGTCAAGACCGGCGAGCCGATCGGTGAACGCATCCTGGTGGTCGGGCGCGTGCTGGACGATACCGGCCGTCCGGTCCGAAATGCGCTGGTGGAAGTGTGGCAGGCCAACGCCGCCGGCCGCTATCACCACCAGGTTGACCGGCACGCGGCACCGCTCGACCCCAATTTCACCGGCGCCGGGCGCTGCCTGACGAATGAACGCGGCGAGTATCAGTTCACAACCATCCGGCCGGGGGCCTACCCCTGGCGGAACCACGAGAACGCCTGGCGGCCGGCTCACATTCACTTTTCCATCTTTGGAGTCAACTTCCTGCAGCGGCTGGTGACGCAGATGTATTTCCCCGGTGATCCGTTGCTGCCGCTCGACCCGATTTTCAACAGCGTCCCCGACGCCGCCGCTCGCCAGCGCCTCGTCGCCACATACGACCATGCCACCACCCGGCCCGAGTGGGCCTTGGGGTTCTGTTTCGATCTCGTAGTCTGCGGTCCGCGCCGGACTCCGCTTGAGGGATGAGCATGTTTCCGCAAAAAACGCTCCAACAAACGCCCAGCCAAACGGTTGGCCCATTCTTCCATGGCGGCTTGCTAATCGGGGACGAGCACGTGCTGGTAGAGTCACAAACCCTGGGCCAGCCCATCCGCATTGTGGGCACGGTCTATGACGGCGCGGGCCAACCGGTGCCGGATGCTCTGATTGAAATCTGGCAAGCGGATGCCCAGGGCTACTTCAACCACGCGGCCGACGAGCATCAGGCCCTGGCCGATCGGCACTTTCGCGGCTTTGGCCGCTCGGGCACCAACGAGCACGGGCAATTCGTGTTTCAGACGGTCAGGCCCGGCCCTGTGGCAGGCCGGGGAGGCGCCATGCAGGCCCCGCACATCTCGGTGCGGGTGTTTGCGCGCGGCCTGCTGATCCACGCTGTGACGCGCCTGTACTTTCCGGACGAGAATGCCAACGCGACCGATGCGGTACTCAACGCCATTGACGACCCGGCCCGCCGGCAGACCCTGATCGCCGTCCACGAGGCCGTCGCCGGCGCACCGGCCTATCGGTTCGACATCCGCCTGCAGGGCGAGCGCGAAACGGTGTTTTTTGAGCCCTGACTAGCGCCAGACACTCACCGAGCCTCCTGCGCCGGCCATAGGCAAATCGGAATGCCTTTCTCGCCAAGCGACTCGAACATCCTCGCCTCCCTATTCAGCGATCCGGATATCGCGGGCGTCTTTTCTGACGAGCACTTTCTACAGTGCCTGCTGGAGGTCGAATGGGCCCTGGCTCGCGTGCAGGCCCGGTTGGGCATTATTCCTGTTGGGGCGGCGGATCGAATCGAGGCGGCCTGCCGGGCCCCGGCGCTGGACCTGGCCCAGTTGGGAGTCGCAACCGAGCGCGACGGTTTTCCGATCATCGGGTTGATCGGACAAATCCGCGCCCAGGTCGGGGCTGGAGCGGCCGACTTCGTTCACTTCGGGGCGACCACGCAGGACATCATGGACACGGCCCTGATCCTTCAGGTGAGGACCGGGCTCGAACTGCTGGAAGCTGACTTGAACAGCCTGATCCGTAAGCTGGCGACTCTGGCCGATCGGCATCGGCACACGCTTATGGCGGGCCGCACGCATTCGCAACAGGCGCTGCCGATCACGTTCGGGTTTAAAGTCGCCAACTGGCTGGTGCCGCTGGTCCGGCACCGGCAGCGCCTGGCGGAAATCAGGCCTCGACTGCTGGTCGTGCAGTTTGGTGGCGCGGTCGGCACATTGGCGGCTCTCGGTACCTCCGGCTTGCGCGTGCAGCAGGCGCTGGCCGGCGAGCTGAACCTCGGCCGGTTGCCCATGCCCTGGCACACCCAGCGCGACAATTTGGCCGAGCTAGCAGCCTGGCTGGCGCTGGTCAGCGGCAGCCTGGCGAAAATGGCGCAGGATGTCATTCTGTTGAGCCAGACGGAAATTGCGGAGGTGCGCGAGGCCGCCGACCAGGCGCGCGGGGGCTCCAGCACGATGCCGCAAAAGGCGAACCCCATTGCCAGCGAAGTGGTGATCGCCGCGGCGCGCGCGAACGCCTCGCTGTTGGCTTCCATGTTCCAGGCGCTGGTGCAAGAGCACGAGCGCGCCACGGGCAGCTGGCAAGTGGAGTGGCTGGCGCTGCCACAGATGTTTGCGCTCACCGCGAGCGCGCTGAAAAAGACTCTCTTCCTGAGCGAGCATCTGGTGGCGGACGAGGCGCGCATGCGCGCGAACGTGCGCGCATCCAACGGCCTGATGTTGTCGGAAGCCCTCAGTTTTCTTCTGGCGCAATCCATGGATGGGGCGCAGGCCAAGCAACTGGTTCGCGAGGCGGGCCAAACCGCCGTGACCCAGAACCGCCATCTGATCGACGTGGTGCGTGAGAAGATCGGAGCCCCGGCTGATTGGCCAGGCCTGCGCGACGAAGGCGATTACCTCGGAGCCACGCAGGCTTTCATTGATCGCGCCCTTGAGGACACCTAAGCCTGGCCTCAGTCTTAATGAATCGCCACCTGTGCTGGCTACCCCTTTCATCCGCCCACTTTTTTGGGCAGCACTGGCCTAGACATGCTGGGGGAGACGTATCTGATGGCCTGAAAGGCCAACGGCGTATAGTTCCTCCCCCTTTTTGGGAGAGGAACTGTACGCCGTTAGTTGAGGCTTCTAGACGTGGAGCGGGTGATGGGATTCGAACCCACGAATGGAGCTTGGAAGCACTCTCGGCGATTTTGCGTGGATTTTAGACGTAAAACGCCGATTCACGTATAGTTCCCCCGCGTGATTCTCATAAACTTTGGGCAAGGTTTTTAGACGTGAAATAGACATAAGGATTCCATACGCCCGATTTCTAAGGCTATTTTAGAACATTCGTGTCACCAAAGCAACTGTTCTTTCATGAGCAGAGTACTCTTGAGCTGATAGACCTGGGCGGGGGGTTTGGTCATGAACAGAACGCTATCGGCGCCGCCGGTTGGATCCCATGGCGGTGTCCAACTCGGCCTGAAATGCCCGGTGACGCGGGAATTGCTCTCGCAACTCGTCCACAAATACACGGGCGGCCTCGGCCTCGCCTCGCAGACGGAGCACCTCGCCACAGGCCGCGGTTAGCCGCGCCGCCTTGCCATAGCTCTGGCGATGCAGATCGCCCACAATCGCCTTGACGCGTTGGCGGGTGACCGCCAGACACCAGTTGAGAAAGTTGGTTTGCTGAGCCGGACTCAAAACCAGCCGGGGAAGGTGCTCGGCGTACAACCGCTCCAGCCGCTTCTGCAAGGCGGGTTCGGCCCGGTCGGGCTCGGCCCAGTCGTCCACCTCCCATTCGAAGTCCGCGCCCGCGCTAATCGCCAACGCAGCGCGCCACAGGCTTTTGAGGTTCGATGGCAGAGCATTTGGCGGCTTGCCTGATAGCAGGACCAGGAACAGTGGCACTACCAGGCCTTGCGAGTTATCGCTGTCGCTCCAACCCAATACCTTCTGCTTCGAGCCCAATTCATGAGCCGAGACGAGATCTCCGGCCAGGACGTGGGCATGGGACAGCACGGATTTGTCGACCCACGCGGGAGTCTCAAGCTGATCTTCGACCCAGGGTTGAAATGCCAGGTCTGAACGTGGCGGGTGCGCCAGGTAAGCCGTGAGGTGTTGGGCTGCCCGGCGCATAACTCGCGTTCGGGCGGTTCCCTCGGGCGTGGCGTCCCAGAGGTCCAGCAGGCGGGCCAACGCCGGCTTGGCGGCGAAGGCTTCCCAGCGTGCGGCGCGCAAGGCTTCGCCGTCCCCGAGTTGTTCAGCCGCCACACACAGGTGATCGGCGATGGCTGCCCGGATCGGCAGCTTCGCCGGCAGGGTTTTGAGGGCCGTCTGGGCTTCCGTCAGAACAGTCTGGAGCTGGCCTTCGGCTTCCAGCGCAGTGAACCAATCCAGGTAGGCGCGCGGCCGCCGCTTGCCCTCGGCCTGGGCCAGCTCGGCCAAACCGGCCGTGCCGTGCGCCAGCCGCACGGCTTCGCGCAGCCAGGCATCGGCGTCGGCGCCCTTCGCCTTGCGCAACACAGCGATCCAGGCCGCCAGGAAGGGCGCCTGGTCCGGAAGCGGCGCCGGTGAGATTTCGATCAGGTCGCTTAGCGTGGCGCGCCGCTCCGCAAGCCACCCACGGGTCTGCTGCATTTGCTCGAACAGCCGGCGAGGCCGCGACTTCGGCGTGGCCGTCTCATACAAAGCACGCAAATAGCGGGCACGGCTCTCGCCGAGTTCAACGCCCGCCAGGTCTTCGGGCCGCACACCCCGCCCGTACTCATCTTCGACCTGGAGCGCTTCTACAAACAACTTCTGGTAAGCATCTCGAGCCAGAGCGAGATTGCCATGGTCGAAGACCGCCTGGGCCCGCTCGAACAAGGCAGTGAGCGGCTCGACGAAGACATGATGCGGTCCAAGGCTGTCCTCGTCGTCATAGTAGCCGCCACCGTAGTCGCTAGCCCACTCGTCATACTCATCCTGGTCCTCGTCGTCCTGGTCCCAATCATCGCCCTGCCCGGCCGCCGCCTGGATATCCTGGATCAGGTCGTCAATGTCGTCCAGGAGATCCTGCGAAGCATGGCGCAGCTTCTTCTTGCGCGAGGCCGCCGCGCCTTTGGCCGGCTGTAGCTGCTCCAGGAACGCAAGCCGCTGCGCAGGCGGCGTCACCTGTGCCATGCCGCGCAGGATCACTCGAAGTTCGTCGGCCGAACTCGCCGCCAGCCGCTTCTCAAGCGCCTCCCAGAACGCTTTGAGCGACATGCGCTCGGCGTTGGGATCAAATGTTTGAGGGTTGCGCCTTCTCATCCGTAATCCTGTAGGCCTTGCCCACCAGCACCGGCTGCGCCAGACTCATTCGCCGGCCTGGCTGGGCGCGGGGTGATCCTTCACCCACTCCCGATACCAATCTTCATCAAGCTGAATCACTTGCGCGAGCCACTCGCGTTTCTCAGTGAACAAGCGGTACAGCTCCTGGGTCTTTTTGTGGGTCTTGTGGATCGCCTGGTCCAAATCGTCGTGCGTCAACTCGCCGGCTGCCCAGCGTTGGAAGTCGTCATAGAGAGGCTGCAACACCTGGCGCCAGCGGTAATCGTAGTACGCGTCAATCAGCGCCTGTTCCCATTGGCGTTGCGGTGATGGTTGCTTGGGCACATGCGCCTCACTTCTATATGACCACGATCCTGACTATAGCCACAGGCGCCTAGCCGTCAAGCGGTGACAAAACCCGCACCCAACGCTGCACCTAGCGTAGGTTTTGCGCAACCAGAGCGCAAACCGTTGAATCGGATGTAATTTTGCACAGCCGAGCCGAATGGCAGTAGCTTCGCTGGCGTAGGAGCTGCCTATAAGCGCGATAGTGTCGGACTGGCCGATCACTAATCAGGGCCTTTCCATTGACGGTCGCCCAGATCAGGCTATAATACGCTCGTCTCGGCAACCTCATCGCACGCACCGCGGTCCACTTGTTCTCGTGCTTCTTGAAAAATCGCACGAGGAATTATGAAGCCCGTGGGACCCAGTCACTCTCGCCGTGCCGGCGCTCCGCGCCGTTCGAGTCTTGTGCTCATCAGCCTGCTCGCCTTGTCGCTTGCGCCTGGCGCCCGGCAAGAACCCGCACCCGCGCCGGCGGTCGCCCACGCCGACTCTAGCGAGACCTACCTCCTGACCTGGACGGCCATCGGCGATGTCAACTTCTGGCATGACAGCCCCAATGGTGACCATTACCAACAAATCGATAATGTCCGCTCCTCCGGCGCCGTCAGCGTGACCATCACCAATGGCGTGTCAGATGCCCTGATTTCGATCGAGCGGATTACCGACGAGTACGACCAGGTGTCCACCTCCCCCAACTGTCTTCCAAGCCCGCCCCTCGTCACTCACTTTCATAAATCGATCAGCGATCCTACCCGCTATGTCGGGACCCACTCCCCCTTCCTGATGCCTCAGGGGCGCATCGAGAGCTCGCCCGGCAACTGGCACATCCAAGGTCTGCAATTAAACCAGGCACCCTTTACCTATCACGAGACAGAGAACGACACCGGCTGCGGTTCGGGAGCCAACAACTACTCCAAGGATGTGCAGGTGGGCGATTATTTGAGCTTGATCGGGCAGAACTTTGATCTTGCCGGCGACGACACGTCCGGCGACCTGTTCTCCCTTCATACGCGCTCAGTGTATACCGATACCTATTTTTCTGGGACGTCAACGGTGGAGTGGTGGATCAACGCCCAACTGATCGGCGGGCAGGACCTCACCGTCAGCCGCCTCGAAGTGACCCAGGGACTGCAAGACCTCTCCAACGGCCTCGCCCTGGCCCGAGACAAACGCACCGTCGTGCGTGCCTTTATCAGCATCGGCGGCGCGAGCAGCCCTGTGAACAACGTCACGGGCAAGCTGCAAGCCTATAACAACGGCAGCTTACTCGGAGAGATCCCTCCCTTTAATCCCAGCGGAGTCATCAGCGCCAAAACCTTTCCCGATTGGCAGCAGATCGACGACACGCTCAACTTTGATCTGCCTTTCACCTGGACCGAATACCCATCACTGCATCTCGTCGTCGAGGTTAATCCCGATCACAGTGTCTTCGAAACCAACTATCAGAACAATGATCTTGCGGTTGACGTCACACTTCGATCATGTGGTCCGGTCGACGTGGCTTATATGCCGATACGCTATACCCCACCCGGGGGCTACACGCCACCTGACCCTGCCCGCAATATCGCGGACGGCGACGGGTTTATGCGCCGGGTCTATCCACTCGCGCTGGACGCGCTGAACTACGTGCCCGTGCTCACGGCGACGTTCAACCTTCGGGTCAACATCAATAACGTCGGTGTTGATTACGCCCTGCTGGACGTGCTCAATCAAATTCTGCTGCCGAGCAGTGCTAAACCCCACCCAGACCATATCTACGGCTGGCTGCCTTCAGGTGCTTACACTGGGAATGGATTTGGCCTGACGCCAGGCACTGCGGCGTTTGGCAATGACACCCAGATTCCGGATCGCTGGCGGCGCACCTTGGCCCACGAGATCGGACACAACTACGGCCTGCAGCATGGCAACCTGACGACCGATGGGCGGCATTGGTTCGATGTCTATGACCGGGTCATCAAGCCGGTGCCGGCCAGTGTCGGCGGCTCCGACCTGCTGGACATGATGGTGCCGGGCCGCCTGGAATCGGAAGCCTGGATCTCGCCGGCCAACTACACTACCCTCGTTGGCAAACTATGCAGTGGAAACAGCACGGCAGCGCTACAATCTCGATCTCAGGCGGCAGGCAGCCACAATCTTCTTGTGACCGGCCTGGTGTTCACCAGCACGATGCCCACAGGCAGCCTTGATCCAATCTATCACTCCACGACCGCGCCTATCTCGGTGCCGCCTGCCGGTGGTAATTATTGTCTGAAGCTGAAGAATGGCATCACTTTGCTCGGCCAATATTGCTTTGATCAGAGCTTCGACGGCGACTCATTGACACAGAGCACCGGGATGCCATTCGGCATGGTGATTACTGAGCCAGTCGGGTTGAATCGCGTTGAACTCACTACAGGGGCCGGCACAGTCCTCGCTGCGCGGGTCGCCAGTACCGGTTCGCCGACGATCACGATTGGCTTTCCGAATACGCCTGGCCTGACCTTCACCGCCACTCAAACTATCACCTGGACGGCAACTGATCCAGATGGAGACCTACTGACATATGAACTCCTTTACAGCCACGACGACGGAGCAACCTGGATCGGCCTCGACAGCGGCCTCACGCAAACCAGCTACACCCTAGACTTCGCCAATTTGCCCGGCGCCAGCGGCGGGCGCATCAAGGTGATGGCCTCGGATGGATTCGCTTCGGCCGAGGACCAGTCCCACAATCCCTTTACCGTACCGGACAAGGGGCCGGCCGCCCTAATTCTCTCCCCGCCCCCCGGCCAGCACTTTAACGGCAAGACGGTGGTGCCGCTCGAGGGGATGGGACTCGATCTGGAAGACGGGTCGCTGGCGGGCGGCCGCTTGAGTTGGCAGTCGGACCGGGATGGTGCGCTCGGGACGGGGCAGTGGATCGAGGTGAATCTCTCTCCGGGCCTCCACAACATCACCCTGACGGCGACCGACAGCGTAGGCCTGACCGCGACGGCAACGATCCAGGTCATCGTAGATGCAAGCCAGACCCGCCTCTATTTGCCCTCCATCCAACGGGGGAATTGAGCCGCCTCAGGTCCCACCTCGAGCGCCCGTTCGCGCCTGCTCTTGCTGCCGGCGCCTTGCTGCTCTACCTGCGCACACTCACAGGCGGCATTCTGGACCGCGCCTTGCGAACGTTGCGACCCATTCAGCCGTGCAAAATCACATCCGAATCAACGAAACGGCGCCTGGTTGCGCAAAACTTACGCTAGCGCCGATTAGGATATTAAGTGATATGGCTAAACAACTGAATTGGCTACACGTCCTGCATTTCGTTGGTGTTTAATGGGGCTGGGGAACGACTCGCCTTTAGGCACCCGGTCTAAACTGGCGCCGCTGATGTTGCTCCCGCAGTGGGAGCACGGAATAGTCCGGGTATGCGGGTCATATCGGGCAAGGCCCTGCGATCATTTTGGGAAGACCGTTGGAGGGCCGCCAGGCGTTGCAAGCCTGGTATATGGATGTACATGCTTTTCAATTGTCGTGAATACCAAGTGGCCGCTTGAATTCCCAACCGAGGCAGCATTCGCGCTGAAGGCCTATCGCAGCGGTAGATACAGGACCTGATCAGCCCATTCGTCTGGCAAGCTAAGTTCTACCAGCAGTGTGATGTCTTCGATGGCTTGTGCCAAGGGGACGAACCGACTGACCTCGACAACGCCCGGCACTCGAAGGCCAGCCGCTACCCGCTGGTAGGCCTAGTGCGTGATCGTCGTCAAATCGTGGGTCAATAGCAGGCGGTCTTCGGCCGCCGCCCATTCCAACACGGCTGGGTCTGAGGCGCCTGACAAACCCGCATCTTGAACGCGAACCAAATCCAAATCTGGCTTGCGACGGAGCAAGCCACGAATGATATCTTGGTTGAAGTTCTCGTCGGCCGCGAGTCGCCGCACACCTGCCCCACTGGCCGGCAAGTGCGGGTGACTCACAATGTCTCGGTTGACCGGCGACTGAGCAAGCGCTCGCGAAGGCCAACCGGGTCATGTAGCGCTTCAGTGTGCGCCCGAATCTGAACAGCCTGACGCTGGCGCTCCTGCAGATAGGCATCCACCTCAGCTCGCCGCCGCAGATAGTAGCCGATCACTGAGTAGATATCAGCTAGAGACACAACCGGGTACTGCTGCGAGATTTCTTCAGCAGTCGCGCCTTCAATAAAAGCCTGTACAAACGTATCGAGCGTGACACGAGTCCGACCGACACGGACCACGCCATCGGCGTCAGTTTCCAAAGGGAGTGTATCGATAGTGGTTGGCAGGACCATTGGGCCCTCTCTCGTTGTCTTATTCTAGCGTGTTTTGAGTATCTTGACTTCGACGCGCCGCTTATTGCCCGAGCCTGAATCGTCACGAGATTCGCGCCGACGGTGCTCCTCAATCACGGCTTTGGCCTCGTCAAACGTCAATGCATTGCCTTCCAGGCGAGTGGTGTGATAGGTGGCAGCCGTGCTGAGCTCTTCCCACAACTGGGCCTCGCGCTCGGCCGAGAGTTTCTCTTCACGCAGTGCGGTTCGCAGACCCTGGATGTCCGTCAGGGTAGAAACGAGTTCGGGTGTGCGGGTGTATCGGACGACCCGTCCGGGCGCGAGCCGCAGTTGACGTGGCCGGCCTCGTTTTTCGGCTTCCAGCGAAACGA
>Ga0070730_10004110_pt1 | contig 12877 bp, 11 predicted proteins | sample Coa_R1_3_FD_66447 | JGI IMG/M metagenome (GOLD analysis project Ga0070730, IMG submission 66447) | Surface soil microbial communities from Centralia Pennsylvania, which are recovering from an underground coalmine fire - Coalmine... | ecosystem: Environmental > Terrestrial > Soil > Unclassified ...
TTCTGAGCCAGGCTCGCGGCGCGCGCGTTCGCAAATCTCAATGAACGCGAACGGGTTCCAGGTTTGCGCAAACTGCAGATCTGCATCCGGATGCGCCGCCGCGATGGCCGTGGCTGCGGTGAGCAAGCCCGGAAACACAGGATGTTTGCCCACGCGCTTGAACCAATAAGAAGCGTTCCCGGCGTCCGGTTCCTGACGATGCAGGATGCCGTGCCAGAAGCTGCCGTCGGCGGACGCGTCCGCCTGTGCCACTTCGTGCGCTTCATCGCGGCAGGAAAAATACAGATAGAGGCCCGCCAGTGCTGCTTGTGGCGCGTGGACTTCGGGAAATAAGTCATCCACCTTGGAATCCCGGATGCGGCGAAGGGCCTCTTGCGAGCAGCACCTGCCTTCAGCCAGCGGCATCAGGCGCTCCCCATTTTCGGCCAGCCCGAGGATGTCCGCCACCATGGCCCCATATGCTTGTGGATTCCACTCGATGACCGCTGGTTTCATGATCAAGGCCATCCTAACACCGATGTACGATTGTTACAGGCACATGGAACCGAAAACGGCACTGGTGCTGTCGGCTGGCGGCATGTTTGGCGCTTACCAGGTGGGTGCGTGGCGGGAACTGTCCGGCTGGTTCCGCCCGGATATGGTGATTGGCACTTCGGTGGGCGCGCTGAACGCCTGGGCGATTGCAGGTGGCTGCTCTCCAGACGAACTTATTCGCCTTTGGACCAGTCCCATTGCCGGCGCCTTTCTCCAACTGCGCATGCCGCTGTTCCCCTTGCGCGGATTTTTCGATCGCGACAGTTTTTCGAATCACATCCAGGAGCTGTATGCCGCGTTCCGGCCTCGAATTCCTTGCGGCGTGGTGATCACGGATGTTCTGCGGCGCCGGCCGCGGCTAGTGCAGACCGAGGACATTCGCTGGGAACATTTGGCGGCGGCGTGCGCCATTCCCGTCGGCGTGCCTCCGGTGCGCATCGATGGCCGGCTGTACGTCGATGGTGGTGTTCTGAACGCCGTGCCCTTGTGGGCGGCCACGGAGATGGGCGCGGCGCGGGCGGTGGTTGTGAATGCGCTGCCCGGACTGCCGACGCGGGCGTTGCGTGTAGTGGTGCGCGCGCTCCGCTCGATCAGCCCAAAAGCGCTAGGCCCAGGCAAACTGGACGTGGTGACGATCGCGCCCACCACCCCGCTGGGTAGCCTGACGGAATCGGTGCGCTGGGACCACGATACCGTGCTCAGGTGGATCGAGCGCGGCGCCGAGGACGCCCGGCGGGGCATGGCGGCGCTACAGGCGGGTCGCGATCCGGCCCAGCCCGTTCTACAATAACCCTTTTATGCCGAACTACCGGATCTACCGCTTGAAGGAAACGCCCCGCCAGCACTTTCGCTGGGCGCCCCATGTTTCGGGCGCCGCCAACGTGAAGCGCAGAGACTACGAGGAGAGCGGCCAGATCGAGGCGGCCAACGAGTACTCGGCCTGGGAGCAGATGAAGTCGGCCGAGCGGCCGCTCGAAGTCGGCGATCTGCTCGAAACAGATGCCGGCGACTTGCGGATCTGCAAATACATCGGCTTCGAAGCCGCGGCCTGGGTGCTGCCGCCGGTCGAGCCTGCGCCGGAGTCAATGGCTCCCGCGCCTGCCGCGCCGGCAATCGGGTATACTGCGACAAATCAGCCCGCCGGAGAGCAGGATGCGTGAAGTCCGCCTGGGAGACGTCATCGACGATTTCTGCGTGAAGTGCAAGCGCATCATGAACCACTCCGTGGTCTCGATGGTGGGTCCCGACCCCGCCAAAGTCCGCTGCCGTACCTGCTATAACGACCACGATTACCGTCACGAAATCGCGCCCCCGCCCAAGGTCGATCCGCGCAAAGCCGCGCTGTTCAACCAGGTGCTCGCCAAGGTGCAGCCCGGCGCCGAGCCGGTGCCCGTCGAGTCGGTGGCCGAGGCCAAGCCCAAAGCCAAGGCGAAGCGGAAGTAAATCCGGGGCCGGCACATCGCCGCGCGAACACAGGCCAGTATTCGCAGCCTGCACGCATTGTTTCCATGCCACAATCGAATTCGTGAGTGAGCTTCGCTGGCATCCTTTGCTGCGTGAGTGGGTCGGGGTTGCGGCGCACCGGCAGAACCGGCCGCAGATGCCCGAGAACTGGTGTCCGTTCGATCCCGGGTCCGGGCGCGTGCCCGACGCCTACGACGTTCTGATTTACCCCAACGATTTCCCGGCGTTTCACCTCGACAGCGAGCCGTTCTCGCCCGAGACCGGCCTTTACCGCAAAACCGGCGCGCGCGGGTCGTGCGATGTCGTCATCTATCATCCGGAGCACAATCTTTCTCCGTCGCAGCTTTCGACTGAACACTGGCGCAAGATCATCGACGTATGGGCTAGGCGGCAGGAGGAACTGGCGGCGCTGCAAGATACGCAGTACGTCTTCATCTTCGAAAATACCGGCGTGGCCATCGGCGTTACCATGCCGCATCCGCACGGGCAGATCTATGCGATGCCCTTCATTCCGCCGTTGGTCGCGCGTGAGCTCGACTCAGCCAAAGACCACTTCCGCGAGCAGGGCGAGTGCATCTATTGCCGGATTCTCCGCCAGGAACTGGCGGATCGCAGCCGCGTCGTGACCGAGAACCAGGATTTCGTGGCCTTCGTGCCGTTTTTCGCGCGCTGGCCGGGTGAGATCCAGGTTTGCGCGCGGCGTCATTTCGCCGGCGTAACGAAACTGACGCGCAGGGAAGCATCCAGTCTTGCCGCCATCATTAAGATTGTTCGCATGAAGTACGATAACCTCTACGGGTTTCCGTTGCCGCTCATGATGTTGCTGCGGCAGAGCCCGGTAAAGGGCGACCACCCGTATTTTCACTTTCATGTCGACTTTTACCCCATCCAGCGAAGCCCGACGAAACTGAAATACCTGGCGGGCGTCGAGAGCGGCGCCGGCACATTCCTCAACGACACCCTGGCCGAGGAAAAAGCGCGTGAGTTGAGGGAAACCGAGCCGGTGGATTGAAAAGCGGCCTAGACGCACGAGTGAGCCGGGTTCAATTGGACTTGGGTGGTTCGGGGTCGCACGGACGGTAACCGTGATCGCGCATCACCTGGCTGGCGGCGGCGACAGCGTCGGGCCGCACGTAGAAAAAGGCACCTACGCGCTCGCTTTGAAAAACGACGCCGCCGCGATAGTTATCGGCTTCGACGCCGTAATCCACGCCCGCTGCGGTCAAAATGGACTCCAACCGCAGGGCGTCTTTCAGGCGTTTGGCGATGTAAACGAGTTCGGCCTGGCCGTCGCCGAAGTAATCCGGGTCGCGTTTCATTTGGGTTGAGAATCCGGGCTGATCGCGCCCACAGAATCATCTTAGGGGATTCCGGAAAGCCCTGCCGCCGGACCCCGCCCCCCAGAATGCCAGCACAAACGACCAGCCGGGAAGAAGAGCTTCACTGGCTCGCTCTCAAGCTGATTCCCGGACTCGGCACGCGCAGCGCCGGCAAGCTCATCCAAAGATTTCGCACGCCCGAGGCTGTTTTTCGCGCCTCGCGGACCGAGCTAGAGGGAGCTGGGCTCTCGGGCGCGCTTGCGCAAAGCATCGCCAGCGGCTGCGCGTTTGAAGACGCCGTCGCGCAACAGGAGAAGATGCTCGCGGTGGGGGCAGAGCTGGTGACCATCACCGATCCGCGCTACCCGCCGCTGCTGCGCGAGATTTTCGACCCGCCGGTGCTGCTTTTTGCCCGCGGACGCTTGGAACTTTTACAATCAACGGCATTTGGCGTCGTTGGGACACGCCGGCCCACGCCGTACGGTATGGCCGCCGCCGAGCGACTTGCGGGTGATCTGGCCCGGGCCGGGCTTACCATCGTGAGTGGGATGGCGCGCGGCATCGATACCGCGTCGCAAAAAGCCACATTGGCGGCCGAAGGCAATACCATCGCGGTTCTGGGATGCGGAGTGGACGTGGTCTACCCGGTTGAGAACCGCAACCTGGCCGGGCAACTGGCGTCCAAAGGGCTGATTATTTCCGAGTTTCCGATGGGCGGAACGGCGTTTCCGCAGAATTTCCCCATTCGCAATCGTATTATCAGCGGGATGAGCGTCGGCCTGCTGGTTGTCGAGGGTGCCCAGTACAGCGGTTCGGCGATTACGGCCCGGCTGGCGCTCGATCAGGGCCGGGAGGTTTTCGCGGTACCTGGCAATATCACGTCCAAGATGAGCTGGGGACCTAACTTATTGATAAAGCAGGGTGCCAAGCTCGTCCAGGACTGGAACGACGTGATCGTCGATCTGCCGCCAGAGGTGCGCCGGAGCCTGATTGAGAGCGGCAAGAATCGCCTTCTGGCTCAAGGACTTAGCGGCGATGGTGCAACCCTGGAGGGGGTTCAGGCATCATCAATAGGTAGCCAGGGAGTTGTCTCACGCCGGGTGCTGGAAAAGTTGAGCCTGGACGCGAGTATGCACCTCGATACGCTGGTGGAGACCCTGGAAGAGTTTTCCCCTTCCGAATTGATTGCCGCCCTGTTTGAATTGGAAATGACGGGTCTGGTAAAACAGCTACCAGGGAAGAACTTTGTTAAAGTGTGGTAGGCAGTTCCGGCTTTTTGGGTTCGTTTCGAAACTATGGCCAAGTCTCTCGTAATCGTTGAATCGCCCGCCAAGGCGAAGACCATAAATAAGTACCTGGGGAAGAACTACGTCGTGATGGCTTCGCTCGGCCACATCAAGGATCTGCCGAAAAAGGACCTGGCGGTGGATGTGGAGAACGGCTTCGAGCCGCGGTACGAGGTGATCGAGGGCAAGAAGAAGTTGATCCAGGAGTTGAAAGCGGCGGCGAAGAAGGTGGAATCGGTGTACCTGGCGGCTGACCCGGATCGCGAAGGCGAAGCCATCTGCCATCACCTGCAGGAAGAAATCGACGGCGACAGCAAGGGTAAAGGCAAGAAGAAGGCCGGCCCGGCGTTTTTCCGGGTGATGTTCAACGAAATCACGTCACGGGGAATTAAGAAAGCTTTCGAGACTCCGGGGCAGGTGGACATCCATCTGGTGGAGGCGCAGCAGGCGCGGCGAGTACTAGACCGGCTAGTCGGCTACAAAATTTCGCCGCTGCTGTGGGACAAAGTGCGCCGGGGCCTTTCGGCGGGGCGCGTGCAAACGGTGGCCCTGCGGTTGATCGTCGAGCGCGAGCGTGAGATCCGTGCGTTCCAGAAGCAGGAATACTGGACCATCGATGTCAATCTGGGCGCCAAGAAGCCGCCGGCATTCGATGCGCGTTTGTTCAAGCGAGCGGTGGCCGGAGGCGAGGCCGAGACGCCAGAGATCGGCAACCAGGCGGCGTCCGACGCGATCGTCAAGGTGCTCGAGGGCGCCGAGTACGTCGTCAAGTCGGTCGGGACCCGCGAGAAAAAGCGGAATCCGGTGGCGCCGTTCATCACCTCAACCCTGCAGCAGGAAGCGGCGCGCAAGCTGCGGTTCAGCGTGAAGCGCACCATGATGCTGGCGCAGCGGCTCTATGAGGGGATTGAGCTGGGCAAGGAAGGCTCGGTGGGTCTCATCACCTACATGCGTACGGATTCCACGCGCATTGCGGGCGAGGCTATTGACGAAGTCCGCGGGTTCATCGGCGAAAAATACGGCGCTGCGTATTTACCCCAGGCGCCCAATATTTACAAGTCGAAAAAGGAAGCGCAGGACGCGCACGAAGGCATACGGCCCACGGCCGTGATGCATACGCCGGATGAGATCGAGCGGCACCTTTCCGACGACGAGCTGAAACTTTACCGGCTGATCTGGATGCGCTTCGTGGCTTCGCAGATGATGCCGGCGGTGTTCGATCAGACCACGATCGACGTTACGGCCAAGGGGTCGGACGGGGGCGAGTACATTTTCCGCGCCACCGGATCGGTGCCAAAGTTCGACGGTTATCTGCGGGTTTACGAGGAAGGCAAAGACCAGAAGGACGACGAAGACGAAGAGCTGCGCCACAAGCTTCCGCTGGTGGAAGAGGGCGAGAAGCTGAAGTTCAAGGAGATCAAGCCGGAGCAGCATTTCACCGAGCCGCCGCCGCGGTTCAACGAAGCCACCCTGGTGAAAAAGCTGGAATCGGACGGCGTGGGGCGCCCGTCGACGTACGCTTCCATTCTCTCGACCATCCAGGAGCGCGAGTACGTCACCAAGGAAGGCGGGAAGTTCAAGCCCACCGAGCTCGGCATGGTGGTGACCGATCTTCTGCTCGAAAGCTTCAACGACATCTTCGAGGTGAAGTACACCGCCCGCATGGAAGAGGAGCTGGACGAGATCGGGGAGGGCAAGATCGACTGGCGCGAAGCCATGGCGGAGTTCTACGGCCGTTTTGAGAAAGATCTCAAATCCGCCGAAAAGAACATGACCGACATCAAGCGCATGGAGAAGCCCACCGACCTCAAATGCGAGAAATGCGGCAAGCCGCTGGTGATCAAGTGGGGTAAGCATGGCAGCTTCATCGCCTGCACCGGATATCCGGAATGCACGTACACGCGCGAGCTCGAAGTGGACCTGCCCGATGTGGATACTGCCGATCTGACCGAGCAGGGCGACGAAGAATATTGCCAGAACTGCGGCCGCACCATGGTGCTGAAGAAAGGCCGGTTCGGCCAGTTCTACGCCTGCACCGGATATCCGGACTGCAAAACCACGCGGCCGGTGGGTGGGACGCAGAAGAAAGCCGATGTTCCGCTGGATGAAAAGTGCCCGAATTGCGGCAACAGCATGGTCATGAAGTACGGCCGCTACGGCGAGTTCACGGCGTGCAGCAATTATCCCACCTGCAAGTACGTCAAGCAGAAAACTATCGGCGTGAAATGCCCGGAGTGCAACGAGGGCGAAGTAGTGGAGCGGCGATCCAAACGCGGCAAGACGTTTTACGGTTGCAGCCGCTATCCGGATTGCAACTTCGTGACGTGGTCGAAGCCAGTGGCGGAGAAGTGCCCGGATTGCGGCAGCCCGTACCTGCTCGAAAAATGGCTGAAGTCGGGCGGAACGCTGCAATGTCCCAACCAGGAGTGCAAGTACAAGAGAGTAGTTGAGCCCGAACTCGTGAGCCATTAATGGGCTTGACGAGCGGCGCTGCCCGCGGAGGTCGCGGGGGTGCTGCATCGTCCCGCCGTACCGTTTCCAACCTGCGCTGGTGGATTGGCGCACTGCTGTTTGCTTCCACCGTCGTCAATTACATCGACCGCCAGACGCTGAGCGTTCTGGCGCCTTACCTAAAAGCCGAATACCACTGGACCAACAGCGATTTCGCTCTCATTGTGATCGCGTTCCGGCTCTCGTACGCCATCGTGCAGTTCGTGGGTGGGCGCGTAGTGGATGTGCTGGGCACGCGCCGCGGGCTGAGCCTGGCGGTGGCGTGGTATTCGGTGATGGCCATGCTGACGTCATTCGCCACAGGGCTCCGGAGTTTCTGCGCGTTCCGGTTTCTGCTGGGCGCGGGCGAAGCCGCCAACTGGCCGGGGGCGACGAAGGCGGTTTCCGAGTGGTTTCCGGCAAAAGAGCGCGGCATCGCGGTGGCGCTATTCGACAGTGGCTCGGCCATTGGCGGCGCCGTCGCTCCATCGCTCGTGGTCTGGCTCTATCACGAGTTCGGCACATGGCGTCCGGCCTTTCTCATTACGGGAACGCTTGGGTTTTTGTGGCTGCTGGCGTGGCTCGCGACCTATCACCGGCCCGAGGATCATCCCCGCATCAGCGACGCCGAACGAGCCATGATTCTAGCCACGCGCGCGGGCGCCGACGAAGTTGCACCCGCGACGCGCACGCCTGTTTCCCAGTTGATCCGCTACCGCCAGACCTGGGGTATCGTGCTCACCAAAGCGATTCTCGATCCGTACTGGTACATGGTGGCGGACTGGTTTGCGCTGTTCCTGGTAAGCCGCGGGTTCAAACTGGAAGACACGTTGATGGGCTTCTGGATTCCGTTCGTGTGCGCCGATCTGGGGAATTTCGTGGGCGGCGGGCTATCGAGTTTTTTTGTTCATCGCGGCTGGAGTGTGGGCGCGGCGCGGCGTATCATCTTCTTGATCTGCGGTCCGCTGATGCTGCTCATGATTCCAGCGGTCTACACCACGCGGCTCTGGCTGCTGATCACGGAATTTGGCCTCGCCACGCTGGGCTATGCGGCGTGCGCGACCATTTTTCTGACGCTGCCTTCGGATCTGTTCGAGAGCGGGTCGGTGGCGACGGTGAGCGGCCTTTCAGGCATGGTGACCGGCTTCGTGACGATAGCGGCGACTTACACGATCGGTGCTGTGACGGACAAATATTCGTTCGCGCCCATCCTGCTTGGGGCGAGCGCGGCGCCTGTGCTGGCGGCCATCGTGGTGTTTGCGCTGGTGCGGAATACCAGGAATACCGGGAACGGCGTACTGCTGAAGATTTGAAAGGGCCTCTCTTCGACAGCACAGAGTCGCCGGTCGCGATCGCTAAAATCCGGTAGAATGTAGCCGGTTATTGGCACGGAGGCTTACTTGACTCCCGTCGTTACGCGGAATTTCACTACATCGCAGAAACTGCTGGAAAGGGCTCGGCAGTCGCTTGCCGGGGGCGTGAGCAGCCCGTTTCGCGCCAGTTTTCCGGTACCGCTTTATTTTGCCGATGGCCATGGCGCGCGGCTGCGCGATGTGGACGGCAACGAATACATCGACTACGTGCTGGCGTGGGGGCCGATGATCCTGGGCTACGGACATCCGGCGCTGGTGGAAGCGATGCGGCGGGCGGCGGAGCGGCCTCATGCGCTGGGCGAGCAGCATGAGCTCGAAATCCGGGTAGCGGAGAAAATCCAGCAAGTGGTGCCGTGCGCCGAGCGGGTGGCATTTACTTCGAGCGGCAGCGAAGCCGTGCAGCTCGCCATGCGCCTGGCGCGCGCCTACACCGGGCGCAACCTGATTCTCAAATTCGAAGGCCACTATCACGGGTGGATGGACAGCGCGCTGGTGAGCTATCATCCGGCGCGCGAGCAGACAGGCCCCGTAGAAAATCCCAACCTAGTTCTGGCGTCGAAGGGACAGGTAGCGAACGCGGCCGAGAACGTCTTGGTGGCGCCGTGGAACCGGTCGGAGATTCTGGAGCAAGTGTTTGCACGGCGCGGCCGGGAGATTGCCGCGGCCATCATGGAGCCGGTGCTATGCAACAGCGGTTGCTTAATGCCGCGCGATGGGTATCTCGAAACCGCGCGTGAAATCTGCCGCCAACATGGCGCGCTGATGATTTTCGACGAAGTGATCACGGGCTTCCGCATGGGCATTTCAGGCGCGCAGGGATTCTACGGGGTGACACCCGATCTGGCTACGTTTGGCAAGGCAGTGGCCGGCGGGCTGCCGCTGAGCGTGGTGGCGGGGCGTTGCGACATCATGGAGCAGATGTTCGGCGGCGGCGTGTCGTTCGGCGGGACGTTCAACGGCAACCCGGTATCGCTGGCGGCGGCGGATGCGTCGCTCGGTGAGTTGGCGCGGGATGGCGGCGCGCTGCTGGCGCAGGCGAACGGGCGCGGGCGAAAGCTCATGGCGGGGATCGAAGCGACAGCGCGGAGGCATGGAATCCGGCTCACGGTGACAGGATTTGGCGCGGCGATGTCGCTGCATTTCACGCAGCGAACGGAACTGCGCGATTATCGCGACACGTTAGACGACGACCGGGAGAGGCTGCAGCTGGTGCTGCGGCGCGCCTTAGAGGAAGGGCTACATCTGGTGCCGGATGGGCGGCTGTACGTGTCAGCGGCGCACTCGGAGGAAGATATTGCCGAGACGTTGCTGGCCTTCGAGCGGGTGTTCGCGTCGGTGAGGTAGGAACTGAGTGCCCGCGAAGTCGCCGGTGATCCCGCGCTACAGATTCTTCCAAACGAAATAGCCGATGATGGTTTTTCCGTCCTGAATTCTGTGGCGGCGGATCATTGGTTGCGATCTGAAGGTATGGTGCATCAGGCCAGAAAGAATCACCCGCCACCCCGTCTGGGCGTATTGCTTGCACCCCAAGCACCATTGGCTGTGATCTTCCGTCGCGGCCCTTCCAAGTTGATACGGGTCATTCTTTGGGATCGAGGACGTGACAAGTTTAAACTTGGCCAGTGGTTCAAAGGGGGGATCTTTGTTGATCGTTCCGATCTATCGCCGGATGGGAAACACCTGATTTATTTCGCGATGGGTGGAATGGCCTGGGCTATTCCGGCAACCCGGGGGGACGTGGACTGCAATTTCTCGTGTGCCTTCCCTCAGAGCGATCACACTTTGGGGACAGGGCGACACGTAAGGCGGTGGAGGGATTTTCACGTCAAATACCTCTTACTGGCTTAACATGCACACTAAAACTTCCTCATCCGCGACGATAGCCATTTACGGCGCCACTCAACACGCCCTGCGCAGTCCCCGATGCAAAGAGCGGGGTGGGTGTTGAAAGAGGAAAGCGAGCACGACGAAATGTTCGAGAAAAAGCTTCCTCACGGGTGGGTGCTCAGAAGGATGACTAAACACGGCAGGGCAGATCGTCACGAGCTGGAACGCCAGGAAGATCGCGCTACTCTGGCATTTCCCGCGTGGGAGTGGGCAGAGTGGGATCGAAACCGAGTAGTCTGGGCGGAGAAGGGATGTCTTCGCGCGGCAAAGCTGGGGGCACATAAGCTCGGAACAGTTCTCACGTTGTACGACTTCAACGAAATGACGCCGCCCTCAGGAACTTAACTATGATGGCAACAGGTTCTTCCAGAGAAAATAGCCGATGATAGTTTTTCCGTCTTGAATTCTGTCGCCGCGGATCATGCGCTCTACTTGCTGCGCGGGAAACCAGCGGGTCTCGATGCGCTCGTCGTCCATGGGCTGGGGAGGCCCAGGAGTCAGGCCGGTGGCGAGAAAGATGGTCATCTTCTCGCTCACGAAACCGGGGCTGGGGAAGAACGAGACCAGTTTTTTCCACTGCGCGGCGCGATAGCCGGTCTCTTCGATGAGCTCGCGCCTGGCTGCCTGCAAGGGTTTCTCGCCGGGATCGACCTTGCCCGCGGGGAGCTCCCACAAGTACGCTTTGGCGGGCAGGCGGTACTGGCGGACGAGCAGAATGCGGCCACGGTTATCGACGGGCATCATCACAGCCGACCCGGCGTGATGCACGATCGAGCGCTTGATCTCGAATCCATCCGGATCTTTCGCGTGGTCTTCACTAACCGTGAACAGACCGCAGGCGTAGCGGCGGCGCGACGAAATGACCTTCATCATTTCGCTTTTTCGACTTGAACCGTACCGAATTTCTCCAGCGGCTTCTCGATCTTGGAGGCGTCGCCGACCACAACGATGGCGGAGTTGTCGGGAGCGAGATATTTACGCGCGGCCGCCTGGATCTGGTCGGGCTCGACGGAGCGCACGTGTGTGGTGAACATCTGGAGATAGTCGTTGGGCAGGCCCATGGTCTTGACCAGGTCCAGCTGGTCGGCGAGCGAGGCTTGCGTTTCGAGACTCAGCAGGAACGTGCCGCTGATGTGGTTTTTGACATCGCTCAACTCATCCGCGGATACCGGCGTCTTGGCCATGGCGGACAAGTGACCGAGTACGGCTTCCATGGCGGGCTCGACGACTTCATTGCGCACCTGCGTGACGGCGGCGACGGCCCCGGCGTCTTTGCGGCGATCCAACTCGCTGTGCGCGTCATAAGCGAATCCCTGCTTCTCGCGAACGTCGATGAACAGACGCGAGCTGGCCCCGCCGCCGAGAATTGCGTTACCGACGAGAAGCGGATAATAATCCGGATCGGTGCGTGTGGCGGCCAGCCGGCCGATGTGAATGTCGGCTTGCACGGAACCGGGGCGATCGACCAGGACGATCTCACGCTTGCTGGCCGGAAACCTCTTGGCCGGAGCGGCCGGGACAGGCTTCTCTTTCCACGAGCCGAAACGCTCGCGCACCAGCTTCAGGGTTTCGGACTGCCCGGGTAACTGGCCGACGAGCAGAAGCACGGCGTTATTGGGGACCAGAAAAGTATCGCGAAACTGGACGATGGACTTCTGATCCATGCGGTCGAGCGATTCCATGGTGGGCGCAATGGAGGCATAGGGATGATTGCCGAACAGCACGGCATCGAACTTCTCCCGCGCCAGAAATGACGGCTGCGAACGTTGCGCCAGCAGCCCCTGCTTGCGATTCTGCTTGCGCAGTTGCACTTCGTTCTCGGGGAAATTCGCATTCAGCGCGACATCCGCGGCGAGATCGAGCAATTTTGCCGTGTTCTCGGCAAGCACGCTGCCGCCAAGGGTGAGAACGTCGGGCGAAGCATTACCGTTCAACGTCGCACCGATCGAAGTGAGCTCTTCGGCGAGATCGCGGTACGTGCGCGTCTTGGTGCCCTGTGTGAGCAGGCCGGCCACCATGCCGGCGAGGCCCGGCATATCCTTAGGATCGAATTTCGAACCTGCCTGAAAGCTGAGCCGCACGCTGACCAGTGGAAAGCGCGCATCTTCGAGCAGCACGACCGCGAGGCCGTTGGGCAATTTCGTTTCGTGGAGCGGCGGCATCTTGAACTGCGGAATCGGCGGCGTCTCGGGCGGTTTGGTGCGATCGATTGTCTGGGCCATCATCATTGTCCCTGTCAGTAAAAATGCAAGAGCGGATTTACGCATCACTTGCTCTCCTTGGGCGCGGGCGCGCCTTCGGGCTTAGGAGGCGCCGGCAGAATTTCAAGCACGGAACGACGCTCGGGCATGAGATATTTTTTCGCCGCGGCCTGCATCTCGGCGGAGGTGACGGCTAGAAATTTCTCCATGTCGGTGTTGATCAACTGCGGAGCGCCGTCCAGAATTTCGTATTGCCCCAGCAATTGCGCGCGGCGCAGCGAACTCTGCAGCGAAGTGATGCGCTCCGAGCGCAGCAGCGTACG
>Ga0070730_10004111_pt1 | contig 12876 bp, 8 predicted proteins | sample Coa_R1_3_FD_66447 | JGI IMG/M metagenome (GOLD analysis project Ga0070730, IMG submission 66447) | Surface soil microbial communities from Centralia Pennsylvania, which are recovering from an underground coalmine fire - Coalmine... | ecosystem: Environmental > Terrestrial > Soil > Unclassified ...
TTTGGTCTCCTGATATTATTTTCTGCTCATCGGCCCCTTGGAGCAAATCACGGGTAGGAGTTGAACATAGAAATCTAGTCAGCGTAGCCCACGTGGGAGAGAAAGGGCCAAAGCATTACCAGGTGGCGGTTTGCTACAATCTGGCGTACATGAGGAGGTGTACGCATGGCCGAAGAACAGAGTTTCGCGAATCACACCAAATTTTTCCCGCCGTTTCATTTTTTTGTCGTGCCGGTGATGCTTATCAATCTGGGCTGGGCGATCAATCGATTGTGGAAACTGGGCTGGTCCTGGGACAACGGCGAGCGGCTGCTGCTGGCGCTCGGTTTGATATTGGGATTTCTGAGCGCGCGATTGATGGCGCTGACAGTACAGGATCGGGTGATCAGGCTGGAAGAACGGCTCCGCTACGAGCGCCTGCTGCCGGCGGACTTGAAGGCGAGGATCGACGAGTTCACCAGGGATCAGATGGTTTCGCTGCGCTTTGCAAGTGATGCGGAACTGCCGGGACTGGCGCGCAAAGTGCTGGACGAGAAGATTCAGCAACGCAGAGCGATCAAGCAGATGGTGAAGAGCTGGCGGCCGGATTATTTGCGGGCCTAGGCAATTGGCGTTCCGCCACCGGTCTTGTTGTGGCTAACGCGCCGCGTGTGCGGCTGCGCCTTCAATTTCCGCCAAGTCCTGCGCACTGAGCTTGATTTCGCCCGCGCGCATAACGCCTTCGGCTTGCTTAGCGTTGCGTGCGCCGACAATGGCGCCGGTCACAACGGGAAGGCGCAAGGTCCAGGCAATGGCAATGGCGCCGGCGGCGGCGTTATAGCGAACGCCGACTTTTTTCAAGCGTTCGACGAGTTCCAGATTTTGGGAGAGCTTGGGCTCGCGGAATTCAGGATTGTTTCGGCGCCAATCGTCGGCGGGGAGATTGGCAGCGCGCTCGCGGGTCATAGCGCCGGTGAGCAAGCCGGAAAGCATGGGCGAATAAACGATTACGCCGATGCCCCCGCGTTCGCAACGAGGAAGAATCTCGCTTTCGATGCGGCGGCGAAGGAGCGAGTAGGGCGGCTGTAGCGAGGTAACCGCAGTGATTTTTTCGGCGCGCTGAAGTTGCGGGACGGCGAAATTGGAGACGCCGATCCAGCGAACTTTGCCTTCTTTCTGGAGCGCTGTAAGCGTTTGCCATGATTCTTCGAGGCCCGGGCCGTTGTCCTCGGGCGGCCAGTGGATTTGATAGAGATCGATGACGTCGACCTGTAAGCGGCGAAGACTATCTTCGCATTCCAGGCGAATGGAATCGGCGTTGTGGACCTTGGTGACGCGGCCATTTTTGTCCCAGCGCATCACGCACTTGGTGAACACGTAGGGACGCGCGCCTTTCCATTCGCGGAGAGCGCGGGCGACGATCTCTTCGGAGTGGCCGATGCCGTAGACGGCGGCGGTGTCGATCCAGTTGACGCCGAGTTCGAGCGAGCGGTGAATGGCGGCGATGGAATCGTTATCGTCCTGGGCGCCCCAGGCGAAGTCCCATCCGGAGCCGCCGACGGCCCACGCTCCATAGCCCACGGGCGTTATCTGCATATCTGAATTACCTAGCTTGCGCGTCTGCATGACGCCTCCTGAAAAATTGTGATTGCCTTCATTTCGTTTTTGGCTCGGACTGCGCGACAACCCTGAAATCCTATCGCCAGGTGCCGCGATGGTTTAAGTAACCAGTTCCCAGCCCCATTCTGCCGGTTTTAAGTTGCCTCGCTGCAATCGCCATGCCTCATTTTCTCATCCACCGAAGTCCGCGAGCTTTCCAGTATGGGTCGGTTTTATTCATTATGTTGACAACAACAAATAAATGTTTACTATACTGCAATAATCTACACCCAATTCGAATGCTCGCGGAGCCAGAACGTGAGGCAATCGCCAAAAGCCGTCCCCCTCATTATCCTTGCTGCGTTGAATGGAATCTTTACCGGATGTAGCGGCGGCGGCGCCTTACCTAACGTCCGGCCGGTCCCATCCGCTGACTTTACCATCACTTTTTCGTCTCCTTCGCTGTCCCTCCCACAAGGAGCCTCCGCCGCTCCCATCACCATTTCCGTTGCCGGCCAAGGCGGTTTCACAGGGATTGTAGAAATCACGCTATCCGGCCTGCCAAATGGTGTGGTCTCCAACCCGGCTAGCCCTTTCGATGTCAATCCGGGCTCCAATACGGCAGTGGTCTTTGGCGCCCTGCCGACCGCCTCGCCCGGAAATTTTACAATTACAACCCAAGGCACCAGCGGCTCACTATCGCACTCGGCCACCTTCGCACTCACTGTACAGACCTCCGTCGCCGTCGCACTCCCGCGTACGACTTATGCTCGCACCGACGCAGTTGCCACCTTCGATGATCCCGATGGGGAAGCGCGTCACCGCCGCATCGCGTTCGATCCCTCCAACAAACACGTCTTCGTCGCCAACCGCGCCATGAATCGTGTCGAAGTCTTTTCTTCTGCCGACCAGTCCCTCGTAACACAAATCCCTGTTCCAGCCGCAAGCAGCGCCGCTCTGTCCGCCGATGGCGCCACGGTCTGGATCGGCACCACCACCGTGCAAGCCGTAGCGATTAATTCGGCAAGCCTTAAGGTTACGTCGCGCTCCACGATTCCACCTCTCGGCCCCCTTCCCGGCGCCTTATTCGATCGCCCCGAAGAATTGCTTCCAATGGCTGACGGCAAAATCATGGTGCGCTTACGGCAATCTTCAACCCCCCAATCGCTGCTCGCCATCTGGGACCCCTTGGCGAACACGCTCACCAATCTCAGTCCGGCCGAACCTTCATTATTTCAAAGCGGCCTGGGGGCCATGGCGCGCACCGGCGATGGCATGAAGATCCTTGTTGCCGCCAATGATGCCAGCGGCGAGGTTGTGGTCTTTGATGCAAACGGCGTACCGCTTGCCGGACCTCACAGCATGGGCAGCGGAAGCATTCCTCTTGTAGCCGCCAATTTCGATGGCAGTCGTTACGTCGTGGCCTTCGCCTCTACTGCCGCCGCGCAGATCTTTCTTCTCGATTCCACGCTCAATCAGGTCGCTCCGCCGGTGTCTTTATCCGCCCACGGCCTCCTCTTCTCCCACGATGGCAGCTTCCTCTACGCGAGCGAAACCGCCGCCAGCCCCCCGTTTATCTCTATCTTCGATGGACATACTCTCCAGCCCCTCGGACAGGTTCCGGATGTTTTCATCCAAGGCGTCCATTCGGAAATCGAAGAGGCTGATGAGACGCAACTTCTGTTCGCCATTTCCAATCGCGGCGTCACGTTCATTGACGCGGCGAAACCGGGCGCCCTCCCAGCTCTCGTTCCTTCCTTTGCGCCAGCGCCGACGGCCGAGCCTTCGCAAGGACCGATCATTGGCGGAACGGCAATTTTTCTCAGTGGCCAAAACTTCGAACCTAACCCCCAAATCAAATTCGGTCAAGAGCTCGCCGCCCCTCCCACCGCCACTCCTTCGCAGATTCAGGCCTCTGCGACGCCGAGCGTCGTCGCCGGCGCCGTCAACATTACCGCCTACTTTCCCAGCGGCTGGCTGGCCATTGCGCCCGACGCTTTCAGCTACGGCCCGCAGATCCTGGAAGTTCTCCCGAATGCCGGCTCCACTGCCGGAGGCGATCTCATTCAAATCTACGGCTATGGTTTTGGCAGCGATGCGAGCCTGATCGGCACAAAAATCGGCGGCGCAGCGGCCACCGTTCAGAGAGTGGAGAATGTCACGTCCATCGCGCCGACCCTAGCGCTCGACTCCACGTATCCCTTCCCATTGCAGCGGATAACTCTATTGACTCCACCGGGAAGCCCCGGCCAAGCTGACATCACCGTCACAGCCACCGCCGGAACGCTAACTTTCCCGCGCGCCTTTCAATACATGCAGTCCGCACGAGTCTTCGCCAAGCCTGCCTTATACAAATTTGTTCTCTACGATCAGAAGCGCCAGTGGCTGTATCTCAGCTCCACTGACCACGTCGACGTCTTCGAACTCGCCGCCGCGCAATTTCGCTCCACTGCCATCACTCCTCCCGGTGGTCCCCCGCCCGACGCCGCCATCCGCGGAACGTGCCTCACCCCGGACGGCTCCCAACTGATCGTCGCCGATTTCGGAGCACAAAGTCTTTATCTACTCGACCCCGACACGGGCACCGGCACAACGGTCTTCGTCGGTGGCGTATCGGGCTTTGTCAATTCCGGGCCCGCCCGCGTTGCCGCCACGAGCGCCCAAACTGTTTTCGTCGCCATGAGCGGTGAGGGCGGCTCCTCAGCGTGCTCCTCCTGCCTTTCGCAGCTCAATCTATCCGTCACTCCGCCCACTGTCCAGCCCGCGCCTCAGCCCGAAGTCACCGCCCTTACCGGCGTACCCATTGTCCAAGCCTCCGCCGCTGGCGACACCGTCTATCTGGCCTACGATTCAGTCCCCGCCGACCCCCTCGGTTCCTGGTCCGCCGCCGCGCCTAACCAATTCACCACCTCTCTCGACACCGAATCCGCTGTCGATCTCGCCGCCGCGGCCGACGGCACGCTCTTTGCCTCGCGCACCGCCGTTTCCACAGAAATACACGCCGCTAACCTCACCCTGTCGGCAACGCCCGCCAGCCCCGAACTCCAGCAAATCCCTGCCCGCGTTCTGGTTCCTGGCCTCGCCCTTCATCCCACGGGCGCGCTCCTCTATCAACCCTTTCTCACCGGCCCCGCCCCCGCTGCCCCTCCCGCCATCGGCATTCAGGGTGGTATCGATATCATCGACGCCCACTCCGGCCAGCTCCGCCGTCGCATCTTTTTGCCTGAGCCCTTCGCCACCCTCTCCACCGATATCGACGCCCTCCACGGGAGTTTCCTCGCCGTCGATGAAAATGGTCAGCGCCTCTTCGCCTTAACCACTTCCGGCCTCACCATCATCCAACTCTCTGCCGTCCCACTTTCCCTGGGCAGCATCTCTCCTGTCTCTGTCCCCGGGACCGGCGGTGCTACCCTCACCGTCCGCGGCAGCGGATTCCAATCCGGCGTCTCCGTCACCATCGCGGGAAAATCGGCCGCCACCACTTTCGTGGACGCAAACACCCTCACCATTGCCATCCCACCGCTCACCGCCGGTCCCCAGCAGATCACCATCACCAATCCGACCGGCGACACCTACACCCTCGACGCCGCCTTCACTGCCAACTAATCACAATCGGCCACAACCGCGGCGCTTTCCATTGGCGCCCACTTGCTATTAAATGATCCGGTGAAACTACGGAGGGATCGGCATGAACGGATGCGCAAAAAGCCTGATTGTCGCCGCGGCAATTTTTTCTTTCGGCGCGCCGCAGCTTATTGCCCGGCAGTCCGCCAAGTCTAAACAAACCGACAGCAGCAAAATCGCGCCCGACGGCACCGCCTATGTCACACGCATCGTGCCCGTGCCCACCACTGTCAGTCCGGAGGCGCAAAAAGTTCTCGCCCGCGTCGTCTCCGATGCCGCCGTTCCGGAAACTCTCGAGCAGCGTCGCACCGCCACCGATAAGTGGCAAGCTGGCGCCGGCGATGCTGCCAAAAAAATTTACCCCGTCACTATCGCCTCAGATACCATCGCCGGGATCCCCGTCCGCGTCATCACACCGCTCACCGTCGCACCCGAAAAACGCGATCGTGTGCTCATCAATCTCCACGGCGGTGGCTTCAATTCCGATTCCGGCTCGCTCTCCGAGACCATCCCCATCGCCAATCTTACCGGTACCAAAGTCATCGCCGTTCTCTACCGCCTGGCTCCCGAACATCCTTTTCCCGCCGGCCTCGACGATGCCGTCTCCGTTTACAAAGATCTCCTTAAAACGTACAAGGCCAACAACATCGCCATCTATGGCACCTCCGCGGGAGCCATTCTCACCGCCGAAGTCACCGTAAAACTCAAGCAACTCAATCTGCCGCTCCCCGGTGCCACCGGAATTTTCTCCGGTATGGGCGACTTCAGCCAGCCCGGCGATTCCATGGCTCTCTTTGCCCTCAACGGTTTCTCCGGTCACCTCGACCCGCCCAAGCCTGGCGCTCATTCCGAATACTTTTCTCTTCCCACCGACGCGCGGAATCCAGTTCTCTCTCCCCTCTACGCCGATCTCAACGGATTTCCTCCCACCCTCTTCATCACCAGCGGCCGCGATCTCCTCCTGAGTGGCACTACCATCCTCCACCGAGCCTATCTCCGCGCCGGCGTCGACGCTCAACTGGTCGTCTTTGAGGGTCTGCCCCACGCTTTCTGGAACAATCCCGGCCTTCCCGAATCCAAAGAAGCCGATTACCTCATGGCCAGATTTTTCAGCGACCATCTCGCCAAGTAAAGTCGGGTGCCTGCGTCAACTCGCGCACCGTACTAACGAGTTGCACTATACTATCCGCCGTGTGGGCGTATCCCGGCAAAAAGGCGGCAAACCATGGCCATCGAACGACGTGAATTTCTCAAGACCACCGGCAAAGCCATCACCGTAGGCGCGGCCACCCTCGCGCTCGGCGGCAAAATCCTCGGCGCCAATGATCGCGTACGCATCGCCATTTGCGGAGTTCGTGGACGCGGCAACGATCACATCCGCGGATTTTCCCACGTGCCCCAAACCGAACTGGCCGCCCTTTGCGATGTCGACGAAAACGTTTCCGCCCAGCGCCTCGCCCAAATCGAAAAGCTCGGCGTGCCCCGTCCCAAATCTTTCGTCGACATCCGCAAGCTCCTGGAGGACAAAGACATCGACGCCATTTCCATTGCCACTCCCAATCACTGGCACTCTCTCATGGCCATCTGGGCCTGCCAGGCCGGTAAAGATGTCTACGTCGAAAAGCCCTGCTCTCACAACACCTTTGAAGGCCGCCAACTCGTCCGCGCCGTAAAAAAATACAATCGCATTTGCCAGCACGGCAGCCAATCGCGCTCCAATCCCGGCATGCTCGAAGCCATTCATCATCTCGGTGACGGTACCATCGGCGATGTCTACATGGCTCGCGCACTCTGCTACAAGTGGCGCCCCTCGATCGGCCACGCCACCGAAGAGCCCGTTCCCGCCGGCGTCCATTACGATCTCTGGACCGGCCCCGCCCCACTCAAGCCCTTCACCCGCAATCGCTTTCACTACAATTGGCACTGGATCTGGGATACCGGCAATGGCGAAGTCGGTAATCAAGCCATCCACGAAATCGATATCGCCCGCTGGGGCTTGGGAGTCGGTTTCCCGCTATCCGTCTCCGCCATGGGTGGTCACTTCATGTTCGACGACGATCAGGAAACCCCCAACACCTTGGCCGCCACCTTCATTTTCGAGGATCCGGAGGGCAAGCGCAAAATGATGGAACTCGAAGTCCGCCATTGGATCACGAATCACGAAGCCGAAATTGGCACCGGCGCGTACGGCGCTGGCGGCGTTCCCGCAGCAGGACTGACCGCTCCACCCGAAAAGAAGTCTACCGAGAAAAAAACCGCCACCGCACAAGCTCCTCTCGGCCCCAGAGATGCCAAGACCAACACGGTTGGCAATATTTTCTATGGCTCAAAGGGCTATCTCGCCATCGATGGCTACGACGCCTACAAGACCTGGATCACCGATGAGGTCAAACCCGGCCCTTCCGGTAAAGGTGCCGGCGACCATTACGCCAATTTCATCGACTGCGTACGCAGCCGTCGCGCCCAGGACATTCACTCTCCGATCGAAGAAGCCCATATGTCCACCACGCTGGTGCATCTGGCCAACGCCTCTTACCGCCTCGGACGCACCCTGAAATTCGACGCCACCCAGGAACAAGTAATCGCTGACGAAGACGCCAACCGCCTCCTCCGAGGCACCTACCGTCCGCCATACGTCGTCCCTGAACAAATCTGACCTTTGTGCTGCTCGCCGGCGGGCTGTGCGTGCGTACACCGTCCTCGACAGGTGAAATCCAAGTCTCCCTCTGCTAAATTTTTCGCCAAGCCTCACTGACCCGCCCACGGCGGTTCCGGTCTCCGACAACTACTCGCACTCACGCTCTCGAACGTGCAGTGATAGCGAAGGCCAGTACAAACAAAACGGCGCGGGGTTGCGCCCGCGCCGTTTAGGGAGGTACTTGGACAGGAAAAGTTAAATTGTTTTAGCCGCCGGAGCTCCAGCGTTGGCCGTCGCAGGCTTGGCAAATGCGCTGCCGCGGCTGGATTCTTTTTCGGCGGTTTTATCGATCTCGATGGAGCCTTTAAAGTAAGCGCCGTCTTCGATCATGATGCGGGAGGTGGTCAGGTCGCCGATGACCGAACCATCTTTCTTGATTTCGATGCGGTCCTTGGCGCGAAGATTGCCCTTCACGTTGCCGTAGACCACTACTTCCCGGGCAATGACATCGGCAGTCACCTTTGATGTGGCGCCAACAGTTAGCTTCCGCTCATCGAGTTGGATCAATCCTTCGACCGAGCCATCGATCTGCAGATCTTCGTTGCCGGTAATTTCTCCTTTCACATGCAGGCTCGACCCGAGCCGCGCGGTTGCACGGTCGCTAGTCGCACCTAGTGGACGCAAAGCATCAGTACTCATCGCGGTTTTTCCCTCCCAAGTCGCCGGAGCGGGCTTCGGCGCCTGAATCACTGGTTGATTTTTTTGCTCCGGTTGCGCGGCCTGCGGCGGTGCAGCGGCTTGCGGCGTTTCCGGTTTCTTATTCCCCCACATCGGACCTCCCCAAAGGGACAGCAGCACCCCACGCAGATTTCCGGCCGGGGTAGAGCAAACTCTAGACCTGCGCGCCTGAGGCGGCAAATGAAGTGTGTGCGGCCTGTTCCAGAGAGTTACTAGACCTTGAGGGACAGGTAGTACCTTGGCCTAATCGTCGCGACGATGGATGCATTGTGCTAAGCGGTCGGCTTTTCCGGAAGGGGCTGGGTGGCCAGGAAATCCTGTGCGAAGCGCACGGAATAGAAATCAAGAAGCTGCTGGATGCGCTCGAACCTGGTGGATCTGAGAACGAAGCCGGCATGATGATATTTCGAGACGCGGTAAACGATCTCGGGATCGTGGTAGGCGGAAGTATCGGGATGCTCCTGGCGCGCGAGAGAGAGGATCACGCCGGCATAATCACGCCGCGCGGCAGGAAGTTGGTACGGCTGCTTGCCGGCTCCGACTTCGAGCCGGGCCCACTCGCGCCAGAGATTGATGCCGGTCGCGGCTTCGATCACCTCGGAGATGTAGGCGCCTCCCACGCGTGCGGCGATCTCAATGAAGTAAAATTTGCCGTCTGCGTGGGCCTTCAGGAATTCGGCATGGGTGACGCCGCGGAGATAGCCGAGGCCTGCGATGACCTCGCGATTGACATCGAGAAGCTTTTTGGTTTCGGCGGCATCGCGCGGCAGGGTGCGAGTAGTGAAGACGCCGCCTTGATGGGAGACCTCCAGCGGGGGAGCGCCGTAGGCGTGGGCCTCGGCGAAGAGCACTTCGCGGTCGGAGACCACGCTGTCGACGTGATATACGATGCCGGGAACGAACTGCTCAAGGAGATAAAAGGATTGCTGATCGCCGAGTTGATCGAGCCAGGGCCAAAGATCGTCGGGCTGGTAAATTTTCTTCATGCCGATGCCGGAAGCTTGCGAGCGCGGTTTAAGCAGCCAGGGAGCCGGAATCCGAGCCATGAACTCGCGAATGGCGTCGTAAGTGAGAATGTGAACGAACTCCGGAACCAGGATGCCTGCTTCCCGGGCGCGAGCGCGCATGGACAGCTTGTCCCGAAAATAACGAACGCTGGTGAGGCCCATGCCGGGAATGCGCAGATGTTCGCGCAGCGCTGAGACATTCTCCATATCGAATTCATCGAGGGCCACGATGCGATCAATCGGCCGCGAGCGGGCCATGTAACTGACGGTGTAAATCAGATGCTGCAGCGAGAGATCTTCGGGCATGAGAAAAACTTCGTCCAGGGAATCGCGGGGCCAGTCCGCGTCATGAAGTTTTTCCACGGTAAGGAGGAGCACGCGGCAGCCCATGCCCTTGCAGCTGCGCATGAACTCCTGCCCTTTTTCGTAGGAGCTGACGCAGAGGATGGTGAGCGGGCGAGTTTCGGTCATGCCGGTGAATCCGTGAACGCGAAATATCGCGGATTATACTTTGGACTCCGTCGCCGGATACAAGAATTGCAAAAATGGGCCGACCCGCCGGGCCCAGGCGGCTTCATTGTGCTCGGCGCCTTCGACCCGCTGGTAATAAAGGTCGCGGCCGACTCGCCATCCTTTTTGCTGCAGGATATCGCGAAATTGCTCGACTTCTTGAACGATGCGCGGACCCTCCTTGGTACCGATGTCTAGCCAGATGCGCGGACGGGGCTCCACGGGAGCGGCGGCGGCGAAACGATGGATGACGCGCTGATTCCACCAAACAGATGGCGAGAGAGCGGCGATGCGCCCAAATACTTGCGGATGCTTGAGGCCGAGATAGAGGGACAGCAATCCACCCAGCGATGAGCCGCCCATTCCGGTGACGCGGTAGTCATCCAGTGCTCGATATTCGTGCTGAATGAAGGGCATAACTTCTTGCATGAGAAACTTTGCGTAGCGATCGGCCCGGCCACCGCCAAGGCGGGGCGCCTTCGTAGGGGTGTATTCGTGAATGCGGACTTTTCCGACATTGTAAATTCCGACGATGATAATGGGCTGCACGGCTCCGGTAAGAATAAAATCGTCGGCGGTGTGGCCGACGTGCCAGTCCATCCCGGGGACGAAAGAGGTGGCGCCGTCGAAAAGATTCTGGCCATCGTGCAGGTAAAGAACCGGGAAGCGCCGGTGAGACTGTTCGTCATAGCTGGGAGGAAGATAGACGATGAGGTCGCGTTGATTGCGAAGGATGCGCGAGCGAAACTGTTCGTGTCTGTGAAGCTGGGGCACGCTCACGGAACGATTATCACCAGGAGATCTTTAGCTTCGACGTGCTGGCCGGGCGCCACGAGGAGTTTGGCGATGCGACCGGAAATCGGGGCATAGATATTGGACTGCATCTTCATGGCTTCAAGAGTGAGCAATTTTGCTCCGCGCTCGACAGCATGGTTCAGCTGCACCGCGACACCTGAGATGATGCCGGCCGTGGGCGCCGGAACCTGGCCGAGGTCGGCGGGATCGGCTTTGGGATGCGAACGTTCGACGACACGCAGGGCGCGATCGCGGACGTTGACCTCGCGCGGCTGGCCATTGAGTTCGAAGAAAAGAGTGCGGGTCCCATCGGGATGCGGATCGCTGGAAGTGAGAAATTTAACGATGAGTGTTTTGCCGGCCTCGATCTCCACAGTGATTTCCTCGCCGGACTTCAAGCCGTAGAAAAATGCGGAGGTCGGCAGGACGCTGACATCGGAATAAGTTTGCCGAAATCGGTCGTATTGGAGAAAGACCTCCGGATAGAGCAGATAGCTGAGCAGGTCGTCGCGCCGGACGGCATGGCCAACTTTCTTCGCGAGCACTTGCTGTTCGTGATCCAGGTCGGCCGCGGGCAGGTTATCACCTGGAAGGCCACGCATTGGCGCGGCGCCGCGGAGGATAATGTTTTGCAATTTTCTGGGCCAGCCGCCGGGGGGCACACCCAGGACCCCGGAAAACATTTCCACTACGGAATTGGGGAGCGATACATCGTGCTGTTCATCCAACTTGAGCAAATCTTCGGCAGTCATTTCCTTGGCCATGAGAAAGAGGGCCATGTCGCCAACAACTTTGCTGGAAGGCGTGACCTTAACGATGTCTCCGAAAAGCTGGTTGACGCGGGCATACATTCGTTCGACTTCGCGCCAGCGGTGGCCGAGACCCATGGCGGCAGCCTGCTCGCGGAGATTGGTGTACTGGCCGCCGGGAATTTCGTGCTGATAAAGGCGCGCGGACCCGGATTTGGGAGCGGAGTCAAAGGGTAGGTAGAAAGTACGCACGGTTTCCCAGTAGTCGGAACATTCGTTAAGCGCGTCGATATCGAGTTGCGTATCGCGATGAGTATGGCGAAGGGATTCGACGATGGAATTGAGATTGGGCTGGCTGGTGCCGCCGCTCATGGAGGCGACGGCGGCATCGGCAACGTCGACCCCGGCGTCGCAGGCTTTCAGGACGGAGGCGGCGTTGACTCCGCTAGTGTCATGGGTGTGAAAATGGATAGGCAGACCGATTTCGTCGCGCAGCGCGCGGACCAGTTGGAAGGCTGCGTAGGGCTTGCATAGACCAGCCATGTCTTTGATGGCCAGGAAGTGCGCACCGAGCTTTTCGAGTTGCCTGGCCATGGTGACGTAATACTTGAGCGAATACTTGGGGCGGCCGGCGTCGAGGATATCGCCGGTGTAGCAAATCGCGGGTTCACAGACGGCACCGGTCTCCAGCACCGCATCAATAGCGACGCGCATGTTGTGGATCGAGTTGAGGGAATCGAAGATGCGGAAGATGTCGATCCCTTGCGCGAAGGCCTCGCGCACGAACTCCTGAATGACATTGTCGGAGTAGGATGCGTAGCCGACCGCGTTTGCGCCGCGAAGCAACATCTGGAAGCAAATGTTGGGGATGCGCTGGCGAAGTTCGCGAAGTCGCTGCCACGGGTCTTCATGCAAGAAGCGCAGCGCGGTGTCAAAGGTGGCGCCACCCCACATTTCGACGCTGAAAAGATTGGGAAGGCGTTGCGCTACAGCGCTGGCGGTAACAAGGAGATCGTGACTGCGCACGCGCGTGGCCAGCAGCGACTGATGGGCGTCGCGAAACGTCGTGTCCGTGACCAGCAGGCGCTTTTCTTTGCGCGCCCATGCCGCGAATTTTTTCGGACCGAGTTTCTGCAACAGCTGACGCGAGCCGGCAGGCGGTTCGATTCCCGGCACGCAGGGCAATACGGCAGTCTCCAGCCCTTCCGGAATTTTCTTTCCCTTCACTTCAGGATTA
>Ga0070730_10004112_pt1 | contig 12873 bp, 15 predicted proteins | sample Coa_R1_3_FD_66447 | JGI IMG/M metagenome (GOLD analysis project Ga0070730, IMG submission 66447) | Surface soil microbial communities from Centralia Pennsylvania, which are recovering from an underground coalmine fire - Coalmine... | ecosystem: Environmental > Terrestrial > Soil > Unclassified ...
GAACGCTCAGGCGCGCCAGGCCATCGGCCCCAACTCACTCGACCCCGCGCGCCGCGCGGCGTCGGTGCGCGCAGGCCGCAGAAGTCGTCGAGGCGGTGCGCGCGGTCTGGTAGCGCGGTCGCGTCAGCGGGTGGGTCGGGCGCGCTCCACGATGCCGGCCAACTCCTGGCTCGGGCGCAACGTGCCGAACTGGTGGCCTCCATCCCCCAGACGCGACGCGCAGAAGATCTCTGCCACGGCAGGGTCGCCGTGGCGCAGCAGCAGCGACGCCTGCAGCACCGTCGCCATGCGCTCCACGATCCGACGCGCGCGAGCCTCGGCGTCGGCCGGGTCGGACAGCTCGTCCCTGAGCTTTGCCAGCGCCGCGTCGAAGCCGCGATGCGCGCCCCTGGCCTGCTCGACCTCGCCGAAATACGCCTCGACAGACTCGGGCTCGCGGCTCATCGCCCGGAGCACGTCCAGGGCGTTGACGTTCCCCGAACCCTCCCAGATGGAGTTGAGCGGCGCCTCCCGATACAGGCGGGGCAGGATCGACTCCTCGACGTAGCCGTTCCCGCCGTGGCATTCGAGCGCCTCGGCCACCACCGCGACTCCCCGCTTGCAGGACCAGAACTTGGCGACGGCCAGCGCCAGCCGGCGGAAGGCCCGCTGCCGCTCGTCGTCGAACGCGCCCGCGAGCCGCATCATCAAAGTCGTCGTCGCCTCCGACTCCACCGCAAGGTCGGCGAGCACGTTCACCATCAAGGGCTGCTCGCTGAGCAGCTTCCCGAACGCCGAGCGATGGGCCGTGTGATGGGTGGCCTGGGCCACCGCCTGGCGCATCAGCGAGGCGGACCCGATGACGCAGTCGAGGCGCGTGTGGTTGACCATGTCGATGATCGTCCGCACGCCCCTCCCCTCCTCCCCGACCATGAAGCCGCGCGCCCCTTCGAACGCCACCTCGCTCGACGCGTTCGACCGGTTGCCCAGCTTGTCCTTGAGCCGCTCGATGTGGAAAGCGTTGCGCGACCCGTCGGGCAAGACCCGCGGCATGAGGAAGCAGGAAAGGCCGCCCGGAGCTTGAGCCAGCACCAGGAACGCGTCGCACATCGGCGCGGACACGAACCACTTGTGGCCGGTGATCGCGTGCTCACCGTCGCCCACCGGCTCCGCGCGCGTCGTGTTGGCGCGCACGTCGGACCCGCCCTGGCGCTCGGTCATCGCCATCCCGAACAGCACGCCACGCTTGGAGGCCGGGGGCCGGAGGCCCGGGTCGTACTCCAGCGACGTGATCAGCGGCTCCCATGCCTTCGCCAGCTCGGGCTGCTTGCGCAGCGCGGGCACGACCGCATAAGTCATCGACACGGGGCATCCATGCCCGCCCTCGACCTGCGACCAGACGTAGAACGCGGCGGCGCGGGCGGCATGAGCGCCCGGCCGCGGCTCACGCCAGGGCAGCGCATGGAGGCCATTGCCCACGGCGACCTTCATGAGCTCGTGCCAGGCCGGGTGGAAATCGACCTCGTCGATACGATTGCCGAACCGGTCGTGCGTGCGCAATTGGGGCGGGTTCGCGTTGGCCTCAAAACCCCAACGGATCGCCTCTTCGGTGCCGGCCAGCGCACCCAGTTCGCCGACGAGCCCCTGCGCCCACGAGCCGCCCTCGCGCTCGAGCGCTTCGCGGAGGGGACGGTCCGCCTCGAACAGGTTGTAGTCGACCAGCGGCGGCGGCTGGTTCAGGACCTCGTTGATGTGTGTTCGACCTCCTGGGCAAGCTCGGCCACCAGGCGCAGCTGACGTACGCGGTCCTCGGTGTCGCCCGCCATGGGCGAAACGATGAGCGTCTCCACGCCCGCGTCGCGGTAGGCGCGGATGCGCTCTTGCGCCCTGTCCCGCGTACCCGTGATGGCGACCATGTCGATGAGCTCGTCGGGCAGCGCGGCCATCGCGTCGGCGCGCTTGCCGTCGAGGTAGAGGTCCTGGACCTGCTTCGCCGCCGCCTCAAACCCATAAGAGGAGACGAGGCGGTTGTAGAAGTTCTGCTCGCGTGAGCCCATGCCGCCGACGTACAGGGCGAGCAGCGGCCTCACCGCGTCCCGCGCCGTGCTCGCGTCGTCGCTGATGTAGACGTTGACGGTCGGGCAGACGCGGAAGTCGTCGAGCGACCGGCCGGCACGGGCCGCGCCTTCTTCCAGCGGCACCCTCAGGGCCGCCATGTGCTCGGGCGAAAAGAACACGGGCAGCCAGCCGTCGCCGATCTCGCCGGCGAGTGCCACATTCTTCGGGCCGAGCACCGCGAGGTAGATCGGGATTCGCTTTTGCGCCGGGTGGATGGTGAGCTTGAGCGCCTTGCCCGGCCCGTCGGGCAGCGGCAAATCGATCGTCTCGCCGTGGAACTCGACTTTTTGGTGCTCCAGGGCCATGCGCACGACGGCGACGTACTCGCGCGTCCTCTGCAGCTGCTTGCCGAAGCGCACGCCGTGCCAGCCCTCCGAGACCTGCGGCCCCGAAGAGCCAAGCCCCAGCAGGAAGCGGCCGCCTGAAAGCTGGTCAATGGTGGCCGCGGTCATGGCTGTCATCGCCGCGCTCCGGGCTGGGATCTGGAGGATGCCCGCGCCGAGCTTGATCTTGCTCGTGCCGGCCGCCAGCCACGCCAGCACGGTCGCGGCGTCCGAGCCGTAGGCCTCCGCGGTCCAGATGGAGTCGTAGCCCATCGCCTCCGCCGCCTGGGCCACGGCCAGCTGCTCGGCGGGGCCGATGCCCATCCCCCAGTAGCCGACGCTGACTCCCAGCTTCACCACGTCAGGCTAGCGCTATCCTGAGCTGGCGATGATGTTCGAACCGCCGGCAGTTCATTGGTTCTGGATCTTCTGGATCGGCGTCATCTTCCTGGTCGGCCTCGCCGTCCTGATCGCGGTCATCCGAGGCCTGTCCGGCCCCTCGCAGCAGACGTTCCCTCCGACCGCTCCGATGCCGCCCTCCCAGCCGTCCGAGGCACCCCTCGACATCCTCGCCCGACGGTTCGCCAAGGGCGAGATCACCGCCGAGGAGTACCGGAAGGCACGCGACCTGCTCAGCGGAGGCGGCTCGCCCTCCTAGCCCCTACTTTCCTGTAATCAACAGGACGATCAAGAAAGCGTTCAGGCCGACGATCAGGGTCACGACGCCCGTGGCGAGCACCGTCGTCGAAGGCCTGTTCACCAGCGTCCCCATCAGGCCGCGGTCGCGGCAGAACAGGAGCAGAGGCACGAGCGCGAAGGGGATTCCGAACGAAAGGAGGACCTGGCTCAGGACGAGGGCTCGCGACGGGTCGAACCCGATCGCGATCACGACCAGGGCCGGGGCCATGGTGATGGCACGGCGCAGGAAGAGCGGGATCTGGCGGTGGATGAAGCCCTGCATGACGATCTGGCCGGCCAGCGTCCCGACCGATGACGAGGAGAGGCCCGAGGCGAGAAGGCCGAGGCCGAACACCTTGTCCGCGCCGTGGTCGAGGGTCGCGCCCAGCGCCGCATAGGCCTGGTCGAGACCCTGGAGCGGCCCGATGGTGCGGCCGTGGAAGGCGGCCGCCGCGACGGTCAGCATGGCGATGTTGATGAGGCCCGCGATCCCCATCGCGATGATCACGTCCCAGCGCTCGAACTTGAAGATCTGCTTTTGCTCCTCGTCGGTCGCGCCCACCACGCGGCGGGACGTCAGAGCGGAGTGGAGATAAATGACGTGAGGCATCACCGTGGCGCCCAGGATGCCGGCCCCGAGCAGGATGCTCTCGGTGCCGTCGAACCTGGGCACCAACAGCCCGGTCGCGACTCCGGTCAGCGACGGCCGGGCGAGGATCGCCTCGAAGATGAAGGCGACCACGATCACGCCGACGAGGACCGTGATCACGGCCTCGAACCCGCGGAAGCCGCGGGCCTGGAGCGAGAGGATGCCGAAGGCGGCGACGGCGGTGATCAGGCCGGCCACGAACAGCGGGATCGCCGGAAAGAGCAGGTGGATGCCGATGGCGGCGCCGATGAACTCCGCAAGGTCGGTCGCCATGGCGATGCCCTCGGCCTGGATCCAGAGCGCGACCACCGCGGGATACGGGAAGCGCAGCCGGCACACCTCCGCCAGGTTCATCCCGGTGGCGATGCCGAGCTTGGCGCTCATCGACTGGACGAGCATCGCCATCAGGTTGGCCGCCAGCACGACCCACAGGAGCATGTAGCCGAACTGCGCGCCGCCGGCGATGTTGGTGGCGAAGTTCCCGGGGTCCACGTAGGCGACCGCGGCCACGAACGCCGGGCCGAGGAACGGGAGCAGTGCCCGAAAGCCGCGGGTCTGCCCGCTCAGCGCCTTTTGAGCCGCCTGGAGCACCCGCTCTTCGCCCGGGAGGGCGACGACCGCCGACTCGACGGGACGCTTGCCCGGCGGCTGCGCGATCACGGGCGGGGTCTCAGCGCGTGCGATCGGGTTCGGCCTCCACGAAGACGGCCCGGGCCAGCCCGAGTGGGACGCTGACCCGCCTGCCCTTGATCCGGCACTCGATGGGCGCCTCGTACAGGCTGGCGCGCACCACCTCGATGCGGGTCCCGGGCACCAGGCCCCGGCGCTGCAGCTCGCGGAGCCGGGCGGCGTCGTCGTCCGACACTCCCTGCACGACCACCTTGTCGCCGCTTCGGCAGGCGTTCAAGGTGCGGTCGCTGAGGGGCCGGACCTTGCCGGTCAGGCTCGGGATCGCGTGCCCGTGCGGGTCGAGCTCGGGCCGCCCGAGGAGCTCGAAGATCCGCGCCTCCATGCGCTCGGAGATGACGTGCTCGAGGCGCTCGGCCTCGTCGTGAACCTCGTCCCAGCTGTAGCCCAGCACCTGGACGAGGAACATCTCGAGCAGCCGGTGGTGACGGACCAGCTCGAGCGCGACCTTGCGGCCTTCGCGGGTCAGCTGCTGGCCGCGGTAGCGGTCGTGCTCGACCAGGCCCTGCGCGCTGAGCTTGGCGACCATCTCGCTCACGGATGGCGATGAGATGCTGAGCCGGTGGGCGAGGTCGCCGGTCGGGACCTGCCGCTGGTCCCCGTGGAGCTGATAGAGCGCCTTCAAGTAGTCCTGCTGCGAGCGCGTCAGCGACATACGCCGGTCGAGGTCGACCACTAGGAAATCCTACCGCCAGCGGTTGGCATGCCTACCATGATTTGTAGGCTAACCTAATTCAACAGGCGGTTACAAGACTTTAACGCGGATATGCTCGCGGCGTGCGGGATCGATCGGCGACGCGGGCCCTCGTCCTGGGCCTGCTCAGCCTTCCCTTCGGGCTCCTCTCGCCCTTTGCGATCTGGTCGGGCAGCCGGTCGCTGAGCCGGATCCGGTCGTCGGGAGGCGCCCTGCATGGAACCGCCCGAGCCCTCGTCGGGCTGCTGGCGGGGCTCACCGGAGCCGTCTTCCTGGTCGCCGGCGTCCTCTACTGGCTGTTCGTACCGTGATCCAAAGGCTCGGGCTGGCGATCGCATTCGTCGTGCTCGCGCTCCTGACCTACCCGGGGGCGGACCTCCTCTCGCTCGCCGTCCGCCTCACGCCCGCGCCGGTGACGACCTACCCCGCCGTCCAGGGCTCTCTGGCCTGGCTTCACGTCGAGCACCCGTCCGGGCGGACGCCCTTCATCGCCGACGACCAGGGCCGGATGGTGCTCCTGCACGGCGCGATTCCGGGCGGGCTGATCGACTTCTGGTCGGGCGCCGACCACTCGAAGACCGCCGCGCCGCCTTTCTACCCCGTCGACCCCGCCGCGTACGCAGGTGGGCGCTGCCCGGCGAACTACGCCATCGTCAAGGTGCCGCCTCTCTGCGAGAAGGACATCGAGGAGATGGCGGCGATGGGCTTCAACTCGATCCGGCTGGCCCTCACATGGAGCCTGCTGGAGCCGGAGCGCGGCCACTTCAACCTGCAGTACTTCGATCGCATCGCCCAGGTCGTCGGCTGGGCGAAGGCCGCGGGCATGTACGTGATCCTCGACATGCACCAGAACGCGTACTCGCGATTCGTCGGCCGGTCGGATCCGCCGCCGCTGCCCGGCGGCAGTCCCGCCGACATGTGGGACAACTCCGGGGCGCCGGCCTGGGCGACGATCACCGACGGCTTTCCGTCCGAGACTTACTCGGGGCAGCGCGAGCTGAATCCCGCGGTGCTCGAGGCCGAGAACAACTTCTGGTACAACCGCGACGGCATCCAGGCGGAGTACATCGCCACGGTCGCGATGCTGGCGAGGCGATTCAAGGACGACAGCACCGTCGTCGGCTACAGCCTCTTCAACGAGCCCATGCCGGGCTGGAACCTGCCGCCCGGCTTCGAGGACCTACTCCTCTTCCCCTTCTACCGCCGGGTGATCGACGCGGTCACCGGCGTGAGCGACGGCCTGCCGTGCCTGACGCAGATCTTCATGCCGGCCGTGTGCGGGTTCCCAGACGCCGGCGTCCACGACCTTCGCCACCTCTTCTTCCTCGATACGGGCCTTTTGCGCGAGGTGACCGACTTTCCTACCCACCTCGGCCTGCCCGTCAGCTCGTATCCGAACCTGGCGCTCGGCATCCACCCTTACACGCACGGGTATACGGTCGACGCCCTGGTTCTGCACCAAACCCCTGACAAGGCGACGTACCCATGGGGCGGCTACGACCAGACGTACAGCCTCGCCGAACGCGAGGCGAGGGCGATCGGGGCGGCGCTGTTCGTGACCGAGTTCGGAAACGATCCGACGTGGGACCCGCTCATCCTCGCCAACGAGCTCGCCGAGCAGGAGCAGCACCTGGTCGGGTCTGCCTTCTGGACCTGGAAGGAGAACTGCGCGGTCAACGGCAACAGCTGGGGGATGTTTGACCCCATCGACTGCAAGCAGGACCTCACGGCGCCAAAGCCAGTTTCGGGCTGCCTGCGCACGACGCGCGAGGAGATGCTGGCGCGCGTGTATCCGGTGGCCTCAGCGGACCCGAACCTGGCCTACCGCTACGACGCCAAGACCGGCGCCTTCATCCTGCGCGCCACGAGCCGATTTGGAGATCCGCCGACGGCGGTGCTGGTCCCGCCGGACGTGACGGGTGCGGTTTCGGTTTCGGGCGCGGTGGCGGGTGAGGCGGTCGTGTCGGAGTCGGCCAGCGGCCGCACGGTCACGGTCTACCCGGCGGGCGGCGAGTTCTCGATCGAGGTCGCCGCGGCGCCGCTGCGCCCCGCGGCTGCCTGCTAGCAGTCCCCCGTAAAGGAAGACGACGGGTTATAGGTCACGCTCACGTCCGGCGATACGGTGATCGCGCTGGCGGAGGTGAAGACGACGAGGTAGTTGGCGCAGCCCTCCGCGTCATGGAAGTCATAGCTGACGCTGGTGACGTCGAGCCAGCTCTTGACCGTCCCCTTTTTCGAGTGATGCATGCAGTAGTTGGTGTTGCCTCCGCCGTTGTCGACGCACTCGATGGCGGCGGCGAACTGTTCGAAGGTCAGGATGCTCACGGACATCGGTCCGCTGGCGGTGGCGTTCAGGTGGTAGGTGAAGGTGTCGGGCACGCCGCCGGCCAGGTACCAGTCGGCCCCGTCTATCTTCTGCTGCACGTTCCAGATCCCGAGATGCGGGTGCTGCAGCTCGGCCTGCAAGGTCGTGACCTGCTTCTGGGTGTCGGAGAGGCTCGTCTGCGAGGTGAGGAGCTGCTCGCTTAGAGCGGCATTCTCCCTCGTGAGGTCACGGGTCTGGCGCTGCCAGCTCATGTCGTCCGCATAGAGCATGCCGAAGCCGCCGAGCGTGACCACCACCGCGACGAAGAGCGCCCCGTACCAGAACAGATTCGGCCGGCGCCGGGCCATGCGGATTGGGGCCGGTGGCGGCGGTGGAGGAGGGATCTCGGCACGCGGCGGCTCGACCGGCGGAGGGATCGGCTCCGAAGCGCCGTCCGCCAGTTGCGGGGACTCCACAGCCACTTAAGTTTGTCCGATGCGCGGCCAGCTGCCGAGCGCCGAGGCGATGTTCGACGCGGTTTCCGCCTGGGTGGCGAGGTTGTAGACGAACGTTTTGCCGTCCGGCGAGGTCTGCGGCCCGAGGCCGCAGTTCGAGCCGCACGGGGCCTCTTCGACGAGGAAAAGCGAGCCGGCGTTGAGGAACAGCGGCGACGAGCGCACGTTGCCCAGCTGGCCGCCGGAGCGGCCGCCGTGCCCGTAGATCCAGACGTGCGGGATGCCGGTCGAGTCGCGGACCGTGTAGGCGACATTGTCATCGCCGGCGTCGCTGACCGGGTGCAGCCACGACTGCGCGAGCCCGAAGAGCTGGCTCACGCCGCTGGTCGGATCCCACACCTCGACCGAAGTCTTCCCCGGCTCGCGGAAGTAGAGCCGGCTGCCGGTGCTCGACCACGTCGCCATGGTGCCGGCGGCCTGCGAGTACGCGAGCGTGCCGTCCTTGGTCCTGCGGACCTGGAGCTGCGCGCCGCTGCCGGTGAAGGTCTGGACCAGGGCGAAGTACGTGCCGTCCGCCGAGAAGCCGAGGAAGCTGTCGTCCTCGGCGGCGTTCACGCCGCGCCCGGGCACCGGGCCCAGGGTCGCGACGGAGCGGTCACCGCCACCGCTGAGCAGGTGAAGGTTCACAGCGGTCGAATCCGAGGTCACGTAGGCGATCGAGCTCTCGTCCGGGCTCCAGCTGTGAAGACCATCCATGAAGAGACCGCCCTGCCAGCGGGCCACGACGGTCATCGCGCCGGCGAACACGTCCAGCGTGACCAGCATGCTGGACCCGGCCTGGCCGGGGGTCTGCGTCGCGGACCACGAGATCATCCGTTGCGTCACCAGCTCGGGCGACCAGCCGCCGCTGAGGGTGCAGATCTTCTGCGGGTGCGTCGCGTCCGTGACGTCTGCGAGCACGATCGACGGTGAGCCCTGCATCACGAGCAGAGCTTCATGCGCGGTGGGCTGGCCGGTGCAGGTCGCGGACATCGCCGCCCACGGCGGCACGAGCGGTGTCGGCGACGGCACCGGGGAGGGCGAGGGGCTTGGGCTTGGGCTGGGCGACGGTGAGGGCGACGGCGAGGGGCTGGTGTGGACGACCACGGCCGCGCTGGATCCGCAGGCGGAGACCACCATGACTGCGGCAAGCGCGAGCAGCCCTACCCTCAGGCTCACGGGGCATAGCAACGAGAAGGCTTGGCGGGAGGTTACGGACCAACGGCGGCGGGGCAACAAGCGCACAAGGATAAGACGAAACCGGACCGCAAAAACCGATGAGTTTCCAGAGCCAAGGTCGTCTAACCGATCGAATGAGGCGAATTGCTGCGCCCGAACGCCCGTTCGGTTATATTCTGGAGCTCGGGTTCAACCGCGGCAGTCGCGGCACGTTATAGGAGGGGCTATGACCACGGTACGTCTGCTTGTCGGCACCCACAAGGGAGCGTTCATTCTCACCTCGGACGAACGCCGCGAGCGCTGGAAGATCGACGGGCCGCAGTTCGTCGGCTGGGACGTCTACCACGTCAAAGGCTCGCCGGTGGACCCGAACCGGCTTTACGCCTCGCAGTCGCGGGGCTGGTTCGGCCAGGTCGTGCAGCGATCCGACGACGGCGGCAAGAGTTGGGAGCCGGCCGGCAACGAGTTCAAGTACGAAGGCGCCATCAACACCCACAAGTGGTACGACAACAGCGACCACCCTTACGACTTCACCCGCGTGTGGCACCTCGAACCGTCGCTCACGGACGCGGACACCGTGTACGCCGGAGTGGAGGACGCCGCGCTCTTCAAGTCCACCGACGCCGGCAAGAGCTGGCAGGAGCTGGACGCCCTGCGCCACCACCCCACGGCTCCGTCGTGGGCGCCGGGGGCAGGCGGCCTGTGCCTGCACACGATCATCCAGGACCCCAAGAACCCTGACCGTCTCGTCATCGCCATCTCGTCGGCCGGTGCGTTCCGCACCGACGACGGCGGCAAGTCGTTCAAGCCGATCAACAAGGGCCTGCGCTCCAACTACATCCCCGACGAGGACGCGGAGGTCGGCCACTGCGTGCACCACATCGCGATGCACCCGAGCCGCCCCGAGACACTCTTCATGCAGAAGCACTGGGACGTGATGCGGAGCGACAACGCGGGCGACTCGTGGACCGAGGTCAGCGGCAACCTGCCCACCGACTTCGGTTTCGTCATCGATGTCCACGCGCACGAGCCCGAAACCATCTACGTGGTTCCGATCAAGAGCGACTCCGACCACTTCGTGCCTGATGGCAAGCTGCGCGTGTACCGCAGCAAGAACGGCGGCAACGAGTGGGAGGCGCTCAGCAAGGGACTGCCGCAGAAGGACTGCTACGTCAACGTCCTGCGCGACGCGATGAGCGTCGACAACCTGGAGGCGTGCGGTGTCTACTTCGGCACGACCGCCGGGACCGTCTACGCCTCCAACAACGCGGGCGACAGCTGGAAGCCGATCGTGGAAAACCTTCCGGCCGTGCTGTCGGTCGAGGTGCAGACACTGGCGTGATCCGCGTAGTCCTTCCCGCGAATCTGCGCACGCTCGCAGAAGTGGGCCGGGAGGTCGAGCTCGAGGTCGGTGGCACGGTGACTCAACGCACCGTGCTGACCGCCCTGGAGACGGCCTATCCGATGCTCCGCGGCACGATCCGCGACCACGTCACCCAGAAGCGCCGGCCGATGCTCAGGTTCTTCGCCTGCGAGGAGGACCTGTCGGACGAGTCGCCCGACGCTCCGCTCCCCGAGCCGGTCGCCACCGGCAAGGAGCCGTACCTGATCGTCGGCGCGATCGCCGGCGGCTGATGTCCGGATTCCACCCGTTTGGCGGGCCAAACGTGCGCTCCCGGCGGCCTTGAGTTCAGCCCGTTTGGCGCCAGCGATGCGAAACGTAAGCGTCGCGATCGCTGGCTTCTAGCCGAATGTGAGGCCGTGCTTCGCGCACAGGCCCGGAATGGTCGAGGGGTCGATCTCGAGCCCGTAGCGCGCCGCGATCGGCGCGATCTTCTCCGGCTCAGGCTTGCCATCCGAGAACAGCGCGATGAGCTCCTCGAAGTAGTTCTCGAAGCCGGCCGGCGAGATGATCTCCAGGAGGCTCGCGTCTTCCTCACCAGCATTCCAGAACGTGTGCCACTGGCCGCGCGGCTTGTAGATGAGGTCGCCGGGTCCGCCGAAGACGACCTCCTCCCCAAGCAAGGCACCAACCCGTCCACGAAGGATGTAGCTGTACTCGTCCTCACGGCTGTGCCGATGCAGCGGAGCCGCCAGCGCCCGGGGCCTGAGCGGATGCTCGACCAGCGCGAAGCCGCCCGCCGCGTCGGCGCCCGGGATCATGAAGCGGACGCCGAGGCCGCCCAGCCACCCTTGCCGGCCCAGCCCGTTCGCCAGAACCCTCGCCTCGATCGTTTCCATGTCTCTTCCTCCCAATGAGTTAACGGCGTGTTCAGCGATCCCCATGCTAGCATGATCGATGAACACTGTGTCAACTCATCCGCGGAAATATCACCTCAAGGCCAGGGCCGATCGCCAGCTGAAGACTCGCGACCGAATCGTCGATGCCACCGTCGCCCTCCACCGCGAGGTCGGTCCGGCCCGGACGACCATTGCGGACATCGCCCGGCGCGCCGGTGTGCAGCGGCTCACCGTCTACAACCACTTCCCCCGGGTCGGCGACCTCCTGAGCGCTTGTCAGGGCGATTTCCTCGCCACCAATCCGCCGCCCGACATCGCACCCGGCCCAGCCAAGAAGGAGGCGCTTCCCAGACTGGAGCAGGCCCTGTCCGGCCTGTATGCCTGGTACCGCGCCAACGAGGCCATGGAACGCAACATCAACCGCGACCGGCACCTCGTGCCAGAGCTCGATGTGTTGATGCGGAGCGCCGACAGCCACCTGGAGGCGGCAGCGAAGGCTTACTCGAAGTTGATTGGAAACCGCCCAGCAGCTATTGCCTCGATTCGGTCACTGGTCCGCGTGGCGCTGGAGTTCCGAACGTGGGAGGTGCTGGCAGGCCAGGGGATGGGCGACGCGGAGAGCGCCCGGCTGCTGCGGATGGCAGTCGCTAGCCTTTCCGAGTAGGACTGATCACGGATTGGAGGGCGACGATGTCGGCGCAACTCTCAAACGCTCCTGTGCTCGTGACCACGACCGAGGGGCCGGCCGGCTATGAGGTGAAGCAGGCTCTCGGCCAGGTTTTTGGTGTCGTGGTCCGCAGCCGCGGCCTCGGCGGCAACATCATGGCCGGCCTTCGCTCACTGGGTGGTGGCGAGATTGTCGAGTACACCCGTCTCGTCGAGGACACGCGCCGGCACGCGGTGGACCGCATGGTCGAGAACGCGCGGGCCATGGGCGCCAACGCCGTCGTGATGATGCGGTTTGATTTCTCGGAGCTAGGTCAGACCATGACCGAGGTCGTCGCCTACGGAACTGCCGCGATCATCGAGAGGAGCGCCTGATGAACCCGCTCGGGCTTCAGCTCGTTCTTCTTCTTGGCGTGATCGTCTTCTCGACCATCGGCTATTTCGTCTGGGATCGCCGATATCGCGGCCAGCATGGGGGCAACTTCGCACCCACGAACGAGGTGTTCAAGGACCCGACGACGGGCAGGCTGACCCGCGTTTATGAAGATCCCAGCACTGGCAAGCGCCAGTACAAAGAAGAGCCATAGATACCTGAGCCCCGAGTCGACGACGATGGTGGCCACGGTCGCGTGCGGCCCCAACCGCTCCGCCTCACGTAATGCCGCAACTACATTCGCGCCGGTTGACGTGCCAGCGAAAATCGCCTCCTCCCTCGCCAGCCGCCGGGTCATCGTCATCGCCTCCTGGCTCGTTACTCGCTCGATCGCGTCCACCTCGTCGGGATGCCAGAGCGGCGGGATGAACCCGATGCCTATTCCTTCGATGTGGTGGGCGCCGCTGGGCGCGCCGGATAGGACAGC
>Ga0070730_10004113_pt1 | contig 12873 bp, 13 predicted proteins | sample Coa_R1_3_FD_66447 | JGI IMG/M metagenome (GOLD analysis project Ga0070730, IMG submission 66447) | Surface soil microbial communities from Centralia Pennsylvania, which are recovering from an underground coalmine fire - Coalmine... | ecosystem: Environmental > Terrestrial > Soil > Unclassified ...
CTGCGCACCCTGGAGGACGTCGTCGCCGACGCCGCGGCGCTCCCCGGTCCTGAGCCGGCGGCGCTCCCGACCCTGCGCGAACTTCTGGCGCACATGGCGCCGGGATCGCCCGCAAAGACATCCCCGACGCGACCCAAGACGGACCTGCGCGTCAAACTCGCCGGCTCCGGCGCCGCCGTGACGCTTCAGCTGGCCCGGAGGCCCGCAAAGGTTCCCGCCGGCCTTGCTGTGCGCCGCGCGACAGGGCCTCCACGGTCGCCTGACGGCTGAGAGGTGAGCGCCCCGCTCCCGAATCCGCTCAGCCAGTCTGGACACGAAGACCACGAAGACCACGAAGGGGCCGCGCCACCCGCGAGCGCAGCGAGCTCTCTCGCCATGCCGATTTCAAGATTCGCCTGCGGCGGCTCCGCGGGCAGGACGCCTTCGTGTTCTTCGTGACCTTTGTGGTCTTCGTGTTCAAAGGCCTGAGCCTCCGCTTTCGCGGAGTCTCAAAGCGCGAACACGTTCGTGTGGTTCGTGGACTAATAAATGACCACGCTACGGATGCTCTCGCCGGCGTGCATCAGGTCGAAGGCGTCGTTGATCTTCTCCAGCGGCATGGTGTGGGTGATCATCGGGTCGATCTGGATCTTGCCGTCCATGTACCAGTCGACGATCTCCGGCACGTCGGTGCGCCCCCGCGCGCCGCCGAACGCGGTGCCCTTCCAGACGCGCCCGGTGACCAGCTGGAAGGGCCGCGTGGCGATCTCCTTGCCGGCCTCGGCCACGCCGATGATGATGCTCTCGCCCCAGCCGCGGTGGCAGGCCTCCAGCGCCTGGCGCATGACCGTGGTGTTGCCGGTGCAGTCGAAGGTGTAGTCGGCGCCGCCGTCGGTCAGCTGGACCAGATGCGCGACCAGATCGCCCTCCATCTCCTTCGGATTGACGAAGTGGGTCATGCCGAACCGCCGGCCCCAGTCCTCGCGCGCGGGATTGATGTCGACGCCGACGATCATCGAGGCCCCGACCATCCTGGCGCCCTGGATGACGTTGAGCCCAATGCCGCCCAGGCCAAAGACCACGACGTTGGCGCCCGGCTCGACGCCGGCGGTGTTGACGACCGCGCCGACCCCGGTGGTCACCCCGCAGCCGATGTAGCAGGCCTTGTCGAACGGCGCGTCGGCGCGGATCTTCGCCACCGCGATCTCCGGCAGCACCGTGTAGTTCGAGAAGGTTGAGCAGCCCATGTAGTGGAAGACGGTCTCGCCCTTGTAGGAGAACCGGCTGGTCCCGTCGGGCATCAGCCCCTTGCCCTGGGTCGCGCGGATCGCCGTGCAGAGGTTGGTCTTGCGCGACAGGCAGCTTTTGCACTGCCGGCATTCCGGCGTGTAGAGCGGGATCACGTGGTCGCCCGGCTTCACGCTGGTGACGCCCGGCCCCACCTCGACCACCACGCCCGCGCCCTCGTGGCCCAGGATCGCGGGGAACAGGCCCTCCGAATCCAGGCCGTCCAGGGTGTAGGCGTCGGTGTGGCAGATCCCCGTCGCCTTGATCTCCACCAGCACCTCGCCGGCCTTGGGCCCCTCCAGGTCCAGTTCGACGATTTCCAGCGGCCGCTTGGCCTCGAACGCAACGGCGGCACGGGTCTTCATTTAGGATCCTCTCAGGCTTGATTTGGCGGCGCGACCCTTTCCCATTCGCACGCGGTTGTGAAGGCCCAGAACCGGCCGGCGGGGCGGCTTATGGCGCCGCTTGCGCAACAGAGACGCCCGATCGGCGTTACGCCAGCATGAGCGAGCCGCAAGACCTCAACCCGGACGAGCGCAACATCCTGTTGACCGCCCTGCGCGCGCCGCTGTTCGACAGCGATCCGGGGGTGATGGGCGTGTGCCTTCGGCTCTGCGGCCGCAAGCTGCTGCAGCGGGCCGGCGGCGTGGCCGTCGCCAACGGCTGGCGAGGTTCGCCGCACGCCTTCGTGCTCACCCGCGAGGGCTGGAGCCTGGTGAACGCGGAACGCCGCCGCGTCCCGGTCCTGCGGACCGGCTGACGTCCAGAGCAAACGGAGACTTCATGACCCTGCGACCCCTGCGACCGGCCCTGGCGGCCTCGATCGCCGCGATCTGCGCCGCCGGCCTGTTGAGCGCCGGCTGCTCGAAGAAGGACGATGTCGCCGCCACGACGACAACCACCTCCACGACGGTCACGGGGCCGGCGAACACCGGCGGCGACGTGGTCGCCGGCGCGCTCAGCCCGGCCACGGCGGGCGGCGCCACCCAGGTTCCCAGCGCCGGCGGCGCCAGCGACCTTGGCCAGACCGCGGCCGTCTCGCCGCCGGCCAATTCGAACGGCACGACCCCGGCCAGTCCGGGCGTGGGCCTGGCCGGCGGCCTGGCGCCCGGCGTCGCAGCCCGTCAGGGGCTGACCAGCTCGGGAACCGGCGTCGCGGCCGCCACGACGAGCGGGGCGGTCCCCGCCGCGGCCGGCGCGACCAACGCCAGCGCCCGCGGCGCCGTCACGCCGGTGGGCGGCGTGCTCGGCCCGAGCGGCGCCGGCGCGGTTGGCGGCGCGGCTGGCGGCTCTGGAGCCGGCGCGGCGGTCGCGCCCGGGGCCGTGGCGAGCGGCGCGCCGCCCCGCGAATAAGGTTCTTTCACTTTTTCGGGAACAAGCCGGCGCGGTAGCGGTTGAAGGGTCTCACCTGGTCTTTTTCCCGAGGGAGCCACTCCATGACATCCATCACCTGGCGTTCGAGCCTGATCGCAACCGCTGCGGTGCTCGCCGCCTCCAGCTTCGCCCTGGGCGCCTGCACCAAGAAGGCCGACTCGCCGGACGCTTCCACGACCACGAGCACGACGTCGACCTCGACGGACGCCTCGGCCGCCACCTCCACCCCGCCGGCGACCGATCCGTCCGCCGCCCCGGCGCCCGGCACGCCTGGCACCACGACCACGACCAATCCGGACGGCTCGCAGGGGACCGCCCCGACCACGCCGCCGACCACGACGACCAAGTCGACCACCACCACGACCACGCCGCCGAAGTAGGCCGCGCGGCGCCAGATCAGGGGCCGGTCCGTTCCGCGGACCGGCCCTTTTTCGTTCGGCTTGGGCGCAGGGCGCCGGCGTTGTATGCCGCGCCCATGGCCTCGCCGGACCATCCGCCTGAAATCCTCGTCGACGCCCGCGGGCATCGCTGCCCGGTGCCGACGCTGCGGCTGCGCAAGGCGCTGGAGGCCGCGCCGGCCGGGACCGTCGTGCGGCTGCTGGCGGACGATCCGATGGCGCGGATCGACGTGCCGCACTTCACCGCCGAGATCGGCGCCGAGATCCTGAACCGGCGCGATCTGGAGGTCGGTTTCAGCTTTCTGGTTGTGAAGCGATAGGCCGCTCGCCGCGCTGGTCCGCCAGCGCCGGGCGGCCGGCATGTTCGTCGATCGCCAGTTCGATCTCGGTCGCCAGCGCGCCGCCGAAGAAGATCGCGTTCACGTTCCAGGAAAGCCAGATCAGGAAGACCACCACGGTGGCGATCGAGCCATAGGTCGCGCCAAGGCTGGCGATCTGCTCGACGTAGAAGGCGATGGCCCAGGACGCGAACAGGCAGAGCACCGCGGCGCTGAACCCGCCGGCCAGCGAGGCCCGCCAGTCCACCGGCCGGCTGGACATGGCCCAGCGGTAGATTAGGCTCATGCCGAGCGTCATCAGGCCGGTCGCCCAGGTCCATTCGCTGTAGAGCCAGGAGACGCCGCGCAACGGCCGCAGGTCGAACGCCGCGCCCATCACCCGCAGGCCGAAGAACAGCGCCGAGACGAATCCCAGCAGGGCGAAGGTCGCCACCAGCACCACCAGGGCCATGACGTTGAAGCCGACGAAGCCGCGTGGCTCGTCCTCATCATGGATGAACGACAATCCCGCCAGCATGGCCTTGAACCCGCGGTGCGAGGCGTAAAGGCCGATCAGCACGGCAAACGCGCCCTGGGCGGTCATCGCCACGTGCGGGGCGTGGGCCAGGCGCACCAGCTCCTGCTGCACGATGCTGCGCGCGCCCTCGGGAATCACCAGGGCCAGCAGCTCGCCCTCGCGCTCGGCCTGCAAGGGGCTCGACAGCAGGCTGTAGAGGGTCACCAGGATCGCCAGCGCCGGGAAGATCGCCAGCAGGCTGAAGAACGAGACGCCGCCGGTGTAGAGCATCACGTCGCGGCCCCAGAGCCGCGCCAGCGCCCGCCAGAGCGTAAGCACCCACAGCCGTGGGTCCCAAGGAACGGCCCGCAGTCGCGACATGATCCGGATGGCCGTCATCGGGCGGAAGGTGCTGAGGAATGGCGCCGTTCGCAAGGCGCGGCGTGCAACAATTCCGTTCGATCTGTCGGGTGCGGGCGCCATGGTTCGTCGTTACAGGCAGAAGCCGGGCGAAGCGCCCACGCCAGCGAACGGATGGAGCGAGAGCAATGCGGGTCATGGTGATCGTGAAGGCCAACCAGGACTCGGAGGCCGGCGGCCTGCCGACGCCCGAGTACATCGCGCGAATGGGCGCCTATAACGACGAACTGATCGCCGCGGGCGTCATGCTCGACGCGGGCGGCCTCGCCCCAAGCGCCCGCGGCGCGCGCGTCAGCCTGCGCCGGGGCCAAGCCACCGTCACCGACGGCCCCTTCACCGAAACCAAGGAGCTGCTGGGCGGCTATTGGATCTGGCAGGTGGCGTCGCTGCAGGAGGCCATCGACTGGGCGCGGAAGGCGCCGACGGATGGCGACCGGGAATTCAATCTCGAGCTCCGGCCGTTCATGGAGCCGGAAGACTTCGCCGAGGTCGCCTCGCCGGAACTGATCGCCCAGGAACAAGGATGGCGCGACGAGCAGGCCAGCAAGGCGCCCAGGGCGCCGGCCTGAACCTTCCCTGGAAACGCAGGACGCCGCCATCTGCCGAAGATGGCGGCGCCTGACGTCTGATCGGTCGCCGAAGGTTAGGCGGCGACGAGCATCGAGCGGCGGCGGCGCAGCAGAGCGCCGGCGCTGCCGAAGCCGATGATCATCAGCGCCCAGGAAGCCGGTTCCGGCACCCCGCCCGCGATCGGCGCGAAGTTCACCGTGCCGCCGAACGACGCCGCGGGACCGCCCGAACCCTTCACGATCAGCTCTTGCTGATGGCCCGAGGTCACGAACTGCGCCGTGATGCCCGCACTCGGGAGACCCGCCGGCGTCGGCCCGATCATCCCGCTCACGCCGTTGAACGTGAAGCCAGTGAACACAAGGTTGTTCTTCGTGTCGCTCGACGTCACGGACGAACCCACGGTGCCGGTCGGCAGCGTAAAGTTGAAGGTGTCGGTGAAATCGGTCGTCGACGGATTGTAGGACTGGGTCGAAACGCCCTGGCTCGATGAGCTGCCCCCGGCGACGCCGAGGCCGGTGTCGCCGATTACAACGGAGATCGCCCCCGTCGTGGTGTTGGTTGTCCAGGTGTCGATAAAGGTCGCCGCGCTCGCGGCGCCGGCGAACGCCAAGGCCGCGGCAACCGTCGCCACGCCGAGTTTGCTTCGAATGTTCATAGGCCCAGCCCTTCTGAGGTCACATCATCTGCACCGAAGCCGTTAGTGGCGCGGGTCAGCTGACCTAGAAACTGAGATCGCCCGGCACAGTTCCGCCCTATTTGAAATTTTTTCAGTATCGGGGATCTGCCCTACTTTGTTATGGCCACGCTTTCTGCTGCAACGCGTGCGCTCGCCCTCCCCTTACTCATTCAATGTAAGTCGGATAGGCGACAAAAGCTTTGCGTTACAGTAGAGCTTCGGCGCCAGATGAGGCTCAAATGGAAACGGCCCGCCACCGGTGAGGGTGGCGGGCCGCCGATGGGCGTGTCGTTCCATCAGATCGTTCGCCGCTTCGAGGGACGGGAGAGCGCGACGAACAACCTCGCGCAAGATTGTGACCCGGCGGCTGAACCCAACCTGAACGGGACCTTCAGGAAACAGGCGCCGCGGCCGGAGCGCTCGCGCCGTTCAGCGCGTCGACCTCACCCTTTGAGAAGCCCCAATCCAGCAGGGCCTCGCTGTTGTGCGCCCCGATCGCCGGGGGCGGCCCCTGGATCGCGCCGGGCGTGGCGGAGAAGCGCGGCGCGGGCGCGGGCTGCACGACCCCGGCGATCTCGACGAAGGTCTGGCGCGCGGCGTTGTGCGGATGTTTGGGCGCCTCGCCAAGGTCCAGGACCGGCGCGAAACAGACGTCGGTGCCATCCATGATCTCGCACCACTGCGCCTGAGTCTTGCCGGCGATCTTAGCGGCGAGCTTCTCGCGCAGCTGCGGCCAAGCCGAGCGGTCCATCTGGCGGGCGAACGCCGGATCGGCGATCCCGGTCTTCTCCAGCAGGAGCGCATAGAACTGCGGCTCGATGGAGCCGATGGATATCCATTTGCCGTCTGCGCACTGGTAGGTGTCGTAGAAGTGAGCGCCGCCGTCGAGTAGGTTGGAGCGCCGGGTCTCCTGCCACATGCCTGACGCCTTGAAGCCGTAGAACATGGCCATCAACGAGGCCGCGCCGTCGCTCATGGCGCAGTCAATCACCTGACCCTTGCCGGTCTCGCGAGCCTGGATCACGCCGGCCAGCAGGCCGAACGCCAGATAGAGCGCCCCGCCGCCGAAATCGCCCACCAGGTTCAGCGGCGGCACAGGCTTGTCGTCCGTGCCGATGGCGTGCAGGGCGCCGGTGATGGCGATGTAGTTCATGTCGTGGCCGGCGGCGTTGGCGTAGGGGCCGGTCTGGCCCCAGCCGGTCATGCGGCCGAACACCAGCTTCGGATTGCGCTTCAGGGCGACGTCGGGGCCCAGGCCCAGCCGCTCCATGACGCCCGGCCGGAAGCCTTCCAGGATCGCGTCCGCCCTTTCCATCAGCTTCAGGCAGGCCTCGATAGCCTCGGGCTGCTTCAGGTCCAGGGCGACCGAGCGGCGGCCGCGGGACGTGATGTCGGTCGGCGCGCCGCCGCGGCCACCACCCTTGCGATCGATCCGCACCACGTCCGCGCCAAGATCCGAGAGCAGCATGCCGCAGAACGGACCAGGTCCGATCCCGGCGAACTCCACCACCTTCAGCCCGGTCAGCGGTCCCTGGCGCATCGTCGTCACTCCCTATGGCTTACGTGCAAGTAAAGCGCCCTGCCCCTCAGTAAGCCAAGTGGGGGTAAGCCAAGTGGCCTAGCCGCCGCCCGGCAGGGTCTGACCGTCGTCGATGATGAACAGGCTGCCGGTGATCGCCTTGCCCGCTGGCCCCGCCAGCATCAGCAGGGCCGCGTCCAGGTCGCTCTCCTGCATCAACCGCCGGCGCGGGAAACGCTTCAGTTGCGCCGCGCCGCCTTCGGTCTCGAACCACTCATCGTTGATGCCGCTCAGGATATAGCCCGGACCGATGGCGTTGACCGCGATCCCGCGCCGGGCCCACTCGCGGGCCATAACCCGGGTCATCATCGCCACCGCCGCCTTCGAGGCGCAGTAGGCCGACAGCCCCGGCAGGTTGGTCTGGCCCGCCACCGAGCCGATGTTGACGATCCGCGCATCCCCGCGCTCCGCGACGCCGGAGTCCAGCATCAACCTGGCCGCCGCCTGGGCGGCGAAATAGACGCCGCGCACATTGATGTCGAAGGTCTCGTCGAACTTCTCGATAGTCATGTCGAGCGCCATGCCGTCACCGCCGACGCCGGCGTTGTTGATCAGGATCGAGATCGGCCCCAGCGCCGCCTGGATCGCGTCGAAGGCCGGCGCGATGCTCTTCGCGTCCGCGACATCCAGCCGCAGGCCGATGGCGCGATGGCCCTGCGAGGTCAGTTCAGCGGCAAGGGCTTCGACCTTGTCCAGGCGGCGCGCGGTCAGGGCCACAGCGGCGCCTTCCGACGCCAGGACCCGGGCGAAATGGGCGCCTAGGCCGGCTGACGCACCGGTGACAACTGCAACCTGACCTTGCAGACTTGCGCCCATATTCAACCCCCTTAACCTTTCCTGACCTGTCGCATCCTACGGTGTCCGTCTATCTTGCGGCGCCGAGTCCTGGTTCGGGGCCTGTTTTCGGGCCAAGTCGGTTTCATAGGAAGGAATTAGATGTCGTCGAGCGTTCAGGCACGCATCCTGATCGTCGCCCGCGACGACACCTTGGCGGGTCCGCTCGCCGAGGGTTTGGACCGGCTTGGCTGGAAGACCATCACTGCGCGCGGCCGCTTCGCCGCCGTCACCGCCATCGCCGACCTGCAGATCGAGGGCGCGATCATCGACCTGCGCGGTGTCGGCGAAGAGGCGCTGGGTCTCGCACGGCGGCTGAAGGCTGCCTGCGCGCCACGCAAGCTGCCGGTCATCGCGATCGGCGACCCCGACCCGATTCTGGAGACCTACGGCTTCGACGTGACGCTCGCCGCCCCGCTGCATCCGGCCCAGGCGGCCATGCGGCTGGAGACCCTGGTGCGCACCGCGGTGGCCGAGGAGGAGTTCGAGCTGCGGAGCGAGACCTTCGCGGAGGTCGGCCGCAAGTTCGACCCGCCGGAAACCGACGTCAGCCCCTACCGCGTGCTGGCCATCGGCGAGCCCGCGCCGCAGTTCCTGGCGCTCAACAATGCGCTGCTGCGCAATGGCGCCGACGTGGTGGGCGCCTTCACCGCCTACACCGCCTTCGACTACCTGCATGAGCGGATCTTCGACGCCGTGGTGCTGTGGGCCGGCGACAATCCGCAGGAGGCGCTTTCCATCGCCGCGGGCCTGCGGCGCAACACCCGCCTCTATCACACGCCTGCCCTGCTCTACATGCGCAAGGAAACCTACGTCACGACATCGGAGGCCTTCCACCGCGGCCTGTCGGATGTGGCCTCGCCCGAGACTCCGGAAAGTGAAACCGCCCGGCGGATCGTCGAGCTGGCCCGCAGCTACCGCCGCCAGATGGGCGTGCGCGCGGCGCTGGAGCAGGCGCGCACGTCCGGCCTGATGGACGCGGCCACCGGCCTCTTCACCCGCGAGATGTTCGCCGCCCATCTTGGCCGCCTGGCCCAGGCCGCCAAGCTCCGCAACCGCGCGCTCAGCGTCTGCGTGCTGAAGGTCGCCGACAAACCGGAGCTGAAGGCCGCCCGGGCCGGCGGCTGGCTCGACCGCGCCATTCCGCAGATCGGCTCGATGATCGGCCGGCTGGTGCGCGTCGAGGACACCGCAGCCCGCCTGGGCCCCGAGGTCTTCGCGCTCGCGCTCCCCAACACGCCCGGCGCCAACGGGCGCCTTGCCGGCGAGCGGATCGCCGCGGTCATCGGCTGTACGGCCTTCGAGGCCGGCGAGGGCAACACACCGTTCGTGGTGGAGTTCGACCTGGGTGTGGCCCCGGTGACCTCCGCCGAAACCGCCGGACGCGCGCTGGAGGAAGCTGCGGCGCACGCTCATGGCCTGAAGGCGAGCTGAATGCCTCCCACGTCCGCGAATGGGTCGCCCTGGGCGACGCTGATCCCGATCGCCATCGCCATGGCGGTGGTGATCCTGCGCAATTCCCGCGCGCGGCGCCTGCGGATCGAGGCGATGTGGATCGCGCCGGTGATCATCGTGGCGATGATCGGCGTGGCGCTTTGGGCCGAAAGCCGGGCGTCTGTGGCGCGCGGCGGCGCTGGTTTTGCGCTGACGCCCCTCAACATCGGGCTCGACATCGCCGGCGTCATCGCGGGCGCCCTGCTGGGCTGGTGGCGCGCCCGCTTCACCAGCATCACCATCGACCCGGCCACCCATGAACTGACCAGCCGCGCCTCGCCGCTCGGCATGGTGGTGATCCTGGGCATTCTGGTGATCCGCACCGCGGTGCGCACCTACGCCACTGGCGGCGCGCTCGGCGAATGGGCCGCGCCGGTCGCCGACGCGCTCCTGGTGATGTCGGTTGGTCTGGTCTGCGCCCAGCGGCTGGAAATCTACATCCGCGCCAATCGCCTGCTCAACGAAGCCGGCGCCGGCGGATCGCCGTCTTAGATCAGGCGCTGCGGGCGGCCGCTGGCGCTTCGTCGCGCGACGTGAGGATCTCGATCAACGCATCCACCAGGGCGTCCGGCTTGATCGGCTTGGCGAGGTGGAAGTCCGCGCCCGCGGCGCGTGAGGCGACCACGTGCTCGGCGAGCGCATCGGCGGTCAGGGCGACGATCGGCGTCCGTCCCGCGCCACGCTCGGCTTCGGCGGCGCGGATCGTCTGCGTCGCGGTCAGGCCGTCGACGTTGGGCATGTGCAGGTCCATCAGGATCAGGTCATAGCGCCCGGCCGCCTCGGCCTCGATCGCCTCCTTGCCATCGCCGACGATGATCAGATCGACGCCCAGCGGCTCCAGGATCAGGGCCACGACCCGCTGGTTGACGGGATGGTCCTCGGCCAACAGCACGCGGCAGCCGGCGAGCGCCGCGCCGGCATCGTCCTCCGGCTCCTGCGCGTCCTCCGACAACAGGCAGACGGCCGGCAAGGCCAGTTGGGCGAAGAAGGCTGAGCCGACGCCCGGCTGGGATTCCGCCCAGACGCGGCCCTGCATCAACTGCGAAAGCGAGGCGCAGATCGCCAGGCCCAGCCCCGTCCCGCCGAACCGCCGGGTGATCGAGACGTCCGCCTGCTCGAAACGCTGGAACAGCCGCTGGCCGACGTCGGGCGAGAAGCCGATGCCACTGTCGCGCACCGCGAACAGCACGCCATCGGCGTTGCGGCTCACTTCAAGCGCGACCTCGCCGCTGTCGGTGAACTTCACCGCATTGGAGAGGAAGTTGGAGAGGATCTGGGTGATCCGCAGCTCGTCGCCATGGACCCCCCCGGCCGCGCTCTCGTCCACGCGCCAGCGCAGGGTCAGGCCCTTGGCCTCGGCGGCGGCGCGGTGCAGCTCGGCCACGCGGCGCACGCAGACCTGCAGGTCGAACGGCGCCTCGTCCAGCGACAGCTGGCCGGCCTCGATCTTCGAGAAGTCGAGAATGTCGGTCAGCACCTGCTCCAGCAGTCGCCCGGAGGAGATGATCAGCGCGGCCATCTCCTTGTCCTCAGGCGTGGTTTGCCGCTCGGCCAGCAGGTGCGACAGCGCCACGACACCGTTCAGCGGCGTGCGCAGCTCGTGGCTCATGGTGGCGAGGAACGAGGACTTGGCCTGATTGGCCTGATGCAGTTCGGCGGTCCGCTCGCGCACCCGGTCCTCGAGGCCCGTGGTCAGTTCGTGCGAGCGGTCGCGCTCGGCGGCCAGCGCCCGGGCCAGATCGCCGATCTCGTCGGCCCGGCTCTCCAGGGCCGCAGACGCGTCGTCGGGATCGCCGGTCCCGGCGGCATCGGCGGCCAGCCGCTCCAGAGGCCGCACGAAAAGACTGCGCACCCAGGCCAGGATCAGGGCCGCCTGCGCCAGCGCGCCCAGGAGCCCGATGGCCAGTAGCGGCAGCGCCGACTGAGTCGCCGCGCGGGTCACCTCGGCCTTGGGCAGGCTCATCAGGAAGTACCAGCGGGCGTCGATGTGGCCATAGGCCATCAGGTTCTGACCGTCGGGGCTGTCGACCACGCCGAATTCGCGATGCTGCGCGCGGATCTGCTTGGCCACCTCGCGCAGGCCCAGCTTCGTCTCATAGGTGTGGATCGCCGGCGCGGTGACGTATTTCGAGGTCACGAAGCCCGGATAGGCGATCAGCGAGCCCTGCTCGTCGATGATCAGGTTGGTGGCGCCCGGCAGGGTCTCGCGCATGGCCGATAGGAAGTGCGAGCCCATCTGCATAGTGTCGGCCCAGGCCCCGACATAGCGGCCATGCAGATAGACCGGTGTCACGCAGGCCGAGACCATCGACTTGTGCGTGCGGTCGGTGAGCAGCGGGGTCAGCTTGGTGCAGCCGGTGGCGCCCTCGGCGGCCGCGCCCGGCAGGCTCATGGTCAGGAATTCCTTGGTCGCCAGATCCAGGCTCGCCGGCGCATCGTGGTTGTAGAACGATATCTTGTCCGGCAGGTCCGGCGCGAACATCACCATGCGGTTCGACGGGGACACGAAATAGAAGTTGCCGAAGGTCGCGCGGTCCGCCTCGCCGGTGGAGCGCACCACGTAGGTCACCGCCATCATCAGGCGTTTGTCTTCGTCGCTGACCGCCGCGCCCTTGCCCATGAACGAGGTCAGGCCATAGAGCCGGTCGCCGCCTGACGCGAGGCCTGTCGACAGCTCCGGGATGCTTCGCCGCGTGCCGTCGGCCTGCAGCGGGAAGAGCCGGTCGAAGTCGCGCACCGCCTGCTTCGGATCGGTGTGGTCGTAGCGTTCGATCAGGGCTTGGGAGGCCGAGCGGTGCTCGCCGCGCAGCTGGTCGAACATCGCCTGCTCGGACTTGGTCCGTTGCTTCACATAGAGCGACAGGTCATCGACCCGCATCTGCTCGGCCCGGTCGCGGAACATCACATAGGCCGCCACAGCGCCGGTCGCGGTGAAGGCGAGCGAGATCGCCAGCAGCCCGCCCAGCAGCTTTTGAGACAGCGACAGTGACTTCAATCGCAGTTGCAAACGAAGGGCCCCCGAGGACTTCCCCGTAATGCCGGCTAAGCTTTGTAGATTGATTTAACGCCGTGATCCGAAACGCGATTGCGACAATCCGTCCACGGCCGATCTAGGCCGCGAGCCGGGCCAGTTCGCTCAGTACCCGCTCGGCGGCGTTGAGCCGCTGCTCGGGAGTCTCCCACTCGCCCTTGACCACGACCTTGTTGTCGGGCCGCACCCGCCAGGCGACCTGGTTTTTCGCGACGAACTCAATGAGCGCGCCCGGGTTCTTGAAGTCGTCGTTGCGGAAGCTGACGACAGCGCCCTTCGGCCCGACATCGATCTTGGCGACATTGGCCTCGCGGCAGAGACCCTTGATGGCCACGACCTTCAGCAGTTGGCCAGCCTCCGGCGGCAAGGGGCCGAAGCGGTCGATCAGCTCGGCGGC
>Ga0070730_10004114_pt1 | contig 12871 bp, 14 predicted proteins | sample Coa_R1_3_FD_66447 | JGI IMG/M metagenome (GOLD analysis project Ga0070730, IMG submission 66447) | Surface soil microbial communities from Centralia Pennsylvania, which are recovering from an underground coalmine fire - Coalmine... | ecosystem: Environmental > Terrestrial > Soil > Unclassified ...
CCAGGGTCTCGAAAGCGCGCCATGCGTCGCAAGTGGCCGTCACGCGCGACGAGATGCGCCGGTCCCCGAACGCCTCGCCCACCATGACGGTGCCCCGGCCGCCGTAGAAGATCACGCCAGGTGCCATGTAGTCCGCGCCGAAGTTCACGAACGCGCCGACCGTGCGCGGTTCGCCCACGCACTCCGCGATCGTGAGCTCATTCAACCCGTTCTGCGCCGAGATCACGCAACCCGATGGTGAGAGATGCGGGACCAGCGCGCGCACGGCGGCGGCGGTGTGGTGGGCTTTGGTCGCGAGAATGACTGTCTCCCAGCTGCCGCAGAGGGCAGGGGGCGTGAACGCGGCGACGCGCGTGGTGAAGGTGGCGATGGGTCCCGTGATGTGCAGTCCGCCGCGGTTGATCGCGTCCACATGCTCGACGACGATGTCGACGAGTGTGATGTCGTTACCGGCGCGCGCGAGGAACGCGCCCAGCGTGCCGCCAATCGCGCCGGCACCCCAGACCAGAAACTTCACGCGCCCCAGGTGCCGTCGAGCAGCGCCCGCGTCTCTTCGACGGCCACCTGCCACAGGGCCTGCATATCTTCATCGGAGCGCTGGTAGCGGCCGCCGAAATTGCCGTCGCCGAGGTAGTCGCGCAGGGCCTTCGGGTCCAGCGCGCGAATCTTGGTCATGTCGGACATGGGCCGCTCCCCGGCCGGGAACGCCACGCCAGGTAGCCGAGTCCAGGGAAAATTCTCCATCCACGAGCCGTGCGAGGCGTCGGGATCGATGGCCTGGACCTTGGCCCAGGTCTTGGGCGCGTTCCACCAGTTGTGGAAGATGACCTTGCAGCCGGACTGGTCGGCGGCCCACTCGGTGGCCAGCTGCTGCACCGCGCCATTGCCGCCATGGCCGTTGCAGATCATGATGCGCCTGAAGCCGCTAGATGCCATGCTGTCCAGGATGTCGGCCACCAGGCGCAGATGCGTCTCGACGCGCAGGGTGATCGAGCCGGGGAATTCGCGGAAGTAGGGTGACACGCCGTAGGCGACGACGGGGAACACCGGGATGCCGAGCGGCTCAGCGGCTTCGGCGGCGACGCGCTCCGGGAGGATGCAATCCACCGTGAGCCGGAGGTAGCTGTGCTGCTCGGTGCTGCCAATGGGCAGCACCGCGCGGTCGTCGTGTCGCAGGTATCCCTCTACCTGCATCCAGTTCATGTCGCTGATACGCACGCGGCGAGAACATATAGCTACGGCGCGCAGGCCGGGAGACTTCAGTCAGCGAATGGCGTCACACCGCCCGCGCGAAATGGCCCCGCGTATACTCCCGACCCGTCACCGCCCGCACCGCGCCCGGATCGGGCGCGCGACCTTCGACCAGTGCATCGAGCGACGCGCGATACGCCGCCGTCACCCGCGCGACTTGATCGCCGGGAACGTTGAACACCAACCTGAAGTTGCGAAACCCGGCGCGCCACAACTCCGGCAGGTACGCGGAGCCGTCCACCGGACGCGAATGCAGCAGGCGATTGCGACAGGCATAATCGGTCGCGACGGGGAAAACGTAATTCGCGGGATCGGTCAGCGCGACATTCGGATGCTTCTGCACGCAGAGGTCACGGCAGGTGGCGACCTCGCGGTTGAACGCCGCCGACAGCACGCAGTGCTCGAGCGTCATCCCTTCGGGACGACCGTACACGAACACCTCGAAGCCTCGACCCTGCCATGGCGCCGCGACCTGCGCCATCTCAGCGCCGGTCAGCTCGACCGACAGCACGATGCGCCGCGCTCCTAGTCGGAAGACCTCGGCCGCGCTGTGCTGGTTGAAAACGTTGACGGCGTAATCCGCGACCACGTCGCGTCCCTCGGCAGCCAACTCCGCGACCATTCCGAGATGTCCACTGACCAGCGCTGTGCCGAGCGCCAGCCACTTCTCGACGTGCTTGCGGTCAGCGGGCCGGACGATGGTGGGCGTCCGGAGTCGGAGTATGACGCCCCGCTGCGATAGCTCGGTGGCGAGCTGCTTGACGCGCGCGAGCGGAGGCATCGGATGACGCAGAAATACGTCGAGTGAGATCTCATTGGCACCTGCTTCTGCCGCGAGCAGCGCATCCTCGAGACGCGCCCCCCAGACTTCGGCGACGAGTCGCGGTGTGAGATCGTCCCGACGGTCTGTTGTCGCGACGTTGGCGATTGCTTGATCGATGGCGCGATCGCGCTCCTCATGGCGGACTCGAATGAGGATCGCGACTGCCTCCCGTCGCAGATCATTGAGGACGCTCACAGGAATAAAGAGGTCCTCCGCGAGGCCAGACACATCCATGTCGCCCAGTGTGAAGGGAGTCTCGCCGAGGCGGCCGAGCTGTTCGCGGAGGCGGCGTTCGTCGAGGCCGTGGCGCGTAGCAGGCGCGAGCGCGGTCGTGCTCTTCACTGTCACTTCGTCGGTGCCAGCGCGGCAAATGAGCGTGAGCGGCTCGCCGGCGGCACCGACCGCCCTGGCGTCCATGCGAGTGCGCTCGGCCTCTACAGTGGAGGGAACGGCGGCAAAGCTGTCACGCGCGCGGGCGAGTAGCGCAGCTTCGGCGGAGCGCACCACTGTCCACCCGGCCGGAATGTCCTCCGGCGGCTGGATCGCCTGGCGGACTTTCCCGCGCTCTCGGCCCAGAGTCCGGACGCTCCGAACCCCGAACCCGCGGTTGCCTTTGGCGGAGCCCTCGGGATGCTCGAAGCCGAGTCCGTCGCCGGGCTGGATTGGCTGCGACACCGAAACGATCAGCTCTTCTTTGTCGCGGCCCACGACGATGCCCAGTACCGCGCCGCGGTTATCGGGCTGCGTGCGGGTGACGTAGTCGCGTCCCGCGCGGCCGCCGTACATCCCGCCGGTGAAGCCGCGCGAGAAGATCTGCACCAGGGGCTGAACTTCCGCTGCTGTGGGCGGTCGCCGGTCGCCCGCGGCCAGGCGGTCGAGAAACTCACGATAGCCGTGCGTGACGGTCGCCACGTATTCGGGTTTCTTCTTGCGGCCTTCGACCTTAAGCGTATGAATGCCGGCGTCGGCGATGTCGGCGAGATGCTCCCACGCGCCGAGGTCGCGGGCCGAGATCAGGTAGCCGCGGTCCAGTTCCGCGCCGGTCGCGGTATCCGCCAGGATGTAGTCCTTGCGGCACGACTGCGCGCACGATCCTCGATTGGCGCTGCGTTCCGAAATCATGCCGGACATGTAGCACTGTCCCGAGTACGCGATGCAGAGCGCGCCGTGGACGAAGCTCTCCAGCACGAGCTCCGGGACCGCGCGCCGGATGGCGCGGATGTCGTCCAGGGTATTCTCGCGCGCGAGCACGACGCGATCGCATCCCAGCTCGCGCAGCACGCGGGCACCGCGCTCGTCGTGCACGGTCATCTGGGTCGAGCCGTGAATCTCCAGATCCGGGTACAGCTTCCGGATGAGTCGCACCGCGCCGATGTCCTGCACGATGGCGGCGTCGATACCGCGGTCGATGCATTCGCCCAGATGATGCAGCGCGTCGTTCAGCTCGCCCGGCTTGAAGAGGATGTTGAACGTCAGATAGATCCTGGCGCCGTGCGTATGTGCCAGGCGGCAGGACTGTTCCAGGTCATCCAGGGTCAGCTGCGCGCCCTCGTCCCGGGCATTGAACTTGTCCACGCCGAGGTAAATGGCATCGGCGCCGTTGCCGAGCGCGGCGCGGACGGCGTCGAGGCTTCCGGCGGGGGCGAGGAGCTCAGGGACGGAGCGAGACATGGGGGAAAGCTAGCTAGCGGTTGACGACCCGTGCGGGGATCGTGAGGACCAGTACGCTGCCGAGGGCCATGACGCCCGCGAGCGCGTAGACGCCGAAGTCTGTTGACCCCGTACGATCGACGAGCCAGCCGATCAGCCATGGGCCGACAAATCCCGCGAGATTGCCGATCGAGTTGATGAGCGCAATTCCAGTCGCAGCAGCCGCGCCGCCGAGAATGGCAGTGGGCAGGGACCAGAATTGCGCGAGCGAGGTCGTCACGCCGGCCATCGCGAGCGACATCCCCGACAGCGCGATGGCGGTGTTCTGACCGTAGCGGACCGTCACGAGCCAGCCCGCTGCTCCAACCAATGCAGGAGTAACGAGGTGCCACCGCCGCTCGCGCGTTCGGTCCGACCGGCGGCTGATCGCGACCATAGCTACCGCGGCGACGGCGTTGGGCACAAGGGTGAGCACGCCGATCGCCAGCGGGCTCGCGACGCCGGTCCGCTGGATCAGTGTCGGCAGCCAGAACCCAGCGCCGTACAGTCCCGCGATCAGGCAGAAATAGATGACGCTCAGCAACCAGACGCGGGAGTTCGTGATCCCATCCCACAGCGCGTGCGTCGTAGCGTGCTTCTGGTCCTCGGCGATGCGATCGGCGAGCATCGCCTTCTCCTCGACGGTCAACCAGCGGGCTCCTCCCCGGACGATCCCGTCATCGAGGTAGGCGAGCACTGCCACGCCGAGGACGAGCGAGGGGAGCGCCTCGAGCAGGAAGAGCCATTGCCAGCCCGCGAGCCCGTGCACTCCCGCCATCGCCTTCAGGATCCAGCCGGAGATCGGCCCACCGATCACCCCGGCAACGGGAATCCCGGTCATGAACAGCGCGACGATCGCGGCCCGCCGGTCGGACGGGTACCAGTAGGTCAGATACAGGATCACGCCCGGGAAAAAACCCGCCTCCGCGACGCCCAGCAGGAACCGCAGGATGTAAAACCCTGTCGCCGAGGTCACGAACAGCATCGCGCCCGAGATCACCCCCCACGTCAGCATCACGCGCGCAATCCACAGCCGCGCGCCGACGCGGTGCAGCATGATGTTGCTCGGGATTTCGAACAAGAAGTAGCCGACGAAAAAAATGCCGGCCCCCAGGCCGTAGACCGTCTCGCTCATCCGCAGATCGGTCAGCATCTGCAGTTTCGCGAGACCGACGTTCACCCGATCGAGATACGCCGCGACGTAGCAGGCGAACAGCAGCGGGATCAGGCGCCGGGTGACGCGGGCGTAGAGGCGTGCTTCCGTCACGTGCTCGAAGTTCGCACCGCTCCAACGTGTCGATAGGTGTTAATGAGCACGCCCGTCGGCGCGGAACACGAGGGCGTTATATCCTCGGCGCTGTCGGTACTCATTGAAGCTCGAGGTGAACGTCGTTGTTGTGTGATCATTGGAGCTCTCTACGATGTCCTTGAGAAGCTGACTCCCCTTACAGCCGGTCCCAAATGGAGAAACAGCCAGAACACAACTGGCGGAGATTCGGAATGCCGCAGTGCGGTTTCGCCAACGCATTGGCTGCGACCTAACGGGGTGCAAGCTCACGAAAACGTCCTTCGCGCCAACACTGCACCCACCAGCAAGATCACAATGTCAAGATAGATGGGACCGAGATGGCCCATGGTGGCGAGGCCATACACGTAGTGCAACGGCAACGCCACCGTCACGGCAAGTATCGGTGCAAGCAACGCCGCCCACAGCGCCCACCGTTGACCCGTGCGAATCCCACGCCACGCCAGGGCGACCACAGCGACCCCGAGTCCAATCATCAGACCCGCCACGGCAGCTTGGAGATGACTGATATAGTTGTACAGGTGTGGGCTGAATGCGCGGATCTGTTCGGGCGTGCCGCCGACGTGTGCTGGTGTGAGGCCGAGTTCGATGAAGCCGGTGAAGTCGCGGATAAGGAAGATGAGCCCGTAACCGATCAGTCCAAAGCCGGCCAACGTGACAAGACTTGCCCCGAGGGTCGCCGTGGTTGGAGGGGATACGGGACTCGGTGGTGAGGAGTACGCGGACACTTGGCAATCCTCCGTGAAGGTGCGGGCTCCATGAGATTTGGAACAAACCACAGCAACTTCTCATTGCGACTGAGTTGCGACCGCGCGATTTGTTCCAGCTCTAGTTCATGTGTCCGGCCGAAGTGGGGTGCCTAACGGAGTGCGCCTGAGCCGCCACAATTCGCGCGCCGACAGGACAAGGGAGAACAGCGCGGTCACACCCAGGGCAAGCATGGTCCAGACAAAGAAGAATGCTCCGCTGGACTTGGCGGTCTCGCCGCCGACAACGCCCCCCGTCCCCTTGAAGTGGACGATGGGAACGACCATCCCAAGAAGCGATCCGAGAAGCATGATGACATAGCCCGATCGCCGTTCGGCAAGCACCAGCGTTCCATACAGCCAGAAGACCAGGATCGGCACTGCTAGGAGGTTTGCAGCCCCGCCCTTCTCGAATCCGAGCACGATGTCGTCCGTCAAGTGCAGTGTCATGAAGAGGATGGAGAGCAAGGACGCGATCGTTAGCAGGGCGCTGCGTTTCACTCGATCACTCTCCTCGCGACGATCGACAGGAGGCCGCGGCGTAACGGAGTGCGCCCAAGCTGCGGCGCCACAGTGTACGGTTCACAAACGCAATTCTACCCTCGAGGACTGGCGCCGCCAGCCTCAACTATCAGCGCGCCGTGGAAGTGGAGTGCCGTGCCGAATCGAAAGGCTCGAAGTACGCTTGGCCGATAGCAAATATCCCGTGCTGCGGAATCCAGAAGTCGCGCAGCTGCGCCTGCGGCGACACTGGACCGACTGGACCAAAGTCTGTGCCCGCGACTGTTGCGTGGCTGGTCAGGACTCGAAACAAGACGCGTGGATTCGCGATGAAGCGCTGGCCGTTCGGTGCAGTCCCGTAAAGACCAACACGACCGACGCCTAAGACGGGCCCAGCCATCCTGCCCATGGTGGCCAGGAACGCTGGGTTGCGCCACGCAGCGACGGGAAGCAACCGCGCCATCGCGTTCATGAATCGTGTGGCGACGGTCGGCCCTACGGCGATTTCCCATTCGAGTGACGCTGCAGGAACGACAACGCGGAAGCGCGCGGGCGCCAACCAGATGATGCGGACTTCCGTTTGGATCGACGCCAAGGCGTTTCGTCCGAAGTAGCGCGAGCAGGCAAGTTGCGGAGCAGCGGTGGCATAGAACACCCACTCACCCCGGGGGTTACGGTGCCACACCGATGTGTAGCCGGGCCCCACGGAGGTTGCGGGAAAGCGCCGCATCGCCAGGACGTGGCCTGAAATGAAGGGGAGTCCCATGACCCCGTAGCCGTTAAATCGCTCGTCCAGCCCCGGCGGCAGCGAGGGGGCCGCCTCAATCTGCGCGACGAGGTGCTGAGGGGAGAGGCTCATGCGTTGCTTCTGATGGTGTGAGGCATCATGCCGCCTAACGGGGTGCGCCTAAGCTACGGCGCCTGACTATACGGTTCACAAACGCAATTCCACCATAAACGACGGGCGCCGTCAGCTTCAGGCCCAAGTTAGGCAGCACGCTCATGCGAGATGCCATCGCAACGGCTTGGTAGGCTCGCGTCGCAGCTCCCCTTTGGCTTCCAGATTCAGCTGGACAAGCTTCGACCACCAATCTGCTTTGGCTCCGCCCGGAAACAGGCTCGCGGGCAAGTGCTTGACGACGGCCTTCCGAATCTCAGTCTGCGTAAGCCCCGGCGCCCTGCGGGGCAGAATCTTGAGCATCGCGCGGCGCATGGCGGCGTACATGGTCGCATCCACGCTCAGCGTCCGCCCCGGCACATTCACATTCTCAACTGTGATGCGTGCAGGAGCAGTCTTGGGGGAGGTTGGCTTTGTTGGCATTGGTCGCTTAAAAGATGAGCGCACGTGCTGCCTAACGGGGTGCGGCTGAGCTGCGCCGCCGTGCCCGAACGTTCACAAACGGAATTGTACCACAGACGACGGGCGCCGGCCCAGCACTCCCACCGTTCAGAATCCCTTCGTGATGGCCACTATGACAAGCACTACTAAGGCCGTAAGCGAAAGGGCGGCCGCACCTACCCCAGCCAAAGCCGTGGTTCCTGCTTGGAAGCGCCGCTCCTCGATCCGCGCAATCTGGTCAGTGGGAAGTAACGCAACTTGCCCAGATACAGCTGGGACAGAACCTGCAGCCGTGCGCAGCTCGCCGAGGTGAAGGGCGACGGTATCGCTGGCAGCAGCCTCGATTGTCCCGCTGGCTTCCAGCACTCCCGAATGAGCGCGGCGTGTGCTGTCCGGACCCGGCTGAAAGGTCGCGACCACGCTTGAGCTGGTGAATACGATCCGAACGTGAGAGCCGGGCGCTGGAGCGAGCGCGACTGGGCGGTAGGCAAAGCATGCGCTGGCAGTGAAACAGACTCCCAGGAGCGCAGCGGGAACGGTTATCCGCATTGCGGTACGCCCCCGCCTAACGGATCGCGCCTAAGCTGCGGGCGACTCACTCGCCGGCGCAAGGGTGGTGGACGACAGTCCGTGCCCGCCAGGGCACAACACTCCGCTTCCCTTAGCACGATCACCGCCCGCCAGCTTCAAGCGCTTGTTAGGGGGCGCCTTCCGGACGCGATAGCTCGTCGTGTACATCAAGAACGGTCAGTGTCGGTTCTGCCCCTGCATCGCGAAAGATCTGAACACCACGTGGCGTGCCCGTTTCTCGCATCGCATCGAGAACTTGCCGGGATTCCCAGAGTGTCTCAATCCGCCACAGCGTACGGTCGCCCGTAGCTGCAACAGCGAGGAGCGGACGAGGCCCGGAGGAAAAGCGTCCTGCGCCGCGCTGCGATAGGCTTTCTGGAGGTCCGCCTGGCGGGCCGGCAGAACGTGGGCTTCCAGAACCGTGAGCACTCTTGGCATGCCGGGCTCGTCCTTGGCGCCGCCTAACGAGGTGCGCCTAAGCTGCGCTGTGCATTCTCGAACTCCGTTATGAGCCGCTCAGCTTTGGTGCGAGCAGGGCCGTCGAGCTCGGCGGCATCCGCCGCGAGAACGAACTTCCGCAGTAAATAGTACTCTTCGAGCGGCTGAGCTGCGCTGCCTAGGGTTGCCTTCACAACTCCAATTCTACTACGAGGGGCGGCGCCAGCTCCAGCCGCGTCTTAGGCGGCAGCACCGGAGCGGAGATCCTTCCGAAAGCAGCGTAACCCGCCCACCTCCTCGAAGCCCAAGGCGCGGTGTGCAGCGGCGCTCACCGTGTTGTCCGGCTGGGTATCGGACGCAAACTCCTGGCAGCCCTGCGCGCGCGCCCAATCTTCGGCGGCCGCAAGCAAAGCGCGCCCGATGCCCTGCCGCCGAACCGCCGGCGCTACGTACCAGCCTTCGAGATAGCCAACCGGCGCGGACCGGCAGCCCTCGGCGTACGCGCGAATGGAGAGTTCTGCCAGTCCGACCGCCTGCTCGTGGCTATCAAAGGCGAGAAGCACGGCCAACGGCTCCGGCAGTTCACCAGCAAAGAACTGCTGGATCTCGGCCCGGTGCTGATCGCGAGCACCTTCTGGCCAAAGGGCACACCGGAGCTCGAGCCATGCCGCGCCATCCTCCTGATTAGCGCGTTTGATTATTGCCATCGCAGTGCTGCCGCCTAACAGATTGCGCCTAGGCTGCGGCGCGAGCTCGAAGGGTTCACAAATAGAAGACTACCTCAGTAGGGCGGCGCCGCCAGCTTCAAGCGCGTGTTAGGCGGCGGGTCACGAGATCCACTCCAATTGGCAGCGTTGGAGAGTCCAACCCTGTTCGCCCTTCTGAATCGTGCAAGAGTAACCCGCACCCCATAATCCGCTGCGCCACGTCCGCATACCCACCCGGTTCATCGCAAGACTGTCCAGATTCACAGCTATGAGAATTGTGTCGTGAACTGCGTCCAAATTCCGAAGCATCCCCGCGCACTGACTATGGACTAGCACTCCATCGTTCTGTGCTCGAAGTACCTCTACAACCGCAGAAGCCTAAGGCCCTTTTTCAGGTTCCTCCGCAAGGTCTCTCGATCGGTCTCCAGCGTTCTAAGCAGGTCCATACTTTAGCTGCGTATATGGTAGTGGCTGACGTAGGGCTGCCAGCAGATACGTCTGGTTTTCGGAGCATCTATAAGTGCTGGATCTCGACGATTCGCGCCCCGCCGTCGGGTTAGGAACGCAGCGGGCCTACGCGCGCGATTCGTAGCGCCTCCTCGAGGTCAGGTTTTATACGTGCGAGTTTTCCTTCGCAGAGTGTAACGAGCTGCTCCAACTCTGGGACCACCGCGGAGGGAGGTTGGGCTTCCTTCGTAAGGCGCTTGCGCATCGAGACAAGCGCAAGATACAGCGAACTCGAGCGCGCCGTCTCCGGATGGCCCTGGTGCTCCAGCGCAGTGAGAAGTTTCTTGGCCTCATCTCGGGCCGTGCTGATGGCACGAACAATGTCTTCCGTAGGCGTGCTCATGATGCCAGCCAATTTACATCATCCCGCTGCGGAGCGGCGCCTGTGAGCGTGTGGACTTTTGTGAAGGACAGCGCGGGTGTGCTTATCACGCTCGTTCCAATCGATAAGAACATCCGCGGTGGGGGTAGGTTGCCGCCAGGTTCAGGCGCATGTTAGGCCGCGCGGCCAGCGCGACCCCAAGCCCCTCATCGTCTCGACCAGACGATAATTGCTCCACAGGGACTCATATGCCCTGAGTACTGGATCGGCACGCCTTCCGGTCCGGGGTAGACTTCGACCGCTTCGACGTTGAAGGGGCTGATGAGGTCGTCGAGCGAGAGATCTCCCCGACTCCCCACACCGCCAGCGCGCAGCAGTACGCCATCGAGAACGACGCTAGGCTGGCACTTGCCGCGGAAGAACATTGTGTTTGCGGCTCGCATCGTCACGTCACAGCTTCGCGGTCCGGTGCACCTCACGCGCACACCCGACATGTCACGAAGCAAATCAGACATGACTAGTGGATCGCGCTTGTCTATGTCCGCGCGCGTGAGGAAATGACCGAAGCCGATTTGCCGTCGACGATAGAAGCCTGCATCTGCCAAGTACCGTAGTCGTTTCTCACGTCCGTTCGCGACGACCGTAATAGTATCGAGTGTCAGCGGAGTCGATGGTAAGGTCAATGAGACCTGTGCCGTAAACGCCGAGTCCACGACGAATCGCTTGGTGGTAATGGGGGCATAGCCGATCCTGCTGACTAGCGCGCGATACTGGCCGACGCGAGGGAGGTTGAAACGAAACCTGCCATCAGTGCCGGTAGTCGTCGCCTTCAGCGCGGTTCCCGCCGAATCCAGAAGAACGAGGTGGGCACCAACGATCGGCGTTGAGGAAGCGCTATCTAAGACGACGCCTGCGAGTTCTTGAGCACGCAGTAGCGGTGCGATGAGCCCGGATGCCGCGACCAAAGCAACGAGGGACGTCCGCCAAAAACCTAGATACACAGATGTAACGAGCGGCGGACTAACGGATTGCGGCTAAGCTGCGGCGCCACACTAGAAGGTTCACAAACGCAATTCTACCCTCGGGGACGGGCGCCGCCAGCTTCAGGCGCATGTTATGCAGCGCACTAAAATGTGACGGCATAGGCGATGGCGGTAAGCGGCCGAATCAGGCAGTCGCCGACAAGACTCCGAAGCCTGTACTCATCAAAGTGCTCTGATCGGAAGCCCCCGTCGCTCTCGAGGTACTCACTGGTCTCCCGCACGACAGTATGACCCAGCCGACGATACCATTCTCGACGGGGGGGCACCGACCCAGGCGCATAGACCGATAGCAAGCGCGTCCCCGGCCTCGGGGCGACGCGGCGCATTTCTCGTAAGACGCCCGCCTTATCGCTCATTGTGCCCCAGGTGTTGGTAAGACACACCGCGATATCAAACGCTGCTCGAGCTGGGATGGCAGTCGCATCGCCCGCCACAAAATGCAGGTGATGCGGAGCGCGGCGACCTGCCTCCGCCACGTAACTGCGCTCGTAATCGACACCCAATCCAAGCCCGAGACGATGCTGAAGGGCAAGCAAATGTCGGCCCGTCCCACAGCCGATATCAATTACGCGCACCTCGTCCGTGATCATCTCGTCAAGCAGGGCCCATTCCGCCTGCAAGAACGCCTGGATTTCCGGCGGTTGGGTGGCCGGGTCAAGAGCTCGATTGAGCAGGCCGGCAGCATAGACGGCGTCGTTAGACATGATTGGTGTAATGCGCTGCCTAACGGATGGCGCCTAAGCTGCGGCGCCACACCGTACGGGTCACAAACGCAATTCTACCACAGACGACGGGCGCCGCCAGCTTCAGGCGCATGTTGGGCCGCAGGGCACGAGGTTGTCATGGCGCGGCTTCGCGGAGGTTGATGTACTGCAACGCATGCAACTGACCGACCGGTCCAATCCGATTGCTGTGTCCACACGAATCCTGGCCGTCGCCAAGTCGGGAACCGCAAAGATGCAACGGATCCGTCCCGCCGCCGGCGCACTCAAATTGGCTCCGTACCAGCCCGCAGTATCGGTCGGAACTGTCCTCGTCGTCCCGCCCCTGCAGTCGATGACGACCGTGCTTGGCGAACGGTTGGCCCGAACCCTGGAAGACCTGGCACAGCACGTCGGCGCTTCCAGCCACGTCGGGGCTCAGAGAACACGCAGCGACGGCTGAAATGGCCAAGAGAAAGGGAGAGAGACGCATCGCAACCTCCTACTCATGGTCGGGTGTGGCGGCCTAACGGGGTGCGGCTGAGCTGCGCCGCCGTGCTGTGGTTCTCACAAATGCAATTCTACTACGACGGGCGGCGGCAGCTCCAGCCGCGTGTTAGGCCGCTGGCGTTAAATCCCGGCCGTGCGCTTCCGGATGAGCACCACGAGGGCAGCGCACAGCATGTAAAAGCCCCCGCCGATGCCCATGACGCCATACTCGGCGGGCGAGCCGCCGCCAAAAAACTTCGCCATGCCCATCGCCATGCCGAAGAGCCCACCGAGGAAGAACAGCCAGAGGAGCACGGCGAGAATGGTCTTATCCATGCGGTCCCTCCATGCAAGCGGTTATCGACGTGATCGAGGCTTCACAGCGGTGTGTCGGAACACGGGCCAGCGGCCTAACGGGGTGCGCCTAAGCTGCGGCGCC
>Ga0070730_10004115_pt1 | contig 12870 bp, 15 predicted proteins | sample Coa_R1_3_FD_66447 | JGI IMG/M metagenome (GOLD analysis project Ga0070730, IMG submission 66447) | Surface soil microbial communities from Centralia Pennsylvania, which are recovering from an underground coalmine fire - Coalmine... | ecosystem: Environmental > Terrestrial > Soil > Unclassified ...
CCTTTGGCTGGGGAGGAGTTGCCGTCTTGGCATCTTTTCCGGCATTCATGCTGATCGGCATCACCGATCCTTGGCTCAGATTCACGACTTGGCTGCTGAGCCGATGAGAGCGGGTCAGACAGAATTTCGTCCATTACTTCCGCCGCATCCTGAAAAGGACACCGGATCAACAGCGGTTCGGTGCTCAATTCCCAAGCTCGACGCAAGAATTCTCACCCACAATTTTACCCACAGCGAACGGTTCCTACAGTCCCTTTCAGCGACTTGGCAGCCCCCGCTGAGAAGGTAAGTCGCTGAAAACACGAGAGTGCCTAGACTGTCACGGCAGAGGCCGCGGGTTCGAATCCCGTCGTCCCCGCCATTCTTTTCAAGCACTTGCGACCCTAATCTCCGGCAAATCAGGGGATGTTGGGGGACGATAAGCGACGAGCGAGAATGGTTCCATCCGAAAACGATTCCATACAGTGCTCATTGGATTGGGTTTGTCTTCCCAAAACACCCGTCGGCAAAATCGCGTCGATCAATCTGTCCTGGGCCAAGCGTTTGGTCTTCTTCTTCAACACTTCTTCTTTAACACTGCAGCTAGATCTAGCGGCTTGCTGCCTTGCAGGTCTTTCGGAAGGAAATACGAAATTTTCCGGCTTGGCGTGATCTTTGTTGTTGTGGTGACCCACGAAAGCGACTCGACTAAGCTAACTTCATTAATTCGGGAACTGATTGAAGCCCTAGACGAAAGTGAAGGAGGCTGGCGTCACACCGTTCCCCCCTTCTGGCGCAGTCACGGCGAACCGAGGAGCCGCTTGGGAGAGAGTGTCGCGGCCGCCGATCCGGAAACTGGCTATCCCAGCTTTCGAACGTACCAAATCAGAACGGAAACCGTCAGCCAAGCTGCAGTGGCTGCCATGAGCACTATCCATGCGCTGTAGCGGGGCGCGAATTGCCAGACTATCGAAGCGAAAACCACCAGTCCTAGGCTCCCCATCGTGGCACCTGCAGCATCAACGCTGGCTGCCTCTCGCCCACGCCGAGTCCCGCTTAGCCCTTTCTTCTCTTTTTTCTCCTTCTCGTGTTTCTCAATCAGCGTTGCGCCGGATGGGAAGATCGCCGGAAACGCCAGGAACAGCCCACCGATGCCAGGACCAAACCTCTTGGCAACGATGCCTGCGGCAACCGTAATTAGTCCGCCGAAGAGAAATCGAATGGCGTACTCATACCATCTGGTTTGCCCGATATTCGAAAGATCGACCTTGATCTGCATCGCTATTTCAGCCAGATGTACTTGAGTCCGAACGCTATCCCAAACCACAGGGGAAGTGAGCAGATCGTCACCAACAGAGCACTCACTTTGTAACGCATCATGGCCCAACTGACGCAAGAGGCAAAAGCCATGAATGCTATTGCCCCCGCTATCATGGAGCGCGATTCATTGGAGGCATAGGATGCGCCTTCGGTGGCGATGGTCAGTCCCAAGGTCGCAAGCGCGACCGAAGGTGCAGCGCCAAATAGCCCTGCGAAGCTTTTCGGTTTTAGCAGATCGCCTATGGTTGCGAACACGGATACGACCACACCGCCGACGAAAAACCGGATCAGAATCTGGCTCATCTGGTTCGATCCTTCATCGCATCCCTGATTTCACGAGTTTTCGAGCTTGATCCGGCCCCTTTACTCCCAGCACCCGGTATTGTTCCCCGGAAAGTTTGTGGTAGTTCACAAAGAACTCTTCCAGTTCTCGACAGAATTCCTTCCCCAGATCAGAGATCGTCTTTATGTCTGCCCAACTGTGAGCATCTTTTTCAACGGCAATGATTCGATCATTGCGTTCTTTGTCTTTTTTATCCCCCTGCTCGCCCTCGATCACACCGATAGGACGGCACGATAGGACGCACCCTGCAAATGCAGGCTCGTCCATCAGAACCAAAACATCTACTGGGTCGCCATCGTCAGCTTGAGTTGAAGGAACGAATCCGAAGTCATAAGGAAAAGTCATGCCCGCTGGCAATACCTTCTTTAATTCGAAGATGCGCTCATCGGGATCAAAAGCGAACTTGTTTCGGCTTCCTTTCGGAGTTTCGATGACTACCCGGAGCAATTGCTTGTCATCGGCGTCGAAAGGCTTCAGGCGGGTAGGGTCTGCAAGACCATTCTTTTTGCTCATTCCGGTTCCGATCTCCACTGCAACGTGGATGCTTTGTCAGAGCAGAAGGTTTGTTCTCTTCGCGGGCGAGCGAGACAAACACCGGAGGTAGACTATTGGGGTATGCGCAAGCGCCTCATCACGACGGCTTCGCAGGATGCGCCGCACTCTGACGACGGCTGGCTTGACCTCGAGAGTACGGCAGCGGTCGAGGTTACGTCGGAGGCGAAGGAATATCCGCGTTGAGTTTGCGCTGGTCTCAGGAGAAATGCGGGGCTGGCGTGCCGAGGCTTCTGGCACTCAAACCATTCGGCTAATCTTTGATAAGCCGCAAAAGCTCTCACGTATCTCGCTCATCTTCGAAGAAAGCGAAATGGTCTCCAGATGGCGGGCGCCCGTTTTCGAGAAATTGTGCGCCAGCGATGGAATTTCAGCCCACCTGACACGGTACGCGAGGTCGAAGAATATCGAATTGAACTCTCCGATGTCGGGATTCTCGAATTGGTTATTGTGCCTGACATCAATCGAGGAGCGGCTTGCGCCTCGCTCAAGAGTCTGCGCCTGTCTTGATCCCCTCGCGGTCTCCTCACTTTCAGTGTCTTCCCGAAACAAATCGCCCGTGATTAACAATGGTCTCGCGCTGAACGCTCCGTTCGCAGCTTTTTTTGGCTCCGGAAGGAGGTGTACTAAGACAGCCCGCGGGAACTCAGAACGCGACAACGCTTCCGACAGCGCATGCATCAAACCCAGTCCCCGTAGGACTGGTTCTCCGTTGTTGCCGAGCAGAACATGAACGCACAAACAAACCCAATCAGGGACGTTCGAATTCGGGTGGTGGACGCCGACGATCACCCCGTCATCCGAGGCATGGTACGTTCGGCCCTACAGCAGCATCCTCATTTTGAGGTATGCGGAGAAGCTGAGAATGGAGCGGAAGCAATCGAAGAGGTTAAGGGAGTAAGGCCAGATGTCGTCATCGTGAATGTCACTATGCCTCTGGTTAACGGTTTTGAGGCGGCACAAGAGATAAAGAAGCAGATCCCAGAGACCGCAATTGTCATTCCGTCGTCCCATGCGGACAAGTATTTTATTGCGGAAGCCAAAAAGGTTGGTGTGCGAGCCTATGTCCCGAAATCAAAGATCGGCCAAGCCCTCGTCGAAGCTTTAGAAGCTGCAGTGAAATGGGACGATTTTATCGTCCTTGAGTAGGCCGGGTTGCACATTGGCTAATGGCGCCGGTCGCGCGCCCAGTACGACTAAGACCTGTACAAGAGTTCTGCGCAGATGAGTGCGATCGGGCGTGTAGCGATCGGGTAGGGTAAAAGCTGGGTCATGGTTTCAAGATGTCACCGACCAGAGCCGAGCGAGAATTGCACCTCCATCCAGAAATCGAATAATCAACTTACTCATCGAGCCTTCAGGCTGAGTATGACTCCGATGCATACACAGACCATGACGGCCGTGGCACACCACCCGACCCATCGCAGATAAGGAGGTATCACAAACTTCCCCATCACCTTCCGATTGGAGGCCATGATCATGATCACGCACATCAGCGGAGCTGCGACAAGCCCATTAAGAATTGCCGCCCAATAAAGCGCTTTAACGGGATTGATGTGCAAAAAATTCAGAAGCAAGCCGGTCGTTATGGCGATGCCGATGGCGCTATAAAAGCCCAGCGCTTGTTGTGGCCTTCGTTCCAGGCTTACCCTCCATTGGCATCCCTCCCCAATCCCGTAAGCTGCCGATGATGCGAGAACCGGCACAGCTAACAAGCCCGTACCTACAATCCCACATACGAACAGCGTTACCGCGAAACGCCCAGCGATCGGTTCCAGGGCGGAAGCGGCTTGCGCGCATGTTGCGACATCGAAGATGCCATGCGTATGCAATGTCGAAGCGGCGGTTAGGATGATGAAAAAAGCGACAATATTCGAAAATGCCATGCCGACATACGTGTCCGTATGGATTCGACCCAATTGTGCGATAGCCTGGGCCGGCGCGTGTTTTAGGGCCTTTTCTCCCCGGTTGGTTCGGACCTCTTCAACCTCCTGAGAAGCTTGCCAGAAAAACAGATAGGGGCTGATTGTGGTGCCCAGTACAGCAATCAAGGCCATCAGAAATTCCTTGGTCAGTGCAACATGTGGAATCAAGGTCGCGGCTAGCACGGCGGACCACTGAACATGCACAAAGAAGACGACGCCGATGTAGGAGAAAAGCGAGAGGGTGAGCCATTTCAGATACTTTGCGTAGGTTGAATACGGAATGAACAACACGGCGATGAGAGAGACAATCCCCAGGATCACCGTCAAAACCATGACATTCATAGGTATGACCAGCGCCAGAGATGCACCCATAGCACCGATATCAGCACCGAGGTTAAAGATGTTGGCCGCCGACATTGCGACAAGCACGAAGTAAAGCAGAGGTCGCGGGTAATTTTTCCGAAGATTGGCGGCAAGTCCGCAACCCGTTACGCGGCCGATGCGGGCGCAGATCTCCTGAATCGCTGCCATGAGGGGGTACGATACAAGCATGGTCCATAGGAGCCCATTGCCGAATTGTGCTCCTACCTGTGAGTAAGTCGCAATGCCACTCGGATCATCATCGGAAGCCCCAGTCACCAAACCGGGTCCGAGCTTCTGGAAGAATCCGCTGCCGGAAAGTGTCTTCGTTTGACTTGGAGAGGATTGCGGGGAGGATGAGGCACCTTCGCGAGTTGGCGCAGAGATCTTCATTGACTGGTGTTCTTGCGAACCAGTCGACGTCAAGCGGCCCGGCGGGGCGAAGATTTCTCGACCCTTTTCGCCAGTTTTTCGACTGCCTCAACCGCCATTCCCTTGACGTACACCATTTCGCCGCCGAGCCAGCCGCCGAAGCCAATAGCAATCACTCCGACGACTGACAGGCCGAGAGGCACATTGCTCTCCACGGGCAGACGAAATCGCAGCCATAGGTCAATCGCAAAAATTACGACGGCGCTCAAGTTGACCGCCAGGTGGCGGTTCGCGATCCTCCTCATCTCCGCTTCATCAATCGAAAAGTAGTCGATCAGGCCCGGCACTGCGGCCAGCAAGGCACCGACGATGCCGCCCGCAACGAGGAAAGTGGCAACTGTCTGCCAAATTGCACTGCCACTCACGGCGTGCACCACGTCGCATACCAGCGCAAACACCCACAGTCCGATTGGAAATCCCACCAGCATCGGATGCACAGGGTGACTCTTGATACTTGCCGGGCTTGACATAGGCTTCTCCTTCTCGATGCTGAACTAAGCCGCGCGTCGAGAACGAATCGACGTTATTTTCGCCTCTTCTTAGTTGCTCCAGTGGCTGGGAAGGTTTGACTAAAGGCTGGATTCATGAGGCTCATGGTCATCAAAATACAGAGTCCTGAGTCATCGGCTGCTCGGGCGAGATTTGGCATCTCTTAAACGACGTGAGAAATTCCGACATCGCCGAATTGCTGGCCCAGGCGGCTGAACATGCAAAGCAGCCGTTGCAGCGGGCATTCCGACGCGCTGCACGCCGTGCCTTTCTTTGGCCGGTAGAGGTGGAAGACATGCTCGCTCGCGGGCACAGCCTTACAGAGCTCGCCGGTATTGGTCCCTATCTGAACAAACAGATCATCGATTGGCTAAGGTATCCGCCAGAGTCGGCAGAAGCAATTCCCGAGATCCGACAGAACTTCTTGACGCTCGCCGAAGCCAGAACGTTGCGATCGAACTACCCGGAGCGCTTCCGTCAGATTCGCGGCGATCTCCAGATGCATACGCTGTGGAGCGACGGTTCAGGGTCGGTTCAGGAAATGGCAGAGGCAGCGCGGTCGCGCGGGTATTTCTATATCGCGATCACCGACCACTCCAAAGGACTCAAGATTGCTGGCGGCATCGACGAAGACCAACTTGCGAAACAAGGAGAGGAGATCGTCGCCATCAACGAAAGTATGCGAGGGAATGCCGGCGGTTTTCGTGTCCTACGTTCTGTCGAGTTGAATCTGTCTCCGATGGGGGCGGGGGACATGGATCAGGCCGCTTTAGACCGGCTTGATCTTGTGCTTGGATGTTTTCATTCTGCTCTGCGACGAAAGGAAGATCAGACGGAACGCTATCTTGCCGCCCTACGCAACCCTTCAATTCACATACTTGGCCATCCGCGCGGACGCATCTACAACTTTCGCCTTGGTTTGAGCGCCGATTGGACCCGGGTCTTTGCCCTGGCGGCGAAACTCGACAAAGCTGTCGAAATTGACTGCTATCCGGACCGACAGGATCTCAACATCGATCTGCTGGCGATCGCAAGGAAAGAAGGATGCCGCATTTCGATGGGAACGGACTCGCACGGTCCCTCGCAGCTTGAGTTCATGGATCTCGGCGTCACTGCGGCGATACGCGCCAAGCTTGATCCAAAAAAGATCCTCAATTACATGCCGGCGGATCAATTGCTGGCATGGGCTGAAAGTGTTCGTAATCGTTGACTGGAATCCTGAACAGAGGTATGCCATGGGGCCGATATCTCTGCACGTCAATCGTCTCGACCATCCTTGTGCGAGGTCGACGCATCCAATTCGCGCTAAAGCTGGACGTGCCGGTCGTCAGACGATCCGCGAAATGTTGCGAGTATGACAATCTCCCGCCAAAATTCGAATCGCTTGAGGTCCGATTTTTTCCACCGACGAGGTTGGTTGAAGTCCGTCACGTCTTAGCTGTACTTGCCCGCTTCGACGGAATCATTCCATTGCCTTTCGATGTAGGTTTTTCCAGAAATGACGAGGTCAAGGACCCGGAGGGACAAAACGCTGTGAATCGACCAGAATCATTAGCCTCTTCGTGCCTCGAGCCACAAATCGGTTTCCAGTTGGCGCACGAGCAATTCAAGGTTCCGGAGCTAGTTGAGCTCGGAATCGCCGCTGATCAAGCCGGGTTTGATCTACTCGCCGTCAGTGATCATTTTCAGCCGTGGACTGCGTTGTGGTCGGCGATAGCATTTGGAAGATGCTTGCCGCGGGTCGCAGGCGAGCGCTCTTGGTGGGCCTTCTCTCCGGTGGCGACAGCCCAGCCGAACTGGAACAAGCTGGCGCTTTTCGCGTCTATGCAACTCCCGCCGACATGCTGGAACACATCGAAGATCTCGGCTTGGGCTGAATAGAATCTAGTCGCGGCTTTGGACCTGGAGGTAGTCGTTGGTAAACGTTCACAAGATCGGCATATATACAGGGTCTCAGTGGACTCCTTACGGCAATTCCCGATTTCGTCCGCGGCCAGGAGGGGTTATATGAAGGAGGGGGCGACGCAGCTTTCTAACTTGCAGTCGTGTGCTCCGAGGGAAATGTTATGACCGCTGCTGATGTTCTCATCGAGACATTGATTGACTGGGGTGTCGATACCGTCTTCGGGCTGCCGGGAGATGGAATTAACGGCCTGATGGAATCACTGCGAACGCATCAGGATCAAATTCGTTTCATTCAGGTGAGACACGAGGAGTCGGCGGCCTTCATGGCCTGCGCCTATGCCAAATTTACAGGGCGATTGGGCGTGTGTTTGGCGACGTCGGGCCCCGGAGGAATTCATCTTCTCAACGGTCTGTATGATGCCAAGATGGATGGCCAGCCCGTGTTGGCAATCACGGGGCTCCAATTTCATGATCTGATTGGAACTTTCACCCAGCAAGACGTCGGGCTCGACCGGTTGTACATGAATGTGGCAGCGTTCAATGAGCGGATCATGGGTCCGACCCACGTGGAAAATGTCACGGACCTCGCAGTGCGGACAGCGCTCTCCTATCGCACGGTCAGCCACCTGACCTTTCCGGTCGACTTTCAGGAAATGGAAGTTAAAAACCGCCAGCGTTCCAAACGAAATATCCCGCACCACACTTCCCATACCGAAGCGGATGGCGCCATGCTGGCCGATCCGGCGGATCTGAAAAGCGCGGCGCAAATCCTCAATGACGGAAAGAAGGTCGCGATTCTCGCCGGGCAAGGTGCCCTGCAAGCGACGGCGGAACTCGAGCAGGCGGCCGAGATATTAGGAGCGCCAATCATAAAAGCGTTACTGGGTAGGGCTGCGGTGCCCGATGACAGCGTGTATACGACAGGAACGATTGGCCTGCTGGGTACAAAGCCGTCCCAGGAGGCGATGGAGAACTGCGACACGTTGCTGATGGTCGGAACGTCGTTTCCATACATCGAGTTCCTCCCGAAACCGAGCGACGCCAAGGGCGTGCAAGTCGAAATTGATCCTAAACGTATCGGCTTGCGATTTCCCGTAGAAGTGGGCTTGGTTGGTGACAGCACTCGTATTTTGCGCGACTTATTGCCGCTTCTCAAACGGAAAGAAAACCGAAGCTTCCTGGAGAATGCTCAGAAGGGTATGGAAGACTGGCGCAAGGTGATGCATGATCGTGCCACGCGTCGCGATGTTCCGATGAAACCTCAAGTCATCGCGCACGAGCTCGGAGTACGGCTGCGCGACGATGCCATCGTCAGCTGCGACAGCGGAACGATCGCCACGTGGTGGGCGCGCCACATTCCCGTAAAGAAAGGACAGATTCATAGTCTGTCCGGCAATCTGGCTAGTATGGCGAACGGGCTTCCCTATGCGATCGCCGCTCAAATCGCTCATCCGGACCGGCAGTGCGTCGCATTCGTGGGCGACGGCGGGTTCTCGATGTTGATGGCTGATTTTGCAACCGCAGTGAAATATCAACTCCCCATTAAGGTCGTCGTCGTGAAGAACGGCACGTTGGGCCAAATCAAGTGGGAGCAGATGGTATTTCTGGGGAATCCGGAATATGGCGTTGACCTCCAACCAATTGACTTCGCCGGGGTCGCAAAGGCTTGCGGAGGCACAGGCTTCACTGCGGAAGATCCTTCAGATTGTGCACGAATCGTAGAAGAATTCCTGGCGGCACCGGGTCCAGCGGTCCTTCAAGCAGTCGTCGATCCTTTGGAAGCGCCCCTTCCTGCCAAAGTCACAGCAGATCAGGCGTTGAAATTTGCCGAGTCTCTTGTACGCGGCGAGCCGGATAGAGGCCAGATAGCCCTTGCCGCGGTGTCAGAGAAAGTCCGCGAGATGATTTAGGAGAGGATGCGGTTTCCGGCGTGAGTGAGTGTGTATGAAACCAGCGTTTCGCAGTTCGAGGAGCGATGCGGGAGGGGTCACGTTGACGGCGGCGAGCCTGGTGCCTTCCCGCGGCACCCTTCCCGCGCTCAGAGACGCGGCGAGAGCGTGTAGAGCCTGTCCCCTATGGAAGACGGCAACTCAGACAGTGTTCGGGGAAGGATCGTCCAAGTCCACAATCATGATCGTGGGAGAGCAGCCGGGGGATCGAGAAGATCGCATGGGTCGACCCTTTGTGGGGCCTGCCGGGAAGCTACTCGATGACGCGCTGGTTGAGGCTGGCATTGATCGCGCGTCCGTCTACGTTACAAATGTCGTGAAGCATTTCAAGTGGTCTGCATCCGAACGCGGCAAGCGACGCATTCACAAGAAGCCACGTCAATCCGAAATTCAAGCTTGCTATCCGTGGCTGGAAGCTGAGCTCCGCGCAGTAAGACCAACGGTACTGGTGTGCATGGGAGCCACCGCCGCGCAAGCGGTGCTGGGAAAACATGTCAGTGTAACTCGCTCGCACGGGCAGACTGTTGAGTCTCCACACGCGCCGTTTGCGATACCTACCATGCATCCGTCGGCCATACTGCGCGCGGTTGATGACGTGTCGCGTCAGCGGCAGCTAGCTGAATTCATAAAGGATTTGAGACAAGCGGCTCTTCTTGCGGCTAGCAAGCAAGCCGCATGAAGACCATTCCCGACGGAGGAAGTTATGGCCATGCAATCTTCAGGATCCAAGGTCCGCTATGCGGTAGTGGGACTCGGCCATATCGCGCAAGTGGCCGTTCTCCCCGCATTCAAGAGCGCTCGAAACTCGAAACTCATCACTTTGGTATCGGGCGATCCGCGAAAACGGAAAGTATTGGGCAAGAAATACCGCGTTGCTAAAGTGTTCTCGCACGACGAATACGATCAGGCTCTTTCGCTAGTGGACGCCGTCTATCTTGGCTTACCCAATCACCTGCACAAGGAATATGCCATTCGCGCCGCCCAAGCAGGAGTACATGTGCTATGCGAAAAACCGATGGCAGTGACCGAAGACGAGTGCGAGGCGATGATTGCCGCAGCGGAAGAGAATCGCGTCAAGCTCATGGTGGCTTACCGCCTACATTTCGAGAGGGGAAACCTGGAGGCCATTCGCACCGTTAAGAGCGGACGGTTGGGAAGGCCGCGAATCTTTAGCTCGGACTTTTCTCAACAGGTCAAAGCCAACAACGTCCGGGTGACGGAACCTGTGAATCGTGGGGGAGGGCCGGTCTATGACATGGGCGTGTACTGCATTAACGCGGCGCGATATTTATTCGGTGCTGAGCCAACAAAGGTTCTAGCCATGAGCGCCAGCAACCGAGAGCGCAGGTTTGAGAAAGTTGACGAGATGATGTCGGCCATCCTCTATTTTCCCGGAGAGCGCCTTGCCTCGTTTACATGCAGTTTTGGAGGTGCCGATATCAGCCGATACACCGTGGTGGGCACCACAGGGACGCTCACTTCTGATCCAGCTTACGAATATGCAATGGATATAGAGCACGAAGTGGTTGTTGGAGGAAAGAAGTCCAAGAGAAAGTTTGCCAAACGCGACCAGTTTGCCGCGGAGATCACTTATTTCTCTGATTGCATTCTCAAAAACCGAACACCAGAACCGTCTGGCTTTGAAGGGATGGCGGACGTGCGCATTGTGCGCGCTCTCTACGAATCAGTACGTAGCGGTTCAGAGGTCGCGTTACCGCCATTCGCACGCCAGAAGAGGCCTAGTCTCGTCCAGGAGATTCATCGGCCGGCTCATGGCAAACCCGAAACCATTAATTCAGAGTCTCCCACCCGCGAGTCCGCTTAGGGAACAGTGGCAGCGCTCGTTAACGGCATTGGCTACCAATGCGTGTCTCTGGGGAGATCAGAGATCAGGGTCCGATTTGGGTCCGATTAGCTGTTTCAAAGAACTCCTTCAAGGATCAAGAACGGGCTGTAAGTACCGTTAGAATCCAATAAGTTGCACGTCGTTGTTGCCCTGTCACGGCCCGGCCAGATGGAACAAGAGGGAGGCGGAGGGAATCAGAGGACGTTGCAATGCGAGGCGTAGTTCAGCTGGTTAGAACGCCTGCCTGTCACGCAGCAGGCTGGGGGTTCGAGTCCCCTCGCTCCCGCCATTTCTGAATACCTTGAGCCGTGAGGTTCGTATGTCACCAAAGCGGTGACGGGATAACAGACACTGGACACTAGAAGACCTCATGGACTATGAGCTCAACTTGCGACGGCTCGCCATTTCATTCGCAATTTCCGATTGATGGGAGCTGGACAATCTTAGTTTTGCGGCCGGAAACACTACTTCGTCCTCGATCCGAATGTGTTCCCCGTAAATTGAGGCCAACTTGTTGACAGCCTGTCGAAACTGGGCTGCTTCCGTTGCGGGAAGACAGCGTTCATCAAGACCTCGAGTGCCAAGCACATCCACCTCGCGGTGCAGGATGTTCGCCCTGTGGTGGTCGGCCTCGAGCGCGTCCAAGCTTGCAAGTGCATTTTCGATTTCGGGATCTTGAATATGCCGCAGACGAGGGAACAGAGATTCTTCCTCGTCTGCGGTGTGCTTGGGGGCCGATTCCCGAAAGTATCGGAGAGCGGAGTCGAGTGCTGACCGCGCCTCTTCGGTCAAGGGGCGATCTATAACCTGGGCGAGGCGCTGTAACGATCCGAGGAACATCTCGATGCGCCTGTGGCAGTCCGACAGAAGTCCCGTAGGATCGGAAAAACTGTGTGCTTTCGCTCCAATCTGAACCGGCATATCCAGTAACCTCACTCAGCGTTGACGATCCTCATCACTGTGCCGAACATCGGCATCCACGCGATCAACGAACAGATAAAGTCCGAAACAAACCAGAAACATCAATCCTGAAAAGATCGCGGCCGGTAGAGCAGTTTGATGTTTGCCCGCCAGGAATGATTCCAGTGCCGCACTCAGTAGCCAAATCTGTACGATCAGCAGTACGGCGATCAGAGACATGGCGCCTGCGATGGCTGTAAGACCGCGCGTTTTCGGAGGCAGATCGATATTGGTTGGCACGGTCATGCTGTCTTGATGTCGACGGCCACGAGGTCCCCGTCGCGGGATTCAAGGATGATTTTGGGCAGCGGCCTCGATGGAGGGCCTTGAAGAACCGACCCATCTGCGATGGAAAAGAATCCTTTATGGCACGGGCATTCCAGGCGGTTGTCCTGCTGCGAGTAGTAAACAGCACATGAAAGATGAGTGCATTTCTGGCTATAACTGACGTGGTCATTCTCAGATGTCCGAACGAGAATGCAATGGTCGTCTTTGGTCGGATAGGTGAACAACTTCACTCCACCCACCGGAATTTCGCCGAGACGCGCAACCGTCTGTGGCGGATAGGAAGGAGTCTTCGAAAAGATCGAGCGCATCAGAATCCAGAGATTGCCCACGAACATGCCGAAGCTGGTCAGCACCAGGAATTTCGTCAGCTGTCTGCGAGTCACGTAGCGCTCGTCGGCCGTGCGAACCGAGAACTCTTCCCTCCATAACGGATCGCTACTCGATCCTTTGCTAGCGTCCCGTCGCAGCCAATTCATGCTGTTCCTCCCACATGTAGTCCACTACGTCTAAAGCGATAGCGTC
>Ga0070730_10004117_pt1 | contig 12865 bp, 7 predicted proteins | sample Coa_R1_3_FD_66447 | JGI IMG/M metagenome (GOLD analysis project Ga0070730, IMG submission 66447) | Surface soil microbial communities from Centralia Pennsylvania, which are recovering from an underground coalmine fire - Coalmine... | ecosystem: Environmental > Terrestrial > Soil > Unclassified ...
GGCACATTTGAAAAAGCTGTGTGGCTCGACTACGATCACGATGGCGATCTCGATCTGCTGCTGCTGGGCGAGAAATCCGCCCTAATGCGCAACCAGGGCGCGGCCGGATTCACCGACCAGACGCCCGCGTTTCCATTCGTACCCGGTCACGCCACGGCCGCGGCGCTCTTTGCCGTGCGGCATGACACCGCGGTCAGTGATCTCGCTGTTGCTTATCAGGGTCGTCCAGGCGTGCTGTATCGCGACAAATTGAACGGGAAGTACGAAGCCATTCCGCTCGATGTAATTCCGGCGGCTACAACTACGTTGTTGGCCGAGGATTTCAACAACGACGGTTTCCCGGACCTGGCGGCGGCAGGTGTATACGGTGTCCGGTTGATCGAGAATCGTCTGGGCCGGTTGGAGCTCTCGCCGGCGATTAAGCTGCAGGGTGCCATTGCGGGCTATCCGGAGCTCGTGAGACCTGCCGTTTTCGCCGATCTCGAAAATCGAGGCGTGGCTGATCTCGTCACATCCGACGCCGTGTATCGGAATTTGGGCGAAGGTAAGTTCGAGCGCGCGGATACCATCGTGCCACGCAGCAAAGCCCTGGCGGCCGCAGATTTCAACAATGACGGGCGGCTGGACATCGCGTCAGTTAGCGACGACGGCGCTATCCACGTTCACGAAAACCAAACCGCCACGCACAACAACTGGCTGCGCATCGGGATCGCCGGCGTGAAAAACCTGAAGCTTGCCGCGGGCGCGACCGTCGAAGTGAAAACCGGCGCGAGTTATCAAAAGCGCATTTATGAAGGCGTGCCACTCGTATTCGGCCTTGCCGGGTATAAAGAAGTCGACACGGTGCGCATCACCTGGCCGAACGGCCTCATCCAGAACGAGCCCAAGCAGCCGGTCCTCACGGCGCTGAATTTCAAGGAAGCCCAGCGGCTCTCCGGCTCGTGCCCGATGATCTTCGCATGGAACGGGAAGCGCTTCGAGTTCATCACAGATGTACTCGGGGTTGCGCCATTGGGTGCCAGTTCGGGCGACGGGCAGTACTTCCCCGTGGCTCACCAAGAGTACGTGCAGATTCCCGGCGAGTCTCTCGTCGAGCGCGCCGGCGCTTATGAAATCCGGATCACTGAGGAGTTGCGGGAGGTTTCGTATCTCGATCGCGTCCAGTTGATCGCCCAGGACCATCCGTCCGGCACCGAAATCTTCACCAACGAGAAATTCAAATCGCCGCCATTCCCCGATTTCCGGCTGTACGGAGCGGAGCGGCGGATCTATCCGGCGGCCGCGCGCGACTCCGCCGGCCGCGACGTTCTGGCCCGGCTGCTCAAACGCGACCGCACCTATCCCGACGGTTTCCGCCGTGACTACAACGGCGTGGCCGAGCTGCACCATCTCGATCTCGATTTCGGCAACGCAGTGCGTGACGGCCGCGCGGCGCTCATTCTGAACGGCTGGGTGGATTGGGCCGACGGCAGCACGTTCCTGCGCGCGGCGCAGGAATGGAAGAGCGGGCTTGTCCTTCCCTATCTGCAGATGAAAAACGCACAGGGCGAGTGGCAGACCGTCATCGAAGATATGGGCATTCCGGCCGGAAAGCCAAAGACCATCGCGGTGGATCTCACTGGTAAGTGGTTATCGCCTTCGCGCGAGATTCGCATCGTCACCAATCTCTGCGTGTACTGGGATGAAATCTTCCTTACGGACACCGCCGCGGCCCCGGAAGCGCGGCTCACGCCCGTGGACGCCGTTTCAGCCGACCTGCATTTCCGCGGCTTCTCGAAACCAACCATCGATCCGGCGCGTCGGCAGCCCGAAGCGTTCGATTATCAAAGCTGGATGCCGGTCTCCATGTGGAATCCGACGCCCGGCATGTACACCCGCTACGGCGACGTGCGCACCCTTTTACTGGATGCTGACGACCGTTTCGTGATCATGGGTTCGGGCGACGAACTGCGACTCCTGTTCCCCGCGCGCGATCTGCCCGCGCTCAAGCCGGGGTGGAAGCGCGATTTTCTGCTGCTGGTGGATGGCTGGGCCAAAGACGGCGACTACAATACCGCTTTCTCACAATCGGTTGAGCCTTTACCGTTCCATGCCATGACATCGTATCCGTATCCGGCTTCCCAGAAGTTCCCGGATGACGCAGCGCACAAAGAATACCTGGAGCGCTATAACACGAGGCCCGCGCTCGAACTAGTGTGGCCGCTGGTGGCCTCAGCAAGGGGTAACGGGAAATGAGCACGCGCTATCTCCGGCAATGGACTGCAGTCCTGTTTCTGATTCTGCTGATCAACACTGCCTACATCGCGGCATTCAACTCGCCCACCATTTTCTACATGGGCAACGTCCTCATGCATCTTGTGCTGGGCGTCGTGCTTACCGTGGCGTTGCTGTTTCTTCTGCGCCAATTTCCGCCGGCTGCGGGATTTTTTCTGGCTGCCGCGGCGCTCGGCATATACCTGGCGTTGAAGGGAAACACGACCGACCAGCGCTGGGCCCTGGTGGCGCACATTGTGGCGGCAGCCATTGGCCTGGTAGCGCTTGCGCCTTTCGCCATGCGCCAGGCGCCGGCGTTCCGCAAGGCTTTTCAGTTCTCGCTCGCGTTGCTGGTTATACTCCCGTTGTCGACCATGCTCTATCGCAAAGCGTTTCCAGATGCCAGCGCCCATATCCGCAATCCACTGACGGTTCCCACATCAATGGAAGGCGAAGGCGGCGGTCCGAAATCGCCCTTCTTCCCGTCGTCGGCCCGGACCAACGTCGGCGGCATTATTCCCGCAAACTTCTTCATGGATTCGGAGCGCTGCGGCGAATGCCACAAGGACATTTACCAGCAGTGGAAAAGCTCGATGCACCACTTCGCATCGTTTAATAACCAGTTCTACCGGAAATCCATCGAATACATGCAATCGGTAGTTGGCCCGCAGCCCAGCAAGTGGTGCGCGGGCTGCCACGACCACGCCGTCTTCTTCAACGGGCGTTTCGAGCGGCCTATTAAGGAGCAAATCGATACGCCGGAGGCGCGCGCGGGCCTGGCGTGCACGTCGTGCCACTCCATCGTGCACGTGCACAGCTCTATGGGAAACGCGGATTTCACCATCGAATATCCGCCCCTTCACGAGCTGGCCACCAGCCGCAACAAGTACGTGCATGCGCTCGATTACTTCCTGACGTTCCTCAATCCGGGGCCGCACAAGGCATCATTTCTTAAGCCGTTCATGCGCGGAGAATCAGCTGAGTTCTGCGCGGCTTGCCACAAAGTGCATCTCGACGTTCCGGTGAACAGGTATCGGTGGTTCCGCGGCTTCAACGATTACGACAACTGGCAGGCGAGCGGCGTTTCGGGGCAAGGAGCGCGATCGTTCTACTACCCGCCGAAGAGCCAGGTGTGTGCCGATTGCCATATGCCGCTGGTAGCGTCGCGCGATCCCGGCAATCATAGCGGAATGGTGCATTCGCACCGTTTCCCCGCCGCTAATACGGCCGTGCCTTATGCCAACCAGGACGCCGCGCAGATGAAGGCGACTATGGATTTTCTCAAGTCGGGTTTCATCACCGTTGATATTTTCGCGGTCTCGCCGATCGAGAACAAAGGGACCGAGATGAAGCGGCGCGCCAGCGACGCCCCGCAGGCCATGACGGGTTTTGCCGTCGGCGAGGAAGCTGAATCGGCTTCGACGGGTGTGATCCGCGAAGTGGGTCAGATTTCCGCGCCAATCGATCACGCCGGCACAACTCTGGCGCCGGGCTCGACCGCGCGCGTCGACGTGGTTGTGCGCACACGCAAGATTGGACACTTCTTTCCGGCCGGAACGGTGGATGCTTTCGACGTCTGGCTCGAGCTCGAAGGCAGAGACGCCGACGGCCGCGTGATTTTCTGGAGCGGGCGCGTCGAAGACGGCGGCAAGGGACCGGTCGAGCCGGGCGCGCACTTTTACAAAGCCTACCAACTGGACGGTGCCGGCAACCAGATCGACAAGCGCAACGCATGGCAAGCGCGCAGCGTGTTATACGTGCGCCTGATTCCGCCGGGCGCCGCTGATGTCGCGCACTATCGCGTCAAGATCCCAAAGGACGCCAAAGGCCCCGTCACCCTGACGGCCAAGCTCAACTACCGCAAGTTTTCCTGGTACTACACGCATTTTTCCTATGCGGGTCAAGCCAAGCCAGGTCAAAATCCGGCGCTGCTCAACGCCTCGCAAAACAGCCTGGAGTATTCGTTTGACCGTGCCAACATCCCGCCGAATGTGTCCGGCGAGATCAAAGATCGCGTGCCGGACCTGCCCATTGTCACGCTGGCCGAAGCAAAAGCGACTGTCGGCTTGGGCGAAACCAAATGGGCGCCGGCGGTGCAGAAACAGGATCGCGAGCGTTGGAACGATTGGGGCATCGGGCTGCTGTTGCAGGGTGACTTGAAAGGCGCCGAGTACGCATTCAAGAAGGTCACTGAAGCCGAGCCTGGGTATGCCGACGGCTGGTTGAATGTGGCGCGCGCGCTGATCCAGGAGGGCGAGACCGACGCCGCCAAGCCGTTTATCGAGAAGGCGATGGCCATCAATCCCAAGCTGGGCCGCATTTACTTTTTCAAAGCGATGACGCAAAAGTCCGACGGTGATTACGATGGCGCGCTGGCATCGCTCCGCACGGTGGAGTCGATTTATCCGCGCGACCGCGTGGCACTCAACCAGATGGCGCGGATTTTGTTTCTCAAGCGCGAATACGCGGAGGCCGTCAAGGTGCTGGAGCGAGTCTGCATGGTGGACCCTGAAGATTTGCAGATGCATTACACCATGATGCTGTGCTACCGGGGCCTCGGCGACCGCGAGAAGGCCGCGCGCGAGGAAGCGCTGTTTCGCCGCTTCAAAGCCGAAGAGTCGTCGCAATCCATCACCGCGATTCGCCGACAGATCAGTCCTGAAGATAACAATGAGCGCCAGCAAATCCACGATCACGAGAGCGTGGCGCTCACGGGCGGCGGGCGATGAGAATCCTGATTGGCGTCGTGATTCTTGCGTACTCAATTTTTATCTTTATCTATGCCGACACCAAACCGCAGGGAACACCGGCTTCACCGGTTCAACTCGCCGACGTCACCAGCGCGGCAGGCATCCACTTTACGCACAACAGCGGCAGGGCGGGGAAGAAGTTTCTTCCGGAGACCCTCGGCTCCGGCTGCGCATTCTTCGACGCCGATGGCGACGGCTGGCCCGACATTCTACTGATCAACAGTAAAGACTGGGCGCCGCGCGGGCGGAAATCGCTGAGCGCACTTTACCGCAACAATCATAACGGCACGTTTACCGACATCACCGCCGGAAGCGGATTGGATGTGGAGATGTACGCGCTGGGTGTGGCCATCGGCGATTTCGATAATGACGGCCGCGACGACGTCTATGTCACCGCACTCGACGGCGATCACCTGTTCCACAACGAAGGCAGCGGAAAGTTTCGCGACGTGACGGCGGCCTCGGGCATCCGCAACGCCAACTTCGGGACCAGCGCCGCGTGGCTGGATTACGATCGCGATGGCAAGCTCGACTTGTTCGTCGCCAACTATGTGCAGTGGACGCCGAAGGCCGACTTGTGGTGCTCGCTCGATGGCGCTACCAAATCCTATTGCACGCCTGAATCCTACAAAGGCACGTCGTGCAAGCTGTATCACAACCTGGGTGGCGGCAAGTTCGAAGACGTGAGCCAGAAGGCCGGTATCGCCGAACCCACCAGCAAATCGCTGGGCATTACCGTGTTCGACTACAACAACGACGGCTGGCCCGACATCTTCGTCGCCAACGACACACAACCCAACAAGCTGTATCGCAATAACAAGAACGGCACGTTCACCGAAGAAGGTATGGCTGCTGGAGTGGCGTTCGGCGAGGACGGCGTGGCGCGGGGTGCCATGGGCACGGACGCGGCGGATTACGATCGCTCCGGCCTTCCTGATTTGCTGGTCGGGAATTTCTCCAATCAGATGCTGGGCCTATATCACAACGAGGGCACGGGCTTGTTCGTGGATGAAGCGCCGTCGTCGGCGGTGGGCCGCGCCAGCCTGCTTAGTCTGGCCTTTGGCGTGTTTTTCTTCGATTACGATCTGGATGGCTACCCCGATATCTTCGCCGCCAACGGGCACATCGAGGAAGAAATCGGCCGCGTACAGCCCAAAGTGCAATACAAAGAAGCTCCGCTGCTATTTCGTAATCTCGGCAAGCGCCGCTTCGAGAACGTCACGGCGGCAATGGGCCCGGCGTTCAATCGCGCCATCGTGGCGCGGGGCGCGGCCTATGCCGATTTTGACCGCGATGGCGATCTGGACGTGCTGATTTCGACCAATCACGGCCCGGCATATCTTTACCGGAACGACGGCGGGAACAGAAACAAGTTTCTCTGCGTGCGCCTGTCGGGGACGAAATCCAATCGCGATGGCATTGGCGCTGTGGTGCGCATTGAGAGCGCCTCCGGCAAGCAATGGCGGGCCGTCCACAGCGGCGGCAGTTACTGCTCGCAGAGCGACCTTGCTGTGACGTTTGGCCTGGGCCAAGATCCAACCGTCATCGCTCTCGAAATTGAGTGGCCCAGCGGCACGAAGCAGCGGCTCACGAATATTGCCGCCGATCAATTCCTCACCATCGCAGAAGACAAAGGAATCATCGCCCACTCGGGTCCTTCGGCAAAATAGCCAGTGGCGTCGGAACTCGCCCGGTCTCGCGCGCTACCATAGTTCAGGTGCCCTGATGTTTCTACGAACGATTTTCGCTATCTGCTTTGCCGCGCTTGCCGCGGCCGCGCCCCTGCACGTTCAACAGGCCGGTTTCAAACCCGCGGCGGATGGCCTGCCCGCCGGATGGCGAACGTGGGCCGCGCGTCCTGAAATCGCACCGCGCACTTTTGTAGATCTTGTGCATTACCGCAACGCAGCGGGCTCGCTCGCCATTTCCGGCAACACCAACGCCGCCGAGTATGGTGGATGGGAATACGCGGCCGCCGGAGTCCAACCGGGTAAGTGGTATCGCTTTGCCGCCTACTATCGTGCCGAGGGCGTGCAGGACGAGCGGCGTCAGGTAGTCTCGCGTCTCGATTGGTCCAAGGCGGACGGAACGCGCACTGGACAGCCGGATTATGCATACGCCGCCGAGCGTGCGGGCGAGTGGATGCGTGTCTCACTCGATGCCCCCGCTCCGGAGGGGGCTGCTACGGTCAAGCTGCAACTTTATCTGCAGAACGCCCCCTACGCCACCATTTGGTGGGATGACATTTCGCTCGAAGAGATCATATCGCCCGAAGCCCGCGCCGTGCGCGTGGCTTCCATCAATCTGCGGCCGCGCAATACGCACTCGGCCGAGCAGAGCGTCAATGAATTTGTTGCCGTGATTCGCAAATCTGTGACGAACGCGGATGTTATTTTGCTGCCGGAAGGCATCACCGTCGTCGGCACCGGCAAGCACTACCCTGACGTGGCGGAATCCATTCCGGGTCCCACCACCGAGCGCCTCGCCCAAGTCGCGCGCGAGAAACATGCCTATATCGTCGCCGGCATCTACGAGCGCGAGGGAGCCGCGATTTATAACACTGCCGTGCTCATCGACCGAAGCGGCCGTCTCACCGGCAAGTATCGAAAAGTGTACCTGCCGCGCGAGGAGATCGAAGGCGGCCTGACGCCCGGCAGCGATTATCCGGTTTTCCGTACCGATTTCGGCAAAGTGGGCATGATGATCTGCTGGGACTTGCAATATGCCGATCCTGCGCGTGCTCTCGCCCTCCGCGGCGCGGAAATGATCCTGATGCCCATCTGGGGCGGCAACGAAGCGCTAGCCAAGGCGCGCGCTATTGAGAATCAAGTATTTCTGGTCAGCTCCGGCTACGACTATCCAACCTCCATCATGGACCCCACAGGCGAGTTGCTGGCCATCGCGCGCGAGCCAGGTACGGTAGCCATAGCCACCATCGACCTCAACCGTCGCTATGTGGACAACTGGCTGGGCGACATGCGCGAGCGCTTCATGAAAGAGCTGCGGCTCGACGTGAAGGTGGAGTAAACGGGCGTGCCTGCCCGCCGTCATCGCTCACGCGCCGTAGAAATTCTTCTCCCACGCGTGGTTCGTTAGAATCGCCAGTACCTTCTCCGGTAGCGGTCCCTTGCCGGGGATGGCGCAGTTGAATTCTACATTGGCGCTTGTGCGCATGCCGGGAATCACGCTTGAAACCGCCGGATCCGAGATGCAGAACCTCAGGGCCACTTCCGGCATCACTGCGTCCTGAATGCCCAGATCACGCTCGATAGCCGCCACACGTTCGGCCACTTGCTTCTTTCGGTCTCCCTTGAAGTACCGTGCCCGAAATTCCGTCGGTTCGAATTGCGAGTGCTCGTTGATCCGCCCGGTGAGCGCGCCTTCGTCCAGCGGGCAGCGGGCAATGACGCCGATGTCCTCCTCTACCGCCAGTGGAAACAGGTTCTTCTCCGGCGTCTGATCGAAAACGTTATAGATCACCTGCACCGTGTCGATCATGCCTGTTCTAATAATTTCCAAGGCGCCGTCTGGCTGGTGGTCATTGATGGAAATCCCTGCGGCTTGCGCTTTCCCGGAACGCCTGAGGTCTTCGAACGCGCGCTTCCACTCGTCGCGGGCGATCCATTCCGGGTTCCACACATGCAGCTGCTGCACATCGATGGTCTCTAAACCGAGATTCTTCAGGCTACGCTCGGTCGATTCCATGATGTATTCGTAAGGAAATACCTCGGAAATCGGCACGCCAGGCCGCGCCGGCCACAGCATGTTTTTTGGCGGCACCTTCGAAGCGACATAAATCTTGTGGCCGGCTTCACGCACCACTTGGCCGACAAGCTGCTCGCTGTGGCCGTCGCCATACGCCAGCGCCGTATCGATGAAGTTCACACCCCGTTCGATAGCCAGCCGCAAGGCCTGGGATGACTCGCGGTCGTTGCCCCCCCACCACAGTTTTCCGCCAATGCCCCACGCGCCGTAACCCATTTCGCTCACCTGAAATCCGGTTTTTCCCAGCCTGCGGTAGCGCATCACCCACTATTATAGAGACATGACTTTGGGCAAATCGTTGCGCTTGCGCCGGATCTTTGCCAATGGCCGTGCGCTCGTGGTTCCACTCGATCACCCAACTGGCGACCCGGTCCCACTTGTCCGCAGTGTTGCCCGCTCGGGCGTGGATGCCGTGGCGCTCTCGCCCGGTGTGCTCGAACGCGTGATCGAGGATCTGGCAGGCCTGGCCGTGGTGCTGCGTTTGAACGGAGCGAAACGCACGCCGCAGCTCGTGAGCGTGCAGGGCGCACTCGAACTTGGCGCCGAGGCTGTCCTGCTCAGAGTCGACGCGCACGATGCGCGCGATCTTGAGCGCCTTGCCCGTGTCACTGAAGACGCCCGCAGGCTCGGCATGCCGGTCATCACCGAGATCATGGGAGAGGATTTGCCCGCTGTTGCCGCCATCGCCGCCGAATACGGCGCCGACGCCATTCAGACGCAGATCGTGGGCGACTTCGCCGACTTCCGCCACACCGTGCGCACTGCCGGCCGCCCCGTCCTGGCTTCCGCGGGACAGCTCGGATCGGTCGGTGATCTTCTCCGCTTCGTGAATGAATGCCTGGAAGCGGGCGGGCAGGGCATCGTCGTTGAGCCGCAGCCCGAGTCCGTGCTTGCCGGCATCAACGCACTGGTGCACCAGGGCGTTTCGGTCGCCGAAGCGCTGGCCATTGCGGAATCTGATCGCGCTCTTACGCCCGAATAGGCGAAACGCGCCACGCGATAAACTGGTCAAAGAAGGTATGCGGACGAGACTCGCGGTCCTGCTTCTTATCGCTGTTTCCGCTATCGCCGCCAACGTCCGCCTTTATCTCAAAGACGGCACCTATCAGATTGTGCGCGAGTACTCCATCCAGGAAGACCGTGTCCACTACTACAGCATCGAGCGTAGCGATTGGGAGGATATTCCGCTCGGGTTGGTCGACCTGAAACGTACTGAAGGGGAGATTGCGGAGCGCAAGACTGCCATCGCGGAGGAGACCCAAATGGTCGCCGCCGAAGAGAAAGTCGAGCGCGAGATGGAGCATGAGAAAAACAAAATCCCGCAGGATCCCGGCGTTTATCAGCTGATCGATGGCAAGGAGCTGCGTATTCTGCGTCTCGCCGAATCGAAGCTGCACACCAACAAGCGGCGCGCGGTCCTGAAGGCAATGTCGCCCATTCCCCTCGTATCCGGCAAAGCGACGGTGGAAGTAGACAAGCCGCGCTCCAGCTATAACGTCGAAACCGATACGCCGGAGTTCTACATCCAACTTTCGGCCGAGCAGCGCTTCGGCATCATCCGTCTCACACCTCACGACAATATTCGCATCGCAGAAAAGGTGACCATCATTCCCGTAACGAAAGAAGCGGTCGAGGAGCCGGAAGAAGTCGAGATCTTTCGTAAGCAGCTGGATGCGAACGGTCTCTACAAAATCTGGCCGCAGAAACCTCTCACTCCCGGCGAGTACGCCGTAATCGAGAACACGCCGGGCAAGCTCAACATGCAAATTTGGGATTTCACCTGGGAGCCCGGGGCGAAGTATGTGCCGGACACCCGCCCGGCCTCGGCTGATCCTAAGAAACACTGAGGCGTTTGAAGCTTCGGGGTACGGCGTTTCTTTCGATCGCTGTTTATTGAGAAACAGCGGGCCTGTACTGAAATTTCAGCACCAGATCGCTCGGAACAGCCTGGTCGCTTTGTCTGGCGGGTTCGAAGCGCCACAGCAAAGCGGCGCGACGCGCGGCTTCCACCAGAGAACTGCTCACAGGCACTGTGCTGGGCAACCGCTCAGCGTCCACCACGCGTCCGGTCTTGTCGATTCGCACCTTGACGTCCACTTCCACCAGCGTCGCAATCAGGTTCCGAATCGCTGCTGGAACAACAGGCTGCGCCTGGTGAATGGGCCGTGCGGCGACGTATCGTGGCGAGGGTAACGCCGTCGTGGCGCCGACGCCGGGCGGCTGCAGCGCCGGCGCTGGCAGGGGATAGCGCGAAGGAGCTTGGTCCTGCGTCGGCGTGTCGGGCGATCGTGACGGCGGATCCACCGTAACCACACGCACCGGTTCGCCAAAGTCACGCTCCGCGCCGGGCTGCATAGAACTTCTCGCGTCCCGAGCGGAATTGCCGGCCGGCTGGTTCGTCTGGGCCTGCCGCCGGATCTGCGCGGGCCTCGTACTTGCGGCTGCCGGAGCCTTGGGAGCGGTCAACGCCAGAACACTCTCACTTGTCTTGGAATTGTCAGGCGCCGTTACTTCCATTCGGAATTGCACACTACTGTTAGCCGGGGTGTAAAGCACGCTGCCATAGCGAAGTTGCTCCGGCGTGAGGCGCAGTTCCTGCTGTTGCGCGTCGCCGTCGCGGATCGAGAGCGCGGACTCTTTGGCTTGGACCACCGCCGAAGCTTTTCGGTTCCAGCTCACACGCAGGTCGTTATCTTTTCGCTCCACGCGCAGCGCCAGCGCCGGCGTGTCGGATGCCACTGCGGATGCCGGAGCCTCACTGGCCGCAGGTCCGGCCCACTTGAGTAACGCCTGATAGCCTACTGCTCCCAGGGCGATCATGAGGATCGTGAACAGCGGATACCATAGCCATGGAGGCCTGGACGCGGCCCGCCGCCTCTCTTGAACCGGCGGTGTCAGAGGTTCGGCTTCAATCGACGGGGGCGCTGCGAACTGCGGTGCGGCCACCGGCGGCTCGAACTCTGCCGCTTCAGTTCCGCCGAGTATCGAAGGCTTGACGCGTGCGCCGGTCAGCAGCCGTGCGTCGAATGGAAACTCCAGGAACGTAAATTCAGAGTCGATCCTGCCGTTATCCCAAAAGAAAAATCCAGCCGTCGACGAACCGTCGCCGGATGGCTTCACCAGCAGGAAAACATCCGCTGGATCGTAAAAGTGCGCCTCGGCCAGCGCCAGATCGGTTTCATTGAGGCTCAGTCCCGATCCGATATGGCTGCGATAGTAGCCCACCACGGTCAGCCCGTCGGCTCTCTCTTCGGTGATCGTCGCGAGCGTCTTCTCGAGCTTGCGCTGGTCGGCATCGGACAGAATGAATTTGTGATCGCTCCGGTATTCGCCAAGAAACGGAGAGAAATCTTTGATTTCGACCACGGGGCTAGACTTGAAATCCGCGGTACCGAGCAGCAATCCGCCGATTTCCACGCTGTGCGCGGGAACCACATCGCAGGCGCGTCTGACTTCAGGGGCCAGGCGCTCCACCACACTTAGATGCAGATGGATTCGAACGGGCGCGCCGGGGAATGTCCAGGTATAGAACTCGGGCGCGGCAGTGGTCTGTTCGGATGTGGGTTCCTGACGGGGCATACCTCAAGTCGAGGCGGCGCGAAAAGTGATTTCATTATAGCGGACAGGCTCGTCCCATTTGTAGCCGGGCGATTCCCCGAGGCTAGTCGAGTTAGCGGTCGCCGTATGTCAGTTTACACTCACTCTGCTGACGCCCTTGTAAACCAAATACTCCCGCTTGCAGCTAAACGATTGTCATTGAGGGGGCGGCGCCCCAGATGGCCGTGGCGGCACGCCATCCACGGTGACTGGCTCCATCAACTCCGCGCGAGTGCCATCCGGATCAAATAGGTTGAGCTGGCGCCGCCGGTTGATACCCGTTCGTGGCTCGAGCGGTTGCGCGTACGTCTTGCGATACGGCCGGGCGTTCAGCCGGGCCAGCGCCGCTCCTACATCGGGCGTTTCGAGGCAAATGTGATGTTCGACGCCGCGTTTGTCGGGCGCGGGCAGGTTACGGTAAAGCATGAACTCGATGTAATCGACGCCATCCGGTACGCGCAAATTCACCCATGAAAGAGTCTGGCCATTGTTTGACCCGC
>Ga0070730_10004118_pt1 | contig 12864 bp, 8 predicted proteins | sample Coa_R1_3_FD_66447 | JGI IMG/M metagenome (GOLD analysis project Ga0070730, IMG submission 66447) | Surface soil microbial communities from Centralia Pennsylvania, which are recovering from an underground coalmine fire - Coalmine... | ecosystem: Environmental > Terrestrial > Soil > Unclassified ...
CCCTGGTCCAACCACTTTTGCTGTCACCCGGTGCCGCTGCTGCGGGAGGCAATGTCGTGAGTGTGCCTGCCAGCAACCAGCTCTATATGATCCACGTCTACGAGGAGTTTTTCTTTTATCAACGCTTTGGCTATGGGTCGGCTCTGTTATGGGTCTTGTTCGTCCTGATCCTTATCATCACGCTGCTCATCTTCCGCAGCAGTGCTATCTGGGTCTATTATGAAATCGGTCAGGAAGGGGGGCGTAAATAGGATGGAATTACCTCTGCAACAGGTGGGCAGGAGCGGAAGGCTCTCCGTAAGCAACAAACCGCGCAGGTTCAGTGCAAATTGGCCGATTGGCTGTGTGCTGCTCCTGTTGGCTCTGGTCTTTATCACTCCCTTTTTCTGGTTGGTCACGACCTCGCTCAAATCGCTGGGGGAGCTGGCGGCGTATCCGATTCGCTGGTTTCCTGCTCAGGCTATGTGGGATAACTTTGTCAAGGCTGTGACTATGATCGATTACTTGCACTATACAGAAAATACGCTGTTTCTCTCGACCATGTATGCTCTGTTGGTGACCATTAGTAGCGCGCTGGTCGGGTTTGCCTTTGCGCGCTTGCCCGGGTTTGGCAAAAATACGCTCTTTATTATCATGCTCGCGACCATTATGCTGCCGCAGACGTTGACAGTGATCCCCACGTATATCTTGTTTGCCCATCTAGGGCTCATTGATACCTACTGGCCCTGGTTTCTTTGGGGGCTGGCCAGTGCGCCCTATCTGAGCTTCCTCTTTCGCCAGTTTTTTGCGAGTATTCCTAGGGAGCTAGAAGAGGCGGCTGTGCTTGATGGGTATAACTATTGGAGTATCTTCTGGCGCATCTTCTTACCACTCTCTCTTCCGGTGTTGGTGACAGCGTTTGTGCTCTCCTTCACCTGGACCTGGGGCGACTGGTTTGCTCCGAAGCTGTTGTTAAGTCAGGATTCGACGACTCTGGGTGTTGCTATGTCCCTGGGTTACAACGATGCTCACAATAACGTCTTTACTAATGTGCTGGCGGCGGGCTCGATTCTCTATATCACGCCCGTGATGGTTCTCTTCTTCTTTGCGCAACGTTTCTATGTGCGTGGTATTGTAACAACTGGAATGAAATGAAAGAGTAAATACACAATGCAACAGATCGCCCACACCAGCATCGACGAGCAAGGGGAAAGCCGGGTTCATCTTGTCTTCAAAACACATCTGGATGCTGGTTTTACTGAACTCGCTGAGGCCGTAAAAAGGCGCTACTACACAGAGTATTTTCCGCAGGCTATTGCAACGGCACGTTATCTGCGCGAACGCTCTGGCTCAGAGCGCTTTATCTGGACTACTGGCTCCTGGATTCTCTATGAGTACCTGGAACAGGCTTCCTCCCGCGAGCGTGCCTTGATGGAACAGGCCATTGTGCAGGGCGATATTGCCTGGCATGGGTTGGCCTTTACAACCCATAGTGAGCTGATGGATGCTTCATTGTTCGCCTATAGTCTTAGCCTTTCGCATGAACTGGACCATCGTTTTGGCAAGACGACGATTGCGGGCAAGATGACGGATGTCCCTGGCCATACGCGCGCAATTGTGCCTCTGCTCGCACAGGCCGGTATTCAATTCCTGCATCTGGGCGTCAATCCCGCCTCCACCGCGCCAGATGTACCACCCCTCTTTGTCTGGCAAGACCTGGCCACAGGCACGGATGTGATTGTGATGTATCAGCCGGGATCCTATGGGGATCTCACGCTGGTTCCTGGCTCTCCTGCCGCGTTGGCCTTTGCTCACACTCTGGATAATCGAGGCCCACAGTCTGCTGAGCAGGCGCTGCAGGCCTTTGCCCATTTGCGAGAACAGGTGCCGGGCATGAAGGTTATAGCCTCCACGCTCGATGCATTTGCCCGCGATATTTTGCCTCTCAAGCACCAACTCCCAGTCGTAACCGGAGAACTGGGCGATAGCTGGATCCACGGTGTGGGATCCGACCCTCTCAAGGTGGTGCAATATCGTGTGTTAAGCCGTCTTCGCCGTCGATGGCTCGCCAATGGCAGCATCACCCAGGATGATAAACGCTATCACCATTTGAGTCGTGCGCTGATCCAGATCCCTGAGCACACCTGGGGACTGGATGAAAAGACGTACCTGGACGATTATGCCAACTATAGCCCGGCACAACTACGTGCTGTAAGGGCTCAGCCCAACTTTCAGTATTTTGCCTCCTCCTGGCGTGAACAGCGAGGATATATTGCTGACGCGCTTGCTGCATTGGGAGATTCGCCAGAGGCCAGCGAAGCACAGGCAACTTTTGAGTGCCTCAATCCCAGGCGCCCGGAAACTGCCGATTTCCAGGTGCTGGCAGACAAAGATGCCCACTTTGAGACCCAACATTTTACCCTTGGTTTTGACGCACAACTCGGATCAATCAACTACCTGAAGGAAAAAACAACTGGTCGCACCTGGGCATCTCCTGAACACCCGCTGGCTCTCTTCTGCTATGAACTCTTTTCACAGGCCGAGTACGATCGTTTCTATGAACAATACATCATCAACAAAACTGAGACCGCCGGATGGGCGCTGAAAGATTTTACCAAACCAGGCATCGAGCATCTGGTCAAAGCCTATCAAAAGTGGTATCCGACGCTGACAACGCTTTATCAACGCCAGGATGCGCTTGGCGATCATTTCCTGCTGGAGATGAGCATGCCCCAGGAGAGCTGGCAACTCTACGGTGCGCCCCGCTTCCTGACGCTGGAGTTAGACCTGCCGTATAACGAACCAGCAATTCATATCACTGTCCAGTGGTTTGAAAAACAGGCCAATCGCTTGCCGGAAGCTTGCTGGCTCTCATTCTCTCCATCCGGTACAGCCGATGGCTTGTGGAGCATGGACAAAATAGGCACACAGATCTCGCCTCTAGAGGTAGTTTCTCATGGCAACCGAACCCTGCACGCAGTAGATTGGGGCATCAGTTACCAGGATCAGTATGGTGCCTTTCTGCTAGAAACCCTCGATGCTCCTCTGATCGCGCCCGGATCACCGTCCCTGTTGAACTTCCACAACCGCCAGCCGCAAATGCAGCAAGGCATACACTTCAATTTGTTCAACAACGTCTGGGGCACGAACTTCCCCATGTGGTACGAAGAGGACGCACGTTTCCGCTTTACCCTGCGCCTGCAGCATGAACCTCCGCCAGTACTCTAATAAAAACAGTTGGAGAACGGGGGTTATGAATATTCGGATTTTTGCTTCTTCATTTTTAGAAAACAGGAATCTGTGATATACTTCCATTCGCTACGCAAGATTTTCATTGATACTCATGTGCTGGGGACGAATTATTATGTTATACGACCATACAAAAATTTACGTTAAAGCTGGTGATGGAGGCAATGGCTCCATGCACTTCCGCCGCGAGAAGTTTGCTCCTTTTGGAGGCCCTGACGGCGGCGATGGAGGCCGTGGTGGTAGTGTCTACTTTGAAGCTACCACTAACTTGAACACTCTCATCGATTATCGCTATCGTCACCAGTTTAAAGCTGAGCCCGGCCAACCTGGGGCGGGCCAGAAGATGCATGGTGCGAAGGGCGAAGATATTGTCTTGAAAGTGCCCTGCGGCACTATTATCCGCGATGCCGAAACCAAAGAGATCGTCGCGGATCTGATCGAACCTGGTCAGCAGGTTATGGTGGCCCGTGGTGGTCGTGGTGGCCTCGGCAATGTCCATTTCGCGACCTCCACCCGCCAGGCTCCTAAGGAGGCTCAGAAGGGCGAACCTGCTCAGGAGAGATGGCTTATGCTCGAACTGCGCCTGATCGCTGATGTGGGGCTGGTCGGCTATCCCAATGCGGGTAAATCCACCCTGCTCTCCGTGGTGACTGCCGCCCGTCCCAAGATCGCGGACTATCCTTTCACTACGCTTGCTCCCAATCTGGGTGTAGTAGAAGTTGGTCAGCCGCGCAGAGGCGATGGCTTCAGCTTTGTGCTGGCCGATATCCCAGGCCTGATCGAGGGTGCGGCCCAGGGGGTTGGGCTTGGCCATGAGTTCCTCCGCCACGTCCAGCGCACCCGTCTACTGATCCATATGCTCGATGGTGCCTCGTCTGATCGCGATCCCTGGCAGGATTTTCAAGCCATCAACCGCGAGTTGCGCGAATATGATGAACAACTCGCGACCCGCCCGCAGATTGTTGTGCTCAATAAGATGGATCTGCCCGACGCCCAGGAGCATTGGCCCGCTCTGCGCGAGAAGGCTGAAGCGGCTGGCTATCCCGTCTTTGCCATTTCTGCCGCCGCCAGCCAGGGTACCAGCGAACTGATGGACTACGCCGCCAGTCGCCTGCGCGAAATCCAACGTGAAGAGGCCGAGTTAGCCGCCACCCAATCCCTTACCGAAGCAGAAGGGCCGATGCTCCGTCCACAGCCCGATGATGCCTTTACCGTTGTTAAAGAGCAAGGTGTTTTCGTCGTTCGTGGCAAGCGCGTCGAACGCATGGTGGCTATGACCGACGAGGAAAGTTCAGAGGGCATGGACCGCCTTGATGTGATGCTACGCAAAATGGGTGTCACTAAAGCGCTGGAGGAGGCCGGTGTTAAGGTTGGCGATACCGTGCGCTTCGGCAAGGTCGAACTCTACTGGGGCGAATAATCTCTTACAGAAATTGTTTTCTCTCCCAGGCTCAAATTGCTGCATTCTGGCATACATCTGGACCATAATTTGCACTCCTTCAGTGTGCCCCACCAGCGTCTGGAGCAACCGGTGGCCTGGCGCCTCTCTCGCCTCCCAGAGCTTGATGATGTCATCATAACTCCCGCTGGCGAGCTGGCGGCCATCCGGGCTCCAGGCCGGCTCGCCGACCGGACTGGGATGCGGCACCTCCTCGAGGAGAGTACCCAGTTTCGCCTCCCAGAGCCGGACGGTCGCATCCAAGCCCCCGCTGGCGAGCTGGCGCCCATCGGGGAAAACGCCAGGCAGATGGTGCCCTTCGCGTGCTGGCCCGACCAGAGCAAGGCACTACTCTCGACGTCCCACAGCTTGACGCTGCCATCATGGCTCACACTGGCGAGCATGTGTTTATCCGGGCTGAAGGCGAGGGCAAGCGAATGGTCGGTATGGGCCTGCCAGGACAGGTGTAACATCTGACCCGCCTCCCGCTCCACACTCCACACCTGCACTTCTCCCCGCCTACTGATGGCCGCCCAGTACTGCCGGCTGCGGCTGATGGCCACGGCGGTGAGGGCATCAAAGGCCTCACGAAAAACGCACTCACGCATCAGAGCCCCAGGCAGATTCGCGTCTTGCATCTCGATCTCTTGTAGGTAGGCGCCCCGAAGAGCCAAATGAGACAGGTCCTGCCCACGGAGGTGGCCAAGCAGCAGTCGCAGCAGCAGCCCCTGCTGGATCTCCTCACTCGCCATGGCGGCCAGCTTCGTCGTCACGTACTCCAGTACCACCGGCTGCAAGGTGAAGCTGCCAGCACGCTGTCCCCGCTCGATGAGCGAGCGCTGACGCAACCCATCCACGGCTTCCAACATCTGTGCGTGCGCAAGCGGATCCACCAGCAAGGCGTTCAGGTCAGCGAGGCTCCTCGGCTCGCGCAGGATCGCCAGCACAGCACCGTCTGCTCCACGGGGGAGAGGCGCGCCCACAGCTCCTCGAGTAGCTCGGTGATGCTGCCAAAGACGATCGCGCCCCCGGCGAGAAACGGCACCACGCGGACTAACGTGTGGCAACGTGAGAAAAAATCAAAAAGGAAGTAAAATGATGTTCAACAACGTTTCGAATTCCACACGCCGCACATTTGTCAAAGGTGTTGGAGCCGCAGCCGCAACCACGCTAGCCGTAACAGCGTTCCTTGTGGGGACCTCCAACCCTTCTTCAGACACGATGGGGTTGGAGGAGATGACCCGTAGGGCTACCCGCGGCTTCTAGAGCGATGCAAAATACTCAAGGAGCAGACGGTGGATGAAGATATAGCCACCGCCTACTTTGCGTAGCAATACCCTTTCAGCGGCATAGTCTAGAAAACGGGCGTAGTTCCAGGGTAACGATCCTGCCTCGCGGAGCAACCAACGCAGCGCGACATGCTGAATGCAAGCAATGCCACCACTGCGTAGTCCATTGATGAATCCGGCCAGTGGTCCGAAGATCAACCCATATGTGAGCATCAAATTCACTACATCGAGAGATGTTTTGTTTTGTTTCGCTATGATCGCGAATAACCCTCCCACGAATAGCCCTCCTATGATCCCGCCAATCAGTAGACTCATTGTGCCAATGAGCACGCTATGGAGGGCAGAGCGGCGTATTCCCTGATTCGGTTTGGTAAGGTTGCGCTCATCAAGCCTATTACTTGACATCCCACCTGTGAATGCGCCCAGGAGTCCATAGATGAATACAATGAAAGGGCCAAATTGGACGGCGGTCGGCAGTCCGTCTTGCAACGCTACATGCAATGCTATCTGCAGCATCATCTGCCAGGTCTTCGTTTCTGTTGTCATCCAGAGGGAGAGCCCATGAGACAATGCTACCAGAAGCCCTAAAAGCAGTGAGCTAAGCAGTCCCAGACCGACCAATTTCAAGCATTGCTGTCCCATCTTTACCCATGACCAGACAAAGGTTTCCGTCGGTCGAATTTCTGTCGTCTGGATACCGAGAATGCCATCGATAAGGAGAGAGAGCAGCCCACCGAGGAACGAGAAGAGTACCCCTATGATAAGGACATTCGTTTGAGTATTCAGAGTTTGATTCACCCGCTGTTGCAACACGGCTATTCCGAATGGGAGTCCGATGAGCAGTCCTACCAGGCATCCGTTGATCAGCGCTCTGCTTAGACGTTCCCCGATACGTAGCCATGACCACCTGATGCGCCCGTTCGCCTTTTTCACTGGAGGTGTTCCAGCAATCAACCCGTTCAGCATTCCGAAGCATGACGCGCAGACCAATGCAAAAGAGAGAGCAGCCACCAGAAAGCCCCCCATGTTGGGGAATGGCATAAACAGCTTTCCACCGTCCGGCCCAAGGCAAAACGCGCCAATGAAGGCAAAGATGAGTCCGTACACTAGGTGTGGATAGCGTTTGCGAGACCATTGATCCTCTAGCCAATCAGGCTGCATGCGCTCGATATAAAATACTGTCTGACCATGGTGTTTCATCTGACGGGCAAGATAGGTCAGCCAGTGTATCGTTTGTTCTCTGGTGTAGTCCGTCGCTGTGCCACGGCGCTCTAGCATGCGTTGGACGTAGGTAGTAAAGAGAGAGCGTTGCCTTGCAGCGGCAGAGCCAGTCAAGACGCCAGCATGGAGCGGTTGCCCCTGATAGGCCAGTGCCAGGACGTTGAGCATGAGCGGGGTGCGAGCCAGTTCAAGTAACTCCGCGTCCTGCAGGAGCGCTGTCCGCAGAGCTTGCAACGGCTTTCCCCCATGCGTCAGATAGCTGTCTATCTGTTGCATGGTGAGGGCTTGTATCGCGACTGCACAGCCCAGCTGGACTCGTGCCGTTTGTGCGAGATAATCCGCCATGCGGCTGCACACGACGAGCGGGAGCAGTCCATGTTCTTGTCGATACCTATTGATGACCTCAATACAAGCCGTACGTTCTCTGGGAGGAACCTCGTCGAGTCCATCGAGCAGGGGAAAGATTTGCTCTGCTGCTAGAAGGGCCTGTCCAAGTTTCTGGGGAACCTGATATTTGCTCGCTAATTCTTCGATGAGCCAGTCCGCAAGACCCTGGTGCCTGACAGCCCAGGTGGAGAGATTGAAGATGATTGGGATAGGATAACGCTCATCTTTTTCGGCTCGCGCCAACAAATCGCGGGCCAGTTCCAACAGGAGCATCGTTTTGCCAGCCCCAGGAGCACCCAGGATCAGGAGTTCACCGGCAGCTCGGTCATACACTTCGGTGATCCGTGTTCCCGCAGGCAATTCTCCCTGTGTCGCATCAGGATGTTGAAGCACCAGGCGCCAGGGATTGATAACCGCGTTGGATTGGGCTTGTAATCCTGGAGACAACAAGAGCGCCCCACGCAGCGAATGTTCCAGCACACCGGTAATCCAGAATGCGCGTACTTTCCGCAAAAGGGCTTGCCGGTTGGTCTGCGCTCGCGATAACCCTGGGAGCGTAGCATTGGTCCTGGTTGACACGATAGGGCGTACTGCCACCAACGCAACCTGCTCGGGTCTGTGTTCTGAGCGTTGCGAGACCCGGCGCAGCGGCTGTGTTGCATCCGCGTTGGGTGGTATGTGAGCCGCTGGAGAAAGGGCTGGCGGGCTGATGGGGAATGAGGGCAGGGTTTGTGTGGCAAAACAGGCTTCCTCTAACACTGTGGCAAAATCTTCTATACTGCTAAAGCGCTGGCTCTGGTCCTTCGCCAGCGCTCCAAAGACGGCGTCTTCTACCGCCTGGTGAAGTTGGGGCAGACGTGCGCATAAGCTCGATGGTCTTTGATGCAGGTGTTGGTTGAGCACGGCAAAATAGGGACCCCGAAAGGGCGGTTCACCACACAACCATTCATACACCATGATCCCAAGTGAATATTGATCACTGGCCGCGCTGGGATGCCCTTGAATTTGCTCAGGAGCCATATAGAGAGGGGTTCCTGCCAGGAGTTGTGTCGAGAGTGAGCCAGCAGTGCGTTGAACGACCGCAATGCCAAAGTCGCTCAGGAGCGCTTCTTGTTGCGCTCCCAAGAGGATGTTCTCTGGTTTGACATCGCGATGAATCACCCGTTGGGTGTGCGCGTAATCCAGGGCAGCAGCGATCTGCTTGACGTAGCTGACGATCTGCTCTAAGGGGACACGTGTTCCCCTCGGATGCAATGAGCGCAGCGTGCCGTTAGGCGTGTATTCCATAACGAGATAGGGAATCTGCTCCTGAAAACCGAAGTCGCGAACACGGACGATATGGGGATGTTGCAAGTGAGCAATCGTACGGGCTTCACTCAGAAACGACTCCTGCGTTTCTGCTTCAATTCTCATATGCAACATTTTGATGGCTGTCGGGATCTCTAAGTAGCGATGCTCTGCTAAATAGACGGAGGCAAACGCCCCTTGTCCTAGGAGACGCAGCAGCCGGTAATTGCCAACCTGTTGCCCTATATAATCAGTCATTGGAAACAGCCCTTGAACAGAACAAGATCGGCGCTAAAAAAACGACCTGCGGCGTTTACTCCTAAAGAAGGACAATACGGTACAGAAAATCATCGCGGTACCGAGACTCTTTCCAGAGAAAGCCTCATTTTTTCGGATTCCTCTGCATACATATTGTCGTCTCTCCTATAAAGAATAGACGGCAGGAAGGTCAAAATTTACAATGCCATCGATTGAGCCAGAGGAAATTGTTCTGGGACCAGGGAATGAGATCGTTAGTGATCCGCAAAATGAGCAGTTGTTAGCACTGCTCCTGCAGTTTCCCATATGGGAGCCAGACCAGGTGCTCAAGCTTGCACAATTCTATCAGGCCTATCCAGGCAATGCGTCGTTGGGGAAACATGTTGCATTAGTAGCGCTAGCAACACAGGCTGGGCCACAAGTTGCGCAACAGGCTCTCCAAGATTACATTGATTGGGAAGAGCTTGGAGAAGTGATCACCAGTGGTTCCAATTATGATGCGGCAACCGAAGCCAATGAATCCTTTCGAGTATTCTATCGTCGGGTGCCTGTGAATGGGATTGGATTGCTCGTGGAAACGTTTCTATCCACCGATAAGGAGAAAGTTGAGAGTAGTCGACACTTTATTCTCGGCATAGCTCCTGCGTTGTGAAGGTGTGAAAGGAGGCGATAGGTGATCACAAGGGTGATCCATCGGCGCTCCGGTTTGGAGGCACGGACTCCAATATCATCAGGTAGGCCTCAATCCAGGTCCGCATCCTGGTTTAAAGCCACCAGGATGCGTTGCCACATCCCTGTCCGGCGCCAGCGGTAGAAACGACTGGATACACTCTGCCACTTGCCATAGTGTTTGGGTAAGTCACGCCAGGGCGCCCCAGTCTTGTCGATCCACAGGATTCCATTGATCATCCTGCGATGGTCGGCAGCCGGTCGGCCTTTGTAGCCGGTCTTCTGAGGAGGGAGCAGTGGCATCACCTTTGTCCATTGTTCATTTGTCAGCTCATGAGCTACACCCTTATTTTGCAAACACTCGATCACTGCTTCGCCACTCTGCTTCCCTAGATCTGGCACATCCAGAAAATGGGGTTGCGCTTCGCTGTGCTGACTCCAGGCAACAGAGCAGTTACCCAGATCTTGCTGTGCTTGAACCGTCCGAGGATGCTCTGCCCCCAACCCTTTCTGAAGCAGTTTGAAGGAGTGCTGCAACAGTGGTTCTGCTCGCTCATTCTGCCCCTGTTCGAGGTAGAGCTTGCCTAAGGCATTCAGACTGATGGCTGTGAGGGGATGCTCCGTTCCCAGGTCTGCCCGGTGTCTCTGCAGGGCTTGCCGCAAGAGTGATTCCGCCTGGGCATACTTCCCTTGACTCCGATAGCATACTCCCAAATTGTAGAGATGTGTTGTCACCAAATGATGGGCTGGTCCCTCCATCTGCTCATGGATTTCCAGGGCTCGCAGGCAGAATAGCTCTGCTTGCACGTAGTTGCCCCGCTTTAAGCAGAGAACCGCAAGATCCGCAAAGCATCCGGCCTGCATCAAGCGATCTGGCTCCAACACCTGCTCATGGATCGCCACCGCTTGCTGGAAAGAGAACATGGCTTCCTCATAGCTTTCCTGCAGAAAAGACAACCACCCTAGCAGTTGCTGTGCCTCTGCGTCATCAGGATAGGTGACCCCCGGAAGTTTCTCAATCAGCGCCAGGGCTTTCCTGAGCAGTGACTTGGCCTGCTCATACAATGCGAGTTCGTAGCAGGAATGGGCCAGTTGCACAAGCAATCGTCCGGCCTCTCTGCTCACGATGTTCCATGCCTCAATCAGTGCAGCGCAGACCTGTGCCTGGGAGAAATAGCACTGGCTCGACGCGATCCAATATTCCCCCTTTGGAAAGACACGATTGACGACCTGAATCGCCCGCGTGGCCCACTGGCGTTGCATCGTCTTCTCCATACGATCTCGGATCACGACCTGAACGAGGCGATGCAGCGAGAGCGTTTTGGCATCAGCATGGCGCAACAAGAGGGAAGAGCGACGCAGTTCAGCCATCGTCGCATTGAGCTTGAGTGGATCCCGCACGCAGTCCTGTAGTTGAGGGCTCAGATCCGCAACCCCTTCGCTCAGAAGTTCTTCCGGGATCGCATCTGGGTGCAGAAAGGCACACAGTTGCAACAGGTCCAGTGCAGCAGGATTCGCTCGTGTGAGACGCTCCAGACAGAGCAAGAGAGTTGCGCTTACAGAGAGCGGATGATCAGCGTCCATGCCTCCCGAGAGGTCGCGCAAGCCAAGCAGGTCGGCATGGCGGTCCTGGAACAGGTTCCCATAATCCGAGATCCCGCAGGCCGTCTCCTCGATGTAGGCTCCCGCCTGATCGAGTGCCAGCGGGAGGCCGTCCAGCAGCTTGCAGAGATCTGTTGCTATGCAACGGTCAGCCGGAGTAGCGTTCTCAAGAAGGTCTGTGGGACCAAGGCGCTTGGTTCGCCGCAGGAGGAAGAGTGCCCCTTCTTCGGGTCCCATCTTTTCTAAATCTCTGCGCTGGATACGCGGTCCTGTGGACAGTAAACGCGTGGTCAAGAGCACGTGGCCGGTGCTGATCGGAGGAAGATACTCCCGCAAAAGCCAAAGTTCAGCGACATTATCGAGGATTAAAAGCCACTTCGTCTGCTTCTGGAACCAGCGCTTGACAGCCTTGATGGCCTCATCTGGCTGGTGCTCCTGTTGGTTGATCAGATGAAGATCTTCGGCCAAAGCGACGAGATCAGCAATAAGCATCGCTCGTGTCTCAGCCCGGACCCAGAGAATGATCTGGTAGGCATCAGCGTACCGATACGCATATTCAAGAGCGGTGTGGGTTTTGCCCATTCCTCCCAAACCACTGATGGCCTGGATCTGGGTCAACGCTCCTGTCCTGCTGGCGCCCAATGCTTGATGCAGATGCAGGAGGAAAGCTTCCCGACCTGTGAAGAGGGGATTGCGGGGGTTCGGAAGGTGCCAGAACAGCGGGACGGAGGATGCGTGGAAAATCGGAAACTCGGGATGTTCTCCCATATGATCAGGGAGGTGTGTTTCACTGTCAGAGGCTGCGTGCAACAACCCCAGATCCTCTTGATTTTCCCCAAAAAGGGTGCAGAGTTGCTGCCGAAAGTAGAGGTTTGGGAAAGTAATTCTGCGTTCCCAGCGGCTCACACTGGTAGCGGTGGCCCCGATCATCTCAGCGAGCTGCTCCTGCGACCAGCAATGGCGCTCCCGTTCATGCTTCAACCGCTTCGCAAACTCCTTCATAGAACAATGCCTCTTTTCCTGATAGCTTCTCCCACATATACGCCGATCGGTTACTCCCGCACCATCCTCTTGCAGATCATTCCTGGGTTGGTCGAACCCATGTTTGACGACGAAGACTGCCCGAGCATTCATTTCATCCGTAGATGAGACTTCTCGGCCACGAAAACAGTCTCGTTCTCGCTTGTTGCGTGTTTGGAGCATCTCCCGGGTATCCAACATCGCCTCCGATGGTTTTGCAAACACGAGGGCCAGGTGATGTCACTCCTGCCCGGTGCAATTGGTGACCAGGAGATGTCCTGGCGCTGATCTGGTTTTGAAAACCCTACGAGAGCATACTCTCACCATCGAAATGGTACCGAAAAGATCCTGAAAGGAAGTGAGAGAAAACAGATGTCTACAACTTCACAAAAAGTCCCTTCTTCAGAAAAATCTCGCCGAGGATCAGGCTGGCTCCTGCTCATTTTGAGCCTGGTAGTGGTGAGC
>Ga0070730_10004119_pt1 | contig 12863 bp, 14 predicted proteins | sample Coa_R1_3_FD_66447 | JGI IMG/M metagenome (GOLD analysis project Ga0070730, IMG submission 66447) | Surface soil microbial communities from Centralia Pennsylvania, which are recovering from an underground coalmine fire - Coalmine... | ecosystem: Environmental > Terrestrial > Soil > Unclassified ...
GTGGCCGGGAGGTGGTACGGCAGCGACATCAGGTTGCGGATGTGCAGCAACCGGATCTGGTGAGCGGTCACGTACTCCTCGACCCGCCGCCGGATGACCCGGGCACGCCCGGTGATCTCACCGGCAAGGGCGGCACCGTCCGGCGCCGGCGAAGATGCCCCGGCGGCCGGGAAGATCCGCTTGCGCAGCGCGGTGGCATCAGGCGACTGGTAAGACAGCTCGGACAGCCTAAGTCCCTCGGCGTGCGGCGGCACGTCACTGGCACAAGGCAGCACACGCCAGTCCCTGGCGCTGAGCGCCTTCGAGAGCTCCTGGGACTGCAGCGACACCCCGTCGGTGCCGAACAGCTTGAAATGCACCTCGAGTGTCCTGTGATCTGCAGTTGACACATGCCCTCCCGTGCGTGCCGGCCAAACGCCACAGGTGCCCAGGACCGCCGCCCGCCCCGGACTGCTTGGCCACAGACCCGATCACCGAGCCTGGTGTCCGGCTGCGCCTGTTTGGTGGTATCAGTCGTTAGGGGTTGCCACCGCCGGGTAGCCGGAGGAGATGAGTGCTGCTGAGCCAGGAGACATTGTCGTCGGCCGGTACCGGCTGAGGAAGGTCCTTGGCCGCGGTGGAATGGGCGTTGTTTGGCTTGCCGCCGACGAGCTACTCCACCGCGAGGTGGCGGTTAAAGAGATCCAGTGGCCGCCACAGCTCGACGCCATGGAGCGGGAGAAGCTTCGGCAGCGGGCTTTGCGGGAGGCCCGGACAGCGGCGCGTCTGGAGCATCCCAACATCATTGGCGTTTATGACGTGATTGTAGAGGACGAGCGGCCGTGGATAGTGATGCAGCTTGCCCGGTACCGCTCACTCAGTGATGCGGTGCGGGACGGCGGGCCGTTGACGCCAGTGCGGGCAGCCAAGGTTGGCCTGCAGATGCTCGCGGCGATCCGGGCGGCGCACGCTGCCGGTGTCTTGCACCGGGATGTGAAGCCGGGCAATGTTCTGCTCGGCCCGGGTGACCGGGTTGTGCTCACCGACTTCGGCATGGCCATTGCCGACGGCAGCCCGACGTTGACGACGACGGGCGTTTTGATCGGGTCACCTTCGTACATGGCGCCGGAACGAGCCCGGGGCGAGCCGGGCACGCCAGCCGCCGACCTGTGGTCGCTGGGGGCCACGCTCTACGCGGCGGTGGAGGGCCGGCCGCCCTTCGCCCGCGAAGGGACGATGGCCGTGCTCACCGCCGTTGTCAGCGCAGACCCCGACCCGCCCCGGCGGGCGGGCCCACTGTGGCCGGTGATCAGCGGGCTGCTCCGCAAGGACCCCGCGGCACGATTGAGTGCAGCCGAGGCCGAGCGGATGCTCCTCCGGATCACCGGCGGTGGCGCGGCTTCATCGTCCGCCCTGGACGAACCCACCTCTCCGATGGGCGCAACCGTCCCGCTGGCCAGCAGCCCGGCGGCAGGCCATCCGCCTCTCCCAGCACCGGAGGACATGCCGCAGTGGCGGCCGGCGCCAAGCGGTGACCGCCGCGGGCCAGTTCTCAGCGCTGGCCTGGCCCCTGCGCCGGATGTTCCTGCGCGCCAGCCCCTGCCGCCGCTGCGCGGGCCCGATGACGAGCCCACCCGGCACGGGCCCGCGCGGAAGTGGTGGCTCCTCGCCGTGGCCGCCGGTCTGGCCCTGATAGCAGCGACCGCGGCGGGCGTCGCTCTGACATCCGGCACCGCGCCAGGCCGCGGGACAGCCTCATCAGGTAGCCGGGCACCCGCACCGGCTCACCGGGCAGTGCCATCAACAGCACGCCACAAGTCATACAATCATCCGTCGGCGTCTCACTCTCTCGCCCCGGCTAACCCTGGCAGCCAGCTCGGAGCCCTTCCGGCCGGCTTTGTCTGGTATCACGACCCGACGGGCTTCTCCATCGGCATGCCGGTGCGCTGGCACGTTTCGCATCAAGGACATCTGGTCTATATACAAGACCCCACCGGCGCCCAGTTCCTGATCATCGACCAGACCACCCACCCTAAACCCAATCCGCTGGCCGACTGGCGACAGCAAGAGGCCGCCCGGATCAGCACTTATCCGGGGTATCATCGCATCCGTCTCCAGGCAGTGCGCTATCCTCAGGCCGAAAGAGCTGCCGATTGGCAGTTTACCTACGAACAAAGCGGCCAGCTCACCGAGGTGCTGAACCGGAACATCCTGGTCAGCCCCCACCAGGCATACGCCCTGTATTGGTCAACACCAGCAACCCAATGGTCTGCAAGCTACCATTTCTTCACCGCCTTCGCCGTCACATTCCGTCCGGCCGGATTCGTTCAGGGAAGCTGAGAACACAACCCACAGTCAGCCGCAGCGCACGACTTTGCTACCATTCCTATGACCCACAGTCGGAGGCACTCTTCTGACCCGCCACCGGCCACCTTCGCGAGGTTGGGCTCGGGGGAGCACGGGGCCCGGGCTTCAGCGCCGGGCACTCCGTCGCGGACGCTCGCGGTGCTGGTGCCGTACACATCCGCCCCTGACGCTGATCGAAGAGCGTGGCGGACCAGTGCGTGGCCGGGGGGAGACGATTCACATGCCGGGCGAATCGGGGGCCCGGTCGGCGACCCGTGTGACGACCTCAATCACGTAGTCGATGTGGCTGAGGCTGCAGGTGCGGCGGGGGATGGCGAGGCGGACCAGGTGCATCGCGGGCGGTGGCTATCGGGGCCGCTGCGCCGTCGGGGTCGGTTCCGAAGCTCGCGGCAGGTGCCGGAGCCTGACGGTGAAGCCGTCGCCAGTGCGTGTGAGCGCGACGTCGATGTCGAGTTGGTGCATGACCCAAAGCCCCAGCCCAAGCCGCCGGTCCGGGGTGCTGCCGGGGGCGGGGACCAAGCCTGCCAGGCGGTCGGCGGGGCCGTGGCCGGTGTCGTGGACGGCGACCACGATGCGGTCGCCCGTGGCCCAGATGCGCACAGTCGTGGGCGGGCGGCCGTGGAGTTGTGCATTGGTGACTGCCTCGGTGACGGCGATCAGCAGGTCTTGGAGGGTGGTGGCGGGGATGCGGCCGCGGGCGATCCGCGCGAGCGCCTGCCGGGCCTCGGCGGCGGGCCGGTTGACGAGCTCGGCCAGGGGCGGGGAGTGTTCGAGCGGATCGGGCGCGTGGGGGAGGCCTTCGAACACCGCGGCGTTTTGGTAGCGGCCGCTGGACCGGTGCTGTCCCGTCGGCGAGACGATGTAGGGGTGGGTTCGCTCGACGATGTCGAGCACGGCGGCCGGGGCGGTGGTGGTGTCGTACAGGCACCGGCCCCATACTGGGAACTCGTCCCAGACGGTGTTGACGGCCGATTCGTAGCGGTCCCAGCCCTCAAACCGTCCCCCGTTGCCCGGATGGGGCACGTCCCCGGCGATCCGGATCTGCCGGGCGCCCATGGCGACATGAGATTCAAACAGCCGTCGGTACGTGGCGATCGCCCGCGCGGGCGTGGCGTACAGGTCTTGATCGCCCATGAATTCGACGGCGGACGGGTCGGTGAGCCACGACCGCAGCAGGCCGGTCTTGCGGTCGTCGTAACCGATGATGACCGGCTCGCCCGCGGCGATGCCCTCTTCAGCGAACGGCACGATGAGCGCGGCGAACTCGGCATCAGAGCCGTAGAAACCGGCTTCGTGGAAGTGGCCCACCCGGCCGCGCGCCGCGCCGGTCCTCATCACAAACCACCGGGTCTATGCTGCCGGGGGCTCCGGGCCACCAGGTCCGCGCTCCGGCCGGCGATCGGCGGCGGCCAGACGATGACCGGCGCCGGGCACTTGCTGCGCCTAGGCGCCGCGGATGGCTTTGGAGGTTGCAGACACCCCCCTGGCGGTGGCAGGTGAGATAGCCCTGCCAAGCCCGCGCGGGCAGGCAGCCCCCTACCGGCGGCGGCACTGGTGGCGAAGAACGCCTGTGTCACCTCCATCCTCTTCCCATCCCGGTACTTCTTGGCGATGTGACCCGCCCCGGCTTGGCCCCGGGCTGCTTCAGGTCGGCCTTCTTCTGTTCTGTGGTCCCTAGCCTGGGCATGCGGATCCCGGTCACCTTCCCAGCTGTCACGTTTGGCCGTGCCCTTGGCTGCCTGGGCGGTCCTGGCCTTGTCACGTTTTGGTCACCGGAATATTCTCCTACCCCCCGCGCCACGGTACCTGGCACCCCACGTCCGCTTCCCAGGACCGCAGCGCCCAAACCAGTTCGCAAAGCTTGGCAGCGCTTCGCGAGGTGAACAAGACCAGTCGCCGCGGGCGGCTACCCCGCGTTGGCACCATCTTCGGCCATGCCGATACCGGTCAGGTCCTAGTCCGGCTGGGCCTGGGCGGGGTGAGGCCGGGGAAGTCGGCTGGGGTGCCGTCGATGAAGCCCTGGGCCATGTCGGACAGGCGCAGGTTGCGGTCCCGCGCGTAGCCCCGCAGCACGGCGAACGCCTGGTCCATCTCCAGGCCGAGGCGCTCGGCGAGCTTGCCTTTGGCCTGCTCTATGATCACCCGGCTGTTGAGGGCACCTTGCAGTTGCTCGTTGAGAATTTCGCTGCGGCGCGTGCTGCGCTGTTGCAGCAGGCCGATGGTGGCCACGTCGGCGAGGGCCTGGCCGAGGCGAAGGTCCTGGTGAGCGAAGCTGCCCGGGGTAGCCCGGAACAGGTTCAGGCCGCCGACGACCTGCATGCGCAGGCGCATCGGCAGGGCATGCACGGCGGCAAAGCCGGCTTCGCGGGCGGCAACGGCGAACTGCGGCCAGGTCTGCTGGGCGGCGGTCAGGTCCGGCGCGGCGACGGGCTGGCCGGTGCGGAAGCAGTCCAGGCACGGTCCCTGGTCGTTTTGCAGCTGGAACAACTCCAGCACTCGCGCCGCCTCGGTGGAGGCGGCCACCAGGCGCAGCTGCCCGCGCGGGTCGGCCAGCAGCACACCGGCGGCGGCCGCGTCCAGCAGTTGCACGCTTCGCTCGGTGAGCAGGTGCAGGAAATCGATGACGTCAAAATCGGCGACCATGGTGTCGGCGAGCTCGACGAAGGCATCTGCCAGCTGTTCCCCGTCCATCTCCTCACCTCCTGGGGAAGGCCAGCAACCGCGCGGCTGCCGGGTCGTTAGCGTCCGGGAAGCGCTTCATTTCTCGCGTTCCCGGGGAGGGTCGGGGCTCAGCCGCAGGCGGCGGGCGACGATATCGCGGGCGACATCGCTGAGCCGACGGTCTTGAGCATAGGCGTAGGCCCGCAGCCGGATGAAGGCCTCGCCGATGGCGACGCCGAGCTGTGCGGAGACCATCCCGGTGGCCTGGTCGATCTCGGCCCGGTGCTGCGCCAGATCCGGCGGCTGCCCGGCTGGCCCGGCCCCCGGCACTGTGGCCGCCCCGTCGAGGTGCCCGCTTTCGAGCAGGACAACGGTCGCGGCATCGGCGAAGATCAGGGCATCACCAAGCTGGGCAATGCCGAGGAGGCCGGGTTCGTCCCGGTACAGGCCAAGCGCTCCCACCCGGATGGCCCCGATCCGCAACGGCAGCGCGAAGATCGCCGCAGCTTTGACCTGGCGGGCCTGCGGCGTGAAGCCCGGCCAGCGGCGGACAGCATCCGCATCGTCCAGATCTGAGACCAGCACGGGCGAGCCGGAGGTGAATACCTCCAGGCACGGTCCCTCGCCCAAGGTCATCTGCAACTCGGCTAGCTGCTCGCTCACCTCATCAGTCACGCACATGATGTGACCCGCCGCTGCGCCCGGCGCCATCACCCACGCGCCATTGACCGGCAGTTCCGCCGCCGCCGCCGCGCACACATCCACCGCCGCCACCCGCCGCCCGCGCAGGGCCGCCTGCTCAGCGACCAGGCCCCAGATCAGCGGTGCGCGGTCGGATGTCATCGGGCCGGTGACAATCCGCACGGGCCATCACGCACGTCCCGCCCGGCGCCCCGAAGGTCAGCGTGCCTGCCGCTGCCGCTGGTCATGGTAGCCGCCTTTTCTATGGGCATCGCCGATGGGAACCTACCGCGCCCTGGCCCCCGGCATGGCAGCCCGGCCGGGTTGACTCTACGTTTTCCCGGCCGCTGTTTCGCCGCCTGCCTGTTCACGTGCCAGCCAGCCGGGCGCCAGGGGCCTCCCGTCACCGTTGGCTGCCTGATCCACGCTGGCAAATACCGGAAGCCAGTCGATCAAACCGGTGAGGGAAAGCAGGTGGAGCACCAGTTGCGCCGGGGCGGCCAGCAGCAGGTCACCACCCGCCTGCAGGGCCCGTTTCCGCGCAGATACCAGCGCGCCCAGGGCGCTGCAGTCGGTGAAGGTCAATCCCCCCAGATCCACGATGACCGGCGAACCAGAAGTGGCGGCAGCCGACAACGTGCGCGCAAGCAGCGTGGCCTGGCAGATGTCAAGCTCCCCGCGCAGCGCGACCACCACATAACCAGGACACCGGCTGGAACTCACATCGATATAAGGCATCGGTCGGCTCTCCTGCCTCGGCAGCCAGGCGGGGTCTCGACCGGACGGCTAAACTTGCCAGCTTCTTCCAGCAGATTACGCCGCAAAACCTGCGCCGTCACCCGGGCCAAGCATTGGCTTTCCCGCCCTTGCAGACTGCCCCGTTGTCCACCATGCCGCTCGCAGGGCGCCGGCCCGCCGACTTGGCACCCATTCCCTCAACGGGGGGCCCGCAAGCCGGGCAGCCATTCGCAGCACTTTGACGGCCCCCGTTCCGGCAGCCCGCATTGACGGCCTCCATTGCGGCTACCGAGCGTTGTACCCCGCCCCGGCGACATCCGAGCGGAGGGCCGTCAGGCGGCGGTGCTCGTGCTTGAGTCTCGCTGCTCGATGACTTTGCGCAGGGCGGCGTCAGCGTCGGCTGCCCGGTTTCAGGGCGCCCTGATCAGTGGCCGGGCATGCGGATCCGCCTGCCCGCGTTCGGTGGTGCCGGTAGCGCTGCCTGGGCGCTGGCTACGAGCTGGACCGCGTGGGAGCGCGCCGGCGGCATTGGCGTCACCCGCGCGGTCGCGAGGTCCACGTGCAGGAGCATCAGCTCGTTCGTGGCCACCTTGTCGCCGCTGCCTGGCTCGGCCATCTGGTGGAACAGGTGCAGCCGCTTGTGATCCCACCCGAGCAGCTGCGATTCGTAGCGGAGGGCCGCGCCGACCCGGACGCTCTTGGCAAAGCAGACATGGCTTTCCACGGTATACATTCCGCAGCCGCTTTCGGCCCGGTACTCGGCGCCCAATCCGACATGGTCGAGGAACGCCTCGGTCGCCTCGGTGAATGCGACGCAGTAATAGGCATCCATCATGTGGCCGTTGTAGTCAATCCATGCCTGGGGCACGACCCGTCCCCCGGTGGCAAGCGCGCTCATCTGCCCTGCCACTGTGGCTTGCGGCGCTCGGCAAACGCGCGGGCACCTTCCCGCGCATCCTGTGAATCGAGCATTGCCCGGTAGGCGGGCAGGGCAGCGCTGCGCAGCACCGAGAACCCTTCGCGAACGCCGATGCCATCGGTCTCCCGCAGGATCTCTAGCACGGCGGCAACCGCCAACGGCGCGGACGCGCAGATGGCACCGGCCAGCTCGCGGGCGGCGGGCATCACTTCCGCGGCTGGTACCACCCGGTTGACCAGCCCCCACCGGGCGGCCTCTGCGGCGGTGAGCCGCCGGCCGGTGAGCAGGCATTCCACCGCAATGGCACGCGGCAGGCGGGCGGGCAGCCGCAGCAGGCCGCCTGCGTCCGCGACCAGGCCCAGCGTCACCTCGGTGAGGGCGAACTCTGCGTGCTCTGCGGCGACCACCAGGTCCGCTGCCAGGACAAGCTCGAACCCGCCGCCGAACGCCAGCCCGTTGACGGCCGCGATCACCGGCTTTCCGAGGTCGAAGAACTCGGTGAGCCCGGCGAACCCGCCGGGCCCGTGGTCTGCTTCGATGCCTTCCCCGGCGGCGGCTGCCTTCAGGTCCCAGCCGGCGCTGAAGAACCGCTCGCCCGCCCCCGTGAGGATGCCGACCCGCAGCCGCGGGTCACTGCGCAGCCGGTCGAACGCCACGTACAGCGCCCTGCTGGTGGCGCTGTCGATGGCATTGGCCTTGGGCCGGTCAAGGGTAACCACAAGTGCCTGGCCCTCGACGCTGACGCGTACCGGCCCACGAGCCTGTTCCGTCTGACGAGCGTCCACCGTCTCACCCTCCGTACGGCCGCAGCAGCGAGCGGGCGATGATGTGGCGCTGGATCTCGCTGGTGCCGTCCCAGATCCGCTCGACCCTGGCGTCACGCCACCAGCGCTCCACCGGCAGCTCGCTCATCAGGCCCATGCCGCCGAAGATCTGCACCGCCGCGTCGGTCACCCTGCCGAGCATCTCCGACGCGTACAGCTTGGCCATCGCCGCGTCGGCATCAGTCATCGTCCCCTGATCCAGCTTGGCCGCGGCACGCAGGGTCAGCATGTCCGCCGCCTCCAGCTCCGTCGCCATGTCAGCCAGCTGAAACCCGACCCCCTGGAACCGGCCTATCGGCTGGCCGAACTGCCGTCGGCTGGCCGCCCACTCAGTTGCCGCTTCCAGCACCCGCCGGGCGCGGCCCACGCTGGTGGCCGCCACCTGCAGCCGGGTGGCGCCCAGCCACTGGCCCAGCAGCTCGAAGCCGCGCCCCTCTTCGCCGAGCCGGTTGGCCACCGGCACCCGGCAGCCGCTGAGCACCAGCTCGCATTGGTGGTAGCCGCGGTTCGACACGCACGGCGCGCCGCGGCGGACGGCCAGGCCCGGGCTTGGCGAGTCCACCAGCAGCGCGGTGATGAGCTTCTTCGGGCCACGCGCGGTCTCCTCCTCGCCGGTGGCCGCGAACAAGATGATGAAGTCTGCCACGTCGGCGTGGCTGATGAAGTGCTTGGTGCCGTTGACCACGTAGCTGTCGCCGTCGCGCCGCGCGGTGGTGGTCATCGAGCGGACGTCAGAGCCCGCTTCCGGCTCGGTCATGGCGACGCAGTCGTACCGTTCCCCGCGGATCGCCGGCAGCAGGTAGCGCTCCCGCTGCTCCCCCCGGCACGCCTTGAGGATGTTGCTGGGCCGCCCGACCAGCATCTGCAGTGCGTAGCTGGCCCGGCCAAGCTCCCGCTCCACCAGGACAACCGAAACCGCGTCCAGCCCGCCCCCGCCCAGCTCAGCGGGCATGTTCGGGGCGTACAGGCCGGCCGCGATGGCCTTCTTGCGGATGGCGCGGGCGATCTCGCCGGGAACCTCATCGAGCCGCTCCACCTCATCTTCATGCGGGTAGAGCTCCTTTTCGACGAAGCCCCGCACGGTCGCGGCGATCAGCCGCTGCTCGTCGTTGAGGCTGAGATCCATTGTGGGTCACCGTCCCTCAAGGCGCATGACATGGCCAACGTAGGAGGGCACGGGCAGGGTTGCGTGGGCCGCCCGGATCTGCCGCAGCCGCCTGGCGATCTCGGCCGGGAACGGGCTGACCTTCCCGGCCGCGGTGTCCACGTGCAGCAGCATCTGCTCGGCGGTGGCCACCAGCGTGCCCGCCTGGTTGTACATCTCGTGAGCGATGTGCAGCCGCTTGGAGTCCAGCCCGAGCACTTGCAGGTTGAGCTGGAGCCGCTCACCGAGACCCACTTCCCGCAGGTTGTGCAGGTGCGTCTCAGCCGTGTACAGGGACCGGCCGGAGGCGCGGTAGTCCTCGTCCACGCCGAAGAACCGGAAGAACGCATCGGAGCTGTCGCCAAAGATGAGCAGGTACGCGGACTCGGTCAGGTGGCCGTTGTAGTCCACCCAGGCCTCGCCGACAGTCGCCTGGTGCAGCCGCAGCGGGGCCGGGATGCGCCCGCCGGGCCAGGCCCGGGCACTGCTGCCCTCATAAGGCGTGGTGACCCGGCCCATCACCCGTCTACCGCGACCGTCATTTCGGCGCGTCCGCGAGAGGCTGCACCGTGCAGGAGTCTTTCGGCGCCTGCCGCACGTCATTGACGGCGCCCTGCTCACAGTTGGCCCCATCGTGCATGGCGGTCCTGCGGCTGAGATCCATGGTCGCTCCCGGTGGCGGAGGCAGGTCCTGGCGCAGGGCCCACTGGCTGCGCACGAAGCCCGCATGGGCTCCGGTCCCGGCCAGTTGCTGCTCGCGTTTACGATGTGAACGATACGTGCATTATGTGATGTGGCGAGTGTAGGGACGGCCCTGGGCGCTGTCAATGGGCGCCGGCTGCGGAAGCGGCGCAAGGTCATCGGCGAAGCGCTCGACGAGGCTGTTCAGGGCCGCCAGGAACTCGTCGCGCAGTGCCCCGAGTTCGGCCACCGAGCGGCCGCGGGCCTCCTGCAGGCAGCCCTGCACCAGCCGCTCGCGCAGCTCCGGGGTGAGCGGCGGGGCCTGCAGCCGAGTCCACGGCTCGAGTAGGGCGGCGCCGAAGTGGTCCAGCATGTGGGCCATCCCGCCGGCCCCCCCGGCGAGATGGAAGGTGAGGCACGGGCCCATCAGCGCCCAGCGAAGGCCGGGCCCGTAGGCGATCGAGGCGTCGATCTCCTCCACCGTGGCCTCGCCGGCCGCGATCATATGCAGTGCCTCCCGCCACAGCGCCTCCTGCAGCCGGTTGGCGACGAAGCCCGGCAGCTCGCGGGTCAGCCGCAGCGCCCGCTTGCCCACCCCGGTGTAGAACTCGGCCAGCCAGTCCACGGCAGCCGGGTCGGTGAGCTTCCCGCCGACGACCTCGACCAGCGGGATGAGATACGGCGGGTTGAAGGGATGGCCCACCACGCACCGCTGCGGGTTCGCGCAGTCGGCTTGCAGCATTGTCATCGCGAATCCGGAGGTGCTGGAAGCGATGATCACCTCGGGGGGCGCGGCCCGGTCGATGTCGGCCAGGATGCGCCGTTTGACCGGCCCGTTCTCGGGCCCGTTCTCCTGCACGAGGTCGGCGCCGGCGATCGCATCCGCCAGGTCGGCCTGGAACGTAAGCCGGTCCGGGCTGGCCCCGGGCCGCAGGCCGAGCCGTTCGGCCAGCGGCCAGGCCGCGTCCCGCAGCCAGAGCAGGTCACGCTCGGCCTGCGGGGCGGGGTCGTAGACGGCGACGTCGAAGCCCATGCGCAGGTAGTGCACCGCCCAGCCAGCACCGATCACACCCGCACCCACGATCCCCACCCGGCGTACCTGGTCCGGTTCCACTGCGGCCACCGTGCTCCTCCTCAGACCTCGGTCTCGTCCAGCCAGCTGGCCACGAGCTCGCGCAGTTGCCCGCGGTGCCAGGCAAAATCGTGGTTGGCGCCGTCGATCTCGACGTAGCGGCATGGCTGCCGCGCCTGCGCGTGCAGCCTGCGGGCGTACTCCGGCCGGACCCACCGGTCATCGGTGCCGTGCACGATGAGAAGGGGCCGGGGGGAGATCGACCGCACGGCATCAAACGGGTCCCGCTGCGCGGTCACCTCGTCCCGCTGGCGGATGAAGTCCTCCGGGGTTGTCGTGAGGAAGCGGGTCATCTCGTGCTCGACCTGGCTGGTCTCCAGGTCGAGCGCGCCAAGATCCACCGCTGCGGCATAGATGGCCACGGCCCGCAGCCGCGGGTCGCCGGCCGCCGCGAGGACCGCGGCCCAGCCACCGAGGCTGTGCCCGGCCACGGCCAGCCGGGACGGGTCAACGCCGGGGTACCCGGCGCCCTGCAGATGGTCCACGGCGGCCCTGACGTCGCGCGGGATCGTGCGCAGGTCGTACTCCCCGCAGCTGCCCCAGCAACCGCGGTAGTGAAACACCAGCGAGTTCCATCCGCGATCGCGCAGCGTCACCGCCAGGTCAGCGTTCTGCTGCAGCCCCGGGCAGCCGTGCAGGAGCAATGCGGTCGGCTTTGGCTCGCTGCCGCGAGCCAGGTACAGCGTGCCGAGCAGGCGGTGGCCGTCGCTGTCGAAGGTTACGCCGACGATGCCCTCGTGCTCGGCGCGTGGCATGGGGTGGGCTCGGGCCGCGTTAGTAGCCGACGTTATTAAGGCCTTTGAGGCCCAGCAGTTGGCGCGCCTCGGCTGGGGTCGCGATCTCCAGCGACAGGGCTTCCAGGATGCCGCGGATCTTGCGGACCTGGTCGGCGTTGGACTCGGCGATCTGGCCCTTGCCCAGGTAGAGGCTGTCCTCCAGGCCGACCCGGACATGCGAGCCCATGATGGCGGCCGCGGTGACTATGCCCATCTGGTAGCGTCCCGCGCCGAGGGTTGACCACTGGTAGGCGTCGCCCAGCAGCCGGTCGGCCGTCCGTTTCATATGCACGATGTGATCGACGTCAGGGCCGATGCCGCCCATAGTGCCGAAGATGGTCTGGATGAGGACTGGCGGCTGGACCAGCCCTTTGTCCAGGTAGTAGGCCAGCGTGTACAGGTGCGAGACGTCATACGCCTCGGCCTCGAACCGGGCGCCCGTCTCCGGCCCGACGACCTTGAGCATGTACTCGATGTCCGCATACGTGCTCACGAAGGGCTCGGCCCGGGTGCTCTCCAGGTACGGCTCCTCCCAGTCGAACTGGAACCTGCCCCGGTACCGGTCGATCATGGGGAAGCTGCCGTAGTTCATCGTCCCCAGGTTGAGCGTGCACAGTTCGGGCTTGAGCTTCCGCACCCCCTGCAGCCGCTCCTGAACCGTCATGCCGGTGCCGCCGCCGCTGGAGATGCTGATTACCACGTCGCTGCGCTGCTTGATCCCCCGGGCGTACTCCGCGAAGATCGCCGGGTCGGCGGCCGGGCTGCCGTCCTTGGGATTGCGGGCGTGCAGGTGCAGGACGGCCGCGCCAGCCTCCGCCGCTCCCACCCCCTGCTCGATGATGTCCGCGGCGGTGTAGGGCAGGTGGGGGGACATCGAGGGAGTGTGGCCAGAGCCGGTGAGCGCGCAGGTGATGATGACCTTCTGGGGGCCTGCCATGCCGCCGCCTCCCGGGGACGCGTT
>Ga0070730_10004120_pt1 | contig 12863 bp, 16 predicted proteins | sample Coa_R1_3_FD_66447 | JGI IMG/M metagenome (GOLD analysis project Ga0070730, IMG submission 66447) | Surface soil microbial communities from Centralia Pennsylvania, which are recovering from an underground coalmine fire - Coalmine... | ecosystem: Environmental > Terrestrial > Soil > Unclassified ...
CATCAGCTGCCGCAGCGCTCGTTCTTCTTGTTTGGGTCCAAACCGATGTATTCGCTGGCGGAAATCCAGGCAGCCTGGCAACCGACCAATAACCCCGTTATCCTGCGCCAGTTCACCGGGAACGCCGTCATGGGTTGGAAAGTGGCCTGGTCAGACCGCATGGTTTCGATGTACACGAGCATCCTGGCGGGCGGCCTGATTTATGGCTTATTCCGCCGCCGGCTGCGCCCCCTGCCCCTGTGGGGCTACATTCTGTTTGTGTTACCGATGATCCTCGACGGCGGCACGCATCTGATCAGCGATCTGGCCGGCATCGGACAGGGATTCCGAGATAGCAATGCCTGGCTGGTCACCCTAACCGGCGGGACCCTACCGCACTGGTTCTATGCTGGCGATGCCCTGGGCTCTTTCAACGAATGGATGCGGCTGCTGACAGGCGTGCTGTTTGGGCTGGGCACCGTCTGGCTGGCTTATCCGTATCTCGCGCAGGCCTTTGGTGATCTGACAGCGGCGATTGAAGCCAACGCTTCGCGTCAGCGCGCCGGGCGGAGACTCTGATACCGATGTCTGACACTGAAGGGACCATTCGCGTGGTGCTGGCCGACGATCATGCCGTCGTACGGCAGGGCATCCGCCAATTCCTGGAAAGCAGCGGCCAGGTCACCGTCGTGGCCGAGGCCGCCGACGGCCTGGAGGCCATGCGGCTCATCCGCGAGCATCGCCCGGCGGTTGCCGTCCTGGATATTCAGATGCCGCACCAATCGGGCATCGAAACCACCCGCGCTATTCGGGCCGAACAGTTGCCGGTGGGCGTCTTGATCCTGACCGCCTTCGACGATGAGCCCTATATTCGGGCCGTTTTAGAGGCGGGGGCCAATGGCTACGTCCTCAAGACCGCCGAAGCCCACGAGATCGTCGATGCGGTCCACGCCGTGAGCGAAGGCCAATCCGCGCTCGACCCGGTGATTGCGCGTAAATTGATGGCGCAGTTCGCGCACCGCCCGCCAGAAACGGATGCCGTGCCACAAGAGCCCCTGACGGACCGGGAAACCGAAGTTTTGCGGCTGGCGGCCAAGGGCTTCACCAACAAGGCCATCGGGGCACAGCTCTCTATTAGCGACCGGACCGTGCAGGGCCACCTGGCCAAGATCTATGACAAGCTCCACGCGACCAGCCGCACCGAAGCCGTGATGCGCGGCGTGACGTTGGGTCTGGTGGCGCCCGGCTTGGACCAGGCGGATTGAGCGCCGGCGAGCAAACTGCAAGGCGCCGCCCGTGACTTCCTCATCAACCCGCTGGCGGGGACTGCCCTTGCGGGTGCTGCTCTTCATCGTCTTGCCCCTGGCGGCCCTGACAACGCTGGTGCCGCTGGGCAGCCTCACCCTGCATGCCCAGGCCATGCGCTCGCTGGTGGCGGATCGCGACCAACGCGCGGCGGCCGGGGCGGCGGTGGCGCTCAGCGCTGAGCTCGACCACCTGGGCGACGCCGTGCGCGGCGTGGCGCTGACCGCCTCCGCCTCTCAGACACCTGCTGCGTTACTTTCTAATTACAATTTCCTGTTAGCCGACTTTGAGGGCGGGGTCGCGCTCTACTCCCCCATTGGCCAGCTCTTCTCGTCTTCGGGCGCGCCCACCGTCTGGCAGGGCCGGCCCGTCGCCGATCTGTTAGCCCGGGCTTCAGCCGGTGGGGCAGCGGTGTTTTCGCCCGCCTTCCAGGATCCCAGCACCGGCCAATATGCGGTGCTCGTTGCGGCAGCCGGTCCCGCGGATGGATCAGGCCCCAGTCTCAGAGCAGTCGCCGCTTTCTATCCCGCGAGCCTGGCCCAGCGGGCGCTCAGTGGCCAGGTCACCTCCAGCGGCGCCCTGAGCGCCTGGGTCGTTGACGCTCAGGGCCAACTCCTTTACCAGAGCGGCCAACCGCAGCCAGAGGGTGATCTCCGGCAGCACGCCGGGGTGGCGCAAGCCCTGGGGGGTGAAAGCGGCAGCCAGTACGTCCAGGCCGCGGGCAGCGAACATGTCGTGGCCTACAGTCCCATCTCACCCGCTGGCTGGGCGATGGTGATTGAGGAGCCGTGGGAGGCGGTGGACAACCCGCTCTTGCGCACGACCCTGGCCGCGCCGCTGATCCTGATACCCGTGGTGCTGCTGGCGGTCATCGCCATCGCGTTTGGGCTGCGCCAGATCGTTCAGCCCCTGCGCGCGCTGGCTCACAACGCCGCTGAGCTCGGTTGGGGGCGCTACGACCCTATCGAAGAGCCGGTCGGCGGCATCGCCGAAATCCGCCATCTGCAGGCTGAGCTAATCCAAATGGCGCAAAAGGTGAAAGCGGCCCAGCAGAACCTGCGAGACTACATGTCGGCGATCACCCTGGGCCAGGAAGATGAGCGCCGGCGGCTCGCCAGTGGTTTGCACGACGGCACGGTCCAGTCCCTGATCGCGCTGGATCAGCGTGTGCAAATGACGCAGACGCAAATGAAGCTAAAGGGCGGGCCGCCCGAGGCCGCTGTCCATCTGGCGGAGGTGCGCCAGATGACGGCTGGCTTGATTGACGACGTCCGCCGCGTCATCCGCGCGCTGCGGCCGATCTACCTGGAGGACCTGGGCCTGCTGCCGGCCCTGGAAATGCTCACCCGTGACGTGGAAAAGGGTGGCTTGCAGGCTACCTTTTCCGCCACGACCGTCGCGGCCCGCCTGTCACCGGAGCGCGAGATTGTCGTCTACCGCGTCGCCCAGGAAGCCTTGAGCAACGTCGTCCGCCACGCCGCCGCCACCGCCGTTCACGTGACAACTACATTCGAGACGCACGCGTTCGTGTTGCGGGTTGAGGATAACGGCCAGGGGTTTGCCCCGCCCGAACGTGTCGGCGACCTGGCGGCGGCTGGCCACTACGGTCTTATCGGCATGCAGGAGCGCGCCCAGCTCATCGGCGGCCAACTGACCATCCAGTCGGCCTCCGGCCACGGGACGACCCTCGAATTGCGCCTGTCCTTCTGATCTAACAAACCTGGGCGTCTGGCCGATGCGCCTGTGCCTAATCCATTCTTGGCTCAAGCCGGGAATACGGTAGGCCAATTGGCGTACGAATAAAGACGCTTAATAGCGCTCACCAAAGCCGGACGGTTTTGATAGACTGACTTTCAAGGTGAATGCCGTGAAAGACAGTCTTGTGCTCAGCGCCGGCAGCGCTCAGACTCTGCCAGCAATTCTTTCCGCCCTCCGGCGGTACGGTTTCACGGCCGTGCAGAGCTTCGATCTGCGCTCGGCTTTGGCCGCGCACCCCGGGTGCGCTTGCCCCCATCACGGCACCGAGCAATGCACGTGCCAATACGTGGTCCTACTCGTCTACCCGCTGACCAGAACCGCTCAAGCTGGCCCCATCGTTTTGACACTGCATTCGCACGACACTTGCGCACCTGCCCCAACACCTAATGGTGTTGGGGTGCACGCGCAGTGCAGGTGTGGCCAGACTCAGGTGGCGCTCATCGAGCCTGCTTTCCAGGCCGTCCTGAGCGCAAACGGTGAAGTGACGACCGCCGAGCGGGTTATGATCGCCCTGATCGAGACAGCTTACGGCCTGGCCGCCACGAATCAAACCTCGATGCCAACCCATGCCTCAATCTGATCTCGACCCTGGCGACTTGCAGACCCGCGGCAGCCTGGTACGGCGGCTGCGCTCAGCCGCGGGCCATCTGGGCGGCGTTGCCGGCATGGTCGAAGACGGTGCGGATTGTGAAAGTGTCTTGCGTCAAGTGCTCGCCGTGCAGGCGGCCTTGCGCGAGGTTAATCGGTTGATGATCCGGCATCACCTGGGTGAATGCCTACAACAAGAGCTGACCGCCGTAACAATGGACAATAGCGCCGGTGAGCGGTGGATGGCCGAAATCGTCAACTTGTATAAGCTGGTAGGAGATTGATCATGTCAAAAATTAACCAATCCAGTCCGCTCCGAGCCAAGTCCACGGCCCGCGACTGGCCGGTGGTCGTCTACGTCTGGGCGTTTGGGACGGGCCTCGCCGGCTATGTCGTCGCGCGCATCCTATTGGACGGGCAGCCGCACCCGTGGCATTGGGCCTCGGGCTTGGCCGGCGGCCTGATCGGTATCGGCCTTGGCTGGCTATGGTATCGCTGGAAAGGTGATGTGATTTAGCCGATCAGGGCGCCTTGACGACGAGCGTCCCAACCATGCCGGCCTCCTTGTGGCCTGGGACGGTGCAGTAAAACTGGTATGGGCCTGGCTTGCTGGCTGTAAACTCCAGCGTGCTGGTCGTCCCCATGGCGGCGGCCATGTGTAAGGCGGGCACATCGCCCATGCCGCTCATGCCGCCCATATCATGCCCAGGAACTGGGCTGCCCGCCGCAACCGGCGTTCCATTGACCAATGGGAACTCCATCACGCTGAAATCGTGGTCCACACTGTCACGGTTATTGAAGGTAATCTCCACCGGTTGGCCGGCCGTCACTTCAAGTTGGGCCGGTTGGTAGTGCATCCCTTGAGCTTCAACCGTAATCGTCTGGAGGTTGGCCCGGGCGGCTGCCCCCGAGCAGGCCGCCAAGAGAAGTGGCAGGATCGCCAGAAACGCAAATTTGGTTCGCATGTGAGTAGGCTCCTTCTAGAATGCGGTGGGATCAATTCTGCGCCGCAATAAGCTTATACATACCCGCCATCGCCAGTTCTTCAATCTGCATCACTTGAATGCCGGCCTGGCGCGCGTTGTCCACCGTCCGGCGGTTCAGGTTGGCGCCGATGAGCTGGACGACCACGGGGCTCAACAGGTCGGTGAGACCACCCAGGAGCGGATTAGCCGGCCGTCCGTGTTCGAGCAGCAAGATCTGTCCTCCGGGCCGTACCACTCGCGTCAGCTCGCGCAAGCCTCGCACCGGGTCGGGTACTGAGCAGAACACGCAGGTCGCTACAGCACTGTCGAAGCTCGCGTCCGGAAAATCCAGTGCCTGCACGTCGGCCAGGCGCAGATCGGGTCGGAGCCCAAGCTGATCCGCCCGCCGGCGGGCCAAGGCCAGCATGCCCGGCGTGAGATCAATCGCCGTAATGGCCAGGCCAACCGGCCAGTAGGGCATGTTCTTGCCCGTCCCGACACCCACTTCGAGCACCCGTGGGCCATACACCTGGCCCCACAACTTAATCCGCCAAGGGCGATAGCGCCGCTCGGTCAAACCTTCCAGACGATCATAATAGGTTGACAGGCGCTCGTACCGCTTGCGAGTCAGATCAGTGGCCTGCACGTCGATAGGTGGCATTGCTTGGACGGCGATCATCACTGTATCTCCCTAAAAAGCCGGCGCTGCGGCGCACGCCAGGGCATGCCGGCGCGCCTTGATAATTTCGCGCAACATTAGGCCGATGCCGGCTAAGTTGGTTAAGAGTCCGACCACGAGAAAAGGGATTTTCCACTCCGCCAGGAAGGTCGCCGCCGCCGTCAGGCCCAGTACCGGCAGCACGTCCGTCAGATGGTGCGCGCAGCAGGCCACCATGGCGAGGGTCGAAACGCCGCCCCCGGCGGCGGTGGTGGCGCCGTTCACTGGGCTCGCTGACGGCACAAACAAGCCCAGCTTCAGGAACGTAAACAGCCCGACCTGTGTGCCGAAGCCCAGAAGGATGGGAATGACGAAGAGGCGATCTTCCCAAAATAGCTCCAGGGCATGTTGGGGCGACTCGGCCAGCGAGACGAGGCCGAGATAGACCGCGGCCAGAAAGGCCGCTCCGGCCAGGCCAGCAGCGAGCGGCCACACATAGCGTCTGCGAGAGGCATTCACTTCATATGTCCTCCGTCACAACAATTTCAACGCAGTTTAGCGGCGGCGCGTGCCGCTGGACAGGGTTATTTGGCCTGATTGCCAATAGGCTGTTTGGCTTGTTAACGCCAAACCCAAGCGCACGGGCCAGATTCGGACTGGCTGTCGGCCCATTGGGCTTATCCGGCTGGGCGCGGTTAGCGCTGCAAACGGACAACGAATTTAGAGGCGGGGCCGGTCGCGCGAGATCTTGTGCAAAATCGTGTGGTCCTCGCCAAATTTGCACAGAGCATCGCAGTGTTCGCAGAGAGCGTCAAAGGGGATAAAGGCCATCGGAATGTCGCGCAGGTCATCCCGGAATGCCGGTCGAGCCAGTTGGGCGAGAACTTGCTTCTCGCGGACATCGAGCGCGACCAAATAATAGTGGCAGGCACTACATGCGATGACGTGTGAGCGCCAATATCTCTGGCTTGATCGAACGGCGCTTCTCCAGCCGCCATTGCATCGGCGCGATCTGCGCTCCGGCCAGATGATTAGCGAGCAGATCGAGCGGGATTGCGCTGTCGGCTTCGGAAAAGACAGCGCGCAGATTTGCTTCGATCTCCCACACGCTTCGGTCACGGATTTGCCTTCGGATCAGCGACCCATCTTTGCCGTAGAAAATTGAAGACAACTGCGACGGGCGGCGGACCTCAGCGCGATTATGACTATGAGTACCGGTGCCGAAATAGCAGCCTTGACCCAGGATGAGGTCGACCAAGCGGTTATGACCAGGTGCTGGCTTGCCGAAACACTGCCGAAGCCAGCAAGGCTGTTTTCGTCGCCAGTTCTTTTGGCGGATACGGTTGCCCCTGCGCAAGCCACCAGGTGATCGCCTCAACAAACATCGCGGCAATAAGATCAGGCACGAACGTATCGGAAAACCGATGGGCCGGGTGGGCGGGAGTAGGTAGGTGAGCAGCGTGAGCAGCCTGCATCGGGCCGTGCCGCTCCTTGATCAACTCTGCCAGACGTGCGCGCATTTTCCGCACAAACCAAGGGCTTCCCTTGTCCCCCAACAGGGCCCGATAGAGCCGGTCATACTGGGCGATGTGCTCCCAGAACCGAACCCACACGTCTGCGGGATGTTCCTGTCCGACGACGCGTTCTCTGATCGCCTCGAACAACATGCTCATGGCCTCCTCAAAGATCTGCTCGACCAGATCGTACTTATCATGATAGTGGCGATAGAACGCCGCGCGACTGACCATCGCCTGCTCGGTTAGTTGGCCGACGGTGATGGCGTCGAAGCCCTGCGCCTCGATCAACGTAATGAGGGCCTCTCTCAAGAGGATTTTCGTGCGCCTTACGCGGAGGTTGCTCGCCGGTTGAGACATTCTTCGCTCCTTGTCTCATTTGGGACAGAATGCTCTAAATGATTATTGTGTCTCTGCGCTAACCCGACTATGTTAGTTAGGCGATAGACTGCCGGGTTCATGTGGAACATAGTGTCTCAATTGGATCATCTTGTCAATATCCAGAGAAGCAGCAAGCGTCAGTCGACTGAGGGCAATGCGAAGATGCAATTGAATTCGGGACCTTGCTATTCTCTTTCTTTCCACCAGCTTGAGAAATAAGGAGGCAAAGTGAAGATCAATAAGACCGTTCTCGTTACCGTCGTTGTGCTACTGCTCCTGGTCGGCACTGCTGTCGGCTCATTCAGGGCAGGGGTGCGCTATGGCAACCTGCAGGCCCAAGCTGCCATTTCAGATTTCGCGCGAGCGAGGGGTGGGCCAGCCGGGAACCAGGGCAGCCAGCCGTCCCCAGTGGAGCAAATGCTCCATAGCGTGTTGGGAGGCAGTTTGCAAGGGATACATGGAGGACCTCAGACTAATGGAGATACCCAGACCAATACCCATTAATGATCGAGCAGGGGATATCAAGACGATTAGATCTGGGGCTTTTTAGATTTAGATGATGCGGTGTGGGACTGTTCGACGATCAGAATAAGGAAAAAGAAGATAAGCATGCATCCGTTTGCAGGACACCACCATAGTCAATCGAGCCAAGCGGCAACGAAAATCACGAGGGGGCTGATTCTCGATACCGGCTGGCGTTACGACCTGATGGAGTGGTTCTTCGATCTATTCTTGTTTCGCGGCAAATTGCGGGAACTTCGTCAACGAACTGCCGATCTCGCTCATATCCAACTCGGAGAGAAGGTGTTGGATGTGGGTTGCGGCACTGGAACGCTCGCGATTCAAGTCCAGCAGCGCGTTGGCGCTTCGGGTCGCATCTTCGGCATTGATCCAGGCGCGCAACAAATTGCCCGCGCGCGAGTCAAAGCGGCTCAACGCAATTTGCCAATCAAATTCCGAGTCGGCGTGATCGAACGTCTCGACTTCCTCAATCAAACCTTCGACGTCGTGCTTAGCACCATTATGATGCATCATTTATCTGACACGCTGAAGCGTCAAGGTCTCGATGAGATTTACCGTGTGCTGAAACCGGGAGGACGCTTGGTCATTGCCGACTTCAAGCGCCCACAGGAACGGCCGGCGCGGCGCGGGCACTTTGGTCCCGGAGGCAGCCAAATCCAAGACTTGGCATCGCTCGTCAAGGACGCTGGTTTCTCACAAGTGGAAACGGAAGAAATGAAACTGCCGCGATTCCCCGCCCACGCGTCGGGCTTTGCTGGTTTTGTTAGTGGAAAGAAACGAACTTCTTAAAACTCGAATCTAGTTATTTGGGAGAGTCAATCATGACACAAAATTCCACGAAATCCAATCATCCATTGCCGCCCAGCATACCACGCTGGGTAAAAGTATTCGGCGCGCTCATCATTCTGCCGGTGATCATATTCCTCATTTTCCACTTTACTGGCGGCCTCGGCTCATTGGGGCATCATCTATTGCCACATTGATGGCAACGACCATGGCATTAACATCGAATCTTCGCAAGCTGGTTCGGACCCTGCACATCATCGTTAGCGTGGGTTGGTTAGGCGCGGTGGCCAGTTTCTTTGCGCTTTCCATCGTCGGGTTGACGAGTCCGGATGCAGAAACCGTGCGATCCGTTTATATCGCGACCGGGGTGATTGGGTGGTATCTCATCCTGCCGCTGAGTTTTGTTCCCCTGCTGATCACCGGGCCCCTGCTTTCCCTGGGCACGCCTTGGGGACTGCTCCGCCACTATTGGATTATCGCAAAACTACTCATCAACCTCATTTCTACGCTCGTCTTGCTCGGGCATATGAAGATGATCAGTAGCTTGTGGCGCGCGGCAGTTGCGGGAACATTATCGCACGCACATTATGGGATGCAGCTTCAGATGGTCATCGCTTCCGGCGCGGCGCTGGTGGCGTTGCTCATCGCTACGGTGTTGGCAGTCTATAAGCCGCGCGGCATGACCGCCTATGGTTGGCGAAAGCAGTATGAGGCGCGCCCCATGCCACAGACAAATGACATGGCGTAGCATTAGATCGGGATGAGACAAGCACGATCTGATCACTTTCGGCAACCCGCCAAACGTGCACGCCAAATGGCGTATCCCCAAACAGGCTAAACGCCTCTCACACCCCAACCCCGGTCCGTTTAGAGTCCTCCTTGGGGAAACACTTCGGTTCCCAGGAGACTCACTTGGAACACAATCCCTCTACAACGGATCGCTCTATGGGCCTCCCACCCATCACAGCTCGCGCCACGCCCCGCGGTCGAGCCTGGCGTTTGCCGCGGCCAACCACAAATATGCTGCGCTGTTCGCCAAGCGGCCCGTGACATAGCTCATAGGCCAAATGGCGGGCGCTAGGCACGCCGTTTTGCGCCTCCTCAAACCACTTCGACGGGCTAGACTGTTGGAGGCTGGTCACCCGACCTGCCTGCGATGGATCCGTCCTAGGAGACCTGATATGGCCAATAAAGAACTGCAAGCCCTCCGGCTCGCGCGCGAACGCACCCACCGCCGCCAGCAGCGGCTGCGCGGCATCACCTTCGCCATCGTGTTTGTCAGCGTGCTGGGCCTGGCCGGCTGGCTGCTGTATTCGGCCTTTTCGGGGCCCAAGCTGGCACCATTGGCTGGCAACGTGATCGATGTCGCCGCCAGTATGGACGGGTTTGATAAGACGCACATAACGGTCAAGGTCGGCCAGCCCGTCACCGTCCGCCTGACCAGTATGGACAATTCGATGCACACCGATGGCGGCGGCCGGCACCAGTGGGCGGTCGACGCCTTCAAGGTCAGCGTCATCGCGCCCCCTCAGGGCTCAAACACGGTCACGTTCACACCCGACAAGGTTGGGACGTACACGTTTTATTGTGACATCTGCTGCGGCGGGCGCGCCAACCCCAGCATGCAGGGCACCCTGGTCGTGGAGGCCTAGCGCGTGACCGCCGCCCAAGTTCGGCGCGTGGTGGTGCTCTCGATCCTGTCGGTGATCGGCCTGGGCGCGCTCGCCCTGACCGGCTTCTGGCATCCGCACGCGCCCGTCGCCAGCATGCAGGTGTACCTGCCCCAGATCACGCTGCCCGCAGTACTGGTCGCTGGCCTGGTCGATGGCATCAACCCATGCGCCTTCACCGTGCTGCTGCTGTTTATTACCGCCCTGTTAGCCTCGCTCCAGGCCGGCCCGCAAGACGTGCCCCAGGTGCGGCTGCGCCTGCTGGGCCTTGGCAGCATCTATATTACAGCGGTGCTGGTGACGTACCTGGCGCTGGGCGTCGGCCTGCTGGGCTCGCTGAGCTTCTTTACGCGCCAGCATGTGCCCGCCCGCGTGGGCGCCCTGGTAGCGGTGCTGTTCGGGCTATGGATGCTCAAGGACGTCTTCCTGCCCGATTGGGGCTGGCGGCTGCAGGCCCCCGGCCAGATCGACCGGGTCGCCCGCCAGGCGGCCAAGAAGGCCACTCTCCCGGCGCTCATCGTGGGAGGGTTCCTGATCGGGCTGTGCACCGTGCCGTGCAGCGGCGCCGTCTATCTGGGCGTGTTGAGCCTGTTGGCGCTCCAACCGACCGCTCTGCTCGGTTACGGGTATCTGGTGCTCTACAACCTGGTCTTCATTGTCCCCCTGGTGGCTATACTCATCGCCGCCTCGGCCCGTCCCACGCTTAACCGTCTGGCGCACTGGAACCTGCACCACAAGGCCTGGGTACGCCTAGCCCTAGGCGCGGGCGTGGTCGCGATGGGTTTGATGATCCTGGCGACAGTGTAGTTTCTGGCCAGCTCATCATTCTCCTATCCCATGCCACTCTCTCGCCGTTCCCTGCTGAAGCTGGGCGGCGTGCTGCTGGCCGGCGCCGTCATCCCGCGCCAGCAAAGGCAGGACGCCCAAGACTGGCCGATAGGCGTTCCCCTTGGTCGGGTGACCGAATCACGCATCCGGCTGTATTCGCGCCCGCGTCCTGACGGCAACGTCGTTGCCTTCAAATATCGGGATGATGTTGTCGTCGTCGTCCGCGCAGTGGTGGGGCTAGGGTTCTATCCCCATAACCACCTCTGGTTCGAAACGCCAGAAGGGTATGCCTATTCGTCGTGGGTCCAGCCCGTGCGGAACGCGCCTAACGGCGCCGCGGCGGCGATACTGCCGGAAGGTATCTACGTCGAAGTCAGCGTTCCATTCACCGACGCCCACGCCCGACCGGACCCGCAATCCCCCATCCTGTACCGGCTCTATTACAGCACGGTCTATCAGGCCAGCGGGGTCGCCACGGCCCCCGACGGCAGCGCCTGGTATCGGCTGAATGACGAAAACGTGGTCGCCATGTATGCGCCGGCGCAGGCTTGCCGGCCGGTCGCGCCGGAAGAATTTGCTCCGCTGGCAGCAGGCGTGAACGACAAACGCATCCTGGTCTCGCTTGGGCAACAAACGCTGGCGGCTTACGAGGGCCAGACAGAAGTTTTCCGGGCCCCGATCGCCTCGGGGCGCGACTATTTCGGCCCGGATGGCACCACGCTCGGCAGCCTGACACCGGCCGGCGAGCACCCGCTGTGGAGCAAACGCGCCAGCCGCCATATGACCGGCGGCACCCCGCAGAATGGCTATGACTTGCCCGGCGTCCCGTGGGTGATGTATTTCTCGGCGAACGGCGCCGCGCTGCACGGCACCTACTGGCACAACGACTTCGGCACCCCCAAATCGGCTGGCTGCATCAACCTGCGGCCCGCCGACGCCAGGTGGCTGTTCCGCTGGACCTTGCCGCCAGTGCCCTACGTGCCGGGCTACATCACCGTAGAATGGCCCGGCGGTACCCGCGTCGTCATCCAAGACTGAACGATGGACGCATCACTCAGCGAGGCCGGCGTGGGTGGGGAGCGCCAAATCGTGGCCCCCCTGTTGGACGCCGCGGCCGAAGCCGGTTTGGCCGCCGACCCGGGCGCCATCATTCATGTCTACGTCGCGCTGAATTCCAGGCCGCTGCTGCTCCTGTCCGGCCCCAGCCAATGCGGTAAGATCGCGCTCGTCGAGTGCCTTGCCCGGGCGCTCACGGGCGGAAACGCCCGGCAGTGCCAGTTCATGCCCGGTCATGCCTGGTGGGCCGGCCAGACTGGCAATGTCGGCCTGTTCACGGAAGCCCAGACGCGCCTGAATGCGAGCAAAATCCTGGCCCTGATTGAAGAGGCGTGGCTGCCTGAAAACACCAGCCGGGTCTTTATGGCTTGCTTGAACCGCATCAGCCCCGCGGAACTCGAAGGCTTCTTCGCCGGCACGGCCTTCCAACTCCAACGGGGTGAACTGATGCGCCTGCCGACCGCCCATTTTACCGAGCCGGTCCCTTTTCCGCGCAATTTGATTCTGATTGGCACCATGGACGCCGGGGCGATTTTAGACATCAGCCGGCTGCCTGGGACGAATGTAGTCCATTGGAAGGGCAGCCTGTGTGAACCCGCCGAGCGCGCCGGGTTGTCGCCGGCTGAGTCGTCCCTGGAGCGAACCTTTCTAGAATCACGCATCCGGTCTGTGAAGGCGGCCCGCGCAAGGTTGGGCCGCCTGCTGGATCCGCTCAGCCCAATGCTGGCGCGTGTCTGTCGGGTGGAGGCAGCTCTACGGCGGCACGGGGTCTCCGCCCTCGCGGCTGCGCGGAACGAAATGCTTCTTTACCTGGCCAACGCCTGGGACTGCCCGGGCATGGGTTTGTTTGACC
>Ga0070730_10004121_pt1 | contig 12859 bp, 9 predicted proteins | sample Coa_R1_3_FD_66447 | JGI IMG/M metagenome (GOLD analysis project Ga0070730, IMG submission 66447) | Surface soil microbial communities from Centralia Pennsylvania, which are recovering from an underground coalmine fire - Coalmine... | ecosystem: Environmental > Terrestrial > Soil > Unclassified ...
AGCTCCGAGAGCGGGGATTTCGAGCGAGCGCGTGGTATGCAAATCGCGATTGCCCTTGGACAGAAGTCCCAAGTTGACCTTTGCACACTGCAGCGCGAGCGCATAGTCGTTCCCTGTCAACTGCCCGCCCTTGAAATAGGGCTTCAAGGTGCGCCACTCGCGAGCCTTGTGCCAATTGGCGCCGCGGATCGTCAACGGGACGCCGCGTTCGATCAACTCGACCAGGAACGGTCCGCGCTCGGGAAACCAGGTCCCGAGAAACAAGACTTCCGATCGCCAGCGCTCGGCATCCAGGGCGGAGATGACCCTGGGCGCATGCGCGATTTCGTCCGACGACCGATATAAACGCATGACGTCCTTCGCCCCCAAGCGCTCCGCCTCCGCAACGTTTTCGGCGCGCACCACCACGCAAAGATCGTAGTAGGGAACGCTGAGGCGATACGCCGCAAAGCGCGCGACGTCGCGCTTCCCGAAGGGGTCGTCGATATTATAGTTGACGATCTTGGTCGCATGGCGGCGGATCATCCTGATGATGCCGGGAGTGACGATTTCACCGCCGTCCACATAACACAGGTCATACCGGTGATTTTTCAGCTTGCCGGGCAGTGCCCGCAAAACCCAGGGGCTCAGATATTGACCGCCGAGCTTCCAAATCACCCGGTCTATCCAGGGCGTCGGCGGCAACAGTTCCCGCAGCTCCAAATGCTCCACCTGGTGACCCAGCCGGCGCAGCGCATTTGCGCGATCCAAGGAGGTTCCATCGCAGTGGCCAATGTAGAGAATCGCGAGGGTTGCGCCATGCGCATTGAGTTGAGCGGACACCGCGGCCGTTAACGCCTAGTATTCATTGAGCACGCTGCCGATGACGTTGACCCCGGTCTGAGTAAGGCTCTGCATCGCTGCGTGCAGCTGGGAATGCCGGGTGACGTTCTGGCGCGCCAGCATGACCGCGGCGCCGGCCCGCTTGGCGACGATTTGAGCATCCGCCGTCTCCGCCGCCGCGGGAGTGTCGATCAATATGACGTCGAACTGGTCGACGAATCGCTCCAGGACCAGATCGAAAACCGGCCGGCCGAGCAGTTCCTGCGGGTTCGGCGGCAAGGGCCCCGCCGGCAGCACGAACAGACGCAGGTGCGGATGAATGCGGCACGCGGTCTCCTTCCCCGCCCGGCCCGTAAGCAATGCAGACAAACCGACGGCATTGCTCAGGTTGAAGAGCTCATGCTGGCGCGGATGGCGCATGTCCGCGTCTATCAGCAATGTCCGCTCGCCGATCTGGGCGAACACCGCGGCAAGATTCGCCACCAGCCAGCTTCGACCTTCCCGGCGGCCCGGACTCGTAATGGCCACAGCCTTGTGGCTCGCATCATTGAACCACCGCAAGGTCAGCTGGCTGCGCAACGCGCGCAACGGCTCGATCGATTCGTTCTGCGGCTGAAAAGCGGCAATGACGTCGTCGGACACGCCGCCCTGGCCACCGCGCTGCAGGATGGGGTAGTTGAACTGTTGCGCCACCGCAAAATCGATGTCCTGCTGGGTGAGCAACTTCAATTTAAGGGCGGCTTCGCCGAAGCGCATGCCGTGGGCGCCGGCGTAGCGCTGAATTTCTTCGGCATCCGCGGGCGTCAGGCGTCCGTGCTCGACCAGGATGCTGCCGAACGCCCGGCTCCGATCGCGCGCCGGCACCGCCACGTCGCCCATCTGATTGACTATGGTGCTCATATGGGAGAGGGTTCCACGCGCGATTGGACCGGGTACCCGGCGCGGCTGGGACTGCGGCCATCAGGCTTGATGCCCGGGATTTTCGCGAAGAGCGGCACACCCGCGGCCGCCAGCAGGTCGACATCCTCGCGAATCCGCCGGTCCGAGAGTTCCCGGAACAATGCTGCGCTCAGGCCCAGAACGCCGCCGAGAAAAATACCGACCAGCAGATTGATAAGGTATCTGGGACTGGACTTCTTCATCGGCTCGACGGCCGTGGTCAGCATGTAGACGTTGGTCTGCTGGGTCTGACTCTCGAGACTGCTCTGCGCCAGGCGCTGGGTCACCGCATCCAGATTCCGCTGCGCCGTGGCCACGTCGTTCTGGAGTACCGTGAGTTGATCGTGTTCATGCGTCAGATCCAGCATGCGTTTTTTCTGCGCATCGAGAGCCGCACGAATCTCATTCTCGCGCCGCAGGTTCACCTGCGCCGTGGTGCCGAAGGAGGCCATGATCCTGGCCGTCTCGGACTCGAGGCGTGCGCGTATGCTGGCCACCTCGGCGGCAGCATTCTTGTAGTCCGGATGGTTCTTGCCGACATTGGTCGCGATGTTCTGCAGGTTCGCCTCGGCTTTCGACAGATCCGCCTTGAGACCGGCGATGTACGGACTCTGCAGAACTTCGGACATCGAAGCGATGTCGCTGCCGCCTTGCCGCTGTCTCGACTGGCTGTCCTGGCGCAGCGCCTGAATCGTGAGCAACTGGCTCGTCAGTTCGTTCAGCCGCTGATTCTCGACGTCGAGCCGTCCGTCGTTGGAGGCCACGATACCCGTCTCAGCTTCATAGTCGGAAAGCCGCTTCTGTTTCGCTTCCAAGTCCGCCCGCAGAGCACGGGAGCGCTCGTCGAACCAGGTGGCGTACTGCTTGGCCGGATCGACTTTCAGCTCGATATTCGTATCGATGTACGCCTGTGCGAATGCATTCGCGAGCACGGCGGCGGTCTTGGGATCGCTCCAGGTCATCGAAATGTCGATGACGCTGCTGTCGCGTGACGGCGTCACGACCACCGACTTCTGCAACATCTGTCCGATCCAGACGACGATGTCGCCTTTACCGCCCGTGGCGTCCTTCCAAGCCGACAGATACTCGGGAGATTTATCCAGCTTGAGGATCTTCGCGACCCGATCCGCGACGCGTTCGCTGGAAATAATGTCCACCTGGGTCGCGATGTACGCAGTCGAGTTCAGGGCTGAATAGGCAGCCGTCGTCAAAGGATCCGGCTTCATGTCGACCACGACGGTCGCGTCCGCCGTGTACATCTTCGGCATGAGGAGGCTGACGATGATGGTCGCGAGTACCACGCTGCTGAACACGCCGAATGCGAGCTTCCAGCGCGCACGAAGTACCAAAAGAAATTGTCTTAAACTCATAGTTGTCCCGATGCTGGACGGTGGCTGGAGGCGGGACCTCTCGCCAAAACCGTCAAAACACGCTCTCCTTCACGTAAATTACGTCTTGATCATGCACATCTTCATCCATGGATGCGCCGGATTCCTTGACCTTGCCGGAGGCATCGCGCCGATGCAGAACGATCCCCCGGCTGGTGCCCTTGCCGGTCATGCCGCCGCCGTCGGCCAGCGCCTGCATGACGGTCATTCCCTTTTCCAGGCGATACTGGCCGGGTTTCTGCACCTGACCGTAGATATAGAACATCGGAGAGCGGTTGACCCACAACGTATCGCCTCCGCGCAGTTCGATGTCGTCGGCCGCCGAACCGCTCAGCGACATGTTGACCACGTCGATCTCGCGCCGAAACGGCTTGCCGTTGCGCAGGCCCGTCACGATCACCACGTCGGCTCCTGACTGCGCAATGCCGCCGGCCTGAGCCAGCATGCCGGTCAAGTTTCCCCCGCCGCCTTCGATCGGATAGCGCCCGGGCTTGTTCACCTGCCCAAGGACGGCCACCTGATTTCCGACCGCGGTGGTGAGCAGGATGTTCACCTGGGGATTGAGGACGAAACCTCCGTCCTTGAGGAGCTGTGCGATTTTCCGCTCGGCCGCCGGCAGCGTGAGTCCGGCCACCGGGACCGAACCGAGCAGCGGAAAACCGATCGTCCCCGCCTCGGACACGCGCGCATCGAGCGTGAGATCGGGATTTTTGAAGACGCTCACCTTGATGACGTCGCCGGGAGTCAGCAGGTATTCCTCCAGGGCATAGGCCGGTCTCAAGGCGGCTGCGAATAGCAAGAGCGCCGCAAGGACACCCAAACTGAATGACCGGCCACCCGGCTGCAGGCCGCCCGTCAGGCGATTGGCCTTGCGTTCATGCACGATCGCTTGTGTGAGTCTTGTACGCACCGGTCTATCTTGAAGCATTTCCACCGTTCAACAGCCTCCATTTCACCTAATGTTGGATACCTACGCGATCGCATCGTCTGCAACGCGTTGCACGTCGGCGTCCAGGTCGCCAAATATCCGGCGGAGGATCGTCTCACGCTCGAAATTCGATTCGGCGTAGGCCCGGGCGCACCGGCCCAGGTCCAACCTCACTCGCGGGTCGTCGGCGATTTTACATATTGCGTTCCCCAAGGCCGCCGGATCCTGCGGCGGAACGACCATGCCGCACTGAGACACCACGGCGTCGATTTCCGTGCCCGATCGGCAGGCCGCGATCACCGGCCGGCCGCTTGCAAGCATTCCGGACAGCTTGGAGGGCAAAACCAAATCCGCCGCGTCGGCGCGTTGTGGCAGCAGATGAATGTCCGCCATCGCGAGCAGTTCCCCAAGACGCTCGAAGGGCTGCAGCGGAAGAAAATACACATTGGACAGGCCCGCGGCCGCCTCTTGCAGCTCGGCCTTCATGATGCCGTCCCCGCACACCACGAAAACGATGTCCTTTCGTTCGGCGAGCAGCCTTGCCGCCGCCGGGATGATCATCAGCCCCTGTTTCCCGCCCAACGAGCCGGAAAACAGGACCACCAGGGATTCCGCGGGTACTCCGAGCTGAGCGCGGTACTTGGCGCCGCTCAGTGAGGGTTTTATCCGGGAAATATCCACCCAGTTCGGAAAATAGCGCGTCCGTTTCACCGCGACGCCCTTGGTCAGCAGCCGCTCGACCATTCTCAAGGAAATTGAGGAAACGCTATCGAACCGACGCAGCACCGCACTCTCCATGCGCAGTACCAGCCGTTGCAGGAGTTTGCCCTTCAGCAACCCCATTCGAAAAGCCAGATCGACTTCAAAGTCCTGCAGGTGCAACCACTTCTGGGCCCCGCACAGCCGCGCAACGAGCAACGCCGCCGGCGCGCACACAAACGCCGGAGCGACGGTGATGATGAGTTCGGGACGCCATGATATCTGGCGCACCATCAGGGGGAAGGATGTGAACGCGAACGACAGGAGATGGAGCACCCGCGCCAGGCCGCCGGGGGAGCGCGGCACCCACAAAGGGGCACGCCACACATCGATACCGCGCAACCGCTCGCGGCGATAACGGGGACGCAGATACGCCGGATCGACCTTCCACCCGGGATAGTACGGGGGCGCCGCAATCACCCGCACCGAGTGACCTTGATCCACCAACCATTCGGCCATCTCGCCCGAGTATTTGCCGACACCAATTCTTTCCGGACTGAAGTTGCAGCTATAGATCAATATCCTCATGTGATTGGCCATTGAATGCTACGCATGATTCGAATTCGCACACACGACATGATTCATCCAAAGACTCCAGCAAGAAACATGCCCACTGCGATTGCGAAGCAACGCGTTCGAACCTCCAATTCAATCCGCGGACCGATCATAATCGTACCCCAGGGTAAAATGTAGCGCGTTTGTGTCGTTCCGGCCCGACAATCGAAGTTGATGACCACGCGGTAAAAACTACAATGGATTCGGTAAAGACAGCCCCCAGACCCCGGCGACACCGAACCGGTCAGCGTCAGTCAACCATGCGAGCGCGCTGCAGGGCTTGCAAGAGGAGACCATACGCCTGGCGGTGCCAGAACGGGCCCGGATGCTTGTCCGTGGGAATGACGTCCGTGTCCTCAGGCACCCCGTCGACCGTGCGCACGTCTGCGATCATCACGCCTCGAGAGCGCAAATGAACGATCACCGGGTCGTCGTCCCGGCCCGACATCCAGGCGACCACCAGATGAGGGATGTGGAGAGCGATAATCTCGTCGAATGCGCGTTCGGTCACCCGCCTCTCGAGGTCCTCCGGCAGTCTCGGATGAACGCACTCCGGCGTCGGCGCCTCGACCGCACACGAAAGACGGATGCGGCCGATGGAAAATCGTCCCCCGGCATCGATCATGCCGAAGGGCACCCTCATGGCGCGCAACCGCGCGGCATCGCCGAGTTGCATCTCGGAGCCGTTGAGGAGATTTCGCAGAAGGCTGGGGTCCGCCACGTTGTTTGCAATGGTCACCGGGTGATACTCCAGGACCACGACATCCTGCGGTCCGACTTGCGGCACGACTCGCTGAAGCTGCATCAGCGCATGAACGGTCGCATAGCTGTTGAGCGTCAGATTCACGACCTCGTAGTCGGGAAATCTCGATTGCATCAGCCAGGGAATTGTTGCTTCATCGTCCACTCCCCAGCCAAACAGCAGCGAATCCCCGGCAATGAACAAACGCTTCGCGGCTTTTACGGGTGAATATGAGGTCGCTCGTCTGCCGGCCTCGGTCACCGTTAGATCGAAAACGTGCTTTCGCCCCTCAAAACGCTCGGTAACCTTGTATCGTCCCGGCAATATGATGAAGCCCAGGGTTTCGCTCGTAGCAAATAGCGGCCCGTGATCGGTGGACATCCGAACCGGATTGCTGATTCCGCGAAACTTGTCGTAGGCCCGGTGTGCCAGCACCAAGGCCATCGATCCGGCGGGACGAAAGACCAGATTGACACCATAGTGGCTGAAATAATAGTACGACGAGACCAGTTCTATCGCGGCCAATCCGGCGACCACCGCGACTGCCAGCATGAATATTCTTCTCATTTATTCTTCTCATTCGCGGGGATTATGCGGCAGGGATTATGCGCCGAGGCCGGCTCAAGGTTTGCGCAGGAAAATAAACAGGCTTCCGGTCATGGCGCGCGGCGCGAGACTGTGCACCAGCTTCATGAAATGAAACATCGGCTTGCTGCCAAAGTAGTAGCTCGGCTCCGCGGTATAGAGGTAAGTGTAGTTCTTCCACCCTTCGAACCATCTGGAAACGGCGCCGAGCGTGTTGCATCGGTATGCCGTGGGAAACATGTCTTGCGCTCGTCGGTTCGGCTGTATCGAGCGGAGAAACCTCGTGTGCGATGAATTCCTGACGGCACGCGCGGCAAGGGTCCAATAGCTCAAGGAGTGCGGGGTGCGCGCGCAAAAATAGCCCCCGGATTTGAGCACCCGGTCGACCTCCCGCTTGAATGACGCCACGTCGACGATGTGCTCCAGCACCCAATCGCATATGACGACGTCGACTTCGCGGTCTTCGAGCGGCAGCCGTCCGTCTTCGATGAGCACGTTTCTATCCGTCGCCGGATTGCCGAGCACGGCGGTGTCGACATCGGCGCCTATGTATTCAGCAACTTTTCCCTTCAGACTCCGCAACGTCCGCTTATATTCAGCCTTTTCGACGAAGCACCAAGAGCCGCGGCCCGCTCCGAGGTCGAGAACCTTGAATCCCGGTTGAAGCAGCGCGTTGATCCGGTTGTAGAATTCGATCGTGCCGTCCCTGCTGGTAAATCCGCCGAGCATTTCATCGGCAGGGTCGTAATTCCTCATTTTTTCTTTGCCGCCGTCGCCTGTGAACGAAGACTATGCGGCAGCCACAAGTTGATGTCCAGAGCCGCGCACGGACGCGCCGTTGCCTTTGCAATTCCGGGAAATTTGCAAAAAATACATCGTCACGTTGATGGAAACTGCGACCGGCGGCTGCGCTTGAACGCGGGAATGCCGCCGTCAACGCCGCCTCACCAGAAAATGGCAACTCGCATCCGTAAGACGCGTGTCTTTCAGTTGCTGACGACCACCGGCAGCACCGCGTTCGACGAACTGTCCGAATTTTGGCAATAGAACACATAATCGTAACTGCCCGCCGAACCCGCCGTTACGACCCGCGAACCGGCGCTGGGCATCGATCCGGCCCATGTACCGTTCGCCGAACAACTGGTAGCGCCGGTCGCTGCCCAATTGAGCATGCTGGTTTGGCCAACTTTCAGTGCGGCCGGAGTCCCCTGAAAGGTCATTTCCAAGCCTTGAGCAATGGATCTCAAGATGCGCGAATCCGGACTTAGGATCGAGACATCCAGCGATATCGAATTGCTGGTACCGGGAATCACCGGCAACGGCAGCCCTGTGCCCGCCCACCGAAGGATGACCGTGCGGACATTCTTGAAAACGATGTTTTCGTTGGAAGTCTGACCGACGTTCGAAACCGGCATTCGAATCGACGACGGCGCCGTATCCGTCAGCGTCACGTTATCGAAGGTAATGTCCTTGTACGGTGTTTGGGGAAAGCGTAAGCCCGGGTACAAATTATTGAGGAATGCCGAATTGTATTGGGCGGTGACGTTTGAAATGGTGAGCCCGTTCGAGGCGAGGACATCCATCAAACCATCGGGCCGATTCGACGTATAGCTGTCGACGCTGCAGTCGACGCAGCCAAGTTTGAGAGACAGGGCGTAACCGCTTATCGTATCGGTTCCGCCCTTGTCCCTCGCTATCCCGACACGAACACCGGCGTCCACCACGTCATGTATTCGAATGTTGGTGTTGAAAAGCCCGGGGTTGGCGTCGGAGCGGAGTTTCAAATAGAAGAGATGCGGCGGCGAAAACCACTTGCCCACCCCTCCCACGTTGCCGCCGCTCGCGTCCTGCAAATCGCCATACCGATGGGACCGAATCTGCTCGAAGACCGCATTCTGGCCGCCGCCCAGCCATCCCATGTACGTTCCATCGAGGTCGATGTCGGAGAACGTGAGGTTGTGGGGAATGGCCAGGTACCGCGAGGTTTGCGGCGTCGCCGTCGTGATGGTCTGATTGCTCCTGTAGTTCTCGGACAGCGAGAACACCGTGGGCACGAATCGATCCGCACCGGCGGCCAGCGGCACGTACAGCCGCATGCCCGTCACGGTCACGTCGTAAGTATCCCCGGTGATGTAGAACACCGCGCTGGTATTCGCAGGTCCGCTCCATTCGGAGCTCACATGGCCCAGCTGGCTGTCAAAGACGATCGCCCGATTGGCCGCGAGCCATCGGGTCAACGTCAGATCGTTGAAGGCCCCGGCAGGCGGCGTGCTGGCCGCCGAAGCGACAAACTGCCCCGCATTCACGTAGCCGCCGGTCAGCGGATTCACGGGCAGACTCGCGTCGTACTCCACGTTCCAGTTGGTCAGCACGATGTCGTTGGAATTCGCCAAGACAAAGGCCGGCACGAGCACATTGTCCACGGTGAACTTGCCGGCGCCGCTGAAAGTCACGTTGGTCCCGCTGTCGATGAAGATGGCGCGCGCAATGTCGACGCCGAAATGGAGACGTACCGGGCAGTCCACCAACAACGTGAATGCCGAGTGTCTGGCGGCCGCGAACGCCCGCGCGACACCTTCTGTGTCGTCCTTGGTTCCGTCGCAGCTGACCCAGCCCGCTATCGACTTCTCGACGGTCGGCGGCGCCTGCGCCAGCGATCCGCCGGTGATGCCGCCGGTGGTTGAGCCGGCTCCCGTCGCGCCGGAGCCGGTCGAACCGCCGCTGCCGGTCGTTCCACCGCTCGTCGTGCCGCTCGTCGTGCCGCTCGTCGAAGATCCGCCCGTAGCCGTGCTGCCGCTCGGCGTGGTCCCACTCCTGGCGCCGCCGCCCGTGGCAGCGCCGGCGGTGACACCGCGGCTCTTGCCACCGCTGCTCGTGGCAAGGTCGGGCGTCACACCATTGCGGATGATTGCGCCCGACACACTCGCCGTGTCCGGAACCGTTCCGCCGTCCGAGCCGCAAGCCGCGAGCGAAACGCTCATCACAACGCTCATCGCCAAGAGGCGAGAGAACTGCCGCGCACCCAATTCAATTTCCAATGTCGTGTACTCCAGCAAACACTCGAGGACGAAAACCCGTGTTGGTTGAAGTCGCAGGGCCGCGGCCAACATCGCGTTGACGGCGTGCATGGCGTGATTGGTGAAGACCATCCATGTTTGAAAAGGCGCTCCAAATCCATCGATCGCGAACGATGCTACGTGGCGCGTTTCACGCGGAATACTTGTTCCTGATTCGCGACATGGCGTGCTGGCCGCGGCGTCGCGCCGCTGTTTTTCTGAAGAGCGCGAAGGAGGATTTTTTTCATACGCGCGTCACATTTTCCGAGAGCCGATTCGTCACGGGCGACGCGGGATCGGCGGCTTCAGCGACGACGAACCGCTCTCGGACGACGAACGGCTCTCCGACATCGCGTTCAACCGGCTAACGAGGCGCTAAAATCCCTTTGAAATGGGCTTTTTTCGTGCATGAGTCACATTTTTGATTCGCGCTCCGCCGGCCTGCGATTCTGTCAAATGTGTGAGCGAAATTTTTTTGTCCACTCGCGTCACATTTTCCCACCGACCCGCGATTCTGTTAAACAGAATGAACGAAGTTCATTTTTTTCCGCACGCGCCGCCTCTTCAAGACGCCGCGAATGAATCACGCGCGAGGATGGCGGTACCGCCGGCTTCAGCGAAGGGACGAACGACTCGCGGACATCGCGCTCAGCCAACCTGCGTGCCGGGTGAACTTGCGAACGAAGATGGGTACCGCGCGCTCCGGATTTCTCCGGCGCCGCGAAGCGTCGCGTGCGACGAGCGTGGAACCGCCGGTTCCGCGGCGGGACGAACGGCTCGCGGACGTCGCTCTTCCCCGCCGGTTGCGCGGGCGAAACGTTGAACGACTGGCCAATCGCCTGGCGGGCGCCATCTTCGATCGTCGCTCCAACGGGCTGCCCTCGAGCTGAATCTCCGTGCGACTCGCGGTATGATTTGTTCATGAGCACCCCAGGAGCCGCGGCAGGCGACCAAATCGAACCACCCGCACCGAGCGGCACGATGACGGTGGCAGTCTTGCGTGCGGGATCGGACTCGCAGGTCGAGAGGAACGACCGCGTGGCCGTGGAGGCGCCGCTCGAATATTTCCTGCATCATCCTGCGCTTGGTCCGGAACCGCTTTCCTTCGGCACGACGATGCGAACCCCCGGCGATGATGAGTCCCTGGCGGCGGGCCTCCTGTATGGCGAAGGCATCGTCAACCACCCGGGCGACATCGAGGTCATCGAGTCGAGCACGCGCCGGCCGAACGTGGTCAACGTGCGCCTTCGACCCGGCGTGCAGATGGAAATGCAGACGGCGACGCGCCGATTTTCCGCGGGCTCGAGCTGCGGCGTCTGTGGTACGACCGGGCTGGACGCGGCGATTGCCCGGGCCGCTGCCACTCGCATTGCGGATACCGGTCCGATCGACTCGTCCTTGCTGCTGAGGCTGCCGGCGCGCATGCGAGAGGCGCAATCGAAATTCGGCGCTACCGGCGGCATTCATGCGTGCGCGTTGTTCGACTTCGCGGGGAACCTTCTGGCGGCCGCTGAAGACGTGGGCCGCCACAATGCGTTCGACAAACTGGTCGGTGAATGCCTGATGTCGGGCCGGCTGCCGCTCACGGAACGCATCGTATTGTTGAGCGGGCGCGCGAGCTTCGAATTGGTTCAAAAGGCATTGCGCTCGGGCGTCTCCATCCTTGCGGCAATCGGCGCGCCGTCGAGCCTCGCGGTCAACCTCGCGGTTGCGTCGGGCATGACTTTGGTCGGGTTTCTGCGTGAGAAGCACTTCAACGTGTACGCGAGTCCACGGCGCATCAGTTCAGGGGCGTAAAGCCATGCCGTTGCGGGCTTCCTTCCTGTCGCCGGCTGCGACACCCCTGCCCCGCTGGGGTATCATGGAAATTCGGCCCGATTCGGGCGGAAATACGGTGGAAACTTAGTGTCGTGCGAGCTCGTGGCCAGCGGTTGGTATGCTGCAGATGAACCCCGGAGCTATCGGACCGCCGGGTCCGACTACATACGCGGTGTCGAGTTCCGGCCGCTCTGGTGGCGATCGCTGGACGAATACCTCGCGCCGGAGCATGTGTTCATCGTCGATTCGGCCTCACCCGTGAAGCCCGATGACGCCGCTTGCACGTCCACGAAATTCCAGCGCCTGGAGCTGCTCATGAATCCGGGCCACTCGCAAAACGGCAAGACCCATTACTGCGGCGCCATGGCGGCGATCATACTCGGGCTGGAGTTCGCGTTGCATAACGATGTCGAGACGTTCCTTTACGTGGAGCAAGACGCATTATTGTTCGGCGGCAGCATCCTCGCGAAGACCAAGAGCGCTTTGCGTCGCAGGGATCTCGTATTCGGCCGCGGTTCCGACGTTGATATACAGCAAAGTTTCTTTGCGGCGAACAAGAGGGGCATCCGGCGTTTTTTGAGCGCACTGCACGCGATCGACTACTCGGACAAACAGATCGCCCCGGAAAATAAGTTCATGTTCGCGGGATCGAGAATGTTGCCCTCGCCGCTCGCGGGACTTGCGGTCCATACCAGCGTCGATAAGTTGCGGCGGGCCGGTCTCCTGCTGTTTGCCGCCGTGTGCGCTCTGGGACGCAACTACGAATTCCTGCCTTTCGGGTATGGACGCGAACGCCCGATCAACTTCGATGATGAGGCGTTCTATTTTCAGCACGGTTCCGTCGATGAAATCGCCGAATACAAGAAACTGACGGGATTTTGACGATAGATGAGCACGCTTCACCGGTTCCTGTCGGCGAGTGCAGCCGGATGGGTAAGAATTTTGCTGACGGCCTCCAGCCAGCTGCTCCTGGTTCCGATCTACCTGGGCCATTGGTCGGTGGACGAGTATGGCTGCTGGCTCGTCGTCCAGACGATCGTGACGCTGTCCGCCATCGTGAGCACCGGGCATCAGAATTTTGTCGGCTTCGAGTTTCTGAAAGTCGGGGACAAAAGGCCGCGGGAATTCCGCGTGCTCTTCTACTCGGCCGTCCCTTGGGTGTTGTTGATTGCCTCGCTGGAGCTGCTGGTTTTGGTGGGCTTGGGATACGGAGGATTCATCCGATCCACCATTGATCCGCATCAAACCCTGAGCGCCGCACTGCTCC
>Ga0070730_10004122_pt1 | contig 12857 bp, 10 predicted proteins | sample Coa_R1_3_FD_66447 | JGI IMG/M metagenome (GOLD analysis project Ga0070730, IMG submission 66447) | Surface soil microbial communities from Centralia Pennsylvania, which are recovering from an underground coalmine fire - Coalmine... | ecosystem: Environmental > Terrestrial > Soil > Unclassified ...
GATAGACCCGTTCGATTTCCTCGGGGCGATGGCCCAGCTCCGCGGCGGCCGACTCCGGCGACGCGCCGTCATTGTGCGCCTGCAGCACGAGATCGAGCTCGCGCAGCGGCAGGGTGAAGTAGAACTCCTCCTGCGTCTGGGGCAGCGAGTAGGTGTCGGTCGTCGGGGTACGCGCGCGGATCGCCTCCGGCACGCCGAGGTGCTCCGCCAGCTCGAAGACCTGGGACTTGTAGAGGTGCGCGATCGGCTTCACGTCGGCGAGGCCGTCGCCGCCCTTCACGAAAAAGCCCTGGTCGTATTCGAGGCGGTTGGGCGTGCCGACCACGGCGTAATGCAGGCGGTCGGCGTGATAGTACTCGCGCATCTTGCGCACGCGCTGCTTGTAGTTGGTGGCGGCGACGATCTGCCGGAACTCGCGCGCGGGGAGGCGCACGGTGCGCTGTTCGCCGTCCGGCGCCTGCACGGTGAGCTGGCAGACCTGCAGCCGGTCGGGATCGAGGCCCCCGCCGGCGATCACGAGCTTGCAGCGCCAATCCCGGTCGTATCCGGGGACCACGCGCCGGATCGCTTCGTCACGCTGGGCGTAGGCGCCGCAGGCGGCGAGGGTCCCGGAGATGTCCTCGACCACGAAATCGATGTCGAGCTGGCGGGCCCAATCGCGCGCGAGGCCGAGACTGAGCGGGTCCGATTCCTTTTCGGGAAGCGCGAGCCCGAGCACCCGGCGCGGGCCGACCGCCGCGACCGCCAGTGCGGCGCAGAGCGCGCTGTCCACGCCGCCGCTCATCGCGACGACCAGCCCGCTGCGGCGCAGCAGCCGGCCGACCTGATGGCGCAGGGCGTCGGTGATCTCACGCGTCGCGCGACCCACGTCCAGTCGCATCCGTTCCGGAGTCAGAACTGTCACAATTCCTCCACGGGAAAGAGTCACGCGAGTGCCGCCCCTCGAGTGGCGGTGCAAGGTTCGAGCCCGTGAAGTCCACATCGTCCGGCGATGATGCGGCGTCTGGCGCGGCGGTCGGAGGCCCGTGATGCCCGCAAATGGTGCGTGAGGAGGATCGAGGGCGGTGCCTCGTGTGGCATCGGCGCCACACGGGCCATGATCGCGAGCACGGTCTGGCGTTGGTACGGCGATTGCCCCGTATCCGCCGGGGTTTCGCGGAGACATCCATGGTCATCGGCGAAGGCGCGTTGGAAGCGGAGATTCCCGTCGGCGGCAACGTCGCGTCGCTGCTGGCCCGCGCGGCGCGCGTCGGCGGGGGACGGCCGGCCATCGTGGAGCGGAGTCACTCCACGACCTACGGCGAGCTGGCCGATCGGGCCGGCGCCATCGCGGCCGCGCTGCGCGCGGACGGCCTCGCCGTCGACGACCGCGTCGGCATCCTGCTCGAGCGGGGGTGTGACGCCGCGGCCGCCTATTTCGGCGTGCTCGCCGCCGGGGGCATCGCGGTGGTGATCAACGAGACGCTCCGGCCGCGCCAGATCGAGCACATCCTGGCCCACTCCGGCGCGACGCGGCTCCTCACCGGCGGCGACGTGATCGAGCGCCAGGCCCGCCCGCTCCAGACCGACGCGCGCATGCTCGACCTCGGCGCCGTCGGCGCCGCTCCGGCCCACCCGCCGGTCACGCGCCTGCCGACGGACGTCGCGCAGATCATCTACACGTCAGGATCCACCGGCCAGCCCAAGGGCGTGACCGTCACCCACGGCAACCTGCTCGCCGCGACCCAGACGGTCGTCGGCTACCTCGGCATCACGGCGTTCGACCGGATCGCGAGCCTCCTGCCGTTCAGCTTCGTGTACGGCTCGAGCCAGCTGCTGTGCGCGGTGGCGAGGGGCGCGGCGCTCGTGGTGGAGCGCTCCCCGCTGGCCCAGCAGATGGTCGAGACGCTGCGCGAACGGGACGTGACCGTCGTCGCCGCCGTGCCGTCCCTCTGGCTCCGCCTCCTGGGCGTCGGCGCGTTTCGCGGCACGCCGCTGCCCGCGTTGCGGGTGATGACCAATGCCGGCGGCCATCTCGCCCGCGGTGCGGTGGCCGAGCTGCGCGCGGCGCAGCCGCTCGCGCGGCTGTTTCTCATGTACGGGCTCACCGAGGTGCTGCGCAGCACCTATCTCCCACCGGAGGAACTGGACCGGCGACCCGACTCCATCGGCCGGGCCATCGAGGGCGCGCAGGTGTTCGTGATCCGGGAGGACGGCACCGCCGCGGCGCCCGGGGAAGTCGGCGAGCTGGTGCACCGCGGTCCGACGGTGGCGCTGGGCTACTGGAAGGATGCCGAGCTGACCGCGAAGGTGTTTCGTCCCAATCCGCTGCAGCCCGCGGGGACACCCGACACCGAGCGCGTGGTCTATTCCGGCGACCTGGTGCGTCGCGACGAAGACGGCTTTCTCTATTTCGTGGGACGGAAGGACCGGATCATCAAGACCCTCGGCTACCGCGTCGGCCCCGACGAGGTGGCGGACGTCATGCACGCGTCGGGGCAGGTGACCGAAGCCATCGTGGTGGGCGAGCCCGACGAGCAGTGGGGAGAGCGGATCGTGGCGTACGTGGTGCTCGCCCCGCAGGGCGCCCGCGACCGCCTGGCCGCGCACTGCGCCCGCGAGCTGCCGCGCTACATGCAGCCGGCGCGCATCGAGATTCGGGACGCGTTGCCGGCGCTGCCGAGCGGCAAACCGGATGTGATGGCGCTGCGGGCATCGATCGCCTGACGCGGAGGTTGCTTCTCCTCGCCTCCAGTGGCCACATTGTGATCACTGTGAAAGCGCCGACCTGATGACCGACCCGCTGGGTGATCCCCTCGACGACGGCGAAGGCCCGCCGGACGACGGCGCCGCGGACGACACAGCCACCGTCATCTGTCCCTACTGCAGTGAGCCGGTGGAAATCGCGCTCGACTCGGGGGGCGGAGCGGATCAATCGTACGTGGAAGACTGCCAGGTGTGCTGCCGGCCCTGGCAGGTGACCGTGCACTACGGCGAGGACGGCGGCGCGGACGTCTTCGTGGAGGCCCTCGAGTGATCCGCGCCCGCCGCCCGCCGGGATCTACTTCTTCGCGGCCTCGTAGCGCTTCGCCACTTCGGGCCAGTTGACCACGTTCCACCACGCGCCGATGTAGTCGGGACGCCGGTTCTGGTACTTGAGGTAGTAGGCGTGCTCCCAGACATCGAGGCCCAGCACCGGGACCTTGCCGTCCATCAGCGGGCTGTCCTGGTTCGCGCTGCTGAAGATCTCGAGCTTGCCCCCGCTCACCGCCAGCCACGCCCACCCCGAGCCGAAGCGCGTCGTGGCGGCCGCCGCGATCTGCTCCTTGAACTTGGCGAAATCTCCGAACGCGTTCTTGATCGCGTCGGCGAGCGCGCCGGCCGGTTCTCCCCCCGCCTTCGGGCCCATGATGGTCCAGAAGAGCGAATGATTATGATGTCCGCCGGCGTTGTTGCGCACCGCGGTGCGGATGTCTTCGGGAATGGCGTTGATGCCGCGGAGCAGCTCCTCGAGCGTCTTCTTGTGGAGCTCGGGATGCTTGTCGAGCGCGGCGTTGAGATTGTTGACGTAGGCTTGATGGTGCTTGCCGTGATGAATCTGCATCGTCTGCGCGTCGATGTGGGGTTCGAGCGCGGCGAAATCGTACGGCAGGGCGGGCAGGGTGTGGGGCATGACTCCATCGCTCCTTGGTTGGCGAATCCGAACGGTCGAGCGCGTAAGATGCACCGGCCCGGCCGGGCGTTCAACCGCACAACGCCGCCGGGTTGCCCCCGGTTCCGCCCGTCGTGAGATTCCGGGCACGGAGGACGACCCTGCCATGATCGCTCCCAGCACGCTGCCCCTCGGCGCGCCCGCGCCGGACTTCACGCTCCCGTCCACCGCGGGTGTCGACGTGTCCCTCTCCGGTTTCCGTGGCCGGCAGAACGCGCTCGTGGCGTTCTTTCCGCTGGCGTTCACCAGTACCTGCACGGCCGAGCTGTGCGCCTTTACCGACGATTTCGATCGCTTCGGCACCGTCGGCACGGCGGTCCTGCCCATCAGCGTCGACGCCGTGCCGTCCCTCAAGGAATACAAGGCGAAGTACGGCATGAAGCTGGATCTCCTCTCCGATTTCCGCCGCACCGTGTCCCGCGCCTACGATGTGCTCCTGGACGACAAGTATTTCGCCAAACGGGCGTACTTCCTGATCGACCGCCAGGGCCTGTTGCGCTGGTCCCACACCGAGACCGAGCTGGGCCATAAGCGGGACGACGCCGAGCTGCTGCGGCAGATCGCGGCGCTGGCGTAGGCGCGATGGCGTCCGTATCGCTGCGCCACGTGACGAAGCTGTTCGACGCGGGTGGGCGCCCCGTGCTGCACGATCTCTCGCTCGACGTCGGAGACGGCGAGCTGCTCGTGCTGCTCGGCCCGTCCGGGAGCGGCAAGACCACGGCGCTGCGCTGCATCGCCGGCCTCGAGCCGCCGACCTCCGGGGAAATCCACATCGGCGAGCGCGACGTGACCCAGCTGCCGCCCGCCGACCGGGACGTCGCCATGGTCTTCCAGCCGGCGGCGCTCTACCCCCATTTGCGCGTCCGTGAAAACATCGCCTTCCCCCTCACGCTGGGCCGCACCCCCCGGGCGCAGATCACCCGGAAGGTGATCGACATCGCGGATCGCCTCGGGCTCACCGCCGAGCTGGACCGGCGGCCGACCCAGCTCTCCGAGGGCCAGCGGCAGCGGGTGGCGCTGGCGCGCGCCGCGGTCCGGGAGCCCCGGGTGTTCCTGCTGGATGAGCCCCTCGCGCATCTCGACGGCACCGCCCGGCTCGAGCTGCGCGCGGAGCTGTCGCGGCTGCACCAGGCGCTGGGCGCCACGATGATCTACGTGACCCATGATGAAGTCGAAGCGATGACGCTGGGGCAGCGGATCGCGGTGCTCCAGGACGGACACGTGCGCCAGCTGGGGACGCCGGTGGAGGTCTACGAGCGGCCCGCGGACGCGTTCGTCGCGCGGTTCGTGGGGGCGCCCGGAATGAACGTGCTCGCCGGGGTCGCCACCCACAAGCGCCGCGGCACGCACGTCGAGTGCGGCAGCCTCACGATTCCCGTCCCGCTGCGGGAGTATGACGGCGAGATCCAGGTCGGCGTCCGCCCGGAGCACGTCCTGCTGTGCGGCATCGACGACGGCGTCGGCGCGGTGGAAGTGCGCATGGTGGAGTCGCACGGCGCCGAAACGCTGGTGCATCTCGATGCCGGCGGGCTCCCGCTGGCCGCGCGGGTGCCGGGGTTTCCCCACGTGGCGCCGGGGGAAAAGATCGGCGTCGCGATCGAAGCGGAACGGCTCCACTTCTTCGACGCCGCGGGCGTGCGATTGGCGTGAAGACGCCGCAGGAGAAGCTCCGCTTCGCCCTCGTGGCCGGCCTGCTGCTCCTCGGCAGCGCGGCGGCGCCGCTCGCCATCGCCGCGTGGACGAGCGCGCGGGCCGAGCGCGCGTACGCGGAGCGGATCGCGACCACGGCGGCCGAATATCTGGCCACGGTGACCAGCCCCGCCCGCGGCGGGGGGGGCTCCGCGGATTACGATCTTGCTTCGCTCCTGGTGCGGGCGCGCGCGCTCTCCGCGCTGCCCGGATGGTCGCCGGCGGTCGAGGTCTATCACGGCACCGCGCCGTTCATCGCGGCTACCGCACCGCCGCTCACCCCCGACGCGTTCGCCGATCTGCAGCGCGACGGCGCGGTGCGCTGGGACGGGGCGACGGCGCTGGCCCCGCTCCGCGACCGCAACGACGGCGACGTGGTCGGCGCGGTCCGGATCGCGCCGCGCCGCGCGAGCCGCGGCGCCCTGGCCGGACTGGCGCTCCCCGCGCTGCTCGCCGTGCTCTGGCTGGGCGGGTGGGCCATCAGCGGGCTGGTCCGCGCGCGCGCGCGGGTACGTCTCGCGCCCTACGCGGTGGCGACCGTCGTGCTCGGGATCGCCGCCGCCGCCAACGTCCGCGGCGCGGCGGCGGATGCCACCGACCGCTGGCTCGCGGACGCGCAGCTCGTGGTCGAGGACGCCGCGACGCGCGGACCCGCGCAGCCGGTCGACGTGGCCGCGCGCACGCTTCAGCGGCTGGTGCGGGGCGCGGAGCTGGTGCCCGCGGACAGCGCCGATGCCGCCCCTCGGCGCGAGCACCTGGGCCGCCGCATCCGCGCGACCTCGATGGTGCGGCTGGGTCCCAATCGCTGGCTCGAGCTCCGCACCGATCCCGGAGAGGAGGGAACGACGGCGTGGGTGGCGCTCGCCGTCGCGCTCGCGCTCTGCGGCCCCGCGGGGGTGTCGCTCGCGGCGTGGATCGCGCGGGCGGATGCGCGGCGGCGGCGGGAGACGTTGACGGCGTGGGGATTCCTCGCGCCGGCGACCGTGCATCTCGCGATCTTCTCCCTCGCGCCGGCGGTCTTTCTGGTGTACCTCGCCCTCCACCGCTGGACTCCGGGGGAATCGGGCGCGCCCTTCGTCGGGCTCGACAATTTTCAATCGGTGCTCGGCGACCCGCTGACCTGGCAGGCGCTCGGCAACACGCTGGTCTACGTGCTGCACGTGCCGGTCGCGATGGCGGTCGCGCTCGTCATCGCGCTGGCGCTCCACCGCCACCGGTCCGCGCTGCGCGTGGTGCGGGCGCTGCTGCTCCTGCCGTATGCCGCGTCCACCGTCGCCGTCGCGCTCGCCTGGCGCGGGCTCTTTCGCACCGACGGCGGTTTCATCAATGCGACGCTCGCGCACCTCGGCGTCGCGCCGGTCGACTGGCTCGGCGATCCCCGCAACGCGCTCCTCGCCGTCCTCATCGTGGCGGTGTGGATGCAGATCGGGTATCAGGTCACGCTGTTTCTCGTCGGGCTCGACGCGATTCCGGCGGCCTACGGCGACGCGGCGCGCGTGGACGGGGCCAACGGCTGGCAGCGGTTCTGGCGCGTCACTTTTCCTCTCCTGCGGCCGGTGACGATCTTCGCGGGCGTCACCGGCGTGGTCCTCGCCGCGCAGGTCTTCACCTTGATCTACGTGCTCACCGGCGGCGGCCCCGCCCGGGCGACCGAAATGATCGCCACGCGGATCTATCAGACGGCGTGGGGAGACGGGCGCTTCGGCGAGGCCGGCGCGCTCGCGCTCCTGCTGTGGGTGTTCCTGTTCGCCGCCACCTGGACGGAACTGCGGCTCCTGCTGCGGCGCGAGCGGCATGCGTAGGGGAGCGGTGCGGTCGGCGTTCACGCAGGCCATCCTGGGGGCCGGGGCGGTGCTCCTGCTCCTCCCCTTCCTCTATATGCTGGGCACGTCATTGCAGGGCGGCACGGACGCCCCCCTGGGCGTCACCGCCTGGCTGCCGGCGGACCCGCAGTACGGCAATTTTGCGACGGCCCTGGCCGCGCTCCCCTTCGGCGGGCTGTTCTTCAATTCGGCCGTGGTGGCGGCCGCCGTGGTGCTGGGCCAGGTCGTCACCGCCGCGGCGGCGGCGTACGCCTTCGCGCGCCTCAGCTTTCCGGGGCGGGATCGCCTCTTCCTCGCGGTGCTCTCGCTCGGGCTGGTGCCGGCCGTGGCGCTCGCGGTGTCCCGCTTCGTGCTGGTCAACGCGCTGGGCTGGGTGGATCACTACGCCGGATTGATTTCGACCGAGCTGGTGTCGATCTGGGGGATCTTCCTGCTGCGGCAGTCGTTCCGCGCGGTTCCGCGCCAGCTCGAGGACGCCGCGCGGCTCGACGGTGCCGGGGAGTGGGCGATTTTTTGGCGGGTCGCGCTGCCCCTGGCCCGGCCCGCGCTCGCGGCGTTCGCCGTCGTCGCGTTCGCGGACGCGTGGCGGAATTTCCTCTGGCCGCTGGTGGTGACGCGCTCGATGAACGCGCGGGTGGTCGAGGTGGGGCTCGCCGGCTTCCCGACGCTCGCGGGGCCGACCTGGCCGGTGATCATGGCGGCGGCCGCCATCGTGTCGCTGCCGCTGATCACGCTGGCGCTCGTGGCCCAGCGGTACTTCGTCCGCGGCATCGAGCTCAGGGCCGTCTGGTCGCCGCCGGACGCCGGAACTTGAGCGACCAGGCGATGTCTCCACCGTCCCCCGCCGGCCACGCGAGCACCACGTGCCCGGTGTCCAACCGGCGCACGGTGCAGGGGCGATCCGCGCTGCACGCGCCGGGCGTGAGCCCGCGGGGCACGGCGATCGTGACGGCGTAGGCGCGGCCGTCCAGCCGCACCGCCTTCGCGCGCAGCGTGCGCGCAGGCGCATCCCACGTTTCGTCGGCGAGGTCCACCGCGCCCTGCACGATGTGGCGCGTGGTGCCGATGATCTGCGGGTGCGCCGCGGCGGTGCGGAGCGCGAGGGTGAGCGCCGCGTGCGGCGCCACCGTCGCGGTGATCGCGTCCTTCACCGGCGCCAGCGGCCGGTCTCCCCAGACGTCGTAGGCCTCGAACGGTCCGCCCCCGATGCCCAGCGCCGTGAGCGGCAGGGCGACGTCGGCCGGATCTGCGTTCCAGTTCACGTGCGCAACCGTCCACCATCCCGCCGCGGGCGAGGCGACCCAGGTCGCCGGCGGCGCGTCGCGCCGCACGCTCCACAGCCCGCCCGGCCCGCCGCCGTCGTAGACGCGCACCGCCAGCACGTTCTCGCCACCCCAGTTCACCGCATCGGGCGGCACCGCGTAGCGGCGGTACGCCTGCCAGTCGCCGCGATAGTTCGGGGGGAAGTCGCCGGTGCTGCCCAGCTTCACGCCATTCACATAGGTCTCGTCCGCATCGTCGACCTTGCCCAGTTCCAGGAAAACGCCGCCGTGGGCCGGAGCCGCGGCGGCGGAGACGGTGAAGCGCGTGCGGTACCACGCGAAGCCGTCGTACCCCGGATGGCCGGCGTCTTCCCAGTGTCCGGGGACCGCGATCGTCTCCCACGCGGACTCGTCGTACGTGCGGGCGCTGTATCCCGGGTCGTCTCCCGTCCGAAAGCGCCACGGCCCGGCAAGGGGGAACACCGCGTCCCCCGCGACCAGCGCCGGCGCGATCTCGCGCGCGGGCGTCGCGACGCCGATGGGCCGCCCCGCCACGAGGGCGACGGGGAAGGCACGCTGGAGCAGCGCGAGGCGCTCGGCGGGGAGCGTGGTCAGATCGTCGGAGCAGATGGCCGCGCCCCCCGACAGCGCCACGATTGTGGTCCAGGCGCGCGCTTCATCCAGCGTGAGCGGTGGCCGGACCACGAGGCAGTCGGGATCGTTCAGCCACCGGGTGCGATGCGCGAAACTGCGCAGCGCCGCGGCCCGCGCCGGACCGGCGATGCCGCCCCAGCTGGCATCCACGTCGGTGCCGATCCGCATGCCGTCCACCATGCCCGCGGCATGCTGCAAGGGCGCGCCGCAGCCCAAGAGAAACGCCTCCGGTCCCAGGCCCTCGCGCAGCGCCCGCAATCCCGCCCGGTACGCCTCGGCCTGCGTGGCGCCGCCGGCGCGGGCGCCGCCGAGCCCCGACCAGAGCAGGAAGTCGATCTTGAGGTAGTCGTAGCCCCACTCCTGGACCACGCGGCGCGCGAGATCGCGCAGGTGGGCCTGCACGTCCGGATGGGCGCCGTCCAGGACGAAGATCTTGCCGCCCCAGATCTCGCGCGTCTCGGCCACGACCGGGCCGTCCGATCCCGCCAGCAGCCAGTCAGGGTGCGCGGCGGGAATCCCCGAACGCTCCGATACGCCGAACGGTGCGATCCAGAGCCCCGCGAGCAGCCCCTTCGAGTGAATCTGATCCGAGAGCCAGCGGTGGCCGTGCGGAAATTTCGGGCCCATGTCCCAGTCGCCGACCGACCGCTGATAGCCGTTGTCGAGCTGGACGTAGCGGAAGTGCCGGCGGTCGAATGACGCCGCGGCCGTGGCCAGATTCGCGACCATCGCGTCTTCGGTCACGTCCGCGCCGAGCTCGTACCAGGAGCACCACCCGGCCGGCGCGGCGCGCGCGGCCAGACGATCGCGATCGGTGTCGCTCGGCGCCGCGGCGGCCCGGAGCGCCGCGAGCGGGTCGCCGCCCGGGTCGAACGCGATCCGGAGCGTGCCGCCGTCGCCCGCGGTGCGAATGGCGCGGGCGGGCGTCCAGTCGGTCTTCACCTCGATCGCCGGCACCGCCAGGGTCGCCGAGCCGGTGCCGGGCTCCCCGGCCTCGAAGAGCCACGCGAGCGCGCGGTCGGCCGTCGGGCCGCGCCGGACCAGGGCCCCGGTGGCGAAGGAGACCAGCGGCGCCGGACCGTCGCCGACGGGAGCCACCGTGCATTCGCTCCAGGAGTGCGGGCCGTTGGTCAGCGCCAGGAGGGTTCCGTCGCCGGCCAGCCACTGGGCGCCCGGGGCGCGGGCGTAGCGCACGCCTCCCACCACCGGCAGGCCGGCGTCGGGGAAGAGGGTGACGGTGATGGCGGCGCGGGGCAGCCCCTCCCCGGGCGCTTCGCTCAGGAATTCGGCTTCGAGGAAGAGTCCCCCGGTGCGTCCCCGGATCACGGTCGCGTCACCCGCGGGGGCGCGGCGTTCGCCGGCGGCGATATCTTCCAGTTCGCCCAGGGCCACGACGCGATCGAGCAGGACGAGGGCGAGGGTGGCGCGGTCCACGAGGGGAACGGCGGGGCCGTTGCCACGGTACCAGAGGGACCACCGGTGCTGGTCGTCGAACTCGAACTGCAGACGGCCCCCGTCTCCCGATGGCTTTATTCCCGATACCGCGGCGCCGCGGCGCCGCATGACGAGCGATGATCCCGAGGCGACCCCGGTGAGGAGAACGAACGTGCGTCGATCCATGGTGGGAATGTTCCTCGTCAGCGCCGTAATGTCCACGCCGCTCGCGGCGCAATCGCGGCTCAGCATCGGACTCGCGGCGACGCTGGGGAGCGGCTGGCAGATCGAGGGCGGAGAGGTCGGCATCGTGAAGCGGGCGCGCCTCGGACCGTTCCGCGCCTTCGCCGGCGCGCTCCGGCTGGCCTCGTTCATCGACGAGGGCGCGATCATCGGCGGCGGGCGGGGGATCATCTCGGGGCTCGCGTTCACCGCGCGCACCGGCGAGCTGGGGCTGGCGGAGATGGGGGACGAGCGGAACCTCACCACCATCGGCGTCGATCTTTCGATCGAGGCGAGCGGCTACCTCGCGAGCAACTCGCCGCTCCCCGAGGGCGGCCACTGGGCCGGGGTCGCGCTCCTGCCCGGGCTGCGGTTCGGCAGTCCCGACGGCACCCAGTACCATCTGGTGGTGGGTCCGGCGCTCTTTTTCGACCGGCACCAGACCGATCTGCATACCTTTCTCGGGATTCGCTTCGAGATGCCGCTGGCGAAGCACGACCGCCGTCCCTAGGTTAGCGGCCGATGGCCGCCCCCACCCTCGACTCCGACCACCCGGGCTTCCGGGTCATCGCCGAAGTTTCGACGATCCTCGGAGCGGGGCTCACCTCCGACGACGTGCTCACGTCCATCGTCGGCGCGCTGCGGCGGGGCCTCGCCCTGCGGCGCTGCCGGCTCTGGCTCCGCAGCTCCGACGGCACCACGTATGTGCCGGTCACCACGCCGGGCGATGAGGCCCAGCTGCCCGGGTTCGAGCCCCCCGCGGGCGACTGGTTCCACGCCGGCCCCACGCGCGACGCGACCCCCGCCGGCACGCTGCTGCGCATCCCGCTGGTCCATGACGACGAGGCGCTCGGCGCGCTCGAGGTGATCATCCCGGCGGGCCGCCACGAAGGCGTGGCGCACGACGTAGTGGTGGTCGTGGCGGGCATTCTCGCGCCGCTGCTCGCGGCCACCGAGCTGTCGCAGGATCTGGCGACCGAGGTCGCGGCGCGGACGCGGGAAGTCGAAGCTCAGCGGAACTTCGCGGCGCGGATCATTGACTCGCTCCCGGTGGGGCTGTACGTCATCGATCGCGAGTACGTCATCCGCGCGTGGAACCGCAAGCGGGAGAGCGGCACGCAGGGGGTCTCGCGCGACGACGCGGTGGGCCAGAACGTGTTCGACGTGCTCGACCGCCAGCCGCGCACCCTGTTGAAGGAAGAGTTCGACCGCGTCTTCGCCACCGGCGAAATCCAGCAGATGGAGACGGAATCCCAGCTCGCGGGGGCGGGCCCGCGCTACTACCGCATCACCAAGATCCCCATGCGCCTCGGCGGGGAGGCCATCACCCACGTCATCACCATCGGCGAAGACGTGACGGACTGGCGCGAGGCGCAGCACCGCCTGGCCCAGACCGAGAAACTCGCCGCCGTCGGCCAGCTCGCCGCGGGCGTGATGCACGAGATCAACAATCCCCTCGCCACGATTCTCGCGTGCACCGAGGCGCTGCAGCTGCGCACGCAGGACGTGCCCCCGGCGGAGCGCGGGCCGCGCGAGGAATACCTCGAGATCATCGACAAGGAAGTCCAGCGCTGCCGCCGGATCGTGGACCGTCTGCTCGATTTCTCGCGGCCCCGCCAGGCCGAAAAGCGCGTGGTGGACATCAACGACCTGATCGACCAGACCCTGTTCCTGCTGAAGCATCACGAGCGCTTCAAGCGGATGACGGTGGCGCGGGAGTTCGCGGCCGATCTCCCCACGCTGCCCGCCGATCCGGAGCGGCTGATCCAGAGCTTCATGGCGCTCCTGCTCAACGGCATGGACGCCATGAATTCCCGCGGCACGCTCACGGTGCGGACGGCGCGCAACCCCGAGCGCCGCGACGAAATCCGGATCGAGTTCATCGATCGCGGCATGGGCATCAAGAAGGACGAGCTCTCGAAGATCTTCGAGCCCTTCTTCACCACCAAGCCGCAGGGGCGGGGCACCGGGCTCGGGCTCTCGATCTGTTACGGCATCATCGCGGACCATCGCGGGCGGATCGAAGTGGACTCGCAGGTCGGCATCGGATCGAACTTCAAAGTGTACCTCCCGGTCCCGTGA
>Ga0070730_10004123_pt1 | contig 12854 bp, 11 predicted proteins | sample Coa_R1_3_FD_66447 | JGI IMG/M metagenome (GOLD analysis project Ga0070730, IMG submission 66447) | Surface soil microbial communities from Centralia Pennsylvania, which are recovering from an underground coalmine fire - Coalmine... | ecosystem: Environmental > Terrestrial > Soil > Unclassified ...
AACCCTGAAAGCTCATAGGGATTCCTCCCCTCGGCTTCGCTCGGGGCAGGCTAAGAACGCGTGCTCCTTGGAATGACAATGCAAGCATGATCTGAAACACGTGCTAGGAGTTGCTTATGCTTACACGTATTCTCAAGAGCTCAAGCGCTGGGCTGGCAGGAGCGTTGCTCGCGATTATTATCTTGCAGCTTTTATATCTCAGTCGGTGCTTGATAGAGATTCAGTTCGGTAAGGCAACAGGTTTGGCAATCGCCAGTGGATTCACGTGGCACGAAATTTTTCCTCCTGCAATCGTGGGTTTCATTATTGCGTTCTTTTGGATGTGGCAAAGACTCTGACGCCGCTCTTGTGCGTGCGCACGAGTTCAATAAGCCATTCCCGTCTTACTGAACAGCGGCCGGAATCCTGTGCATCAAGAATCTGTTTGTTTAAAGCAGACGCCCCATTTTACGCGGTTGTCCGATTCTTACAATCTTTCACAGCAATTTCATCATTCCTTAATATCTGCGGCAAACACGGCAGCTAGAATTCGTGCGCACGAAAAATTCTTGCGGCGGCCGAGGTTATGTGGCAGGTCCTTTCTCCGCCCACACTCATAGAGGAGAGACAATCTTGAAAAAGACACTTTTTGGAATCGCACTTGCGGTTTCGCTTACCTGTGCACTCGTGGCTCAGGAGCCAAACCATTGGATACGGAATGGAGCCCCCACCGAAGCCATGATCACAGGCGGCCCGTGGACCCTGGAACAGTCGGGCGCGGCCAACGGGCTCAAGTCGGCCGGCTATTGCGACGCTCACGGAAACCAGATTGGGAATCCGGGCACCGAGCGCATGCAGCCTTATTATTTCCCCTTTATTGTTGGACAAGGGAAGCACCTGCAGGGGTACTTTGACTGGCGTCCGAAGGATACAGACGAGGCCGTTGCGGAGGCATTTTCAAATGATGCCGGTTTCACCTGGACCTTCCAGCAGAAGGTGCTGGAGTTGAGAACTCATTGCCCCGACCAGGTGCAGAAAGATCCCGACGGCGACAAAGACAACGGGGTTGATCCTAACAATAGCGACAACGGCGATGACGATGGCCAGGGACATCAGTTTGTCATCAAAATTGCCGGTCACACTTATCTCTACACCCTCATTCGCGCTAACAATCACATCGATGTTGACGACCTCGCGATCCACGACCTCACGCCGCTGCCCGGTGAACCGCTGAACGGGGCGCCCGCTCTTACCGATGCGCCGACCGACCAGACGTCGGGTCTGCCGGAGCCGGCCTTCCATACCCATGGCTTGATCAACCCAGACGGCATCCTGGGCATCGTTCCCGGCAGCAAGCCGCTGACGATCATTTACGAGCAGAAGGTCCTCAATGGCGACAAAACCGGAAGCACGGCGCTTCCGGCAGTTCAACAGTGCGCCACATTCTGGTCAGCTTTCTATGCCAGCAATGGCGGTCTTTCTCCCAACGATGACATTACTCATCTGCGCCTGGCTTCGACTACAGACGGCGTAAACTTCACCGATCTCGGAGCCTTACAGGGCCTGAATGACCCGACCACCGTCTCCATGACCGGGACGCGCTGGCTGGCGACCGCAGGCACGATTCTCAAGCTGCCTGAGCACCGATTTGGACTGTTGTTCTCCGGCGGCAATTGCATTGACGCCGATTCGGATTCTTTCCATTACATCGGCTACGCCGAATCAACCGACCTCATCCATTGGACGGTGGTGAACGGCATCAACAATCCCATCGCTTCCGTCTTTCCGGCTACGCTATCGGTCAACGCGCAAGGCGTTCCCGCCACCGGCGCCGGGACGAGCCTGGTTACGATTCCTGCCCACACTCCCGTTGTGGGAGACGCGCCAGGATGGTTTGCCGGACGCGTCTATGCTCCCAGCGGCACCCTCTTCAACGAGCACAACCTTACCGTGGTCTTTGCCGGCTACCACACCCAGAAGCCCAAAAATGGGTTGGGCGACTATCGCACCATTGGCCGGTTCAGCCTGCACTCATCGCTCGAACTTCTTGGCGGGGATGGGGATGACGACAGGGACGACCACCACGACGAACGATGATCGCTGGTAATGTCTGAAGGCATACGATTGCAAAGATATAAAACCCCCCGGGACAGCAAGCTTTTGTCCGGGGGGTTAATTTCATTGGGCGAACCAAACTGAAAGGGCAGCATCCGGGTTTTTCTGATCCAGCTCACATCTCATTGAGAATTAAAGACATTTCCTTTTTCACTTATTTCCAAAAAAAATCGAAAATTTTCTGCAATGTTTTTTGCTTTTTAGACAGATATATATGGGGACCTTCTTGCGTTTCCAATGACTTGGTCTGAGAGGCAAGAGGAAATCTACCCGTTCTAAAACGGTACAAGGGTCAATATGGAAAATTCTATGAGGCAGGTAATACTGCTTCTACATAGGCACTCTTTGGGCGGGGATTGCATCTATTCAGTCAAGCAGGAACTTACCTGCACCCCGCGGACAAAATTTAATTGAAACAAGATGTTTTGGTAACAATGTCGTAACAATCATCGTCTAGATTTGCATCCTGAATCTGCAGGCACCCAACGAAACCAATTCGTTGCGTGCGCAACAAAAAACAAAAACCATTTCGCGTTTTTTCTTTAACTTCAGAAACAGTTGCACCGTACGTGGGCCCCATAGTTTGAATAACAAGCTGTGCAGGAGAAAGTGTATGAAAATTGTAAGTTACTGGATCTTTGTTGTGTTGTTCTTAACTTGCGCCATGGGCAGCGGTTTGGCCCAAAGCGCAACAACATCCCCGGTGGACGAAGCTTTCCCGATAGGGGATTACGATACGAGCTATCTCAAGGTACCGGCAGTCGACCTAAACTCCATGTCAAATCAACCCGTAGATCTTTCAGGGGTCACCCTGGTATTTCCAGACGGGGCAACCACCTCCAGGGAAGCCTTGACTTCGGGAATTGCAGGGGCAGACAGCTCTGTGGATAGCAGCGCAAACGTAAGCGACGCCGCGCTCAGCAGCGCCGGGCGAGGCGATACGGATACTCCCAACCCCGAGGGAAACATTGACGGGCTTGACACCTTACCCACCTTCGCCGGTGCGTTCGCAGGCCAGGCAGGCATATCGCAGGGCAGGGTGTTTCCCTTCATTATGATCGGCAACCATCCGCTGGTGGGCGGCACGACCGTGATCCCGGCGAAAATCAACGAGGTTTCCCTGCAATTGCTCAACGCCGATGGCACCGTAAACATGAATGTGCCCTTTACATTTAGCGATCTGGTGGAAGACTCGCCTAATTTTGAGGAAGCCAATTACGCTTCCGGACGTCACATCCAGTTCGCCGATGCGGTGCAGCGCGCCGAATTCTTCCACCGGATGGAGGAAGATTGGCACACCGAACTGCGTCACCAGGTCGTGGATCGCACAACCATGCGGATACCACGGTTCGTTAATGTTGTTTTTCCTGGCGGGGTCATTAAGCCGGTCCAGGCCTATTACGTGAAGACCGCCTCCAACGGCAACCAGTACATCATTGTGCTGGACCTGCTCTTCCAGGGTCTCCTCTTCAATCAGGCGGTGAATGAGATCACTGCCAACAACTTCAGCACCAAGGCCCTGAACATGTCTCTATTCCCCAACACCTTCCTGTTTTCCATCAACGCTCAGGGACAGCCTGCTGGCTGCTGCGTGCTTGGGTTCCATACGTACATCTCCAGGTTCAATACCGTCCCACAACCGCGCTGGGTTTTCCAGTATGCGAGCTGGACCTCGCCGGGAATATTCCGTGGCGGAGTGCAGGATGTAACCCCACTCTCCCACGAAACTTCCGAAGCGTTCAATGATCCCTTTGTCAACAACATAACTCCGCTGTGGCAGTTCCCCAATGTGCCCGCCAATCTCCGCTTCTGCCAGGGGAATCTTGAGACCGGTGATCCCGTCGAGGTGCTGCCAGTTTCCACGGTGGATATCAAATTGCGGGAGCACCACGAGGTGTTCACTTACCATCCGCAAACCGAAGCCCTCTTGCAGTGGTTCGAAATGGGAAAAACTTCAAATGCAATCGATGGTGCATTCAGTTTTCCCAACGAGGCTTCGCTTCCTCACTCTGCACTGCCGTGTCCGCCGCCTCCTCCTCCACCTCCACACTAAAGCGGCAGCAAAGATGTGTTTACAGACAGAGGCGCCGGAAATTCCGGCGCCTCTTTTTCGTTGCTGCGAGAACGATGTGGGAGACCACGGGCGAATCCTGAAGCAAAACGAGGATGTAGCGAAAAGACTCGCCGGCCCGGGAAAAGCAGCACTTTAGAGACCAAAGGTGCTAGCACTTCGGATATCTACTGCTTTTTGTTGAGTTTGTCCGAACAAGAGCCATAATCTAACCATAATTTGTGTGTATAAGCATTCGCCCTTGTGTTTCAATCAAACACACAACTGGGTTTTCTGGATACACGTGATCTAAATAGGTAGAACGGGAACAGATGTCGAAAAGATTTACAGTCCTGGTGGTAGACGATGAGGAATCCACCCGTGGATTTCTGCATTCGGTGCTGACAGTCGAGGGCTATGACTGCCAGTTGGCAGACAGCCTGGAAGCAGCGGAGATTCTGCTGCGCCAAAGCCGCATTGACCTCGCCTTGGTAGATCTCTATTTAGGCACCGCGAACGGCTTGAACGTTCTTGACCTGTTGAAGGTCATACAGCCGCAATGCAAATGTGTCGTCATGACGGCACATGCAACCGTGGAAACGGTTGCGCGCTCCCTGAGCGGGGGCGCTTTGGAGTATCTTAGCAAGCCACTGCTGATCGACGACCTGCTGGCCCTGGTCCGGAAGGTGCAAAGTGCCCGTCCGTCATTAACGAAAGAAATCGCTTCAGAAGAGCCGTTCCCAGAGACTGCGATTATCGGACGCAGCGCAAAGATGCTGGAAGTCTATCGCGCTATTGCTCGTGTTGCTGCCAGCACTGCCAGTGTGCTCATCACGGGCGCAAGCGGGACAGGCAAGGAATTGGTGGCGCGAGCCATCCACGCTCATAGCGACCGCGCGCACAAGCCTTTTATGCCCATCAACTGTGGGGCGTTTTCCGAAACTCTGCTGGAGAGCGAACTTTTCGGATACGAAAAAGGCGCATTTACCGGGGCAGATACCAATCATCCAGGGCTCTTCGAAGCTGCTCATGGAGGCACGATTTTCCTGGATGAAATTTCTGAGACCAAGACAGGTTTCCAGGTAAATCTGCTGCGCGCCGTGCAGGAACAGCAGGTGCGCCGGGTGGGCTCCAACAAATATATCCCCATTGACGTGCGCATCCTGGCTGCCAGCAACTGCGACCTTGAAGCGTTGATCCAGGCGGGCGCTTTTCGCGAAGACCTCTATTACCGCCTGAGCGTAGTCACGATTCATCTGCCCACGCTGGCGGAGCGTCATGAAGATATTCCGCCGTTGATCCATCACTTTCTCAAGCGATCGAATGTGCGGAACAAGAGAGATATTCAAATCACCTCGGATGCTGTGCAATTTTTGAGCAACATGCCGTGGCCGGGCAATGTTCGGGAACTGGAAAACTTCATCGAAAGGCTGGCGATCTTCTGCGCCTCCGGGGAGATTGGGGTGGCTGATGTGGAGCGCGAGGCCGGCGGCAAACGCCAGCCTCACCCCGCAGTTGCCGGCAACGGACCTGCGCCAACATTGCAGGAGATGGAGCGCCAGCACATCCTGCGAGTTTTGCAGGAGGCGGAGGGGAACAAATCTAAAGCAGCTCGGGCGCTGGGAATTGAACGAAAGACGCTTTATGAGAAGGCGCGGCGCCTGGGAATTGATCTTCAGGCGAACAAGCGATGAAGGGTTTTTGGGCAAACTCGGAACCTCATGGAACATTTTCGTTTCGGCGCTGGGTGAGGCTCAATCTGCTGTTGCTGGTGCTGACCGGATTGATCAGCCTGAGCCTTCCAGTCCGCTTGAACTCTCCGGTCGTGACCATGAGCCACAAGCTGGGGGATTTCTATTTCCGCTTGCGGGGCAACCAGCCGACATCCAGGAATGTAGCTCTTGTCATGATTGACGATTCAGCCTTGGCCCATTATGGGAGATGGCCCTGGCCGCGAAAGCAACTGGCGCAGTTGATCCGGGCGGTGGGCCGGTTTCATCCTAAAGCAATCGGCGTAGATGTTCTTCTCTCTGAGCCGGAGGACGAAGCGAACGATTCGACGCTGGAGGCCGCTATCGCAGAAGCGCACAATGTCGTTCTGCCCGCCAAAATCTCCGATTCGCCCTTGGGGAGCTTATGGATGGATCCGCTTGCGCGTTTTTCCCGAGCCGCCGCCGCCGTGGGACACGTGCAAGCCGTGGTTGATTACGACGGTCTGTGCCGAAGCATACCCATTGCGGAGCCGAGCGCCGCGGGGCCGCGCCTCGCTTTTGCCGTTGCCGTCGTCAATGTTGCCAAAGCCGAAACAGCGAAACCTGAAGAAATTGGAAATGCCTCTTCATCGAACCAGATTGAGCATTTTGAGACCCGGTACTTGACCATCAACTACCGTCAGGAGTTTGCCCCCGGGCAATCCACGCCCCCTTTCGTAACCCTTTCGGCGAGTGACTTATTGCAGGGCCAAAAGGAGCCATTGCAAGACAAGATTGTGCTGATCGGCCTTGGCTCAACCGAGCCAAGCGATCGCTTCTTTACGCCGGTAAATAATCAGAGCCCCATGCCCGGAGTCGAGGTGAATGCCAATGCGGTTGATTCCATTCTGGAACGCAAACAAATAGTGCGTCTGGGCACGGGTACCCAGCTATTTTTTCTTCTGGCAGCCAGCATGCTCTCATTGTGGATTTTGATGTGGCGCCCGGGCGGCCGAGGCCTGCTCTGGTTTTCAGCGGTGTTGCTGGCAGAATTTGCCGCTGGATACCTTCTCTTCGCTTTTTTTAACCGGCAACTCTTCTACGGCCCTTTTCTGGTCATGGGTCTGCTAGCCGCGCCTCTCGCCCAGTTGGAGAACCTCGTAGTGATTGACCGCGCCATTACTCGCGGATTGAAAGAGCTGCAGGCGTTGCTGCCTCTCCCTACGGAACCTTCGGCGCATAGGATTTTCATTCCCACACAGGATTCCTCTCCCTCCCACCTGCACTGGAAATTGAAGTCGTTGCGGCACTTGCAGGATGAACTGGCTTCACTGTACGCCTTTGACGAAATCCTGCTTGAAACCATGCAAGAGGCCCTCGCGGTCTATGCATTGGATGGACGCCTGTTGTTCCACAATTCGAGTTGGAGTCGATTCTGCGAAAAGCAGGCCTTGAACGTGACAGCAGGCATGGAAGATCTGGCGCGGAAGCTGGGAATCGGTGATGAATTCTGGCCGACGTCCCGCGATTCGGCTGTCTGGCAGGAAAAAGAGCTTTCCCTGAAAGAAGGCTGGTGGCGTTTTCGTGCTGTCCGCCTGCCTTGGCCTTCGCGCGAAGAGTCAAACGCCACCCTGTTGCTCGCCGAAGATACCAGCGCGCTCCACGAAAGGGACCAGACGCGCGCCGAGGCGCTGGGATTTGTGACCCATGAGTTACGCACCCCGTTGGTCGCAATCCAGGGGTTCGCGGAGCTTCTCATGCTTTATCCCCAATCCGCTTCCGGCGGGGAAGCGCCGGCAACGATTTTTCGCGAATCGAGGCGACTTGTGGCTATGATTAATGCATACTTGGAAGTGCTGCGTATGGATGTTGGCTCCCGCCCGCTTCGCTTGAGGCTGGTGGAGGTTAGCGATATGGTCAATCACGTGCGGCAGATTATGCAACCGTTGGCACAGTCGGCACAAATCGAGATCGTTGCCGAGATCGAGCCGGAAGCCAGGCTCCTGAATTGCGATGAGCCGCTCATCACCGGCGCTCTTCTTAATCTTGTGAGCAACGCCGTGAAATACAGTCCTAAAGGAAGTATGGTCAAACTGCAGGTTAGGATGAAAGAAAGCGAGATTGAGTTCCTGGTTCAGAACCCTGGTCCGGCCATCCCGGCAGAGGACCTCGACCGCGTATTTGAGCCTTATTACCGGGTCGCACAACAGTCTGATTCAAAACCCGGATGGGGATTAGGGCTCGCATTCGTGAAACGAATCTGTGAGCAGCACGGCGGTCGCGTGCAGGTAAGCAGCAGTGCGTCTTCGGGCACGTGCTTCTGTTTCATCGTCCCCGTTCATTCCAAAATAGTTTCCGAGGCAGTCGTATGAAAATCCGTCAAATTCGCAAGCAAGTTTTCTTCGGCATGATGTTTTTCTTATGCCTGGGCATGATGTCTATCACTGCCCAACAGGACGCAACCTCTTCCGCAAGTGCTCCGTATGCGGGCGCGACGGTTGCTGATTTCGAGAAAAAGGTGCAACTGCAGCTTCCCGGGCAAGGCTCCTCGGCCCCGAGCCGTGGGCAGGTCCTGCCGCCTGAGAGCGTGATCAACACTGGTGACGGGCATATCCTGTTGCATCTGGAGGATGGCAGCGATATCCTGGTGCAGCCCCACACACATTTAATTTTGAAGCAGCCCTCCCCAACAAGTTGGCAGCGTTTGCAGTTGCTGCTCGGCCAAATAAAAGCCGAGATACAAAAACGTGTCAGTGGGTCGCCGCCGTTTCAAATTGGCACTCCCAGCGCCGTGATTTCAGTGCGCGGCACGCGCTTCTTTGTAGAAGTGGATAAGCACAAGGCTACCCAAGTTGATGTCGAAGAAGGCGAGGTTCAACTCGAAAACGCGAAGGGAATTGGCGCCCCGGTCCTTATTAAGGCTGGGTCTTCCAGCCATGTGGAAGAAAACTCCGCTCCTGAACCCACACAGCCGACGTCAGAGCTGCACGGGAAGTCAGGGAAGTCCGATTCTCGGGGTAACGGAGGCAATGGAGGAAACGGCGGTAACGGCGGTAACGGAGGAAATGGCCAGGGCAACGGGCTGGGGCATGGGAATCAGTCCCACGGTCAGCCGCACACTCCTCCTTCCATACCCAAAGGAGGCGGACATAAATGAACGGGAGCAGGAGATAAAACGCGCGAGAACATGAGTTCCCAATTTGAAGTAGCGCCGGCGTCCCGCCGGCTGTTGTGTTGTGCATCTTGCCCACACGCTTTAGAGCTTGCCTTGTAGAAATGAACCTGTAATCTCTTGCTCAAAATTAAAAACCACCCGTGGTGTATCGTAACAGCCTGTTCCTTTTCAACTCACCCCAGCCACCCAAACACCTGCCTTAAAGCCAGTATCTGATTGATTCTATTAGGCTTCCATCTTGGCTTCAGAATTGCTTATTGTTTCGTGTAAAGCGCTACCTGTCGTCCTGAAGGAGCCAACCAATGAAGTTACGCAGTGCAAATGTAGTATGTGTTTTGCTCGCCAGCGCAGTTTTGAGCTACAGCTTGCCCAGCCATGGGGGCGCCGGTGGCGGCGGCCATATGGGAGGAGCATCCTCTGGCATGGGGCACTCTGGCATGGGGCACTCTGGGACGTCAGCCTCGAGCCATAGCGCGCAATCGGGAAGCCAGACACAATCGCAGACGACGTCTTCTCCGAAGCAACTATCGAATCCGAATTCAAAACTTTCTTCCAACCTGCAGAAGCTGTTGCCGGCAGGAACAACGCCCCAACAGGCCTGCTCAGGATTTAAGAACCTTGGCCAGTGCGTGGCTGCAATTCACGTCTCCCACAATCTGGGGATTCCATTTGCTGACTTGAAAAGTAAGTTAACCGGATCGAATTCCGAAAGCCTGGGCAAAGCCATCCAGGCTCTAAAACCGAGTTCGAACTCCACGGCGGAAAAGAAAAAGGCTGAAAAGCAGGCACAAGACGACATCAACGAATCTGAGAGCTGAATTCTGCCGGGGAGAAATTTCTGCGCGGAAGGTTTATCTTCCCCGCTTGAAAAATTGCTGAAAGAAAGAATTTTCTGGGGGAGGGTTGCAATTTAAGAGATTTGCGAAGCAGGTTTTCCGATTTTCATTACGTCCGGGGGGATGGAAGTAAGTCGGGATAATCTGCTTCGCAGCTCTTAAATCGCAGGGCGCTCATGAAATACACAATTTTTAAGGATACGAATGTTGCCACTGTCATTGTCGCTGATGTGGTCACTCTGCAGGACTGCATTTGTTCCGTGGATAGCTTCCTGACAGGAGCTTCCCTTCAACCTGGAATGCAGCTTCTCGTAGACCTCACAGGCGTCAAACCAGAGCTCTCATTCGGCGAGCTCCGCGAGCTTGTCTGGCACGTCAAGAAACTCGTTCAGCGCGGGGTCGGCAACATCGCTGTCACCGCGGCCGGCGATTTCGTGTACGGCCTGGCGCGGGTTTTTTCGGCCTATGCCGATATCGATGGGTTCAATGTAGCTGTGTTCCGCACGCAGGAAAAAGCCCGGACGTGGCTGGAAGGTTGCAGACCGGCAACGTATCCATCGATTCAAAATAATGCTGCGGTAATAGGAGAGATCCGGTGAAGTCGGGTCTGGATCGCACCGGCAAACACAAGGTTTTTAGTGGAGTAGTTACACCAGGTGGGTCCGCACCCGCAAAAAGCGGCGCTGCCACGCCAGGAAAAAGCGGCGCCGCTTTTGTAATCATCAGGGGAATGGGAACAGCTTTCATGGAAATTCCGACGCAATGAGGGAAATGAAAGGGTCGATATATGCGTCTGCAAAAAGGGTTTTCATTAATCGAATTGATGATTGTGCTTGGCATTGTCCTGGTGATTACCGGGATTACGATACCCGTGTACAAGAGTGCCGTGGATGGCATTCACCTGCAAAAAGCCACAAGAAATTATGCCGATATTCTGCAAAGAGCACGGCTCACAGCGGCAACCAGCAACACCTATCACGCAACTGGAATCCAGTTCTTTGACACTTCGTGCATGGCATCCTGCGATCTGATCGCTTACGTAGATACAGCAGACACCAATATCAACCCCGTAAGCGCCTATGCCGCCCCAGAACCGATGGTCATGCTTGGCTCCGATGTTGTATGGGACCAGGCCGGGGCGCCCGCCACCAATGACTTGCTGGGAAAAGTATTTCCCAACAATGGCGGCAGCACTCTGGCTTATCCGCCGGTCTTCGGGCCACGCGGAATGCCTTGCGCAGTGATGTCTGTTACCGGAGGCAAGGTTTGCAGCACCCAGGCAGGGAACATTGCTTTTGCGACTTACTTCCAATCTTCACTGGGAAAATGGCAGGCCGTTTCGGTGAACCCGGCAGGCCGCATTCAACTCTGGTCTTACGATCCAGGCGCTTCGACGTGGAACCAGATTTAGAAAATATATAGGAGTCTCGGCAAAGTACCTAAGAGAGAGAGGTACTGAGCCAGGGAGCATAGAGTGATAGGCTCTATGCTCCTTTTTCTTGCAACAATTGCGAAACCGATTCGAATGTGAACGACGCGAAAGTACATCGGCCTTCCGGGTGCTTCCGAGTGCCGAGACCTGCTTTTTCACCAGTCAGAATCAGCGTCGCGCCCAAAATTTCCTGAATCCTCCGCTCATCTCCGGACCCCGGCCGGCATTCCGCCACCAAAGAAAAAGGCCCTTGATGTTCTTGAAAAGTTGTAAGCTAGTGGCGGTATTCACCACAAAACAGCCCAATCATGAGTGGAGAGCGGTAATGAAATCTTGTGGTTTCAAGTTTCTCTATTGGATCATCGCGCTGGGAATCAGCGTGCCGGCCGTTGGTCAGGCTTCCCCGCAGGTTGACCAGGAAAAGGGATTTACGGCAATTGAAAGTTTTCAGGGCTCGGTTAATTCTTCCAACAAGCTCCTGCGGGTCGATTCCACTCTGGGCTACGATTTCAATAAGCACTTTGGCATGTTTACCGGGGTCCCGGTCTATTACAGCAGCGTTCTCGATAACAGTCTGGCTTCGACCACGGGTACATCCGTCCGCAGGACCAATGACGGCCTTGGCAATATCTATTTAGGGCTGGCCTTGCGACTGCCTCATGACGAATGGAATTTCACGTCGACGATTACAGGGGCCGCTCCTACCGGTAGCACCAAAAAGGGATACAGCACCGGACGGGCGAATGTAGATTGGTCTAATCGCTTCGAATACACTTTTCATCGCATCACGCCCTTTGTTGGGGCCGGCCTGGCCAACTCTGTGTCAGACACGCCCCTGGTGACGCGCCCTTTTACCTCGCTGGGCGTAGTCGGCCATCTGGAAGAGGGCGCCAGTTATTACCTGGGGCGTCACTTCTCAGTAGGTGCCTCGGCTTATCAGATTCTCCCCTCTGGAAGCCAGACGGTCTTTAGCCAGGTGATTCTGCCCGATCAGAGCGGCCAAGATCAAAGTGATAATGCTGCACAAGGCAACGGCAATAACGGTCAGGGCAACAACGGCAATGGTAAGGGCAACAATGGCAACAACGGTAAAGGCAACAATGGCAACAACAGTAAGGGCAACAATGGCAACGCTAACCACGGCAATAGCGCTAACGCTCCCGGTCACACCGGCAACCCTGGCCAGGGGAACCCTAACCGGCCTTTTGAACTTGCATCCGTCACCACAGGAACAGGACTTACGCGAGAGAACGGCTTCGACTCCTGGGTCGGCTTCGAACCTAGCCAGTTCTGGCATGTGGAGATGGGTTACGCACGCAGCATGACATATGACTTCAGCAGTTTTACCTTTAGTCTGTCTTTCGACATAGGAAAGCTGATCCGTTCCAGAAGGGGACACTAACGCCAGTTCAATGGTGCAAGCTCTTGATCCTGCGTACAGAAAAGCCCTTTGACATAATCTTCCAAAGAGCAAAACCAGAAGAATGGCGCGCCCGGAGAGATTCGAACTTGAGCCGTTTTGCGGGCGTCTGAGCCCGCAGGCGAAATCCTGAGCGAAGCCGAAGGATCGGACGCG
>Ga0070730_10004124_pt1 | contig 12854 bp, 11 predicted proteins | sample Coa_R1_3_FD_66447 | JGI IMG/M metagenome (GOLD analysis project Ga0070730, IMG submission 66447) | Surface soil microbial communities from Centralia Pennsylvania, which are recovering from an underground coalmine fire - Coalmine... | ecosystem: Environmental > Terrestrial > Soil > Unclassified ...
GTGCGGGCGGCGGCGCGTGGGCGGGCGCAGGGGAGGGCGCCGGTGGGGCCGGGGGCGCTGGGCGGGCCGCAGGGGGCGGCGCGGCGAGCGCAGGCGCGGGGACCGGGAGCGGCGGAGCAGCGGGCGCGGGCGCCGGTGCGATGGGGTTGGCCGAGGCCTGGATGGGGACGGCTTGCGCGTCGGCGAGCGATGCCCCGCAGAACCGACAGAACTGCGAGTCACCGTCGGAGGCGCCGCGGCATCGCGGACAGAGGCGCTGCATCGCGGGCACGGCCGACGTGCCGAGATCGACGACGCGCACGGGTGCGATGGGCGGCGGCGTTGCCGTCGGCGGCGGGGGGGCCGACGAGAAGCTGCGCGGCGGCTCCGGGACGGTGCGCGAGAAGTCGCGCGACGGTGAGGGCGCGGGTGCGTCGGCCGGCGGCGTCAGCAGGTGACCGCAGGTCACGCAGAAGCGCAAGCCGCGCTGGTTGGCGCTGCCACAAAGGGGGCAGGCGATCAGCGCCATCGTCGACTGCTGTCCGTCGCCCTTCGGCGCGAAGCTCAGCTCGGGGGCGGGCGGACGGTGCAGCGCCGAGCCCGCGGCGGGAGCCTGCACCGGGGCCGGCACCGCCGCCGTGGAAGCGAACGCCGCGCCGGCCGCGGCCATGGGCGGCGGCATCGGCGGCGGCGCGGGGGCGGGCATCGCGAGCGGCAGCGCGGGCGAGGCCATGGGTGGCGCGAGCGGCGGTCCCATCGGAGGTGCCATCGGCGGCGGCGCGAGCGGCGGGATCGCGGCCATCGCCGATGCCGGCGGTGCGGGCGGAGGTGGCGTGGAGGGCGCGAGCGCGGTCTGCGCGAGCGGCGACGCGATCTCGCCCCCGGGAGGCGTGAGCCCCACGGGCGGCGTCGGCGGCGCGATGCGCGGAGCGAGCCTCTGACCGCACTCCTCGCAGAAGGTCAGATGGCTCGGGTTGTCCCGGCCGCACGTCGTGCAGATCACGCACAAGGATGGGACAACGGCGCAAGCCGGCCCGTCAAGGACGGCAGGATGACCCGTTTGGGCGACATGCCTCGCGCGGGCGTGCGTTTACAGGCGATCTTTGGCCTCGAGCGACACCTCGATGCTGACGAAGTGTGCGAAGCCCATGTCGAAGGGCGTGCCCGTGATGTTCCACGCCCGGAAATACATCGGCCGGTACGCGAGCGAGAGCTCCAGCACCGGTCCGCCGCCCAGCTCGATCTCCGCGCCGCCGCCGATGGTCGCCGTAGGGCCCCACGTGTCGACGCTCCACTCGTTGCCGTACGCTCCGAGCCCCGCGCCCAGCAGCACGAACGGCATGACCTTCTGGCCCGTCGGGAAGTAGCGGCGCCCTTCGGCGCGGAGCTGCTGCAGGATCCCGAGGCGATAGAGCTGCGCCGGGTCCTGCTTGGTCATCTCGTAGGCGCCGCCCAGGTAGAGTTGGTCGCTCGGGCGCCACCCCACGCGGGCGACGAGGCCCCCGCCGTCGCCGAACACGCAGTTGACGTAGCGGCCGCAGATGTCGCCGGCGAAGGCGACCGCCTCGGCGGCGAGCGCGACACCGTACTGCACGTACGCGTGCTGCGAGGGGGCGGGTACGGAGGTCTGCTCGGTGTGGGGGGGTGCGTCCTCGGCGAGCGCGCTGCGCTCGCAGAACGCAGAGAAACCGAGCGCAATCCCCGCGGCGACGAACGCGGCCGTGTCGCGGGGCGGGTTCACGGGATGGAAGCATACAGCACCGCCACGCCCCCCTCGTACGCGCCGGCGCACGCGGACGTTGACAGGCCGAGGGCGGTTCGCATACTCGGGTCCCCGAGCGATGGAGATCTACCTCGACAAGCGAGCCGTGAAGCAGATCCGCCTGTCCGCGCAGGACGCGATCGAGGAAGGCGACATCGAGACGCTGCGCGAGGACATCCTCGAGGCGTTCACCGAGGAGCAGGTCGAGGAGATCGAGCGTCGCCTGGACAACGGCGACTTCTTCGAGTTCTTGACCGATCTGCTCGACGAGTGGTCGGGCGACGACGCCGACGAGCTCATGGAGCTCATCGACACGCAGCTCGGCGACGTGGGGGTCGACCTCAAGTTCGAGAAGCGCGCCGCGGGCGCCGAGGCCGAGGAAGAGGAAGAAGAGTCCACGGACTACGAGGACGAGGAGTTCGACGAGGACGAGGACGAGGACCTCGACGAGGACGAGGACGAGGACGAGGAAGACGAGGAGGAGGACAAGGAGCGCGAGTAATCGCGGCTCCGGGGCTACTGCGCCGTGGGCGACCGCGGCTCGGCGCCGCCGCCCTCGCGCGCGATGTATTCGTGGCACGACGCGGGCGCGCCGCTCGCGGAGGGGCGCGCCAGCCCCTGGCAGGTCGCCGTGGCGCACGGGACGTAGCGGCTGTCGGGGAAGTCGTGCACGAGCGTGGCGAGGCGGTCGCACGCGGTCTTCGGGTCGCCGTCCTCGCGCCAGAGGGCGGCCTCGTGCCAGAGGGCCGCGTCGCGCTTCGTCGAGTGGGCGTAGTCGGTGTAGAGGCGGTGGTAGGTGGCGCGGGCCCTGGCGCGGTCGTGCAGGGGGCCGGCGTACAGCTCGCCGAGGCGCAGCATCGAGGGGACGTAGCGAGCGCGCTCGTAGCTCCCGAGGATGGTCGTCGTCTCGCGCTCCGCGACGAGGCGCTCGAGGTCGTCGGCTGCGGCCTGGGCGCGGCCCAGCTTCTCGTCGAGGGCGCTCGCGTGCCAGAGGGCGTCGTCGAAGAAGGCGCCGTAGGGGTAGGGCCAGCGTTCGGCGATGCGCAGGTACGCGTCGCGCGCGGCGGTGCCGTCGCCGCGGGCCTCGACGTGCTCGGCGGCGAGGAAGGTGACGAGCTCGACGAGCTCCGTCTTCTCGAGGTCGCGCCCGAGCGCCGCGAGCTCCGCGGCGGCCGCGTCGGGCCCTTGCGCGTCGGCGTGTGCGACCAGGCGGCGCACCGCGACGTGTCCCACGCCGTGCGTCGAGAAGCGCCTCGGGATGGCCTCCATGTCGCGCCAGCCGCGATCGGCGTCGCCGTGCTCGATGCGCAGGACGCAGACGCGGTACGCGGCCTCGGCCTGGTGGTCGCTCGTGCCGTCGGCGGCCATCGCGTCGAGGCGCGCGACGGCCTCGCCGACGTGCCCGACGCGTGCGAGCGCATCGGCGGCGGCCCACCGGGCGATCTCGCGGTCCCGCGGCCGTTTCGCGCCCGCCGCGGCCCGGTCGTACGCCGCCGCCGCCTCCGCGAGCCGCCCCGCGCTCTCGGCGCGCGTCGCCTCGAAGTACGCCCGGTCGTACGCGGTGCCGCGGTTCGGCGCGCACGCGGAGAGGAGAGACAGGACGATCAGAAGCCGCGTTTCTCTCATTTCCCGCTCGCCGCAGCCTGGGCGAGGATAGCTGCCGCCGCGTCGATGTCGGCCCGCGAGACGTCGAGGTGGGTGACGGCGCGCAGGCGGTGGGAGGCGGTCGCGTTGATGAGGAGCCCCGCGGCCTTCGCGGCCACGACCACCTCCATCGCCGGCGCGTCCACATCGATGTTGACGATGTTCGTCTCCACGGTCGCCTGCTCGACGCGCACCCCCTTCGCTCGCGCGAGCGCCTCGGCCAGCGCGCGCGCGTTCGCGTGATCGTCGGCGAGGCGCGCCCGGTGGTGGGCCAGCGCGTGCAGCGCCGCCGCCGCGAGGATGCCGGCCTGCCGCATGGCGCCGCCCCAGCGCTTGCGGATCCGCCGCGCCTCCTCCACGAGCGTGCGCGGACCGCAGAACGCGCTGCCGACCGGCGCCCCGAGACCCTTCGAGAAGCAGACGCTCGCCGTGTCGAACGGTGCGCACCACGTCGCCACGTCGACGCCGCTGGCGACGCTCGCGTTCCAGACGCGCGCTCCGTCGATGTGCGTCGCGAGCCCGCGCGCCTTGCCCCGCGCCGCCACGTCGCGCGCCTGCGCCAGCGGCCACACGCGCCCGCCCGCGCGGTTGTGGGTGTTCTCGATGGCGACCATCGACGTCCGCGGCGCCCAGTACACCCCAGGCTGCACCGCCGCTTCCATCTCGTCCGCCGTGAAGAGGCCCCCGTGCCCCGCGAGCGCGAACTGCACGCCGCTCAGCGCCGCTCCCGCGGCTGCTTCGAAGTACACCGGGTGCGCGCCCTCGCCGACGACCACCTCGTCGCCAGGGCGCGTCTGCGTCGCAATCGCGAGCTGGTTGCCCATCGTGCCGCTCGACACGAAGAGCGCGGCCTCCTTGCCCGTGATGCGCGCGATCTCCTCCTCGAGCGCGCGGACCGTGGGGTCGTCGCCGAAGACGTCGTCGCCCACCTCGGCGCGCGCCATCGCCTCGCGCATGGCGGGGGTCGGGCGCGTCACGGTGTCGCTGCGGAGGTCGATCATGGCCGGTGCGGGCGACGTTAGCGGCCGACGCGAGGCCGCGGAAGCCGCAACTACCCGGAACCATACGTGCGTAGACTGCGTGACTGCGAAATAGGTTGCGCATGGTCCGGCTACATGTCAGGTGGTTCAACCAGTAGAGGACACCCATGAACGACGACCCGACGTCCTCTGGTTTCGACCCCGACCTGCAGACCCTCGCCACGCTCGCGCCCGTCGCGCGCCAGAGCGTCGTCGATGCGGTCGCCGACCGCCTGCGCGGCGAGATCCTCTCCGGCCGGCTGCGCCCCGGCACGCGCCTGCCGTCCGAGCGCGAGCTCTCGCTGGCCCTCGGGGTCAACCGCCTCACGCTGCGCGCGTCGCTGGCCCGCCTCGAGGCGCTCGGCCTCATCACGACGCGCCACGGCGCCGGCACCATCGTCGCCTCGTGGCGCGAGCGCGCGGGCCTCGAGATGCTCGGCACGCTCACCAAGGGCCTGAAGCTCAGCGACCCCGCGTGGCACGAGCTGGTGCGAAGCTCGCTCGAGCTGCGGCGCATCCTCGCCTGCGAGGCCGTCGCCCTCGCCGCCGAGCGCCACACCGACGAGGACATCGACGCGATCGCCACCTGCGCGCAGGTGCTGCGCGAGCACGTCGACGATCCGCTCGCCTTCGCGCGCGCCGACCTCGCGTTCATGCGCGCGGTCTGCCGCGCGGCGCGCAACGTCGGGCTCGAGCTTTTCCTCAACACGTTCGCGCGCTGGCCCGACGAGCACCCCCAGCTCGTGACGACGCTCTACGACGACACGGCGTCGTCGATGTCGCTCTACGAGCCGCTGATGGACATCATCAAGTCGCGCGACGGCGAGACGGCGCGCGTGCTCGCGCGCAAGGCGCTCGAGGCGATCGACGCCGCGTGGTCGCGCCGCCACGAGCCTCCGGCCACGGCGCTCGAGGAGGGGCAGCCCGCGGCGACGCCCCCGGCGTCACGCCCCCCCGAGACCCAGGCCCCCGAGACGAGCAAGAAAGGAAAGCGGCGATGAAGCTGGCGCGGTTCGAGGAACGTTGGGCCGAGGCGGCCATGGGCGCGATCTTCCCCGGCGCGCCAGGCGACGGGTTCGGCGACATCCGCGGCATGGACCTGCGCGGCTTCCTGCGGCAGGTGGTGGCCATCGTGCCGCTCCAGGCGGCGGTGGGTCTGCGCGCGGCGGTCTGGCTGTGCGCGCTCGCGCCGCTGTTCGTCCTCGGCAAGCTGTCGACGCTGGCGGGCCTCGCGGAGGCCGATCGCGAGCGCGTCGTCGTGCGCCTCGCGGCGAGCCGCGTCTACGCCATCCGCTCGCTCGTGCTCATCCTGAAGACGATCGGCGCCCTGCTCTACGCGGGCGACGACGCGGTGCGCGCGCGCATGAACTCGCCGCGCGCCCCGGCGCAAAAGGGGACGGGGCTCGTCACGCTGCACGCCAAGCCCGTGCAAGCCGCCTGAGTGATTCTTGCCGACGGAAGCCGACCGAGGAAACGCAGCCATGCCGCACGACGACCACGCCCCCGATCACGAGCACGATCACTCCCAGCCGCGCGTCGCGTTCCCCGACGAGTCGCTGCCCGAGGGCTCCGTCGTCGACGGCGCGGCCCTCGCGGGCGACGTGGAGGAGGCCTTCGACTACGTCGTCGTCGGCTCGGGCGCGGCCGGCGCCGTGGCCGCCCACACGCTGGCGCAGGCCGGGTTCTCCGTGGCCATCGTCGAGGAGGGGCCGTGGGTGAGGACGCGCGAGTTCGGCGAGCGCGTCTACGAGGCGTTCCGGCGCATGTACCGCGACGCCGGCACCCAGGTCATCGAGGGGCGCTCGTACGTGCCGCTCATCCAGGGTCGGTGCGTCGGCGGCAGCACGGTCATGAACTCCGCCATCGCGCACCGCACGCCGGAGGACGTGCTCGACGAGTGGCGAGCGCGCTTCGGCCTGGGCCAGCACCTCACCGCCGAGATCCTCGCGCCGCACTTCGACGCGCTCGAGCGCGAGCTCAACGTGCACGCCGTGGACGACGAGGTGCTCGGCCGCAACAACCGCCTCTTCCTCGACGAGACGAGCGCCATGGGCCTGCCGGCCCGCAAGATGCACCGCTACGAGCGCAACTGCCGCGGCTCCGGGCGATGCGTGACGGGCTGCCCCAACGCCGCCAAGCAGGGGATGAACGTGAGCTACGTGCCCTGGGCGCTCTCGCTCGGCGCGCGCATCTACTGCTCGTGCCGCGTCGACCGCGTCGTCGTGAAGGACGGCGTGGCGACGGGCGTGCTCGCCCACACGATCGCCAAGGACGCGACGATCGCCCATGTGCCGCGCGCCGTGCGCCTGCACGCGCGCCGCGGCGTCCTCGTCGCCGCGAGCACCATCCAGACGCCCAACGTGCTGAGGCGCAGCGGCCTGCGCGCGCGCGCCATCGGCGAGCACTTCTCCTGTCACCCCGGCTACGGCGTGGGCGGCGTCTTCGACGAGCCTGTCGGGATGGACTTCGGCGCGACGCAGGGCGCGGAGTGCACGCACCTGCGCAAGACCGAGCGCATCAAGCTCGAGACGATCGCCATGCCCCCCGAGCTCGCCGCCGTGCGCATCCCGGGCCTCGGGCGCGAGCTGATGAAGAACTTCGGCGCCTTCTCGAACCTCGCCGTGTGGGCCGTCGTGATCCGCGCCGAGGCCGAGGGGACGGTGCGTCCCGGCTGGGGCGGCCGCGACAAGGTGAAGCTCTCCTTCACGAAGCGCGACATCGAGCGCACGCGCAAGGGCACGGCGATGCTCGCGCGCATGATGTTCGAGGTGGGGGCGCGCGAGGTGTGGCCGGGCATCTTCGGGCTGCCGCCGGTCATCCGCTCGATCGACGAGGTGCGCCTCATCGAGGAGGCGCCGACCGACCAGCGCGTCTGGAGCTACATCACGACGCACCTCTTCGGCGCGGCTCGCATGGGCGTCGACCCGAAGACGAGCGTCGTCGGCCCCGACTTCCAGACCCACGAGGCGCGCGGCCTCTACGTCGTCGACTCCAGCGTGTTCCCCACGAACCTCGGCGTGAACCCGCAGCACTCGATCATGGGCCTGAGCCGCCTCGCCGCGACGCGGATCGCCGAGCGCGCCCGCGCGGCCGGGGCCAGCGGGACCCGCGCGGCCTGAGGGGCGCCGAGCGCAGCCGCTTGACTCGCCGGCCGGCTCGTCTACATTCCGCCGCCTTCGCATCAGGCCGCCCTAGCTCAGGGGTAGAGCAACGGTTTCGTAAACCGTAGGTCTCGAGTTCAAATCTCGAGGGCGGCTCCAACAAAACGCTACAAAACAAGCTAGTTCAGCGTTGGAGAGGGGGGCGTCTCCACGATCCTCTCCAAAAGTTTGGCCCTCCCGGTCCTCGAGCCGGTCGAGAAGGGGCGCCGCGTCTGCCGCGCCGTGGCTGGCGTGCAGCTCAGCGAAGGGCGAGGATCTCCCCGCGGCGTAGCCCGGCATCCCCTGCCGGACGGATCGCGAGCTCCGTCCGCACGTCGATGGCCCGTGCGACCGACAGCAGGCGCTGGTACTCGGGGATCTCGTAGAAGGCCATCTCGGGCAGGCGCGCACGCAGCATGCGCACCCGAGGTGGCGCGTCGATGATGCCGAGACCCCTCGTGGCCCTTGAGCCCCTCGGCGCTCGCGAACTTGAGGCAGGCCGAGAGAACCGTCAGGACGTTGTTGCTCGACTTCGGGCTCTTGTCGGAGAGGGCCGCCTTGAGGTCCTGGATGTCGCTGGGACCGATGGCGTCCAGCCGCTTGGGTCCCAGGATCGGCCCGATGTACTTCTTGAACGCCCACTCCGTGGTCGCCACCGTGCTCGGCTTCTGCCGCTCGGCCTTGCAGTAGCGGTCGATGAACGTGGGCCAGAGCTCCTCGAGGGTCGGCACCTCCTTCGGTGCGCCGGCGGCAGGTGCTCCTCTGGCCGGCTTCTGTTTGCGTGGGGGAGGGGAGAGGAGCAGCGCACGCTCCTTGGCCTCGCCCCACCGCTTCGCGGCGGACTTGGACTCCACCGGCGCCTTGATGCGCCGCCGGAACGGCGTGCCGACACTCGGACGCGTCGAGAAAACCTCACATGCGTCATCCAGTTGGATGACTGAGCCTCGGTTGACGCCGATCGCGCGCGCCCGGATCCTCGCCTCGATGAAAAGCGAGATGGGGAGGGACTGGCGGACCCCCGGGCGCTGGACATTCGCGTTCGCCATGACGGCGCTATACCTCTTCGCGCGAACGCCGATCGTTCATGCGATGAAGCCGGGGGGCGGCTGGCTACCTCCACCCGTGGGCGGCGGTTGCACCACCGACTCGATCCCCGTCGTCTCCGTCTCTGCCAAGCCCAACTTCGGCTCCGTGGCTCCCACGCTGGTCGTACCCGCGAACACGGCAGTGACCATCAAGGGCGTAGCCAAGACGATCAACACCGCGAGCGACTGCGCCGTCACCGAGAAGGACGCGCCGTTCACGTGGAGCCTCCAGTTCCAGGAGGCCGGTGGCTTCCCCGGTCCGTCGCCGCAACCACTCAGTGCTGCCAACACGCTGACGCCGACCTTCAACTCCGGGTCGCTGCCGGGGACCTTCTTCGTCACGCTGCTCGCCGCAGGCCGCCTCGAGGGCGTGACCATCGACGTAACCAGCCCGCAGGGACCGCCGTGGTACTCGATCGGCCCGGACGGTTCGCTCGACACCAGCGTGGGTCGCGTCAACGACATCGCGGCCGACTTCAGCCGCCCCGGCTTTCTGTACATCGCCGCAGGGCACGGCGGCATCTGGGCGACTCCCGACGCCGGCGGCACCTGGTGGCCGCTGACCGATCACAAGGGCCTGCCCAGCCTCGCCATGGAATCGGTCGCCGTCGGCATCGACGGCACCATCTATGCGGGCACCGGGGATACGCGGGCAAGCGAGAGCCTCGCGGTGGATCCCGGCCACGGAGTCTTCAAGTCGCGTGACTCGGGGTTCACCTGGCAGGCCGCCGGCACGCAGGCGCTGCCCAATTGCTCGTCATTCACCGGCGCCGCGGAGCGGATCGTCGTCGATCCCCGGAACGCTTCGAACGTCTATCTCGCGTCGTCGCAGGGCGTCTTCCGTTCGACGAGCAGCGGAGACTGCTGGAGCAAGATCTTCGCTTCGCCTGCAACCGATGTGGCGCTCGCCCCCGGCGATCCCACGACGCTGTGGGTCGGCGCTCCTCCCTCCGGCATCGTGCAGATCGTCAACGCCGACACCACGGCGACCGTGCAGAAGACGATCCCGTTCGTGGGCAACAAGGAGAAGTGGACGCGCATCGTCCTCTCGTTCTCCCCGGTGCCGAACGGGAAGGCCTTCGCGGTCTTCGCCACCGGAAACTCGGCGACGGTGCTCCACACGTCGGCGAGCTGGAGCAGCATCGACCACGCCGTCCAGAACGACTCCTCCGGCAACGCCCTGTGCACGACGCAGTGCGACCTGAACACGGCGCTCGCCGCCTCGCCGATCAGCTTCGACACGGCTGCCTACGCCAACGTCAACCACTTTCAAACCCTGGATGGGGGCGCGACCTGGACCTCCTTCCAGAACGACACGATTCACGCCGACGCGCGGCGGCTCCTCTACGTTCCCCTTCCGTTCATCTTCCCCGTCGCCGCGCTCTTCGAGGTGAACGACGGCGGGGTCTGGCAGACCGGCCCGTTTGATTTCATCGCCCCGATGTGGCACTCGCGCAACTACGGGCTCCTGGTCAGCCAGCCCGCCGGCCTCGCCGTCTCATCGGCCCTCAATCCGCTCGTCGCGATCGGGACGTGGGACGACGGCACGCAGCAGCGAGTGAGCGGCCGGACGTGGAACCTCGTGCGCGGCGGGGACGGCTTCGAGGTCTCTTACGACTCCGATTCCGCGTCCACGCTGTACGCCAACGCCAACGCCGGCTTCGGCTCGGACATCGTCCGCACCTCGGACGGCGTCGACATCGGTAGCTTTCCAGGCTTCCTGACGAACCCGTTTCGACCCGGAGAGATCATCGGCGTCACCGGCGACCCGAACAACGCGAAGCTGGGTTTGCGGGCCTTCATGGCGGAGAACGCCGATACGGCCGCCAAGCTGACGCTCGCGTGCGTCGACCCGGATCCGTCCGACTCCGGGGGCGCATTCGGCGTCGATTTCGCGATCGACGGCTCGTACTACGTGAGCCACACGAGCGGGAACCTGTACCGGTTCAACGCGGCGATGCCGTCGTCGGCGCTGGACTGCGCGACAGGAACGGCCGCGACCAACGTGCAGAAGATCTACACCGATCCGGGCAAGGGCATCCTGATCCCGTCGGTCGATCCATTCGACCCGACCTCGGTGTACGCCCTCTCCACCGCCGGCTCGGGGGACTCGCGCGTCGTCCGGGTCACTGTCGGCGCGAGTGGCCCACCGACGGTGGCGACGCTGGGGTCGGGTCTTCCGGCGCTGCCGTTCTCCACCATCGCCGGGGATCCCACCGCGAGCGGCGCCGTGTACGTCGGCGGCGCCAACGGGCTGTGGCGCGGCTCGCGATCGATCGACGGCTCAATGATCTGGCAGCCCGTCGGGGACGTGCCCGACGGGTTGGTCGTCGCCCTTTCCGCGCACCGCACCAGAAGGGGGATCGGTGGCCCTCTGCGGGCGAACGTCTACGGCCGCGGAGTGTGGGAGCAACTGCTCACGTCGCCGCCTTGCCCGGGCGTCGCGTGCCTAGGGCTCGGGCCCGTCGAGTGCCTCAGCTGCCCTTCCGGCGCGAGCCAGTTCCCGCTGACCGGCAATCCGGTCTTCTCGGCGAGCCTCTCGGCGGAGTTTGCCATTCGATACGAATACAGGGGTTCGTCGACGGCCGGCATCTTCGTCCGTGCGGTGCCCCTGGCGGCCAGCGTGGAGCCACCTCAGTTCATCGTCGAGGAGCGCCCCGTCCAGGCCGGCTCCGACGTGGCGCTGGTGGGCGTCGCGTACGTCGCGAGCTCGCGGCCGCTGGGCGTGCACACGGATCAAATCCGCTTCGAGATCGTCGACGACAACCAAAACGTCGTCCTCGACTCGCAGACGGCTCCGTTCGACCACTGGTGGTTGCGAGAAGACGCCCACCTGCTCACCGTCGACGCGGTCATTCGCGATCCTGCCCTCCGAACGCTGGCGTCGGCCCCGCTCACGGTGACCGTGGCGGGACAGCCTCCGGTCACGGGCCCCGCTCCGCTGCGCGTTCCCGTGCCGACGGGCGCGAACGTCGTCGTCACCGCGCATCGCGAAGTGAAGGTGCCCGGGGGAGTCGGGCTCGAAGGCGGGCCTCCGTCCGACGAGCTGCGGCTCGCGCTCTGGCGCTTCAACGGCCAGCCCGCCGGGAGATCCGCGTCGGTGACCGAAGCGATCTGGGACCAGGCCTACCTGGCCGCGAGCTACGAAGTGGAGTCCGAGCACGGGCACGGTGGACCAGGCGGCTGCGACTTCGACAGATCGCAGAAGATCTGGAGCGTCATCGCCGCATTGATGCTCCTCGCCGCCGCGCTGCTCGTGGCGCGCAAGCGTGGCAGAGGGGCCAAAGCGTGAGCGCCAATCAGGTCGGCCAGTCGTAGCAAAGTAACAGTCGTCCGGCAATCGACGCCCGCGGCAGCCGTTGACGCGTGCGCAGCCTCGTGAGTGCGCGTTCAGCGTGGATTGACGAGTGGCTGCCAGCGGTGTGGCAGGAGGTCGAGGACGTCGTGAGTGCGATGGGAGTGCACGCGGATGAGGACGTCGGTGACGTAGTCGACTGGGTTGACGGCGTGCATCTCGCAACAGGCGACGAGCGTGTAGAGGACGGCGAGGTCGTGCCCGGCGTCCTCGCCGCCGACGAAGAGGAAGTTTTTGCGGCCGAGCGCGACGCGGCGGAGCGCGGCTTCGGCGACGTTGTTGTCGGGAGGGATGGTGGCGAAGCGCAGGAAGCGCCCAAGCTCGCGGAAGTTGCGCAGGAGATAGCGAATCGCTCTGCCCATGCCGGAGCGCGGCTCGAAGGAATGACGATGACGTCGGCCCCAGAGCAGCAGCTTCGCAAACAGAGGCCGCGAGCGCTGCTTGCGCAGCTCCAGGTGGGCGGCGGTGCAAACGATCTGCGCGGCCTTCGCGTCGTGCTCGACGGCATAGATGGCGCCGATGAGGTCGAGGGCGTCTTGTGTCTCGGGGTGCTCGCGTTGCTCGAAGAGCTTGCGGCGCGCATGGGCGAGGCATCCCGCGCGCAGGCGCTGACCGGGCTTGGTGACGGCGTTGTAGCCGGTGAACTGATCGACGACGAGGCGTCCGGTGGAGTCGCCGAGCACTTGCTTGGCGGTGTCGCCGCTGCGGCTCGGCGCGTAGCGGTAGACGACGACTTCGCGGGTGACGAAGCCCCAGAGGTAAGGGCGCGCGAACGAATAACGCGACCGTTCAACCGCTCTTGCCGCGGGGACGCAGGACGTAGTTCCAGTCCCCGTGGAAGTCGTCACGCTCGATGTTCAGGGCGCGCAG
>Ga0070730_10004125_pt1 | contig 12852 bp, 6 predicted proteins | sample Coa_R1_3_FD_66447 | JGI IMG/M metagenome (GOLD analysis project Ga0070730, IMG submission 66447) | Surface soil microbial communities from Centralia Pennsylvania, which are recovering from an underground coalmine fire - Coalmine... | ecosystem: Environmental > Terrestrial > Soil > Unclassified ...
GGCGTCGGTTTGCATCCCCCACTCGACGAGATCGTCGTAAGGCTTCGTGGAGTGCGGCTCGCTGGCGATCTGGGACATGAAGAACTCGACGTATCCGCGCCAGTCCTGTCGCCAGTAGTGCCGGTTCTCCTTCGCCCACCCCTCGGTGGTGTCGAGCACGTCGTCGAAGGAATACCCGTCCCAGGGGTCGGCCGGCGGGATCGGCAGCGTCGGCGCGATCGCCACCAGCCCGGTCACCCGCTGCGGATAAGCCGCCGCGAACAACAGCGCCCAGGAGAAGGCGTTGCAGAGCGTCCCGAGCACCGCCCGCTCGGTCCCGGTCGCGTCGAGCACGGCCGCAACGTCACTCGCGAAGACGGCGTCGGCATAGCCCGCCGGGTTCCTCGGCCGGTCGGACCGGCCGTTGCCGCGCGGGTCGAAGGTGATCACACGGTAGTGCCGGGCCAGGAACGGCACCTGCATCTTCCAGTGCCTGGAGTCCACGATCGCCCACGTGGGCAGCAGCAGGATCGCCGGCTGGCCCGTGCCGTGCACCTCGTAATGGATCCGCACGCCTGAATTGACCACGTAACCGGACTCATCGGGTAGTCGTGCGCGCATCAGTGGCACCTCCAACGGGCCGCGAGCCAGCAGCGCGAGACCCAGAGGATCATCCGAGGACGCAGCCGACCGCATGACCACCACCAGAGTGACGGGTCGAACCTCACGTTCCTCTCTTGATACCCCGGCCGAAACGGGAGCGGCTATGGGGGAAAACCATTAGGTACCCGTACGGGCCGGCCTTGGCCGGACCCAGGTGCTATCCGGCCTGGGCGCCTACCTGGGCCCCGGACGCTCATCCCGCTGGAGCGGACAGGTGATGCGTGGCGGCCCAGGCGGCTACTTCGGCCCGGCTGCGAGCATCTAGCTTGGACATCACATGGTGCAGGTGCACCTCGGCGGTCTTCTCGGAGATCCCGAGTACCCTGCCGATCTGCCGGTTGGTCCGGCCGGAGGCCACCAGCGCGGCGACTTGCCGCTCCCGCGGGGTGAGCGGCACCTGATGGGAGCGGTCTGCGTCACCGGGTGCGGTGCCCAAAGCGACTGCCATGGCAAGGTCCGCAGCCTGCTGCACGGGCACTATCCGGCCAGCGTTTATGAGCATGTCAGCGTCCTGTGTCCCCAGCGCGCGGGAAAGTACCCGCTCCACCGCCGAACTCTTGGCCTGCTCGGTATCGGACTGGCGGGCGGCCACACGCTCGCGTAGCGCCGCGGCCGCACCGAGCAGCCGCGCGGCGCTTTCATAGTGCGCCCGGTCACTAGCGACGTGGGCGAGCGCCTCCAGGCACTGAGCGACGCCCCGAGGGTCGTTGACTTCGGTGTAGATCCGCAGCGCCTCCGCCAGCAGCGGAGCCGCTTCCTCCAGGCGGCCCTGCGCGCTCAGCGTCGTGCCAAGCCCCCACGCCGACCATGCCGTCGCCCACCCATAGTCCAGTTCACGGAAGTCTCGCAAGCTCGCCCGCAGCAGTTCCGCAGCGCTCCCCAGGTCGCCGTGGTCACGGGCGAGCAGTCCCAGGTCCTGCCACGCCCACGCCACACCCTGCTTGTTGCCGCCCTCGCGGAATCGCGCCTCGGCTCTCCGATGCCAGTCAGCCGACGCATCCCACTCGCCGCCAGCCCGGGCCACGTGCCCCAGAAAGGCGCACGCGATCGCCGCGCGGCGCGCATCGCCACGCTTCTCGCTGCGCTCGAGCGCGCTGTGCATGAAGCCCTGGGCACGACCCATCTCTCCCGTCGCGACGGCCAGTACCCCGGCCACGATGAGCGCGCCCGTCTGGGCTCCCGCCGTGGCGTCCTCGCTCATAGCCGCCGGGTCATAGCCGTCCGCAGCCAGGGGGAGAACCGCGTCCACGAGTGCCTGGCCATGATCGAGGTCGCCATGGGTGTAGTGGTACCAGCCGAGCGCGGTAGCGAGCCAGAGCGCCAGCGCATCCTGGTCCGCGCCTAGACAATAGTCCAGCGCGGTGCGCAGATCCGCGTGGTGGCGGCCGACCCAAAACATCCAGGCTTGCTCCCCCGGCTCGCCGAGGGAAGCCTCGAACTGCGCCGCCAGACCCGCGTAGTGGACAGCATGCCTAACCCGCGTCTCCTCGACCTCGGTGCTGGCCGCCAGCTGCTCCGCCGCATACTCACGCAAGCTCTCCAGCATCGAGAACTCAGCGGTCTGCTCGTCACCAGGCAGCCGCCTGATCAGGCTCTTGTCGAGCAGCGACTCCACCATCGCGAGCGGGTCGCCCCCCTTCACGACGCAAACGCTGCCCGCGTCAGCCAGCGTCCAACCGCCAGCAAACACCGACAGCCTGCGGAACAGCGCGCGCTCGCCGGAGTCGAGCAGGTCATAGCTCCAGGCGATGGCGCTGCGTAGCGCACGCTGCCGGGCCGGCACGTCCCGGGTACTGGAGGCCAGCACCCCCATCCTGCTGCTGAGCCGGAACACCAGCTCCCCGGGCGTCAGGACCTTCAGCCGCGCTGCGGCCAGCTCGATCGCCAGCGGCAGGCCCTCCAGCCGGACACACGCTCTGGCCAGCAACAGCGCATTAGCCGGGGTGAGATCAAAGCTCGGGTTGGTCCGGCGCGCGCGATCCAGCAGCAGCGCCACCGACGGATTCGCCGCCAGGCCACTGAGGTCGGCCACGTCCGCCGGCGCGGGCATGGCCAGCGGCGGAACCGGAAACTCCTGCTCGGCAGACAACCGGAGCCGTTCCCGGCTGGTGGCGAGCACCCGCAGCCGCGGACAGGCAGCGAGCACCTTTCCGACGTCCGGGGCGGCGGCCAGAAGATGCTCGCAGTTATCCAGGACTACGAGCCGCTCCTCGTGGCCCAGCGCAGCAGCCACCTGGCCGGTCAGATCCGTCCCGCCCCGCGGCTCCACGCCCACCGCCTGAGCCAGTTCGACCATCACCAGCGACGGATCCCGGACCGGAGCCAGGTCAACGAACACCGTGGCGCATCCGCTGCGCTCGGCGTGAGCCGACGCGCATGCGACGGCGAGACGGGTCTTGCCTATGCCCGGCGGCCCGGTCAGCGTGACTAGCCGGGTCTGCGGATCTGCGAGCATCCGGGATACGGCCACCAGCTCGCCGTCCCGCCCTACAAACAGGTCGGTAGGCAACGGCAGGCCGCCGGGCGATGCCTGCCTCGCGTCTTGCATCCGACTGCCCCGCCCCATGTCCTCTATCCGTGCAGCCAGGAGGCCATACCCGAGCATACGACGGCCCAACGCGCCGCCGCCATCGCTCGTCTGGCCAAGGCTGGGACGGCCCTACCCGTACGGCCCATGTAGGGGAATTCCCCGATACCGCGATGACCGCCTGCGCACGTAGAAACGGTCCCATGATGACATCCCGCCATCACGAGGCGCCCAGCGTAGCGCCAGAGTCGGCCGTCGCCGGGTCGCTCGTCCAGAGCCTGGCCGCCCAGGACTTCGCTCAGCTCGGCGGCGCGCTCACCGCCGACGCCTGCCTGCGGGCCTTGCTGCCTTCGGGCTTGTGGGAGTGGGCCGGCGCCGACGCGATCGCACACCGGTTCGAGCGCTGGTTCGGCGACACCAAGGCCTTCGAGCTCGTCGAGGCCACCGTCGGCGAGGTCGGTGGCCGCCTGCACCTGCACTGGCGGGTCCGGCTCCAGGCGGAACGGCTCGGTCCTGGCTGGTTCACCGTCGAGCAGCAGGCCTACGCCGATACCGACGAGAGCGGCCGCATCACCGGGCTCGATCTGCTCTGCACGGGGTACCGGCCCGAGGGCGACCATGACTGACGTCCTGACCACCTGGGGCGGCTGGGCACCAGCGATTCGCGACAACCCCTTCAGCCACTTCGCCGAGGCCCGGGCCCGGTGCCCGGTGCAGCGGGTGCGCCTGCCCGGCGGTGACCGGGCCTGGGTCGTGCTGGGCTACGACGCTGCCCGGCGAGCGCTCAATGACCCTGGCATCTCCAAGGACATGCTCGCCGCCCTGCAAGACAACGGCGATGTCGTGGCTGAAGGGCTGCCCGGGCCGGAGTTCTCACGCCACATGCTCAACGTCGACCCTCCCGACCACACCCGGCTGCGGCGGCTGGTGTCCAGGGCCTTCGTGCCCGGAAGGATCGCCGCGCTGGAGCCGGCCATCCAGGCGATAGCCGACCACCTTCTCGACGAGCTCGACAGCGCCGGCCCAGGCGCCACCGTCGACCTCATCGAGGGATATGCCTACCCCCTGCCGTTCGGAGTGATCGGCGAGCTGCTCGGCATCCCGGCCGCCGACCGCCCGCGCCTGCACGCCTGGTTCGGCGTGCTGCTGACCGGGTGGGCTGGTGATCCGCCGCCGGAGGCGGTCGAGGCGTCGGACGGCATCGTGGCCTACCTGGGCGAGCTGGTCGATGCCAAGCGCCGGAGCCCGGCCGACGATCTCGTCAGCGTCCTGATCGCCGCCACCGAAGGCGACGCTCTCACCACGCAAGAGCTGCTGTCGAGCCTGTTCCAACTCGTGGTCGCCGGCCACGACACCACGGCCAGCCTGATCGGCAACGGGGTGGTGGCCTTGCTGGACCACCCCGGCCAGCTCCAAGCGCTGCTGGCCGATCCCGGGCGGCTGCCCGCCGCGATCGATGAGCTCATCCGCTTCACCGCCCCGGTCCCGCACGCCACGTTCCGGGTGACGGCCGAGCCGGTGACCCTCGACGGCGTGCAGATGCCGGCCCACGAGCAGGTGCTGGTGTGCCTGGGGGCGGCCAACCGCGATCCAGACCGGTTCCCAGCACCCGACGTCCTCGACATCGGCCGCGGCGATGGGCCGAATCTCGGGTTCGGCCACGGGATCCATTACTGCCTCGGCGCGCCCTTGGCCCGGCTCGAAGCCAAAGTCGCCTTCGAGACCCTGCTCAGCCGTCATCCGGGCCTCCGGCTCGCTACCGGCCGCGACACACTCGCCTGGGCCCACGGCGACGGCCTGGTCCTGCGCGGTCTCACCTCACTCCCCATCGTTCTCGGTCCGGCCTACGGCCGGGATGACCCTTTCCGATCCACCCAACCCAAGGAGACACCGATGACCATCACCGACAGCCCGGTCGACAACGGCGTGAACGTCCAGGCCCTGCTCGGGGCCCGCGAGGCGCTGTCCGCCGCGCCGGAAGCGGCCGAATTCACCTGGCGGGCCAGCTGCACCTGGCGCAACGGTACCCACAGCCACTCCACCGTGACCGGGTTCACCGGGCTGGGCGCCGAGCAGCAGCACCGCAACACGTACGAGTACGACGTCGACCACCCCGAGTGCTTCGCGTCCGAGGACAACGGCGCTACGCCCGTGGAGGTCGTGCTCGTCGGCCTGGCCAGCTGCCTGACCGCCGGCGTGGCCGCGGTCGCCCAGTACCGGGAGATCCAGCTCCGGTCGGTCACCGCCACCATCGAGGGCCAGATGAACGTCCTGGGCATCCTGGGCGCCGACCCCGACATCCGCAACGGTTTCGAGACGGTCACCGTCCGGTTCGCCATCGACGCCGACGCCTCCCGCGAGGACCTCGAAGCGCTGATCGCCCAATCGCAGAAGCGCTCGGCGGTGTTCGACATCGTGACCAACCCGACCAAGGTGCTCGTCGAGCTGGCCTGAGGCCACGCCCCCTTCGGATGTCCGCATTGATCCAGACCACGGCAGCTGTCGTCGGGGCCGGGCACGCCGGCCTGGCCATGAGCCGCCACCTCACCGAACGCTCGATCGACCACGTCGTCCTCGAGCGCGGTGAGGTGGCGAACTCGTGGCGGACCCAGCGCTGGCCGACCCTGCGGTTGCTCACTCCGAACTGGCAGACCCGGCTGCCCGGCCACGACTACGCAGGCGACGACCCCGACGGCTACATGCCCGTCACCGACGTAGTGGCCACCATCACCCGGTACGCGCGTCTCGTCGGCGCACCGGTGCGCACCGCCACGACCGTGCATACCGTGCGCACGGCACCGGAGGGCTTCGAGATCCGGGCCAACGGCGATGTCTTCCGCGCCAGGGCGGCGGTGCTGGCGACCGGGGCGTGCAACCTGCCAGCGATCCCGGGCCTCGCCGACGCCGTTCCCCCCTCGATCAAGACGCTCACCCCGCTCATCTACCGCGACGCCAGCCAGCTCCCCGACGGCGGGGTCCTCGTCGTCGGCGCGTCAGCCACCGGCGTCCAGCTCGCGGGCGAGATCCACCGGTCAGGGCGCCCGGTAACCCTGGCCGTTGGCGAACACGTCCGGCTGCCCCGCACCTACCGCGGTCGCGACATCTTCTGGTGGCTGGAGAAAACGGGCCTGCTAGCCGAACGCTACGACCAGATCGATGACCTGACCCGCGCCCGCCACCTCCCCTCGCCGCAGCTCACCGGTGCTCCCGAAGCCGTTATGACCGACCTCAATTCGCTTACCGCGCTCGGAATCCGCATCGTGGGCCGCCTCGGCCGAATCACCGATGGCGTGGCCCAGTTCTCCGGGTCGCTCGCCAACACCTGCGCGCTCGCCGACCTGAAGATGAACCGGTTCTTGAAGCGGGCCGACGAATGGGCCGCGGCTTCGGGCCTCGACGGCGAGCTCCCGCCACCGCACCGCTTCGCGCCCACGTGCGTCGACCCGCGCGCCCCGCTGGAGCTGGATCTGTCGAGCGGGGAGATCACCACGGTGCTATGGGCGACGGGATTCCGCCCCGACTACTCCTGGCTCGACATACCCGTCCGTGACCGCACCGGCCGCATCCGCCACGACGGCGGCGTAGTCACCGGCGCCCCCGGACTCTACCTGCTCGGCATGCCGGTGCTCCGCACCCGCGCCTCTACCTACATCCACGGCGCAGGCAACGACTCCGAAGCCCTGGCCACCCACCTCCACTCCTTCCTCGGCAGCCGGCACCGATGACCACCTGGCGCCAGCGACCTTGGGCAGCCAGCGCCGAGGAACTCGCCGAGCGCCCCCACACCGAGAACTCTTGCCCGGCCCCACTGGCCAGCGGTAAGAAGTGCTTGTGGGGAGGGATGTTCCCGCGGGATCTGCGGTTTCCTCGCGGGTCGAGCTACGCCTCGCGGGCACCTTCGGCGTGTCCCGGGCCGGGACCGAGCTTTCCGATGGCGAGCTGGGCAGCCGCAAGTCGCGCACGCTCCTCAAACTGCTCGCAGTGGAACGGCCCGGACTCGTTCCGCTGGACCGGATCGTCGAGGTGCTCTGGGCCGACGACCCGCCAGCCGCCGCCGGGCAGAACGTCGCGACGCTGGTCAGCAGGCTGCGCGGGGTCCTGGGCGCGGGGGCCATCCTGGGCGGCCGGCAGGCCTACCGGCTCGCCGACGAGCCCGCGGTCAGCGTGGACCTGGACGCCGCCGCCCGGTACTGCGAGCAGGCCGAGCGCAAGCTGGCGGCCTCCCCGGCGATCGCCCTGGCCGCAGCCGAGCAGGCCCTCGGGCTGCTGGCCGCCGACGTGGCGCTGGCCGACGAGCCGTACGCGACCTGGGTGGACCCGGCCCGCGGCCAGCTGCGCAACTTGGGCCGGCGGGCTCGCCTGGCCGCAGCCGAAGCGGCGCTAGCCACCGACGACCCGCGTACGGCGATGCGCCACGCCGAAGCGGCCACGGCGGCTGACCCGCTCGACGAGGCAGCGGGCCGCTGGTACATGTCGGCGTGCGCCGCGGCGGGTGAGCCGGCGAAGGCGCTGATGGCCTACGCGGCGCTACGCGACCGGCTGGCCGAGGAGCTGGGCGCGGACCCGGCGATCGAGACCCGGGAATTGCACCTCGCCTTGTTGCGACAGCATCCGTCCCAGCTCCCCCGCTCGTCGCACCCGTCCCGACCGCTCTGGCCCAACCGGCCGACCCTGGTGGGGCGGGAGGCCGAGACGGCGGCCCTGCGAGAGGCGTGGGGCGGCGCCGTCGCCGCGGAGCCGGGGCTGGTCATGATCATCGGAGAGGCCGGGATCGGCAAGACGGCCCTCGCCGAGGACCTCGCGGCGCAGGCGGCCGAGACCGGCGCCACCGTGCTGGGGACGCGCTGCTACGAGGCCGAGCGGTCGCTGTTCCTGCAGCCGATCGTGGAGGCGCTGACGCCGGTGGTGGCCAGGGTCACCGCGAGCGCCCTGCGGCAACTGCTCGGCGAGCACGGACCGGCGGCTGCGGCGCTGCTGCCCGATGTGGCCGCCCTGCTCGGCCCTCCGCCATCGTGGCGCGGCAGCCCGGGGATGGAACGGCGCCGGTCCTTCGAGGCGCTGACCGCGCTCCTGTCCGGGCTGGCCGAACGCAACCCCGTCCTGCTTGTCGTCGATGATCTCCAGTACGCGGGGCAGTCCACGGTGGAGTTCCTCCACTACCTCGCCCGTCAGGTATCGGGCTCCCGCCTGCTCGTGGTGACGACCGTCCGGGCCGAACACGACCACGAGATCGGCTCCGTGCTCGCCCCGGTGGCCACGAGGGTCGAGGTGGGCCCGCTCGGCCCGGCTGCGGTCGGGCAGCTGGCCCGCGAGGCCGGCCAGGGCGCGCTGACCGACTCGATCCAGCAGCGCACGCGGGGCCACACGTTCTTCGTGGTGGAGGTGCTCCAGGCCCTGACCGGCGGCGACGCCGGGATACCCGAGTCGCTGCGCAGCGCGGTGCAGGCGCGGGTCAGGCAGACAGGACCGGCCGCCGAGACGCTGCTGCGCGCCGCGTCGGTGCTCGGCGCCGCGATCGATCCGCTAACCCTCGGCGAGCTGCTCCAGCTCACCCCGGCCGCCGCGGTCGAGCGCTGCGAGCAGGCGCTGGCGGCCGGGCTGCTGGTGGTCAGCGGCCGGGACTACGAGTTCGCCAACGACCTCATCCGGGAGGTCATGTACGCGACCACGCCGGAGCCCACGCGGCTGGCCTACCACCGCCGCGCGGCCGACCTGCTGACCGGGCAGCCGGAGGCCCTGGCCAGGCACGCGGCGGCCGCCGCCGACTGGCCACGGGCGGCGCGGGCCTGGCTGCTCGCGGCCGAGGAGGCCATGCGCGGGTACGCGGCGAGCGACGCGATCACGCTGAGCACCCAGGCGCTCGACGCCGCCGAGCGGGGTGGTGACAGGGACGTGCGCGCCCGGGCCCTGATCGTTCGGGCACGCGCGAAAGAGACGGTCGGCGCCAGCGAGGCTGCTCTGGCTGACCTGAGGGAGGGGCTGGCCGACGCATGCGCCGTCGGCGACCGCCGGCTGGAGATGCTGGCCCTGCGTTACCTCGGCGGCGACTTTGCGGCCGCGCGCGATTTGCCGGCCGCCACGTCATATGTCGAGACCGGGCTGCGCATCGCTCAGTCGCTTGGCGACCGGGCCAGCGAGGCCGACCTGCTGGCCCGGCTGACCATCATCGCCGGGTTCAGGCTGCGCCTGGACGCCGCCCTGGACTACGGCCGACGCGCGGCGGCCGCCGGCCGGGCCGCCGCGGACGACCGCGCCCTCGCGACGGGGCTTGACGGCCTCAAGATCGCCTGCCTGAACGTCGGGGACGCCCGCGGCCTGGCGGCCGTCCTGGACGAGCTCAAGCCGCTGCTGCGCCGCCTGAACGATCTGGTCCGGCTGCAGTGGGCCGAGTTCGAGTCCGCGTTCCTGTTCATCGCCTCCGCCGACTGGGACCAGGCCATAGCCGCGATGCAGACCGCCATCCAGATCAACCGCCGCGGGGGCTACCCCACCTACGCCTCGTGGTACACGATGCACCTGGGCTGGGTAGCCAGGCTCCGCGGTCGCGACGAAGAGGCGCTGAGGCTAGGCCGCGACGCGCTGGAAGCAGTCGGACGACACGAGCACCTGTGGGGTGAGGCCGGCGCGTGCGCCCTGCTCGGCACCACGGTGCTGCTGACCGGTGACCGGACCGAGGCCATCGAGCTGTTCGAGCGCGGCCTGGCCGCGGCCCAGACGGGAGGCGGGGAGGCCAGCCTGTTGCGCTGCGCGGCGCCGCTGGCCCTCGCCACGGGCTCCCCGGTCGTCCTGGCCGACGCCGACCGGCTGCTCGAGCAGGCCAGCATCCCGGCTGACGGCGCGTGGCTGTTCGGTGACGAGGCCTGCCTGGCCCTGGCCCGGGCGTGGCTCGGGCGCGGCGAACCGGAGCGCGCCCGCGCGATCCTGGCGCCGCTGCTGGCGGTGGCCGACCGGGTGCCGTGGCTGGCCACGCTGGCCGCGACGCTCGCGCTGGACGGCCTAGCCCTGATCCGGCTGGGTCAGGACCAGCAGGCCAGGGTCCAGTTGCGGCGGGCCGAGCACCTGGCCCGTGAGCACGGACTCCCCCACGTCCTCCGCGAGGCGCGATCGTCCCAGCGGGCCCTCAGATGAGCTCGGCCAGAACGACCGCGGCCCGCCGAGCCCCATCGGTTTCGACGGGCCGGTAGCTGACCGGGCGCGCTACTTCTTCTGCTATCGCCGCAGCCAGCACTTCGGGCACCGTGTCCTCGTAATCCACGCACCGTCCGCCTCCGTACTGGGCCAATCGGTGCCGGACGTGGAAGTTCTGCTCGAAGTGGTGCCGCAGCGGCACGTAGATGAACGGTCGCTGGCTCGCCGTGAGTTCCATCGTGGTCGTAAGGCCGCCCTGCACCACCGCCAGATCGCAGGCCGCGAGGTGCCGGTAGAGGTCGTGCACGTACCCGTGTACTTCAAGGCCATCGTGGGAAGGGATGGAACCCGGATCGATCCGCGGCCCGGCCACCACGATCATCCGCAGCCCGGGGACCAGCCGCTTCGCCGCCGGGAAGGCCGTCACGACCCGGCGGATCAGGTTAGCGCCGACGCCCGAACCGCCCACCGTGACCACGCAGACCTTCTCATCGTCTCGGTAACCCAGTTCGGCCCGCAGCGCTCCGCGGTCGTCGAACTCGCCGGGCGAGATACCCGAGACGTAGCCGGTGAACTGGTAGTTCTGCTCTACCCAGTCGCGGATGAGCGGCAGCCCGAGGCCGAATCCATCCGGCACCACGTCACCTGGGTTGCCGACGAAGACCGCGCGGTCCCGCAGGCTCGGGAAGCGGGCGACCTGCTCGATCATCTCCGCGTTGTAGTCCGTGGTCAGGGCCTGCTCCTCGGCACCGCCGTCCGGCATGGGCAGCCAGCCGACGAAGTCGGTCATCCACGCGTAGGGCGCCCGCTTCAGCTCGGGGTTCTCGTGCAGGAAGTAGTCGATGTCCCAGGCCTCGTCGCCGACCCACAGGTCGAAGTGCTCGTCCCGGACCAGGTCGTCGAAGACCATGAAGTTGCTGATCAGGATCTCGTCCATGTTCCGCAACGCCTGGAAGGCGTGCAGGTCGTGCTCGGCGGACTCGCTCTCGATGTGCCCGGACTCGCTGGCCAGGAAGGCCGAGGCCGGGTGGATCACCTCGCCGCGCCGCTTCAGCAGTTCCGTGACCGGGTGCTGAGCTAGCCACTGCACCTCGAGGCCGGGCCGCAGCGTGCGCAGCTCATCGGCGATGGCCAGGTCGCGCCGGGCGTGCCCGAGGCCGATCGGCGAGGAGACGTAGAGCACCCGCTTCGGCCGGTTCAGCGGCCTGGTCCAGGTCTTCGGGGCGGCCGGAGCGGGCCGGAAGCGGTCGGCGAATTCCCGGATGGCGTGGCTGACGACCACCGGTTCCCTGGCCTGGGGCACATGACCGGCGCCCTCCAGGGTCAGCAGCTCGCCGCCGGTGATCTCCGCGACCCGCTCGCCGCGGGACAACGGCTGGCAGCGGTCCCCGCGGCCGTGGATGACGAGCACCGGACAGGTCACCTGGCGCAGCAGCGCCTCGGTCTCCTCCCGGCTGGACGATAGCTTCGGCCCGGCGTCGTGCACCAGCATCGTCTCCGGGCCGATCTCCATCGCCCAGGCGACACAGTCCTCCCGCTGCTTGGTCGAATGCGGCTCACTGAACAACTCGCCGAAGAAGAACTCGGCGTAGCCTCGCCAGTCGCGCAGCCAGTACTGCCGGTTACATTTCGCCCAGCCTTCCTCGGTATCCAGCACCTCGTCGAAGCTGTAGACCACGCGGTGCGGGAGCGGCGGGGTCAGGTACGGCATCCAGGGAGAAACGGCTACCACGCCGAGTACCCGGTCGGGATGCCGGGCCGCGGTCAGGACCGAGCGCCAGCTGCTCGTGCAGTGACCGACCAGGACCGCCCGGTCGACGCCGGTGGCGTCCATGACCGCGATCGTGTCGGCGACGAACTGGGTGTCGGCGTAGGCCGCGGCGGTTGGCGGGCGGTCGGACCGGCCGTTCCCGCGCGGGTCGATCGTGACCACCTTCGAGGTACGCGCCAGGTACGGCACCTGCGCCTTCCAGCAACGGGAGTGCACGATCCCGTCGATCGGCGGGAACACTATCGCCGGCTCACCCTCGCCGAACACCTCGTATCCGACCTTGACGCCGTCGCGCTCGATGAAGCCCTCTGTGTCGGGATACCTCGCCCGCATGGCCGCCTCCCAGGAAAATCGCCATTTCCTTCGTTCTACTGATCCCCATTGCAGCGCCGTTGCAACGCCAGTGCAATGCCGCCGCAGAACCTAGGCCCAGGAAGCGACAACCCGTGCGGGAGGTACATCATGACCCTCAACGAAGAAAAGCTGCACGAATTCCTCGGCCGGTTCGTCACCGACCTCGGCGCGACGATGGCCGCGGGCAGCGTAGTGATCGGGCATCAGCTCGGCCTGTACAAGTCCCTGGCGGCCGGGCCCGCCAGCGCCGGGGAACTCGCGGAGCGCACCCACACCAACCCGCGTTACATCACAGAGTGGCTGCGAGGGCAGGCGGCGGGCGGCTACGTCGAGTACGACGCGGCCTCGGATACCTACTCGATGACAGAGGAGCAGGCCTTCGTCCTGACCAACCCGGACGGCGCCGTCTACGCCCCGGGCGCGTTCGTGC
>Ga0070730_10004126_pt1 | contig 12852 bp, 7 predicted proteins | sample Coa_R1_3_FD_66447 | JGI IMG/M metagenome (GOLD analysis project Ga0070730, IMG submission 66447) | Surface soil microbial communities from Centralia Pennsylvania, which are recovering from an underground coalmine fire - Coalmine... | ecosystem: Environmental > Terrestrial > Soil > Unclassified ...
AGAAGGGACGTCAGGAGCCACGCGGAGGCCAGGAGGATCCCCCGGATCGGGGGGAACGGAAACGAAAGCGGCTTCATAGCGAAAGAACCTTCGACTCCGGGAACCGGGATCGTCCGGCTCTCGCGATCCCCGGGACCCTCAGGAGGCAGTATAGCGTCCGGAGGAAGCCGAAGGCGAGCTGGGAGTCTCCAGGGGAGCGCTCCGCGGCCCGGATCCTGGATCGCCAGAACGCGCGGCGAGCCCCCGGAAGGTCCTCATCGGGGCAGGTCCACCCAGAAGCGGGATCCCCTTCCGGGCGCGCTTTCAAAGTCGATCCGGCCGCCCATCCGATCGATCGCCATTTTCGCGATCGCCAGTCCGATGCCGGTTCCCGGGTAGGATTCCGGAAGGGCCAGTTTCTCAAACAGCCCGAAGATCCGGTCGTGATAGTCCGGCAAGATGCCGATCCCATGGTCCTGGACCACGATCCGGACGTACGACGCCGATTCTTCCGCGGAGATGACGACTCTCGCCGGGACGCCGGGAACGACGAACTTGATCGCATTGGACACGAGATGGACGAGGACGATGCGGAGGAATCCTTCGTCTCCCTTCACCGCGGGCAGATCGGACCCGATTTCCACCTGCGCCGCTCCGTCGGCGATTTCCCGCGCCAGGAGGTCCAGCACGCGGGTGACGAGGGGGCCCAGGGAGATGGTCCGACACTCCACCTTTTCGGACGCGACCCTGCCGAGGTCGAGCAGCCCCGCGATCAGGGCATCCATGCGAATGGCGGCCGCTTCGATGCGTCGGATCAGGTCCTGGGCGGAATCGTCCAGGGCCTTGCCCGCATATTCCTGCCGGAGGATGAGCCCGAACCCCGCCATCGACCGGAGCGGGGCGCGGAGATTGTGGGCCATCCCATAGACGAACGAACGAAGGGCGACGACGGCCTTCTCCAGGTCCTGGGTGCGCTCCCGGACGCGCTCCTCCAAGCGCTCGTTCAACCACTGAACCTCCACCTCGGTCCGCTTGCGCTGGGTAATGTCGCTCGACACCGTGCCGACCGCGTACACGGATCCGTCGGAATGGAAGAGAGGGAACTTCACCGAAAGCAACGTCCGCAGCCCTTCCGGGGTGATCAGCGTCTCCTCGAATTCCCGCGTCCGGCGCGACTCCCGGACGAATCGGTTCTCCTCGAGGATCCGATCGGCCACCTTGCCGGGAAAGACGTCGCGGATGCTCTTGCCGATCAGGGATTCTCGGGTGGCTCCCAGAAGGGTTTCGAATTGCCGATCGACCATCAGGAACTGGTCGTCCTTATCGACCAGCGTGATCGCTTGAGGGGCGTGGTCCATGATGGCCTGCAGGTGCGTCTGGTGCTCGGAAATCTCGTTGATGAGGCAACGAAGGTTGCTGACGTCCTGGACCTGGCCGAAGACCCCCCGGACCTTCCCCTCCGCATCCTGGTCCGGGATGTAGGTGACTTCCATCCATCGATGGCCGCACTCCGCTTTCGGCAGGGCGAGCTCGAAGGACACGGTCTCACCGGAGAACGCTCGTTCGAGATGGGGACGGATGACGTCATAGATCTCCCGGGGCAGCATGTCCTGCATCCTTCTTCCTTCGATCTGGGAGGGGGGGACGCCGAACCACTCCTTGTAGCGGCCGTTGGCGAAGAGGTACTTCCGGTCGCCATCGACGTAGGAGATCAGGGCTGGAACGGAATCCACGACGGAGCGGATCCGCAGGAGAGCCGCCCGGACGTCCTCCTGAGCCCGATGGGATTCGACGATCTTGCGCTCGGGCTCCGTGACATCGACGCCCGTCGCCAGGATGTAGGTCGTTCCGCTGCCGGCGAAATCGAAGAGAGAAAGCTTCCAGGTGACTACCCTCACGTCTCCATCCTTGCTGCACCACCGCCAGGACCCGCGGAGGGAGGCCGTCTTCGACTCCCGCAGTTCCGCCACCGTGCGCCGCGCCCGCTCGGACTCCTCGGCCGCGCTGAAGTAGGTCCACGGAGCACTTCCGCGGAGCTGCGAGAAGGACAGCCCCGTCAACGTTTCGCAGGCGCGGTTGGCGAAGACGATGCGATCCTCGCCGTTGAGGACCATGACCGGGCTTTCACTGGTCTCCAGGACGGCCCGGGCGAAGTCGGGGGCTTCGGGGAAGCGATCCGAGGCCCGGCGGTCGTGCACCAGGTGGATGGTGAATTCCGAGTGTTCGGGCTTCGAGGACACTCTCAGTCGGACCGGTCGCGCGGAACCGTCTTTCGTTTTCAATTCCGCCCCGAAGTGGACTTCCGCATTCGGGGGAAGACTGATCAGCGCCTCCAGGAGATCCTCCACCCGAGGCGTCGACACGAATGCCTCCAGAGGATGAAGCACCACCCCTTCCCGGGTGGACCCCATGAACGAGCAGGCCGCAGGAGTCGCCTCGCAAATCCGTCCCTTGCAGTCCAGGATGAGGACCGGGTCGGCTGACGCGGGGGCATCCCCCTCGGGGGGTTGGAACTGTTCTGACATGGTCTCCCCAGATCTTCGAGCTCAAGAGTCGAACCACCACTCCCAGCCCCCGGCCCCACCCCATTGTAGACGCTCCGCCGAAAGTTTCAAGATCAATGAACCTCAAGGCGTCACCGTGCATGCACTATGGAAGCCGGAGCTGGGGAAACGGGAGGGAGGAGCTGGCCGGTCGAAGGGGACGTCGACGGCCGGACGGAAGCCGGGGAGAAGGACGCGAGGCGAAAGCGGTCCCTTAGCGCGGGGGATCTCCGAGCCCCGCGCTAGCGCTCGACCCGGAACGTGGCCTTATGCTCGTTCCACCAGGCTTCCCATTCCTTGGCATCCGGGCAGTTCGCCTTGGTGATGGATCCAAGGGAGCCTCGAACCGAAGGCAGGAGCTCCGCCGCCCGGTCGCGATCGGCGGCGTTGCCGCTCCGGACCGCCCCGGCTCCGCCGCCCTTCCCGCCCAGGCCTTTGACCTTCCCGCCGCCCCGTCCGCCGTTCTGCTGAGCCTCGAGCTCCAGATCCTTCAGCAGGTGGATCAGAGGCTCGACGGAGCTGGCGCTGCGGATCTTCCCCGCAGCGGTCACTGCGGCCTTCTGGACGTCGAGGGGGTCGGTCTTGGCGAAATGCTTTTCCACTTCGGGGGCTGCGGCCTCCTCCTGCAGGGTGCCCAGCTCCTCCAGGATCGTGACGGCCACCGGGATGAGCGTCAGATTGGGCGCGATCGCCCCCGCGAGCTCCAACGAAGCCTTCTTCTTGTTCTCCTTCTGCTCCTCCATCCCCTTGGCCGCCGCGATGCGGACGTCCTTGTCGTCGACCACCAGAAGCGATCCCAGCTTGACGAGGATCTTGTCATGCTGCGTCTTGGACAGGTCCGCGACGGCGGCGACCCGCGTGCTGAGATCCTTGCTGTGGTAGTCCGTCTTGAACTTCTCGAGCGCCGCGCTGACCTCCGGATCGTCGGGGGCCAGGAGCGCCGCCAGGAGGATCAAGGCCGGCATGACGCAGTCTCCTTCTTACCTCCCTGTTCAACCCGCCTATAAAGGATGGGTTGCGCAGAAAATCGCGGCGCTTCTCGGGAATGCCTTGCGATCACGTCGCAAAGGGAGGGACGGCGCCGCCGATTCCGCCGGGAGGAGGAGCGCCGGGCCCGGCGGCCGCTCTCTGGAGGGTTTCGGCAAGCTCGGGCGTCACCATGTCCTCGAAGGCCGTCTTCCGGGAGACAGTCTTGCCGCGCTTGTCCCGGACGATCGCCGTCAGTTTCACGCGGACCTGTCCGTTGCAGCCTCGGGAGCATTTCTCGAGCGATAGAATGCCGTCCTGCCGATCGGGAGTGAAGCAGGCGGCGAGCCCCGAATAGTCCCCCGCAGCGAGTCGGCTCCGGGCTTCTTCCAGGGAGGCTCTGCGAATCCCGATCAGATCCTTCTTCTCGTACCATGCCTCGCACGGTTCACAGAACGGCTCTTTCGCCGCGGCCATCGGAAGCGCTAGGGCAATGCCCGCGACGACCGCAAGCTCGGCCAGCCAGTACAGAAAGACGCCGATTCCGGTGAGAGTCGGCGATTTCCCGTTTCCCGAGGAACCGTGGCTCCGAAGGCTGATCCCCGCCTGGGCCCGGAGGCTCAGCTGCGCCCAGAACCCCGTTCCGCCGAAGGATTTCGACAGACCTTCGTCATACCACCGGTCCAAGTCCTGATCGCTCGACGCTTTTCCCGACCAGGCAGCCCGTACCAATTCCCGATGGTGGAGATTGCCCAGGACCTGAAAGAGGCCGTACGAGGACGCTCCTGCGACGAGCCCGGCCGCGGCGCCGATCAGGGCGCTCCGGCACTTCCCCTGCCGGACTCCATAGGCCGTACCGGCTCCGACGAGAAGCCCCCACAGCAGGGGAAAGATGCCGACGATATAGAAGTACCGCCCCGCCAGATGGAAGGCGACGCCGGAGAGGGCGCCGCTCACCAGCGCCAGGGCGGAGACCAGCAGGATTCCGACCAGTCCCACGTTGCCGCTGCGGACGTATTTGGCCATACGATTCGTCGACCTCCCGTGATCTGGAGCGTCGCGGCGGGCCCGCGTCTTCCGGGCGGGCATCGCCCCGGGTCCGGTTTCCTCCGATCGCGCCGTCTCTCCGGCGACATCGGGTCGGCGTCAGCGAACGATCAGCGTCGGCACCCCGACGACCGAGTCTGAGCCGATTCCCAACTCTCCCAGGTTGTTCGAACCCCAGGACCACAGGGTGCCGTCCTGCCGAATGGCCAGGCTCGTCTGCTGTCCCGCGGAGATGGAGATCACGCCCGTCAGATCGGGAACCTGGGCCGGCAGGTTGGCCGAAGCAACGAAGGTGAACAGGCCGTTGCCCAATTGGCCCGTGGAATTGTTCCCCCAGGTCCAGACGCTGCCGTCGGACGCCAGCGCCATGCCGTGATCGTAGCCGGCGGCAATCGCGACGATCGAGGAGAGACCCGGAATCTGGACGGGAGTCGACTGCAGGGCGGAACTGGTGGCCGCCCCCATCTGTCCGGTGCTGTTGTCTCCCCAGCCCCAGACCGTACCGTCGGACCGGAGGGCCAGATCGTAGTTGGAGCCGGCGCCGACCGCGATCACCCCGCTCAGGCCTGGAATCTGAACCGGGGTATTGCTTTGTCCGGTCGTTGTGCCGATGCCCAACTGTCCGCTGGTATTCCATCCCCAGGTCCACACCGCGCCCCCGGCGCCGACGGCCAGTCCGCCCGTCGATCCGGCTGCAACGGCGGTGATTCCGCTCAAGCCCGGAAGCTGGGTGGGAGAAAGGACCGTGGGATTCGAACTGCATCCGGCATTTCCCTGGCCGTTGTATCCCCAGCCCCAGACGTTCCCGCCGGCTCCCACCGCGAATCCGTTCTGTCCACCGGCCGCGATGAGGGTGATTCCTGAAAGCCCGGCGATGACCGCGGGCACATCGAAGGTGGTGAGCGGCAAAGAGACCGACGATCCGTTCCCCAAGCAGCCGTTCAGGTTGTATCCCCAGGACCAGACCGTGCCGTCCCCGTTGAGGACCAGGGTCGAAAGTTCGCCCGTCGCGACGGCGAGCGGCGAATTGAGCGCCGCAGGGGAAGCGACCTGAACCCGGTACGAGGTCTGAGGCTCTGCCAGACCGTCCCCGAGTTGACCGTTCATTCCTTTCCCCCAGCTCCAGAGGGACTTGTCCGACGTCGCGGCAACCGAAAAGCTGGAGCCTCCTCCGACCGAGCGCAGACCGGTCAGATCGACGGTCTGTGTCGGAGCGGGGACGATGCCGCTGGCTCCGTTCCCCAGTTGACCAAAGTAGGTGTCCCCCCAGCCCCAAAGGAACCCTCCGGCTTCGATCGCCATGATCGAGTTCTGTCCTCCGGAGATGCTTTCGATGCCCGTCAGGGATGGGATCTGCACGGGCAGCGCGCTGGCGTTCCCCGGGATCCCCAGAACTCCGACCCCGTTGGCCCCCCACGTCCAGACGGTCCCGTCGGACCGCAGAGCCACCGAGTAGAGGGTTCCTGCGCCGATGGCTTGAACGGCGCTCAGTCCCGGGACCAGCGTCGGTCGGGTGGTTCCATTGGGGGTGGCGGTTCCCCACTGCGACTGAGCGATCGTGCCGCCCCAGGCCCAGACCGTTCCATCGGATCCCAGCGCCAGACTGTGGTAGATGCCTGCGCACACGGCGACGACATTCGTCAAACTGGGAACAGGCTGCGGAATGGGATTGCTCACCGTCGTGCCGTTTCCCAGCTGGCCGCTGCTGTTGTCCCCCCAGGCCCACACCCGGCCGTCGGAGGTCAAGGCCAGGGCGTGGGCGTTGCCCGCGGAGATCTGGGAGACCCCGGAGATTCCGGGGATCGCGGTCGGTTGGTAGACCGGCGTCGGGGTCGCAGGCGTCCCCAGCTGACCGTTCGTATTGGATCCCCAGCCCCAAACGGATCCGTCGACCCCCAGCGCCAGGTCAAAGCGAATTCCGCTCGAGACCGCCGCCACGGGGAGCCCGCCCGGGAACCCGATCTTCTCCGGAGTGCTGACGCTGGTGGGTACCGGACCTCCCACTCCCAATTCTCCGAAAAGATTCTCCCCCCAGGTCCAAAGGGAGCCGTCCTTCAGCACGGCCATGGAATTGTAGATGGAGGCGGAAAAGTCGACCACCCCGGCCAGCGGAACCTGGACGGCGACCGAACTGAGCGAGCCGGGGCTGCCATTCCCGAGCTGGCCATACTCGTTCGCCCCCCAGGCCCAGAGACTGCCGTCAGCCAGAAGCGCCAGGGAGTGATCGGATCCCGCGACGATCCGGGTTGCGAAGATTCCCGGGACGATGCGCACTTCCAGGGAATTCTGGCTTTGCCCGAAGGCATTGGACGAGAACACGACATAGTAGTAGGCACGTCCGTTGGTCAGCGGGATGTCCTTATAGGAGGTCCCGGAGATGCCCGTTCCCCCCGATACGGCCGAATAGGGACCGCCGCTCGTCATCGAACGCTGAACCGTGTAGGAGGTCGCCGCCGGCGAGGCGCTCCACGAAATCGTCACGCTGCCGTTCCCGGCTTTCGCCGTCACATTTTCAGGGATCTGCGGGGAAACCGTCGGAGTGAGCGTCCCTCCGCCAGACCCGACTCCGCAGGCCGGCGCCAGAAGCGCGCACCCCACGAGCGCCAGGAGGCGAAGGAGGTCCCACCCTCGGCCGAGCCCACTTCGTGCGGATCCAAAGCTGCCTCCGGGATTCATGTCCGATTCTCCTAGATCTCTGGGACCCAGGGCCGGCCGCTTTCCAACTCCAGGGCCCCCGCTTGCGACCGCAGCCCCAGCAAGGAGAACAGACTAAAAAGCCCTCCTTTTAGATGTAAAGAACATTCCAACTTCTCCGGCGAGCAGGGGCCCCGCTCGACAGAAGGCGCCCTTCCCCCCCCGGGATCCCCGCCGCGAGCGGCTCCTGACGACGATAGCTCGGGCGGTCCGGGTCACTGTCAGGTTTTCCGTGGCGGCCCATTGGGCGCAAGGGGATCTTCCTGGTCAAGGTGGGACCTACTGTTTGCTATTCGTCCGGAAGAGCTTCATCGCCGAACTTGAGGAGCAAGGGATAGCCTCCCCTTCTCCGACCCGGCCAACACCCAGAAGAAGCATCTCCCGCTCAACAATGCCAGGCGCTTACTGGATCCGATGGAGGTCATTCCGAGAAAGAGCATCATCAGGGCCGGGATGAGCGCGAAGGTGGCCACTTGAACACCTAGCACCAGTGGGGAGCAAGTGCCAATGTCCCAAGCAGGCACCGTCAGTTTAGGACCGTTCAGACCACCACTCGGGCTTGCTTATGCTCCTCTTCGCTCCCGTTACCCTTCTCCTCTTTACCGTTGCCGCCAGTCCGCCCTATCCCGGGGAATCCCCCCAACTGCATGCTTTCGAGAGCAGTACTGGGAACAATGACGAAGGTGGAGTTTTGTTTCAGGCCTTCGTACAGCATGTTCATGGCTCTCAGGTGCAGGGCAACAGGGTTGTTGATATAGGTTTTGGCCGCTTCTCCGAACTTCTCGGCCACCTGTCGTTCCGAGTCCCCCAGAATCACGCGAGCCTGTCGTTCTCTCTCGGCCTGAGCCTGCATCGACATCGCATTCTCCAAGGCCGGGGGAATCAGCACGTCCTTGACCTCAACCGAGATGACGTTCACGCCCCAAGGCTCAGTTCGGACATCGATAATCATCCGCAGCGCGTCGCTGATCTTGTCCCTGCCTTCAAGCAGGTCCGATAGGACGGTTTTGCCGATGACATCCCGGAGCGCCGTCTGAGAGGCCCACCCGATGGCGCCTTGAAAGTCGGCCACATCCAGGGCCGCTTTCTTCGGATCGACTACCTTCCAAAATAGCACCGCATTGACGTCCACCGGGACGGTGTCTTTGGTCAGGGTCTTTTCGGCATTGAACGACGTCGTGATGATGCGGGTGTCAATCCAATACGGGATCGTGTCCACCACCGGAACGATCATGAACAGCCCGGGCCCCCGAAGTGCTCGGAAGTGGCCGAGCCGCAACACGACCGCCTTTTCCCACGGACTGGCCACCTTAATCGCGGTACATACGAGGAGGGCCAGCACAAGGGCCACGATTGCGATCCCGATGTATTCCAGATTGGCCGAGTGTTGATACCCGGCATAGGCCATTCCGAAACCGATGGCACAAATGATGAGGGAAATGACGACCGGAACAGGACTGATCTGTCTCATGTCACGCGCCTTTCAATATCTGAGGAGATGTCCCTGGCCGATCTCATTCCCAGCCCCCCTAGACGGGTGGAGGATCTGCAGGCGTCCAAGCAGAGTTCTACAGCGATCATCCATCACTGCCCCTTCGGAGCGCAGACCGGATCCTTGAGCGATCCCTTTTCAAGCTCGAACCAGGCCTTCCACCTCGCCACCGCTAGGTCCCGGACGGGCCGGGGATCGGACGCCCTGAATCGGAGTTCCCGCTCTGCGCTTTCCAGTTGGGCCGGCTTGATGCCCCGGATCCACGTGAGGGCGCCGAAGGCAGCTTCACGAACTTCCATCTGCTCGTCTTCATCGGCCAAGGAGCGAATCAGAGCGTCGACCACGATAAACGTCATCCCCCTGTTCCGTAGAGTTCCGAGGGCTTCACAAATGGCGATGCGGATGCCGGCGTCGGGCTCTCGCACCATGCGAGGGGGGTTCGAGTCGACGAGTCTCTGGGCGAGAGACTTGCCCACGGATGGGTCGTGCCTGTCTTCCAGGCAGAGGAGCGCACCCCTCCGATCTTCGGACTTCCGGTGATCCTCAGCGAAGACCTTTAAGCAATGGTCGTTCGTCCCTTTCGGATCCAGGACGAACAACTGCTGGACGGATTCCCTCGCGGCATCCCTGACGGATTGATCGTCATCACACCGGGCGCGAATAAGGGCATCGAGCGCTGCAGGATCGGCGATCGCTCCGAGGGCCACCGCCGACGTTTCACGAATGAGCGGTGCCCGCGCTCCGGCATGCACCTTCTTGGACGGCATCCCGGGGAGCGGTTCATCCGCGATCAAGTCTCCCAGAATCCTCACGGTATCGGCGTTCCGGGGATGAATCTCGACCAGAGCTCGGAGGGCGGCAACTGCAACGTTCTGGTCCGGATCCTGGGCGGACCGGGTAAGAGCGGCGGCGCACTTCTCGTTCCCCACGAGGGCCAGGGCGAGTGCCGCGCTTCTGCGGACCTCAGGATCCGACGAGCCCAACCCACTGGATTCTAGCAACTTGCGGTCCGCGACCGTCACCGCATCTTTGCCCAGGAATCCGAGCGCCATGGCGGCACCCGCCTTCTTGGGCATACTTTCGTCTTGGAGGAGCAGCTTCCGAAGCTTATCGGCGCCTCCGGCAATGCCGTCCCTGCGAACCAAGTGGGCGCAGGCCTCGGCTACGAACGCGCGCGTGGCGGCGTTGGGTCCAGTATCGCGGTCCGTCTGGCCGCCGATGAATGCCAGCAGCTGATCGAACGCCTCGGGGCCGAGGTCGAGGGCATCCTGCGCCAGGACCTCTTTACGTGCCCGGAACTCTTCCTGAAGCCGACCCGCCCCTATCCTGTCGGAGGCGGAATCGGCCGATATCCACCGGCGGGACAGCTCACTCCGGAGATTGCCGGGAGGATAGAAGAGATCCACGAGATCGGAATCCTCGCACGTCGACTGGAACGACCAAAAGCGATCAACGAGCACGGCGACGCCCCCATTCGCCTGCCACCATTCCTGCCACTGGGCTTGGGCCTTTCGGCGTTCCACGAGGGGTTGGTCCGACTCATACGCCAGCCCCTTCTGATAAGGGATGTCTTTTCCAGTGATCTTATGGAGCGCAAGGAAGGCAGCCCCGCGAACCAGGACATTGTTGTCATCAAGAGCACGGATGAGCGAGGGGATCGACTTGACGAGTCCAATCTGACCCAAGGCTGTGGCGGCCGATTGGCGGACCAGTTCATCGTTGGCCCAGTCCGGCGTCACTTGACCGCTGTCTTTTGCGGGCTCGTACGAAAGGGTCCTCATCAGGCGATCGGCGATGTGGTGCCGGTCCTCGCCCTCGAGAGGATCGACGGCGCCTCCGGCGCGACAGCACGCAGCGCGCACGTTGCGATCCCGGCTTTCCATCCCTTTGAGCAGCGCGTCGACCAGAACGCCGGAAATGCGACCGATCCTCGCCACTGCGCTCGTCGCCTCGCATCGCTCATCCGGGTACGCGGATTCGTCTGTGATGATCTTCCGAAGCGCTTCTTCGATGTGGGGGGTGCCCAGGTTGGCCGGAATGTTCCTTCGGGCCGCGGCGGCGGAACAACGCAGCGCCGCCACTTCCAGGGCCAAGTGGTCCTGCACGTTCTTGGAACCTTCGGAAGTTCGGAAGTGGATATCCCGCTCGAGGCTGCGGGCTTGGCGATCAAGGCTTGCAGCCTCTTCGTATTTGAGGAAGAGCCTTCGGAGAGCCGTCGCCGCTCCGGCCCTCATCGAGGGGCTGGGATCGCTCAATTTGGACACCACCGTGGCGATGCCCCTCTCATCGATGACCTCCGCGAGCCACCCGGCCGCCGAATCCCGAATGACCGGATCGGCGTGCCCCAGCCCCCAAATCAGGCCGGGAATCGCGAGTTTCCCCATGGAAAGGATCTTCCCGCCGACGGCGGCCCGCTCTTCCATGAGAGCGAGGGCCTGCGGGCTTTGGTCGAGCGTCACGCGCCAGGGATCGAGCGCGGCATCTAGATCTCGAAGCCAGACGTCCACTCCTCTCAAGACAAGCTTCTCCCGGGCCAGGACGCCCCAGGGTTTCGTGTCGGGATAAGTCTCAGCAACCTCCTCATACGCACGCCTCGCCGCCTCCAGGTTCATCGGAATGGCCTTCTCGTTGCACCGGGCGATGTGGATCAGGGAGCCGGCGGCCACGTCCTCATTCTTCTCCTCTTTCGCCCGGGTCTCGGCCTTCCGGAACTTGGCCAGGGCAAGTGCAAGATCGGGGACACGCGTGCCCTCGGCACGCAGCCCGTCCGTGAAGAGCGCGCGGCTGGGCATCTTTCGATCAGGGTCGTCGTCTTGAGCCCAAGCAGGACCACACGCCAGCGCAAGGGCCGCCAATAAGAGGATTCGCTTCATCGAGACTTCTCCTTTACGTGTTCTTCTCTGAAGCTCCTCTCCGGGTTCCTGGTCACCTGGCCCCGGGCGGATGAGAAGAAACCGGTCCGTCCTATTCGACGGATTCGTGAGGCTAGAACGATGACTCCGAAACGGCCGGCCTAGAGAGAGTGCGTCGAAAGCATACTTCGTATTCACAGGGGGTGGCTGGCTGAGGGGTGCGACGGGAGCGCCCCTACCGGCCGCTCGCCGCTATCCCAGTACACCGGGCGTCCGTAATAGTCATACAGACGCGCCTCGTACCCCCGATTGATGGCCGCAGCCGCATTCCACTCGGGGCTGTTCTTGATCGCCTGTCGAGACAAGTCGAGGTGGACCTTCCTCTCCTCCCAACTGACGCTGGACGCCCAGTGTGGCGCAACCAGTACTTTCTTCCCAAACCACCAGTTGCTGGTATCGATCGCCAGATAGCGCACTTCCCAAGTCTCGTCGTCGACGATGAAGTCTTCGATGTGGCCGATCGGTCCGTCGTTTCCCTGGATGTTGTATAACCGCACCTCGGCGGCACTACGCAAATGGACGTCCCCGGCCTTTCCGGGGGGCTCAACAGGAGGCGGGGTCCAGATGGAAGTCGCAAGAGGGCCGGGGTAGGCGCCCATCCCCCACACTCCCGAGTACCCCCAGTAATAGGGATACCCATAGTAACGGTAGTAATCCTGCTCGTGCTGGCGGGATACGGGCTTGTCTACATCGACATTCGGGCTGTTTTTGACCTTGTCGATCGTCAGCGCGACGTGGAAACGGCGCGTCGACCACTCGGCTTGGCGAAAGGAGATGGGGGAAATGAGCACTCGACGTCCACCAAGGAAGCCGCCCGTTTCGGCGACCAGATACCGGACCGTCCAGTGTTCATCGTCCAGAAGGAAATTAGTCACTCTACCGATGTCCCCATCGGTAGCGCTCAATTGGTACCCCTCGAGATCTTTCAGGGATCGCAGCATCTGCGAATTCCTCCACGCTAGGCGCGTCAGAGCCCGTCAGACTTTGGCGAGCCGATCCTCTAGGGACGTCTTTCCTCTGGATTGATGATCCCTAAGGTGCAAGTCCGTTGCCATGACTTGGAAGCGGAAGAGAATTCTTACGCGATCACGTTCCAAACGAATCTCCGCGGGACAATTAGGGGTCGACGCACGCCGTTTGCAAGCATCGGTACTCCTCGCCCCACGGGGTTCTTCAGAATGTCGCATTCGAAGGAGTCGCGCTCTTCCCAAGGTTCCTT
>Ga0070730_10004127_pt1 | contig 12851 bp, 11 predicted proteins | sample Coa_R1_3_FD_66447 | JGI IMG/M metagenome (GOLD analysis project Ga0070730, IMG submission 66447) | Surface soil microbial communities from Centralia Pennsylvania, which are recovering from an underground coalmine fire - Coalmine... | ecosystem: Environmental > Terrestrial > Soil > Unclassified ...
CGCATGAGGGCCGAGCCGCAGGCGACGCCGGTCACCGACTTGGCCGGGCAGCCGAAGTTGAGGTCGATGATGTGGGCCCCGGCCCGGGCCGCCAGGGCGGCCGAGCGCGCCACCGCGCCGCGGTCGGCGCCGACGAGCTGGATCACCATCAGCGGCAGCCCCGCGCCCACGGCCGCCCGGCGCACCGCCTCCGGCCGCGAGGCGGCCAGATGCTCGCAGGCGACCATCTCGGTGGCGACATAGGCCGCGCCCAGCCGGCTGGCGATCCGCCGGAACGGCAGGTCGGAAACGCCGGTCATCGGGGCGGTCCACACCCGCCCCGGGACGACGATCGGACCTATGGGAATCGCACTGCTCATTTTGTGTCCAGCTACTGTGCCCAACCTTTAGGCAATCCTGCGCCAGCGGTAAAGCCTGGACAGAAGGAGCTTGCCAGCTACACACCGCCGCATGGGCCACGTGGACTTTCTCGCCGTCATCGTCGCCGCGGGCTCCGGCCAGCGGGCCGGGCCGGGCGGCGCCAAGCAATGGCGGCCGCTGCGCGGCAGGCCGGTGGCGCGCTGGTCCCTCGAAGCCCTGCTGGCGGCCGGCGCGCGACGGGTGGTGGTGGTGATCGCCCCCGGCGACGAAGCGGTCGCGGCGGCGGCCTTCGCGGGCCTGGCGGGCTGGCGGCTCGCCCCCGGCGGCGCCACGCGCGACCGCTCGGTGATCGCGGGCCTGGAGGCGCTCGACGCCGCCGCCGACGACATCGTGCTCGTCCACGACGCCGCCCGCCCCCTGGTCGAGACGCGACACATCGAGGCCCTGATCGCGGCCCTGGCGCATGCCGACGGCGCCCTCCCCGCCCTCGCCGTCGCCGATACGCTCAAGCGGGCGGCGCCGGGCGCGGAGGTGACCGCCACCGTGGATCGCGCCGGGCTCTGGCGCGCGCAGACGCCGCAGGCGTTCCGCGCGGGGCGCCTCGCGGCCGCCTACGACGCCTGGCCGGCCGGCGAATCGCCCACCGACGACGCGGCCGTGGTGGAGCGGTACGGCGGGCGAATCGTCCTCACCGCCGGCGATCCGCGCCTGATGAAGCTCACCTATCCGGAGGATTTCGCCATGGCCGATCTGCTCGCGGGAGACGCCACCGCCACCCGCATCGGCCAGGGCTTCGACGCCCACCGCTTCGGTCCGGGCGACGGGGTGTGGCTGTGCGGGGTCCTGATTGCCCACGACCGCGCCCTGATCGGCCACTCCGACGCCGACGCCGGCCTGCACGCCCTGACCGACGCCCTGCTGGGGGCCATCGGCGAGGGCGACATCGGCGACCACTTTCCGCCCAGCGACCCCCAGTGGAGGGGCGTGGCCTCGTCGGTGTTCCTCACCCACGCCGCCGAGCTGATCGCGGCGCGCGGCGGACGGGTGGTCAACGTCGACGTGACGCTGATCTGCGAGCGGCCGAAGATCAAGCCGCACCGCCAGGCGATGCGCGCGCGCCTCGCCGAGCTCCTCGGCCTTCCCCTGGACCGGGTGAGCGTCAAGGCCACCACCACCGAGGCGATGGGCTTCACCGGCCGCGAAGAAGGCCTCGCCGCCCAGGCCGTGGCCAGCGTCGAACTGCCGGGGTGAGAAAGAAAGAAAGAAAGAAAGAAAGGTTCACCACAGAGGCACAGAGGTCACAGAGGCGATGACCTAGAAGGGCGCGAGATCTAAGTAATCGAGCGCGAAGCGCGCCTTAAAATCGATTCTACGACGGCGCGGCACAACTATCGCCTCTGTGTTCTCTGTGCCTCTGTGGTGAACCTTTCTTGCTTTCTATAAGGTACCGCCCGCTTGCCAGCGGCCCTGCAGGCGTCTCACCAACGCGCCGAAGAGGTTGGTGTAGCCGTCGGTCCAGGGGCGGACGCCGCGGGGGTCGGCGGGGCGCCAGCGGGGGTCGGCGGCGAAGGGGGCGAGGCCGGCGGGCGTCCTGGCGACGATCACCGCGTCCTCCGAGGACTCCCACATCTGCGGCGCCATCGGATTAGCGTCGTGCACCTGCAGCAGGGCGTGGCCGCCCGCCGCCAGGGCGACGGCCTGGGCCGCTCCGTCGAGTTCGAGGTTGCGGTTGGAAAGGTGCAGGATGATCACCCCGTCCGGCCTGATCTTGGCCAGGTACATGCGCATCGCCTCGACGGTCAGCAGGTGGGCGGGGATGCTGTCGGAGGAGAAGGCGTCGATCAGCAGGACATCGAAGCGGCCGTCGGGCTGGCGCGAGAGGGTCAGCCGGGCGTCGCCCAGCCGGTAGCCGACGACGCCGCGGGCGCAGCGGGTCACATAGGCGAAGTTCGCCGGGTCGGTGGACACCTTCACCACCAGGGGATCGATCTCGAAGAAGGTGAAGGCGTCGCCCGGGCGGTCGTAGGCCGCCACCGAGCCGGTCCCCAGGCCCACCGCCCCCACCGTCAGGCCAGGCTTGGCCCTCGCCTTGGCGTCGAACACCTGGCCGATCGGCGTCTCGTGGGCGTAGTAGAGCAGCGGCTGGCAGCGGAAGCGGGGCGCCAGCGCCTCGGCCCCGTGCAGGGTGGTGCCGTGGGCCAGCATGCGCACCTCGCCGCCGAGGCCCGGAATGGTCAGGCGCGATTCGCGCAGGACCCCGAAGAACCCCCGCCAGTAGCGCACGACGTCGACCCTGTCGCCGGCCCGGCCGCCACCCAGGGTGAGGATGAGGGCGGCCAGGGCGAACACGGGTCCGCAGTCCTGCAGCCGGAACATCATCAGCCCGGCCCAGAGGATGAGGACGCCGACGATCAGGGCCTGGTCGGCGGGGCCCAGCGAGATCACCCACGCGATCATCGGGCGGCCGACCGGATGGGCGACGAGCACGGCCGCGACGACGCTGAGCGCGCCCACGCCGAGGAAGGCCCAGCGCCAGGGCTTCGCCAGGCCGGCGAGGTTCCACGGCCGGGCGAGGCAGGAGAGCACCAGGGCGGCGGGATACTCGATGACGGTGGTGAACAGCACCGGGGCCAGGAAGGCGTTGAACGCCCCGCCGACCACGCCGCCGAGCGAGAGGCAGATGTAGAAATCGGTGAGGTGGCCCCGCGCCGGCCGCCGCGCGACCAGCGCCTGGTGGCAGATCAGGGCGGTGAAGAAGAAGGCGACGAAGTGGACCGCGAGCCCGAGCAGGAACGCGCGCGGCATCGGCCGGGCCAGGGCGCAGGCGGCCAGGAGCGCGGCGCCCTGGACGAGCAGCGCCGCCCTGGGGTCGATCAGCGGACGGTCCTGGAAGGCGATGATGAAGGTCATCAGGTAGAGCGCCAGGGGCGCCACCCACAGGAACGGCGCCGAGCCGACATCGGTCGTCACATAGCTGGTCACCCCCAGCATCAGGCTGGAGGGAATGGCCGCCAGCGCCACCCAGCGCGCCCGGTCGAGCCAGGAGACGCGGGCCGCGTCGGCCTCCACCACCCGCGCATGGGCCGGCGCCCGGCGCCAGAGGGCGGCGCCGAGGCAGGCGATCACGGCCATGAACACCAGGTAGCCGGCGCTCCAGTCCAGGGCCTGGCGCCGCAGGGCGATGGTCGGCTCGATGACCACCGGATAGGCGATCAGGGCGAGGAGGCTGCCGAGGTTGCTCGCGGCGTAGAGGCCCCAGGGTCCTCCCTCCCCTTCCCGCCCTTGCACATCACCCCCGAGCCCGTTTCTGGGCATGGCCCTGGCGTGCCAGGCCTGCAGCAGCGGCGCGGTGGCCGAGAGGGCGGCGAACGGCGCGCCGACCGAGAGGGCCAGGGTCCCCACCAGCCATAGGGCCGGCGCGCCCGGCGGCGGATCGCCGAGGACGCGGGAAACGCCCAGGGGAAGGACAAGGGCCGCGCTGCCCAGCACGGCCAGGTGGAGGGCGACCTGGGCGCGCAGCGACGCCAGGCGCTGGAGCGCGTGGGCGTAGAGGTAGCCGACCAGCAGCGCCGCCTGGAAGAAGGCCAGGCTGGTGTTCCACACCGCCGCCGATCCGCCGAGCACCGGCAGGACGAGCTTGGCCATCATCGGCTCGACGGTGAACACCAAGGCGGCGCTGACGAACACCGCCAGCACGAACAGCCACGCGCCAGTGAAGCGCGCCGCCGGCGCGACAGAGAGGCGCCCCGGTGGCGCGAGACTATCGGACATGGAGAACGATTCGCCCTTGAAACCCTGATCGGCCCGATGTTGGTCTCGGGCCGCGCCGCTTGGCTAGACCGTCAGCAAGGACACTCGATGTTTTCCCTGGAAATCCAGACCCTCGCCCGCCTGGTCATCGACGACGCGCGGGAGCGCTCGCTGCGCCTGGTGACTGCGGAGAGCTGCACGGGCGGACTGGTGGCGGCGGCGATCTGCGCCATTCCCGGCGCCTCCGACGTCTTCGAGCGGGGGTTCGTGGCCTACACCAACCGCGCCAAGCAGGAGATGCTGGGGGTGTCCGGCGACCTGATCGCCGACCTCGGCGCCGTCAGCGAGCCGATCGCCCGGATGATGGCCGAGGGCGCGATCGAGCACTCGCACGCCCATGTGTCGGTGTCGATCACCGGCGTCGCCGGGCCAGGCGGCGGCACGCCAATGAAGCCGGTGGGCACGGTTCACTTCGCCACCGCCAGAGCCAACCAGTCGGTCCACCACCGCATGGAGATGTTCGAGCTGGAGGAGCGCTGGGATATCCAGATGGCGGCCGTGCAGACGGCCCTGGAGCTGCTGCGCGACCGCCTGAGGTAGCGACCGCCGATCCTGCCTCCTCTCTCTCTCCCGGTTGACACCGGCACGGCCATCCCCGCAGCTTTCCCCCAGACCAGAGGAAGCGCGCATGTACCCAGGCGTCCAGGCCACGGCCAATCCCGACCATCCGGCGTTCATCATGGCCACGTCCGGCGAGACGGTGAGCTATGGCGAGCTGGAGCGGCGGAGCAATCGGCTGGCGCACTGGCTGCGGCGGGCGGGGCTGGGGCGGCTGGACCACTATTCGATGTTCATGGAGAACCACCCCCGCTACGTCGAATGCTGCGCGGCGGGGGAGCGGGCGGGGCTCTACTACACCTGCATCAACTCCTACCTGACGGCCGAGGAGGTGGCCTACATCCTGGCGAACAGCCGCTCGCGTGTGCTGATCACCAGCCAGGCGAAGTTGGAGGTGGCGCTCTCGGCCATGGCGCTGGCGTCCGGCGTCGAGCGGTGCCTGGTGGTCGACGGGCCGGGCGATGGGACGAAGTGGGTGGCCAACCTGGACGAGGCGCTGGCCGGGCTGCCCGAAACGCCGATCGTGGGCGAGAGCCTGGGGACGGCCATGCTCTATTCGTCGGGGACGACGGGTCGGCCCAAGGGGATCCTGCGGCCGCTACCGGAGCAGCCGCCGGGCCAGGCCCTGCCGCTCTACGACTGGATCGACGACCTGTTCCGGTTCCGGAGCGGGATGGTCTACCTCTCGCCGGCGCCGCTCTACCACAGCGCCCCGCACGTCTCGGTGAACCTGACGCTGCGCCGGGGCGGGACGGCGGTGATCATGGAGCACTTCGACCCGGAGCAGTACCTGGCCCTGGTGGAGCGCCACCGCGTCACCCACAGCCAGCTGGTGCCGACGATGTTCTCGCGGATGCTGAAGCTGCCCAAGGAGGCGCGCGAGCGCTACGACCTCTCCTCGCTGGAGATCGCCATCCACGCGGCGGCGCCCTGCCCGCCGCAGGTGAAGGAGGCGATGATCGACTGGTGGGGCCCGATCCTGTTCGAATACTACGGGGCGACCGAGGCCATGGGCTTCACCGCCTGCGACACCGCCGAATGGCTGGCGCACCGCGGCACGGTGGGGCGGGTGCTGGCCGGCGAGTTGCACGTGCTCGACGCCGCCATGAACCCGACGCCGAAGGGCGAGCCGGGCGAGCTATGGTTCAAGATGGCCAACCCGTTCGAGTATTTCGAGGATCCGGCCCGCACCGCGCAGAGCCGCTCGCCGGACGGGACGATGGCGAGCGTGGGGGACGTCGGCTACGTCGATGACGACGGCTTCCTCTACCTCACCGACCGGGCGACGTTCATGATCATCTCCGGCGGGGTGAACATCTATCCGCAGGAATGCGAAAACCTGCTGATCACCCATCCCAAGGTCGCCGACGCGGCGGTGTTCGGCGTCCCCAACGAGGACATGGGCGAGGAGGTCAAGGCGGTGGTCCAGCCGATGCCCGGCTGCGAGGCCTGCCCCGAGCTGGCGGAAGAACTGATCGCCTACTGCCGCGAGCACCTGGCCGGTCTCAAGTGCCCGCGCACCATCGACTTCGAGGCCGAGCTGCCGCGCCTGCCGACCGGCAAGCTCTACAAGCGGCTGCTGCGCGACCGCTACTGGGAGGGCCGCAAGACGCGCATCGTGTGAGCCGGGATCTTTTGTTTTGACGTGCGTTTTGTCCGAAAACCGGTTCCCACTTTTCGGAACGCACTTTGTCAGCCGGCCGCCACCAGCGTCCCGTGTCGGGCGCGCAGAGTGACGGCGAAGCCGGCGAAGCCGAGCAGCATGAGGGTCCAGGGGGCTAGTTCGGGAACGCCGGCCGCCGCCGGGCTGAACAGGGTGGCGTTCATGAGAACCGGGGCCCCGAACGCCAAGGCCAGCAACAGGAACACGTACCTCAAGACCACCCCCTAAGCGCGCTGACGTCAGCGTAGCACGGTCTTAGATTTCGGCATTAGCCGTGTCAATTCCGCGCCGGCGCATCGCCGCGCCGATTCCGCCAAATCCGACCAGCATCAGGACCCACGCCATGGGTTCGGGAATCCCCGAGGTCGCGGCGACGCCGATGATCTGGTTGCCGGTGCGGGACGTGTCGTAGGCCGAGCTTGGATCGCTGAAGAGGACCGGCACGACGCTCTCGCCGACCGCGCAGTCGAAGGTCTGGTTGTGGGTCGCGTTGCACCAGTATTGCTGGCCGCCATAGGGCGGGTTCGTCTGGAAGCCGAGATAGCCGGCGTCCGCGCCGCTGTAGTTGAAGAAGAGATCGCTTGCCGTGGCCGTCACATCGTTGCTGGGGACGCCGAAGAAGCCGTTGGTCCCGTAGTCGAGCACGACACTGTTCAGGGTCGTCAGCGTGAAGGACGCGGCGCCGCCCTGCAGCGTGAGGTTCCACGCCAGGATGTCCGTCCCGGTCAGCAGCCCCGTCGCGCCGTCCGTCGTGATCGTCCCGGTGACGCTGTCGCCGAGGACCGTTTCGTTGACGTTGTAGGTGATGTTGGCCAGCGCCGGCGCCGCCGAGGCTAGAAGCGCCGACATCGAGATCGCGCCCAGGACGCCACGATGGCCGGGCAAGGCGAACAGTCCCCTCATGAATCGCTCCTTCATAGTCAGAACTCCAGTCGAGATTGACGGCCCACGCGGATCGCCCAGCCCATGCCGCCGAGGCCGAGCAGCATGAGCGACCAGCCCGCGGGTTCGGGAAGGTGAGACGGAGCGTAGGCATACCCGGCGGCGCGACCAGTCGTGCGGTTGGCCGCGGCCGCCGGGCCGGCGGCGGGAACGTCCAGGGCGGAGACCCCTGGGCTCGGCGTTCCCGCGCCGTACAGGACCGGGTCGTAGGCCCCGTCCTGTATGTGGTTTCCGTCCAGGGTGGCGATGGTCAGAACCGGGGCCGCCGACGCCGACGAGGCCGCCAGCAGCCCGGCAGCCAAGACGAACAAAGTAAAATTGTGTTGCAAGACTGCCCCGTCGAACCACTTAGACGTAATCAGGCCATAGTCCTAGGCATCCGCTCCGGCCTGCGCCATCCTCACTTCTGAGGAGAGGCGGCGGAATTATGGAGCGCAGCGTCCCCTAAGTGCCCGAGCTCGACACCCTCGCCGTCGTCGAAGGTCTGCGCGGGAGCCGCTCGGTGGAGGAGCTCGCGCGGCGGTTCGCCGAGGCCGTCGCCCCGCTGGGGATGACCGGGTCGGCGAGCGGGATGGTGTCGGGGCCGCGGGCCCTGAGCGCCGACCCCTTCCACTTCCGGAACTGGCCGGCCGCCTGGATCGACACCTACCAGGCGCGAGGATTCGTCAGGATCGACGTCATACCGCGCTGGGCGATCGTCTCGGGCGAGCCGGTGTCGTGGACCGAGGTGCTGGGACGGTTCCCGCCCGCCGACCCCGGGTGGGAGGTGGTGCGGGCGGCCGAGGCCATGGGGTTCCGCGAGGGCTTCGTGACCCCGGTCAGGACCCGGACCGGCTCGCTGGGCCTGGTGGCCGTCGCCGGCGGCGCACGGGCCGCCTTCGCGCTGCCGGAGCGGATCTTCCTGCAGGTGATCTCGGCGGCGACGCTGACGCGGGCCGAGGCGCTGATGGGGCCGCCCGCGGACACGCCCTCGCCCTACACCCTGCGCGAGCAGGAGTGCATCGCCCTGCTGCGCCAGGGGTTCACCGACGCGGAGATCGGCGCGACCCTGGGCGTGGCGCTGACGACGGTGCGGGCCCACCTGCAGAACGCCCGCCGCAAGGCTGGCGCCCGCAACCGCATGGAGCTGGCGGGCCGGTAGAGGGGCGGCGCCCGATCCCTGCCCGGCTACTTCGTCGCGGCCATGGTCTGGTTCTTGCGGGACTCGTCGATGATGTAGGCGCGGATGGCTTCGGCCTGGGCGGGGGTGAGGAACTTGGCGAAGCTGACCATGCCGTCCTTGGCCAGGGCCCCGTCGAGAACCACCGCGCGGAAGGCGCCGTCCGTGAGGAGCATCGTCGAGGTCTGCAGGTCGGGCAGATAGCGGCCGGTGGCGTTGGAGCTGTGGCAGATGACGCAGTTCTGGTGGAACAGCAGCTTGCCCTGGCCGATGTCGCCGGTGGAGCTGACACTGGCCAGGTCGATGGTGCGGGGGGGCGGCGCGGGAATGGCCGGGAGGGTGTCGGTCCCGCCGAGCTTGAAGACCAGCAGGCGCCCGTTGAGCCGCGGCCGGTCCGGCAGGGCCCAGTGCTGGAAGAGCGGCCCGGTGCCGCCGTAGCCGACCATCAGGGCCACATACTGCTGGCCATCCAGGGCGTAGGTGGAGGCGCCGGCGATCACGCCCATGCCGGCGTCGTAGCGCCAGACCTCCTTCCCGGTGCGGGAATCGTAGGCGGCGAAGTGGCCCTCGGCGTCGCCCTGGAAGACGAGGTCGCCCGCGGTCGCGAGGATGCCGCCGTTCCAGTAGTATTCGTGCGGCGTGGACCAGCGGGCCTCCTGCTTCACCGGATCCCAGGCCAGCAACGCGCCTTTCAGCGAGGCCTTGATGGCGGCGCGCTGGGCCTTCTCGTCGGGGAGGGCGAGGAGCAGCGGGTCGAAGGCGAAGTTGATCGCGCCCGGGCGGTACTTGAAGTTCGGGTCGTCGCCGAAGGCGAGGCCGCTCTCCATGGCCGGGATGAACACCAGGCCCTGGCGCGGATCGAAGGCCATCGGCTGCCAGTTGTGTCCTCCCGTCGGCGAGGGGGTGATCACCGCCACCTTGGTCTCGTAGCGGGCGCCGGGGACCTCGATCGGGCGCCCGGTCTTCATGTCCATGCCGCTCGTCCAGGTCTGCGGCACGAAGGCCCGGGCGCTGATCAACCGCCCGTCGGTCCTGTCCAGGACGTAGAAGAAGCCGTTCTTGTTGGCCTGCATCACCACCTTCCGCGCCTGCCCGCCGATGGTGAGGTCGGCGAGCATCAGGGGCTGGGTGGCGTCGAAGTCCCAGGTGTCGTCGGGGGTGGTCTGGTAGTGCCAAGCGTACCGCCCGGTGTCCGGGTTCACCGCGACGATGGAGGAGAGGAAGAGGTTGTCGGACTTGCCGTCGGAGCGATGGACGGCGTTCCACGGCGAGCCGTTGCCGGTGCCGAAATAGACGAGGTTCAGGCCGGGATCGTAGGTGATCGCCTCCCACACGGTGCCGCCGCCGCCGGCCTCCGGCACCCCGCCGCCCCAGGTGGCCCGCGCCGTCCCCCCTAGCACCGCGTCGGAGGCGGCGCCGTCGGGCTTGCCGGCGGGGTTGGGGGTGGTGAAGAAGCGCCAGTCCAGCTTTCCCGTCTCGGCGTCATAGGCGGAGATGTAGCCGCGCACGCCGTATTCCGAGCCGCCGTTGCCGATCAGCACCTTGCCGTGGATCACCCGGGGGGCGCCGGTGATGGTGTAGGACCGGCCCTGGTCGACGGTGACGACCGACCAGACGACCTTGCCCGTCTTCGCATCGAGGGCGGCGAGGCGCCCGTCGAGGGCGGCGGCGTAGACCTTGCCGCCGGTGACGGCGACGCCGCGGTTGACGACGTCACAGCAGGCGAGGAACCCGCGCCGACGGTCGACCTGGGGATCGTAGGACCACAACAACCCGCCTGTCCTGGCGTCGAAGGCGTAGACCTTGGACCAGGCGGTGGTGGTGTAGAGGACGCCATCCACCTCCACCGGCGTCGCCTCCTGGCCGCGGTCGGTGTCGAACTCGTGATGCCAGGCGAGGCCGAGGCGCGCCACCGTGGCGGTGTTGATCTGGGTGAGCGGGCTGAAGCGCTGGTCGGCGAAGGTGCGCCCGGTGGTCGGCCAGTCCTCGCCGTCCTTGCCCGCCAGGGCCTTCCCCACCTGTGGAGCGGCCGCCGCCAGCAACAACAGGCCGGCCAACGCCAGCCCGAGACCCGTCGCAATCCGCATCGTTTCTTCCCTCCGGCCGATTCAGGCGGGCCGTGTTTCTGCTGTTTGCGGCAGCAGGCCACGGCGATGGGGGAATGTCAAAGTGGGGTGAGGGTGGTGGTGTGGCCTTGAAACGCCAAGACGCCAAGGAGCCAAGACGCCCGTCCGACGTCGCGACATCCGGCAGGTGGTCGGAAGAATGTCTTGCGCCCTTCACGCGCGAAAAAACTGGCGAGGCGTGCGCAGCCCGCACCCCTCGCTTTCTTGCCCGCTCGCGCGCGCTAGACTGTCGCCGCGACGATCAGAACAGCCCGATCCCGGACAGGCCGCCGAAGACGCCAAGCACGCAGGTCGCGCCGGCGACGAGGACCACGACCCACAGGTACCAGCCCTTGAGCCGGACCGACTCAGGCAGCGCCTTCACCGCCAGGGCGACGAGGAAGCCGATGACGACGGGAAGCAGCAAGGCGTTCATCACCTGCACGCCGAGGTTCAAGGTGACCAGGTTGGGGTACACCGCCACCAGGATGCAGCCCAGCACCACGCACAGGGCATAGACGGCGTAGAACCAGCGGGCCTCGAGCGGGTGGTGCTCGAGGGAGTGCTTGTAGCCGGAGACCTCGCCGAGGCCCCAGGCCAGGGCCAGGGAGGCGACGATGGCCGCCACCATCCCCGCGCCGAGGATGCCCAGGCCGAACACCAGTTTCCCGAAGCCCACGCCCAGGAACGGGGTAAGGGCCTTGCTGAGGTCGCCCACCGAGTTGAGCTCAGGCTTGGCGCCATGGGCCGACAGGGTGGCGGCGGCGGAGATGAGCACCGCCGCCATCACCAGCTGGGTCAGCACGGAGCCGATCGCCGTGTCCCAGCGGGCGGCGTTGAAGTGTTCCGGCCGGAGCTTCTTATCCGCCACCGCCGACTGCTGATAGAAGACCATCCAGGGCATGATCACCGCGCCGATGTTGGCGGCGACCAGATAGAGGAAGGCCTTGTTCTCGAGACGGACGTTCACGGTCTGGGCGACGAGGGTGGCCAGGTTGGGATGGGCGGCCCACGCGACGCCGAAGAAGGCCAGTTCGAACAGTCCCACGCAGATCGCCGCCCGCTCGACGCGGCGGTAGGAACCGGTGATCACCATGGCGAGCAGGGCGACGCCGGCGATCGTGAGGCTGACCGCGCGGGGCACGCCGTAGAGCTCCCCGACGCCGGCGACGCCGGAGAGCTCGGTGAGCAAGGCGCCGACCGTGGCGACGGCGAGGCCGGCCACCGAGACCCAGGCCCAGGTACGGCCGAACGTCTCCTTGATCAGCTCCCCGTGGCCGCGTCCGGTGAAGATGCCGAGCCGGACCGTCAGCTCCTGCACCATGTAGAGGATCGGGATCAGCACGAACTGCAGCAGCAGCAGCCGGTAGCCCCACTGCACGCCGCTCTGGCCGGCGGTGATGATGCTGCCGACGTCGGTGTCGGCCAGCATGACCACGATCCCGGGTCCCAGCACGGCCAGGAACCGCGTCAGCCTCCCGTGACGGGAACCGGGTTGCGACAGGGAGGCGAGGGACTGAACCAGGGTTCACCAGGTGTGGTTAGTTGCGAACGCTTCGCAGGTAACGTCCAGTAGGCCACCGACGAGCCCTGTCAATAGGCCCCGCCGCCTCTTCGGGAACGCATCAGCCCCCACTCAAGGCCCCGAAAATCAGCACCTCGTCGCCTTCGCGCAGGGGCGAGCCCAGGTGGCGAACGCCGTCGCGGCCGATGAAGATGCGCATGTGCCGGCGGATGCGGTCCTGTTCGTCGACGACCCGGAAGCGGATCCCCGGGTAGCGCCGGTCGAGATCGCGCAACACCGCATCCACCGTCTCGCCGCTCGCCTCCACGTGGGTGGCGCCCTGGCAGTAGGACTGCAGTTGCGAGGGGATGAAGACCCTGGTCATGGCGGCGGGGCGGCGACCACCGAATAGATCTCCGGCAGGTGGGCGGCGATCTGCCGCCAGGCGCGGCCCTCGTCGCCGCTCATCCACACCTCGCCGCCGGTGGTGCCCAGATAGAGGCCGAGGGGCTCGCCCTCGTCGGCGCAGAAGGCCTGGCGCTTGACGGTGAACCAGGCCTGCTCGCCGGGGAACCCGCGATCCTGGCGTTCCCAGCGCGCGCCGCCGTCGCGGGTGCGGTAGACGGCCGGCTTTCCCCCCGGGCTCGTCCTCGGCCACACCGTGGTCCCGTCCATCGGAAACACCCAGGCGGTGTCGGCGTCGCGGGGATGCGGCACCACCGAGAAGCCGACGTCGCCTACATCGGGGGG
>Ga0070730_10004128_pt1 | contig 12851 bp, 12 predicted proteins | sample Coa_R1_3_FD_66447 | JGI IMG/M metagenome (GOLD analysis project Ga0070730, IMG submission 66447) | Surface soil microbial communities from Centralia Pennsylvania, which are recovering from an underground coalmine fire - Coalmine... | ecosystem: Environmental > Terrestrial > Soil > Unclassified ...
CGGCCCCGGGCGCGCCGGGCCGGTGGTCGGCGAAGCCGGGCGCGAGGGCCGCCTCGAGGCCGGCGCCGGCGGCATCGCTGCGCCAAAGCCGCTCGTAGGCGCCCAGCGCGGACAGATGTTCGGGCGAGACAGGCATCAGGCACCTCGGTAACATCAGGCGGACCGTAACATCAGATGGACCGTAACATCAGAGTTACCGATGAGTCAAGCCGCGCTCACGTCCCGGACCCGGCGGTACTCCCCGCGCAGGCCGTGACGAACTGCGAGATCACACCAGACCAGCCCCGGGCGTTGTGATCGCGGCGATCGCTGGCGGCCTCGCCGAACTGCTCCCAGCCGCGGTGCTCGATCTCCACGACCGTCCCGCCGTCGCCATCGGCCGCGAACCGCACTTCCAGTTCCGTCGCCGTGTCCCCGACCAGCCACTCGCACACCAGCCGGCCCGGCGGCTCCCAGGCCAGCACCGTCCCCCAGGAGAACTCCCGGCCGTCGGGCGCCCGCTCGTATACCCGGCCGCCGGCGCCCGGCTCGATCACCAGCACGGCATCGCGGCGCCCGCTGGCCGAGTGCGTCGCCATCGGCCACCAGGCGGCGGCACGCACCGTCCACAGCCGGAACGCCTGGTCCGGCGGGCACCTGACCACGAAGCGGTAACGCAGCGGCCCGGCCGCCACTACGGCCGCCCGCTGCGCGGGCCCGGCGCGTTATCGGCCAGCAGCCGGAAACGCGCGATCGCCTCGCCCCACACCTCATCGACGTACGAGATCAGCTCCCCGATCCCCCGGGCGTGCAGGTGATAGATCCGCTCGTTGCCCGCCGGGCGATCCACCACCAAGCCCGCGTCCTTCAGCAGGCGCAGGTGTCGGGACACCGCCGGGCGGCTGATCGGAAGCCCGGCCGCCAGCTCGTGCACCGGGCGGGGCCGCTCGGCCAGCAGGCGAAGGATCGCCCGCCGGTGACGATCGCCCAGCGCCTCCAGCACCAGATCATCCGCAGCGTCCATGACCCTCCCGAACTACCCCGGCCTAGCATGCAACTCGGTAAGCCAGATGTTACCATCATGCGTCATGCGCCAGCTCGTCCCTGCGCATGTCCGGAGCAGCCTGTGATGGTGACCGGCGGCGCTTGCTGCTAGCGTCGCCGCATGACATCGCTGCCCGACAGCGCCCGGGCCGTGCTGGAGTCCCCGGCCCTGGCGCACCTGGTGACCGTGAACCCGGACGGCAGCCCCCAGGTCAGCGTCGTATGGGTGGGCCTGGACGGGGACGAGATCGTGGCGGGCCACCTCCCCGAGCACCGCAAGGTACGCAATATCCGCACCGACAGCCGGGTCGCCCTGTCCATCCAGACCGACACGCGCAACGCCATGGGCCTGACCGAATACCTGGTCATCTACGGCACGGCCCGCATCACCGAGGGAGGCGCCGCCGAACTGCTCCAGCGGCTCGCCCGCACCTATCTCGGTCCGGATGTCCGCTTCCCGCCGATGGACAACCCGCCGCCCGGGTACATCACCCACATCAGGGTGGACCGGATCTCGGGTGTGGGTCCCTGGGCCGCGCAGCGCTGACAGCAGCGCGTGCCGGGAGCCGCGAGGTGGCGGGCACCGTGCCCGGCGCCCCGCCCGGACCGGCGGGGACACGGGGACCGCGGACCGCTTTGCTGGCAGGTGAGTGACGCCGCCTTGCCGTCCATGGCCACCGCCCGCGGGGGGCGCCGGCCATGTCCTGCCGCCTGGCCCGCGGCCTGCAACCGGGCACCGAGCCAGGATCCGACGGCGGTGCTCATAGCCGTTCCGGGCCCTGCCGTGCAGGATCTTAGCCCCGATATGCAGATAACGGCTCTACGCGAGGAGCAAGAAATGCGCGCATTCGCTGTCCGGAACTTTGGCGAAGCTCCGGCGCTCTACGACCTGCCGATTCCGAGCGCGGACGGCGCGTTCCTTATACGCGTGAAGTATGCAGGGATCAACCCACTCGATAACATCCTTGCGGAACGGCTGACCGCCACCTCAAGATATCCTTTCGTCCTGGGTGTAGACTTCGCGGGTATCGTTGAGGGCGCTCCGGAGGGAGAACTCGGTCTCCGCGTCGGCGACCGGATCTTCGGCATGGCCCGAACGCACGGAGCGTACGCCGAGTACACCGCCGTCGCGCCCGGGGTGACGACAGAACCACTGGCCCGGATCCCCGGCGGTGTCACAGACGAACAGGCAGCCGCGCTTCCGATCGCGGGTATAACCGCGCTCCGGTCACTCGAGTTGCTGGGCGTCACGGCGGGCCAGCGCCTCGTCGTGATGGGCGCGACCGGCGGGGTCGGCGGCTATACGGTGCAAATGGCGCGGGCCGGGGGCGTGCACGTCATCGCAACAGTCCGCGGGGACGCTGACGAAGCTCGCCGCCTTGGCGCAGAAGAAGTCTACGACGCCGAGGCTGACGACGTGCTCGACGCGCTGCGCACGTCTCACCCGGACGGCGTCGAGGCCGTCCTCGATCTGGTCAACGGTTCAGACCTCATCCGCCGGGATGCTGAGATCCTCAAGCCCGGAGGCGGTCTTGTCTCGACGCGTTACGCGGCAGACGAAGGGTGGTTCGCTGAACGCCAGATCACCGCAGTCAATATTGCGACGCTCACGAATCCATTGTCCTCTCCGCAGGGCCTGACCAAGGTTGCGCGCATGCTCGCAGATGGCACGATCACCGCGCGCATTCACTCCGTTATTCAGCCGGACCGCATCGGCGAGGCACGCGAAGAACTCCGCAACGGCTGCCTCCACGGCAAGGCTGTCATCCGCTTCTAGCGGTGCTCGGCATTCCAGGCCGCCTATGCGACGCTTTACTGAAACAACTCACTGACCCGGTTATGGCGGGAGGAGCCGTGCAGATCGCGATTCTCGGAGCCGGCCAAGTCGGCTCGACACTAGGCCGGCTCTGGCACGCCGCCGGCCACGACGTCACATTCGCAGCACGAGGCGCCGCCGGGCCGCAGGCACTGGCGGCGGAACTCGGGGAGCGCGCGCACGCGGCCTCGGTCGCCGACGCCGTAGCGGGCGCCGAAGCGGTGCTGGTGGCCGTCCCGGGCCCCGCCGTGACCGACGTGCTGCAGGCAGCCGGCCCGCTCGACGGCCGCGTCATGATCGACGCGGCCAACTCGTTCGGGCGGCAACAGGTGACACTACGGTCGCTGGCCAGCGCGTTCCCGCAGGCGCGCTGGGTGCGTGCCTTCAACTCGCTCTCGGCGAGCATCATGGCGGACGACAACCACCGCAAGCCGCCCTGGGTCATGTTCCTGTCCGGCGATGAGGACGCCAAGCCGGTCGCCGCCCAGCTGATCCGGGACGCCGGATTCGACCCGGTCGACCTGGGCGACATCGACGACAGCCGGCTGCAGGACCCCGGCAGCGCGCTCGGGCTCAACATCCTTACTCACGACGAGGCGACGGCGCTCGTCGCGCGGATCAAGTCCGGGGACACTGCCGCAGCCGATCAGGCGGCGGCGCGGACGCGGGTGCGCGCGCTCGCCGAGCCATTCGAGAAGCTCCGCGACCACGCACCGGATTGTCCCGCGTTCTTCCTCGAGCACCTGTCGCGCTCGGTTTTCGAGGCCGGGATCAGCTGGCGCGTCGTCGAGGCCAAGTGGGACGGCATCCGGGAGGCGTTCCACGGCTTCGACCCGGTGCAGGTTGCCGCGATGCCGCCCGCCGAGATAACGGCAATAGAAAACGACAGCCGCGTGATCCGCAACAAGGCGAAGATCCGGGCGACGGTGCAGAACGCGCGGGAAGTCCTCGCCATCCTCGACCGGTACGGCAGTATCCGGGAATATCTCGCGTCCTTCCCGGACGCGGGCGCGGCGGCCGCGGACATGCAGCGGCGCTTCAAGTTCCTCGGCGACACGGGCGTCTGGCGGCTGCTGACCAGCGCGTCGCGCGACATCGGATGACCCAGGTGGATAGCCGACTGCCGGAAACGTCGATTCCATTGCTCCTGACAAGCAGCCTGCGTTGCCACACCTCCGGCCAGGAGCAAGCGACGGTTATCGGGAGGAAGCTACGCGTGGTTCCGGTGGAGGTCTCGCGGCTGGGTCGCCCTGGCGGCCATTGCTCTGCTCGTCTTCCTGCTCAGGCTGGACCGGCGCGGGTGGTCCAGGTGAGGCTTCCTGCTTCGGGGACCTCATGGGCCAGCGCGGCCGCGACCTGGCGGCCGAGTTCATCGGCGTCGCGGACGGGCATGTCCGGGTCCACCCAGCCTTCGATCTCGATCCGGAGGGTCCGCCCGGTCCACCGAGCGCGGGCGTGGGCGTGCATGACCCCGGGCACCGATCCGGCGGCGGCCTCAGCGCCGGTGATCACCGACGGATCGATCCCATCGGCCAGACGGTGCACGACGTCGGCGGTGACTTCGTAGCCGACGTGGCAGATGAACGCGGTGACCGCCAGTCCGGCGACCGGATCGCCCCAGCGCTGGCCGAGGGCCACCGCGATCAGCCCGGCCATCGCCCCAGCCGATGACAGGGCGTCGAGCCAGGAGTGCCGGGCGTCGGCGACCAGCGTGGCCGAGTTGATCCGCCTGCCGACGACCAGCTTGTACCGGGCCACGACCTGGTTGCCGACAACGCCGATCGCGGCACCGGCGATGCCCCACCCCAGGTGCGAGGTAGCGCCGTGGTCGAGGAGCTTACGGACGCTCTCATACCCGGCGAATGCCGCGCTGGCCCAGATGACGACCGCGATCCCGATCCCGGCCAGGTCCTCGGCCCGTTCCAGGCCGTACGGATAGCGCTCGGTGGCAGGGCGCCGTGACAACCGGAAGCCCAGGAAAACCACGGCGCTGGTCGAGACATCGGACAGGTTGTGGATCGCATCACCAAGTAGCCCTACCGATCCGGTCAGGACCGCCAGCAGCAGCTCGATGAGGCCGGTCGCGGCCAGGCCCAGGGCGCTGACCCCGACCGCCCGGTTGGCCTGCCGCCGGTCTCGGGTGTCATCGCGGGTGCCTGGCAGGGGAAACGCCGCTGCGGGATCGCGAAGGCCAGATGTCCTATGCATCCTGCCAGGATCCCCACCAGGTCATCACCCTGGCAAATCCGGCCCGACTGACCAGCTCCGGCCATGCCGGCCGTGAGAGCCGTCCCCGTCACCCTGGCACCAGTTGGGTGTTCCGCTCCACCAGCCCAGATCGTACGTCCCGGCGCAGGGCTCAGTGCCGGGGATCTGGCTGCTTGGATCCGGTGGCGTCCCCCGCTGCCTCGCCCGCCGCCTGGCCGGAGGCGGCCGCGGCGGCGGGCACCGTGTCCGCCGTCCCGGCGGGCAGGTCCGCGCTGGTCCGGCTCATCTTCGACGGCCACCAGTTCCACCGGCCGAGCAGCACCACCGTGGAGGGCACCAGCAGCGTGCGGACCAGGAAGGTGTCCATCAGGATGCCCAGCGCCAGGCCGATGGCGATGTCCCGGAACTGGCTGCCGCCCGACCCGCCGCCCGCCACGATCCCGAACACGACAAACGTCCCGGCGAGCACCAGCCCGGCCGAGGTTATCGTGGTGCCGGTGGCGCTCAGTGCGCGGGTGACCGCTTCTCGTAGCCGGAAGCTGCGTGCCTCCTCCCGGATCCGCGTCATCATCAAGATGTTGTAGTCCTCGCCGAGGGCCAGCAGGAAGATGAACATCAGGAACGGCATGAAGAACACCAGCCCGCCGCTGTGGCCGATCTCGACGAACAACACCACCGACAGGCCGAACGCCGCCAGGTAGGAGATCCCAACCGAGGCGATCAGGTACAGCGGAGCCACCAGGCTGCGCAGCACCATCGCCAGCAGCAGGCCGATCACCACGATCGCGACCGGGATCACTCGCTTCAGGTCGCTGTTGGAGATGCTGCTGATGTCGTAGATGGCGGGTGCCTCGCCGCCGACCGCGGAGTCGGTCGCGCCGATCGCCTTTGCCGTCGCACTGGTGGCGGTGCGAATGGCGGGCACCGCGTCCAGCGCGGCCGTGCCGCCCGGGTCACCGGCCTTCAGCCCGGTGGAGTACTGCACGATCCGGCCGTCGGGGCTGACGTAGTTCGCGGTAGCACGGTAGGCCTCGTACAGGGCGACCGGCACGCTGCTCCCGGGTGGCGGCACGGCCGGGAGCGCCTTGGCCGGACCGAGCTGGGTGTACAGCGAGCTGTACTGCGCCGGGGTGATGGGCGCGCCCGCCGGGTTCAGCGGGCCGATCACCTGCGTGAAGAGCCCGCTGGCCCGCAGCTTGCTCGTCGCCGTGGCCAGCGGCGCCGGGTCCTGCCATACCGGGTCGCTGAACTGGAAGATCACGCTGGTCGGGTTCGCCGCAGCCTGCGGGAAGTGCTTCGTGAGCTGGGCCTGCCCCGCGGCCGAGTCGCTGCCCGCCGGCGGGGACACGTTACCGCCGAACCCGGCCGCCGTGTAGCCCGTGACAGCCAGCGCCAGCCCGCCGAAGACGACAATCCCGGCGAGCAGTGTCGGCACCGGGTGCCGCACGACGCGCCCGGCCACCTGGCCCCAGACGCCCGACTTGCCGCTGCCCTGGATGTTCCACGGCAGCAGCTTCGGCCTGCCGAACATGGCCCGGAACAGGGTGCGCTTGGCGGCCAGCAGCGACAGGCGGATCGACAGCAGCGCGGGCAGCAAGGTCAGCGCGGCGACCAGGGTGACGCCGATGGCGATCGCGAACGGGACGGCGAGGTCGGAGTAGAACGTGAAGCTGGCCAGCAGGAGCGTGAGCACCGCGGCGATCACGGTGGCGGCGGAAAACGTGATCGACTCGCCGACCCTGGTCACCGACTTGACGATCGCGTCCGCGGCCGGCCGCCTGGCGTGGATCAGGTCGCCCAGCATGCTGCCGGGGACGCTGCGGGAGCCCGGATAGTTGTCGCCCTGCGTGCCGTGCGGCACGGCCCGCAGTTCCTCGCGGACCCGGAACACCAAGAACAGCCCGTAGTCCGTGCCCGCGCCCAGCACCAGGACGATCAGCAGGAACTGGGCCAGCGGGGATACCTGGAGCCCATGCTTCGCCGCCTCGCCGACCAGCGGGCCGGAAATCAGCACCGAGATGAACGCGGGGGCGAGCGTGGTCAGCGCCAGCGTCAGCGACCGGAAGATCAGCACGAGCAGCACGATGATGAACAGCGCCGAGAGATCCTGCACCTTGCCGCCGGTGTTGCCGGACGCCTTCTGCTGGTCGACTGAGACGGCGATATCGCCCGCCAGGTGAACCTGCAGGCCCGCCGGCAGCCCGGCGCTGGCGATTTTCGCGCGCAGCCCGTTCACCAGGTCGGTCTGCTGGCTCTGGTTGCCGCCACTGGCCTGCGCGAGTACCTGCAGCTGCTCCGCCTGCCCGTCAGGCGACCTGCCGAGGTCCTGCACCCGGCTGACGCCGGGGACCGTGCCCAGCTGATGCTGGAGCGCGGCCAGCACCGTCACGTCGGCCGGCGTTAGCGGCGCGCCTGACCGCGCGGCCACCACCGGGATCCCGAACAGGTTGGCCGTGCCGAGCGGGGCGGCCAGCACCGCGGCGTGCTCGCTCGGCGCGCTGGCCGGCAGGAACGTCGAGTTGTTGTTATTGGTGACGCTGGCGAGCGACGGCAGGTACGTCACGGCCCCGAAGGCCGCGGCTATCCACACCAGGACGACAAGCCACCGGAACCGCACCGCGAAACGCCCGATGGCGCCGAAGATCGCGTCGATACGCATAGTGCCAGAGCCTACGTGAGACCCATGAACGCGCGATGACGCTACCCAGGCGCCCCGGTGTCCTGCCCGTCACCAGCCTGGGCATCGCCGGTGACCGGTGTCGCTGTCGCGAGCACCTGCTCGGGAGTGGGCACCATGTCATGCGCCTCGTGCCCGTGTTGTTGCGCGGCGGCCACGAGCTCCCCCTCGGTCCCTCGCGCCGACCATCCGCAATCACAGATAATCTGCTTGATCATCGCGCACCCACCCTAGAAGTCACAGGTTGCGATTCGGTTGCGGCGCCGATGCCGTCTTCGCGCGTCCGGCGTCGGGAGGCGCGGCTCCCTGGCCACGCGGGGGCCACATCAGAACAATCCGTTCCGTTAGCCGAACGATTGGCGTCCCCCTATGGACAGCTGGGCCGCGCTCAGGGCCTGGTAGTTGAGGTTGGCCAGCATGATGTTGGGATCGGTCTGGGTCAGGTAGGCGGCGCTGAGTACGTAGACGGTGCCGCCTCGGATGGCGAGTGAGGTGGGGTTGGACAGTCCGTCTGCGGCGGTGAGCACGGTTTGCTGGCTGCCGTCGGGCTGGATCAGCACGACGGTGCTGAAGGGGTCGATCGCGGCCAGGATCGGCGCGCTGGTTCCCGGGCCGGTGAAGGCGAAGTCGTCGATGCCGGGCAGGCCGGTGGCGATGGTCTCGATCGGGCCGGCGGAGCCGTCGCGCTGGATGGGGATGCGCAGTAGTGTCCCGAGCTGGGTGTTGCTGACCCAGACCGCGCCGTCGTGCAGCTTCAGGCCGTTGGCGCCCAGGAAGCCGTTGGGGGCGAGTTGCGGGCCTGCTGCCCACGCTGTCACGCGGCCGTCGGTGATGGATACCCGCCAGATGACGCTGAGCAGGGAGTCGGCGACGTAGATGACGTCGTTCTGCTGATCGAGGGCCATGCCGTTGGGGATGCCGCCCGGGGGCAGGGCCGCGATGCGTCGGGCTGACCCGTCCGGATTGACGCGCCAGATTCCCTGCAGCTGCGGGCTACCAGTGCACAAGGCGACGTACAGGAGCCCGGCGTGGTCGCGGACGATGCCGACGGTGAGCGCTGGCGCCCGCAGCAGCGGGCCGAGGACGGGGCAGGCCGCGCCGCTGGCGGGCTCGGGGAGCTGGGCCAGGATGCGCACCTGGCCATCGGGCGACACCCGCGCGACCTGGGCCGCCTCGGCGAACGTGACGTCCGCTGATCCGTCTGGCTCCAGGGCCAGGTTCTCCGGCGTCTGGCCGCGGCTGAAATCAAGGTGGACGATGATGCGGGGGTTGCTGACCGGCGAGCTGGCCGCAGTTGCGGGCGCCGCCACGGTGAGCAGGCATGCGGCGGCACCGACAGAGAGGCCAAGACGACCGCGGGTGCTCGTTACCACTCCGTCCACTGACCTTCGGCCGCTTGCCACACGGACGTCTGCGGCTCGCCGGCGAACACGGGGCCGAAGTGCTCAAACCCGATGCCCAGCTCGTAGTAGGCGTTCATCTGGTCCGCATCGATCCACAGATCGACGCCGATGACTTCAGGCGAGATCGTCTCGCCCGCATCCGGGAGTCGCGACCATGTCGCGTGTGCGATCTGCCCGTACTTGCGCGCGGTATTGATCGTCGCCGCGGCGTATGCGTTGAACGCCCCCGCGGCCGCTTCCAGTGAGGTTACTCCGACGCGGAGCAGGCCGACGGCGGCCGGCGATGCGCCGGCGGGCAGCGCGAGATGAAAGTCGCCGAAGCCGCTGGTGGGGGCCCAGAGGATTCCTTCTCGCTTGGTGAACAAAAGCTCCGCGCCGGCCTGGACTTGAGGATCGGCGAAGAACTGACCGAACCCGCTGGGGCTGTTCCAGTAGTCGATGATCAGAATCTCGTCGCTCCCGGCCCCGTTGCCGACGCTGGTATAGACGTTGTGACTGAGGTCGCCGAGGGCGCGAGCGGCGGCAATGGCATCTGGTGAACCGGCGGTCTTGTTGTGGAGCTCACGCGCGTCGGCGACCGTCGGCGTGTTGACCTTGCCGCGGAGCGTGAACAAATAGGTCGTGGCGGTGGCGTCGGCTGGATAGGTGACTGACATGGGGTAGCTCCTTCATGGGTTCGATTCGGTCATCTGGTCAGTCGGGACAGTCGACCGCCCTTACGTCCCGCTGATCGAACAGCTCGTGCACTGCCTGCTCGACAAGTTCTCTCGCGCTCACGCTTCTCGCCTCATCCGCTACAAGATCCGGGCGCGCCTGCGCGTCGCTTGAGCCTTGAACCATCGCGGGCTAGCGTCCGTTTGTGAGAGGTGGGCGAAGTGACCAGCTCCGCATGCTTCGGACGTCTCCTGCGGAGGTGTCAGGGTATGGCGGTAACGGAATCGCCGCTGGTCTGGTCTGGCCAGCTGGCTGGTGAGACTCGTCATGCAGAGTGAGGCTAGGGGCGACCCGTTGCGATTCGGTTGTGATGCGCATGCCTCCCGCGTCCGCATCTACCTCGCAGGTGGCATCTTCCTGGAATCACGTGGCCGGATCGTCGATGAGCGGCTGCTTCCCGGCCCGCTCGGGCGGCACCTGCTCGCGATGCTCGCCGCCGAGCACAATCGCCCGGTCGGCAATGACGAACTGGCAGATGAGATCTGGGCAGGGGCGCCGCCCGCCGCCTGGACCACCTCACTGAAGGCGCTGGTCAGCCGCACCCGCGCCGCTATCACTGCGGCGGGGATGGACGGCAGTTCCCTCATCGTCGGCGCTCCAGGGATCTACCGCTTCGTACTTCCGCCAGGTGCCTGGATCGACGTCGACGTGGCCAAGTCCGCGGCTCACGAGGCGGAAGGGAAGCTGGCGAACCGGGATCTCGCGGGAGCCCGCCAGCAACTGTTCGTCGCCAAGTTGGTAACGAGCAGGCCGTTTCTGCCCGGTGTGACCGGCGACTGGGTGGAGCGCCGCCGGGCCGAGTTCGCGGACTTGCGAATCCGCACCCTGCAATGCTCAGCGCGGGTGAACCTCGCCATCGGCATCTTTACGGCCGCCGTCCGCGACGCACAACGTGCCGTCAACGCCGACCCGCTCAGGGAATCAAGCTGGTGGCTCCTCATGGACGCCCACGCCGCAACCGGAGATCTGGCGTCGGCCATAGCCGCCTATGAGCGCTGCCGGTCCACCCTCGACCAGGACCTCGGCATCCCCCCGTCCCCGGCAACGCGCCAACGACATGCCGCGCTGCTCGCCGCGGCCAACGGCGATCACCCGCCGGCGCGGGCCGGAGAACAGTCGCGGTAACCATGCAGGAGTCCGTGACACGGGGTGGTCCTACCGGGGAACCCGGCCATCGGCAGTCCTCGCCAGCTGGACCGTTACGCGATCGTGATTACGGGGTAGTGAGCATGCCGCTCTAGGGACTGCGGCACCGAGCCGAGGACGTGGTGGTATCCGTGCTCGGAGCGGCCGACGACGATGACCACCGAGGCGCCGGACCCGTGCCGGCGGCGCAGGTCGTCTGCCACCGCGATCAGCTGGCCGGCGATCGCGCCGTCACGGCGCTGGAAGTGCCAGTGCTGTGCCGCGCCCCTCAGGTGACTGGCCTGCAGGCGGGCGCGGACCTCGCCGGCTAGGTCGCGGGCCGCGTCGTCGAAGCCCTGCAGCACCTCGGCCGATGCGCGGCCGCCCACGTCGCCGCCGGCGAGCAGGACCGACGGGTGCGCGACGTACACGATCTCCATGCCGCCGGGCCGGTCATTCAGGAGCCGGGACGCCGCGTCAAGGGCGCGCAGCGCCGGGGCTGACCCGTCGAAGCCGACGACCGCGTACACCAGGGAGTCCGGTGGGCCCGTGAGGGTGCCCGCGGTCTGCTCTGGATAGGTGGTGAGCGTGCTCATGGCTGGCTCCTTCCCCTGATGCCGCCATGTAGAGTTGGCAAGTACAACTCTAACGCTTTAGAGTTGTACTTTGCAACCTAAATTAGAGGGGGAATGGTGACTCGCGAGGCGGCTCTCGAGGACCTGTACAAAGGCCTGACCACGATGGCCCGGCGAGCCCGTGATATGAGCGGCGACCTCCACCCGGGCTTGTCGCTAGTCGCCTACACGCTGCTGACCGAGATCGACCTCACGCCGGGAACGCGCGCGGCCGATCTGTGCGCGCACTTCGGCCTGGACAAGTCCACCCTGTCCCGGCAGCTCGAGCAGCTGATCTCGGCCGGGCTGCTGCGCCGTGAGGGCGAGCGGCCAGGGCGCCGGGGTAACGTGCTCGCCCTCACCCCCGCCGGGGAGCAGCACCTGGCCGCCGCCGCGCAGGCTGTCCGGCACCGCCTGGCCGAGCGGCTGACCGGCTGGGACGACGGCGCCATCACCACCTTCGCGCAACTGGTCACCCGGTTCAACCAGAGCCGAGAGTGACCGGCCGCGATACCAGGCTCGTCCCCCTGCAGACCGTGGTTTCGCCGTGGCGGCGATCACAGCCGAATATTTGAACCGTCAACGACTTCGGCTCGTGTCTAGTGAGGACGGCTCGCGCGCACGGCGCGGGCGCTGGCAGGAAAGGGCACGGACATTTCGGTGACAGGCATCCGGGCCTGAGCGGCGGTGGTTATCGCCTCGCCGGGCTCCGTCGGTGTCGCCTGGGGGACCTGGGACTACGGAAGGAAGCAGTACGTGAAGAAGCGCATTCCAGCGGCAGTAGCCGGCATCTTGGTGCTCGGCACCGCGCTGGGCCTGGGGGCCGGCACCGCGTCGGCGGGCACCGCGGGTGCCCTCGACGGGACCTTCGGCCATGGCGGCATCGTGTCGGGCACCGTGGGCAGCCCATCCGCCGCCGCGTTGCAGTCCAACGGCGATATCGTGATCGCGATGGGGACCAGTCCCGGCTCCGGGCTGGTCCGGTTCCTGCCGAACGGCGCCAGGGATACGTCGTTCGGAGAAGGCGGGTTCGCCGCGCTGCCGGACACCGGCATCTCGAGCTTCGAGCCGCGCCTCGCGGTGCAGTCCGACGACAAGATCGTCTTGGTCGGCGAGGCGACGTCCGCGAACGGGACCAACTCTTCGTTCCTTGTCGTCCGGCTCAACGCCAACGGCACGGTGGACACCGGCTTCGGGAGCGGCGGCGTGGCCACCACCACCTTCCCGGTGTTCAACGCCAGCGTCCAGGGCGCCCAGGCGGTCCTGATCCA